>OGZE01000062.1_pt1 | contig 74338 bp, 69 predicted proteins | sample 1576731 | NCBI WGS metagenome assembly OGZE01 (sample SAMEA3541503, study PRJEB24748) | human gut metagenome | biome: human gut; feature: human-associated habitat; material: faeces | place: China | collected 2012 | reverse complement strand
TATTTAAACCAGAAAACAGACACATCATAGATAGAATTCAAAAAGATGTGGATTTAAAATGGGAAAGACTTCTTAAAAGATGTGGAGAAGAAATTTAAAAATAAAAATATTGTCTGCAAACAATAAACCTATATAGAAGAGCTACCTTTTGGTAGCTCTTTTGTAAAAATTAACCTTATTTTTATTTATACAATAATATAAAATTTAATTTTTTGTATTTGTTATATTTTATTAAGTAGTACAATTTTTTTAAATAATAGAAAAGTAAATATTTTTTCTTTAAACTTATTTAATATTTCTAATTGTTATTTTTCTATTTGTAGAAGAAAAGGATATAGAAAAGTTGATTAGAATATCCATTATGTGATATAATGGCAGAAGAATAAGTGAGAACCTGTAAGTCTGCCGCCGGGCAGAAGATGAATCAGGCGTTCAATTTCACATCTTTAGGCCTTAGTAGATGTGAAAAATTGAACGCTTTTTTTATTTGGAGGGAGAAATGAAAAAAAATATAATGCTTAAATCTTTTATTAAATATGTAACTTTAAATGTAATAGGGATGATTGGATTTTCCTGTTATATTTTAGCAGATACTTATTTTGTATCTAAGGGAATGGGGGCAAATGGTCTTACTTCATTAAACTTAGCTATACCAGTTTATACTTTTATTAATGGAATAAGTCTAATGATTGGAATAGGTGGAGGAGCTAAATATGTACTGTTAAGTGCTAAAGGGGAAAAGGATAAAGCAAACACTATTTTTACAAGTTCAGTACAAGCAGGGATTTTATGTGGATTAGCCTTCTTAACTGTAGGAATATTATTAGGCAATAAAATAAGTTATATACTTGGAGCAGATAATGTAACTTTTGCTATGACATCATTATACTTAAAAACTATTATGGCTTTTGCACCTTTTATTATTTTGAATAATATATTTCTAGTTTTTGTAAGAAATGATGGCAATCCTAAACTTTCAATGTTGGGAATGCTTTTTGGAAGTTTTTCAAATATAATTTTAGATTATGTATTTATATTCCCTTTAAATTTAGGGATTTTTGGAGCAGCTTTTGCAACAGGATTATCTCCTGTGATTAGTATGATTATCTTATCAATATATTTATTAAAAAGAAAAAATCAATTTCATCTCAAAAAAGAAAAATTAAATATAAAAGAAGTAATAAAACTATGTGGAACAGGAGCGTCCTCTTTTATAACTGAAATATCCTCTGGAATAGTATTAATAGTTTTTAATATGGTAATATTGAAACTTAAAGGAAACATAGGAGTCGCAGCATATGGTATAGTTGCTAATCTTGCTCTGGTAGTGATGGCGATATTTACAGGAATAGCTCAAGGAGTGCAGCCATTAGTAAGTAAAAGCTATGGAAATAAAGAGAAAGAACAACTTTATTATATTTTGAAATATTCAATATTTCTTTCTATAACTATTGCTATATTAGTCTATGGGATAGTATTTTTTTCAACAGATACATTAGTTTCTATATTTAATAAAGAAAAAAATAGAGAACTTTCTAATCTAGCTGTGAGTGGTATTCATATTTATTTTACTGGTTTTTTATTTGCAGGAGTTAATATAATATTATCAGTATTTTTTAGCTCAATGGAACATTCTAAAACAGGATTTCTAATATCAATTACAAGAGGATTTGTAGCTATAGTTCCGGCAGTATTACTGTTGTCATATATATTTGGAATGACAGGAGTATGGCTATCTTTTCCAATAGCTGAAATATTTGCATTATTTTCAGTAATTTATTTTATCTATAGCAATAGAAGTTTTTTTAAAAAATAAATTTAAGCAAGGAATTGTTATACTTCATAAATACTCTAAAGAAAATATTTAAAAGAAAAAGAAGCTGCTCAAAGTAATGATTGAAAATCATCAATTTAGAACAGCTCTTTCTATTATATTTATAAGAAATTTGTTGTACCAAATCCTATTGGTAAATTGAAAGTAATCCATATTCCAAAGAAGATAATACTTGAAACAAGAATAGTTATTGCATGAGGTATCATATATGTAATGAGATCCCCAAGGCCAAATTTTTTATTGTATTTATTACAGTAAATTAATATAAGAGCAAAATAGCTCATAAGAGGTGAAATTACATTTGTAGATGAATCTCCTAATCTATAAGCTAATTGAGCTAATTCAGGAGATATTCCCATTTTGTGAAGCATAGGTAAAAATATTGGAGCTAAAAGAACATATTTACTAGTCATAGACCCAATAAATAAATTAGCAAAAGCACAGAAAAATATAAATGCAATAATTAGTGGAATTCCAGTAAGTCCTACTTTAGAAAGGAATTTTCCTCCTTCAGCTGCAATAATAGTTCCTAATTGGCTATAAGCAAACCAAGAAATAAATATAGATGAGAAGAAACATAAAACTATAAAAGCACCAAAACCATCTAATGCTTTAAATAATAAAGACATTAAATCTTTATCGTTTTTAATTTTACCAGCTGCAACACCATAGAATAATCCTGGTATAAAAAAGATAAAACAAATTACAGGAACTATTGCTGATAAAAGAGGACTCCAGCCTAAAAGAAGAAGACCAGTGTTAGGATTTCTTAATGGTCCCCATGATGGAATTGATAAGAGTGCAATTATTGCAAATGAAACAACAAATCCAATGGCTGCAAATTTAAGACCTCTATCCTCTTCAGGACTCAAGGAAGTTTCAAAATCTTCTTCAACTTCTTCTTCTGGTAAGAATTCATTTAGCTTAGGTTCAATAAATTTATCATTTACGAAAGCTACAATGAAAGTGATAAAAAATGTAAAGAAAAACATAAATATAGAGTTAGCAAGAGGAGTAACCACGTATGAAGAATCAACAATACTAATAGCAGCAGTGGAAAGTCCTCCTAAAAGTGCATCTATAGAAACAAGACAAGCTGCAAATCCAGCAGAAGTAGCACTGAAACCTAAAAGTATACCAGCTATTGGATTTCTTTTTAATTGTTTATATAAAATACCAGCTATTGGGACAATAAGAACATATCCTATATCACCAGCAAATGATGAATTGACTCCTAAGAAAGCAATGAAGAAAGAAACATATTTTCCATTTATTTTTTTCATAGCTTTTTTTAGAAAACTAGGGAATAAACCTACTTCATTTAAAAAATTAAAAAACAATGAAAAGAAAAGAACTACTCCTAAAGGTTCAAATGATATAAAGTTTTCAACTGCTGATTCAAATATCCATCTTATTCCTTCTGAATCTAAAAGATTTTTCACTGCAAAAGTTTTTAATTCTATTGCTTTAGTAGAACGATTTATGGTTTCTATTTCTACTGATATTCCCATTTTTGAAAGAATAACAGATAATATAGCAATAGTAATTGAGAAAATAATAAAGATGGTTACAGGATGGGGAAGTCTATTAGCGATAATAGCTATTTTTCCCAGAATTCCCTTTTTGTTCAAATTTGTTTCTGACATAATATCTCTCCTTTTGTTTATTTTGTTATTGGTGTAATAAAAAATTTAGTAGTGTTTACTACATTTATACATCGTAAAGTAGTAAAAGTCAATAAATAAAATAATTAAAAATTTTAAAAAAGAAGATAAAGTAGAATAAAAGTATTAATAATTCTATTTTTAAACAATTTTATATAGATGTATATATTTTTTTAATGTTATTTTGTAGTAGAAATAAAATGCACTTATAAAAAATTAAATGTAAAAAAACTATTGACATAGATAAAAGATGGGAATATAATCATATTGTGCATATGCACGAAAAGGAGGTTGTATGCCTAGAGGTAAAAAGAGAAGATGTTGTAGGGTATTGGAAGATGAGATTATATTTAAACCTGCAGGAATACCTATGTCAGAATTAGAAATAATAGAAATGGAACTAGATGAATTAGAAGCAGTAAGATTATCAGATTATGAAAATAAAAGTCAGATTGAAGCAGGAGAAATAATGAATGTATCAAGAGGCACTATACAAAGATTATTAACTTCTGGAAGAAAAAAAATACTAGATGGACTTTTACATTCAAAAGCAATAAAGTTAAAAAATACATATTCAAACTATAGTGGTGAGAAAATAAAAAATGGAGATGATGAGAATGAGTAATGAAGTTTTAAGAGTAGGGTTTTCAACAAATGATGGAGTAGTATTAGAAGGGCATTTTGGACATTGTGAAAAATTTGCTGTATATACTATTGAAAATAGAAAAGTTGTAAATAAAGAAATTGTAACTGCACCAGAACATACACCTGGAGCATTTCCTAAATTTATGGCTGAACAAAAAGTAAATGTTGTTATTACTGGAGGAATGGGACAAAAGGCAATGGATATACTTAGAGCAAATAAGATAGAAATTATACTTGGTGCAAGTGGAAAAATTGAAGATATTTTAAAAGTATATCTTGAAGGAAATTTAGTTTCAGATGGAGCAGCTTGTGCTCATCATCACCATGACCACCATGAAGAGCATAACTGCAAACATTAATATTAATTAAGGATTATTAAAACAGATTCACTAATAATGAATCTGTTTTTTTATGGAAGCTTCATAAAAAATTGCTTTTTAATTTTCTTGATAATATTTTAAAGTTTATAAAAACATTATTTAGTGTATAGTAAAATTTTAATTTTAAAGGAAATTTTTAATAACTATAGTATTTAAAGTTTTTTTTATAAAAAATTTGTATAATTTTAAAAGGAGTTGCTTTATTTTGACCGAATATATACAATAAGATAACTGCTAAATTTAAGGAGGTAGAAATGAAAAAAATATTTTTTTCAATGCTAGTTGTATTGTTTACTGCTTGTGGAGGTGCAAAAGATATAACAGTAGATAAACTTTCTTTTGAAAAGAAAAGCGATACTTTTTCATATAATATTACAGTTCCTCAAATAAAAGGTTCTGGAAATAAAAATATCGAAGAATTGAATAAGGAATTGGCAACTGGTGCAGAATCTTTTGCAACTTCAATAGAAAAAGGTGAAAATGATACACCAGAATTTTATGAAGAGGGGTTTGAAACTTTTGATAATTCTTTTGGAATAACTTCTATATTGATGAGCTCATATGGAATTTCAAAAGGTGATGCAAATGGATATGGAACATCTCAAAGTATTAATATAAGAAATAAAGATGGAAAACTTATTACTTTTGATGATGTTTTTACAAAAGATGGGGAAGCATACTTAAATGAACAAGTGAATGCTGCCGTTCAAGGTAATAGTGATAGAATTGTTTTAAATTCAAATGGAGATAAAGTGACAATATTTTTTGATGAGCCTGAAGTAAATATTAGAAATGCCTCTATGTATTTTGAATTAGATGATATATGTTTCTTATTTGAAACTTATGAATTAACACCACATTCTGAAGGAAAACCAGTATTCAGATTCCCTAAAACAGAAATACAAAAATTCTTACTAAAATAAGAATTACATAATATTAACAAACTCTTATAATTTAAGCACCTGTATTGCAGGTGCTTAAATTTTTTTAATTACTAAAAAAGCTGCAAAAAATATTTTTTACAGCTTTTAATATTTTATATGAAATTAGAATGGGAATTCGTCATCATCATCAAATGGAGCTTCTTCAGACTCTTTAACAGATGGTTTAGGAGCTGATGTAGGAGCAGCAGCTGTATAATCATGAGGCTCATAACCAGCAGAATCTCCAGAACTTTTAGATTCTAAAAATTCAATATTTTCAACAAGTACGTCATAACTTGTTCTCTTTTCTCCATTAGCTTCATATCTATTCATTTGAAGTCTTCCAGTAACTCCAACTTTTCTTCCTTTTCTCAAATATTCCCCTATAAGTTCAGCAGTTTTTCCAAAAGCTACACAATTGATAAAATCAGCTTCACCTTTTTGGAATGGTCTATCTACTGCAAGTGAAAATCTAGAATAAGCTTTTCCACTTTGTCCGAATTTTAATTCAGGATCTCTAGTTAATCTTCCTGTTAAAACGACTAAGTTCATTTAATAACCTCCTAATGTTTTTAGCTATAACAATATAATTATATCAGAAATATGCTTTAAAAACAATTTGATATTTCAATAAGTTTTTTTAATTTTTAGTTCTAAAGATAAAAAACTTATTAAATGACCATTTTATTAAGGGTTAGAATAAAAAAATAAAAGGAAATTTCTTTTTTTTATGAATACTTAAAGTGTAAAAGCTAGAGAAAGATTTTGATAGAGAGCAGATAAATCTGTTTAAATAATTTTAATTACAAAAGGAGTGGGCATAATGACAGAAAGAGAATTTTTAAGTTTATACCAGAAAAAGAGAGGATTAAAAAGTTTTAATGAAGCAAAGGAAAAAGTTAATATGTTTTGGGATACTTTGTTTGAAGCATTGAAAGAAAATGAATCAGTAAGTTTTAGAGGGTGGGGAGTATTTGAAAAGAAAGTAGTTCCAGCTAGAAGAATTATGAATATAAATACTAAGAAAATTCAATATTCAACACCAAGAAAAACAGTTAGATTTAGAACAGGAAGCAATCTTTCTTTAAGAATTAATGATGAAAAAAAGCTGACTAAATAATTAAGAAAAAGATAAAAAACAGGGATTTATAATGAACCCTGTTTTTTTATAGTTAAAAATTATTAACTGAAAAACCATTAGCATACCTAAATAACTCTTTTTATATTTATTAGAAAATTTACAAATTATTTTTAATTAGCAAAAAATAATTTGTTCCAAAAATTTATTATAAAATTTTTAAAATGTGAAAGGCAGAAAAATTTTATAGAAGACTTTGCATAGATTTATGATATAATATGAAATAGAAAATAATTAGAGCTATGGAGGAGAAAAAATGAAGAAAGCTGTACTTTTAGATGTAAGTGCGATAATGTATAGAGCATATTTTGCGAATATGAATTTTAGAACTAAAAATGAACCTACTGGGGCAGTATATGGCTTTACTAATACACTTTTAAGTATTATAAAAGAGTTCTCCCCTGATTATATAGGAGCAGCTTTTGATGTAAAGAGAGCTTCATTAAAAAGAAGCGAAATATATAGTGAATATAAAGCCCAAAGAGATGCCGTTCCTGAGGATCTACTTTTGCAAATACCAAGAATAGAAGAAGTATTAGATGGGTTTAATATAAACAGATTTAAAATAGATGGATATGAAGCTGATGATGTAATGGGGACACTTTCTCAAAAATTATCAAATGAAGGAATAGAAGTAATAGTAGTCACAGGAGATAAAGATTTAGCACAGATACTTGATAAAAATGTTAAAATAGCTCTTCTTGGAAAAGGAGAAGGGGGAGATAAATTCAAAATACTGGAAACAGATGAAGATGTTGTAGAATATTTAGGAGTAACCTCTAAAATGATTCCAGATTTTTTTGGGTTGATTGGAGATTCAAGTGATGGAATACCAGGAGTTAGAAAGATAGGACCAAAAAAAGCTGTTCCTATGCTTGAGAAATATGGAAATTTAGAAGGCGTTTATGAAAATATAGATAAATTAACTGAAATACCAGGAATAGGAAAATCTCTTATAATAAATATGAAAGAAGATAAAGAAATAGCTTTTATAAGTAGAAAACTTGCTACTATAGAAAAAGATATTCCATTAGAATGTAAAATAGATGATTTGAAATATTCCATAGATAATAAAAAACTTTTAGATTTATTCAAGACTCTTGAGTTTAGGGTATTGGTAAAGAAGATGGGATTAGAATCTCCAGCGCTTTCAGTTGAAGAAAAAGCACCTGAACCTACAAGTCTTCAAATGGGATTATTTTCAACTCCTTCTGTACAAGAAAACGAATCTGTAGAACCAGTAGCAAAACAGAGAAATTTTACTGTGGTAGATGATGAAGAAAAATTTAAACAATTCAGTGATAAATTAGCAGGAGAGAAAAGGTTAGCTTTCTTTTATTCTGGAACAGGATTTGCTGTGAGTTCTTTAAAAGATGATTTTTATATTCCTTTAGGACATACACCTTTATTTCATAAAAATCTTGATTTAGATAAAGTGAAAGAGTTTTTTAGAAATTCTGATTCTATATTTATAACATATAATTTTAAGCCATTACTAAATGAAGGTATAAAAATAAAAAATATGGATATGGATTTGATGATTGCTTATCATCTTATTTCTTCGCAGACTAAAGAAGGGGTAGAAATACCTCTTGAACAATTATCTGGAATAGATATAGCCCCATATTCAGAAAAGTTTGGAAAAGAAGCTCCAGGTAATCTTTCTACTGAGGAATATGGAAAATTTCTTGTAGAAAGAAGCAAGGGGATAATGGAAACTTATGGTATAGCAATGGAAGAGATTAAAGGCAAAAATCTTCTTGAAGTACTTAAAGAAACAGAAATGCCTCTTATAAAAGTACTTTCTGCAATGGAAAGAAAGGGAATAAAAATAGACCCTGTATATTTTGCTAAGTATGAAAAAGAATTAGAGATATTGTTGAATAATCTTCAAAAGAAAATATTTGAAATAGCTGGAGAAGAATTTAATTTAAATTCGCCCAAACAATTAGCAGAAGTATTATTTTTTAAGCTGAATTTAGACCCTGTAAAGAAGACTAAAACAGGACTTTCTACAGATGAAGAAGTATTGGAAAAATTGAAAAATGATGGAGTGGAAATAGCTTCATATATACTTGAATATAGAAAATATGCAAAATTAAAAAATACATATGTAGATGCTCTTCCTAAGCTGGCAGACAGCAGGGACAGGCTTCATACTACATTCAATCAGATAGGAACTACTACTGGAAGACTTTCATCATCTAATCCTAACCTTCAAAATATTCCTGTAAAAACAGATGAAGGAATGAAAATAAGACAGGGATTTATAGCTGATAATGGGAACGTTCTTATGGGAATAGATTACTCTCAGATAGAACTTAGAGTTTTAGCTGAGTTGTCAAAAGATGAAAACCTTATAGCAGCTTATAAAAATAATGAAGACCTTCATAGAGTAACAGCAAAAAAAATATTTGAACTTGAAGATGGAGAGGAAGTAAGTCGTGAGCAGAGAATAATTGCTAAAACGATAAACTTTAGTATAATATATGGAAAGACAGCATTTGGATTATCTAAAGAATTGGGAATTACTCAAAAAGAAGCTACTGATTATATTAATAGATATTTTGAACAATATCCTAAAGTAAAGGATTTTGAAAAATCAATAATTGCTTATGCTGAAAAAAATGGGTATACAGAAACATATTTTGGTAGAAGAAGAATAATAGAAGGAATTCTTTCTAAAAATAAAAATATAAAAAATCAAGCTGAAAGAATGGCTGTAAATAGTGTAATTCAAGGAACTGCTGCAGAGATATTGAAAAAAGTCATGATAGAAATATTTAAAGTTATAGAAAATAAAGAGGATATATCTCTTTTATTGCAGGTACATGATGAACTCATATTTGAAATAAAAGAGGAAAAGGTAGAAGAGTATAGAACAACAATAGAGAATATAATGAGAAATTCTGTTAAATTTGATGATGTAGTTCTTGATATAAATACTAATATTGGTAAAAATTGGGCAGAAACAAAATAGTCAAATTCAGTAAGGGGGGAGAGCAGAAATGTCCTATACCTTTAAAGTGAAGCAGGAAATACTGGCAAACGAGATGATTAGTGAAATAGAAAAAACAGCTGAACTATCTGCAATCCTGCTCAGTAAGAATGCATTGGGAAAAGATAAAATAGAACTTAAACTTGAAAATCTTCCATTAGCTAAAAGAGTGTACAAAATACTCAAAGAAACAACAGAGCTAACTATTGGAATAAAATATCTTACAAGTCGAAGGCTCGGAGAACATAATGTATATGTAATAACTGTACAGAAACAGAGAGGATATAGAGATTTTGTAAATAAAATAAATATAGCTCAAGGAGTTCTATCAGCCAGTGAAGATATACTTAAAGGATTTATAAAAGGGGTTTTTTTGGCATGTGGATATATAAAAGATCCCATAAAAGAATATGCTTTGGATTTTTTTATTGATAATGAAGAAGCAGCAGATAAACTTTATGAGCTGCTTCAGGAAAAAGGGAAAAAGGTATTTAAAACTAAAAAGAGAAATAAACCTTTAGTGTACCTTAGAAATTCTGAAGATATAATGGATATAATGGTAATGATAGGAACTATACAAGCTTTTTTCAAATATGAAGAAACCACTATGATAAAAGATTTAAAAAATAAAACTATTAGAGAGATGAACTGGGAAGTTGCTAATGAAACGAAAACATTAAATACTGGTAATAATCAAATAAAAATGATAAATTATATAGGAAAAGTACTTGGCCTGAATACCTTGAGTCCTGTGTTGGAAGAAGTAGCATTTTTAAGATTACAAAATCCTGAAAGTTCTCTTCAAGAAATAGCTGAAATGATTGGTATATCAAAATCAGGAGTGAGAAACAGATTCAGAAGAATTGAAGAAATTTACAACAATCTTTTAGAGGAAGAAAGAGAATAGGGGAATAATCAATATGAAGATAATCAACGATATTTTTGATACAAAGGAACAGTTTCATAATAGCTATGTTGCTATTGGAACATTTGATGGAATACATTATGGACATCAGCAGTTGATAGAGGCAGCTGTGGAGAAAGCAAAAGAAAATAAAGGAGTATCTGTTGTATTTACTTTTGCCAATCACCCTATGGAAATAATAGATGCTTCAAAAACACCTAAATGTATCAATACTTTAGAAGAAAAAATATATATTTTAGAAAATATGGGGATAGATTACCTTATCCTTCAGCCTTTCAACAAAAAATTTGCTGATTTGACAGCTATAGAATTTGTAGAAATATTAAAAAAAGATGTAGATACTAAAGAAATATTTGTAGGATTTAATTTTTCCTTTGGAGAAGGAGGAAAAGCAAAAACTAAAGATCTTATAGAAATTGGGAAAAGTATGGAAATTAAAGTCAATGAGATACCTGCTGTAATACTTGATAAACAGATTATTAGTTCTACTTTGATAAGAAAAAGCATTCAACATGGAGAATTTGAAAAGGTAAATAAATATCTTGGACATCAGTTTCTTATAATTGGTGAGGTAATTCATGGAAAAAAAATTGCAAGACAGCTTGGTTTTCCCACTGCTAATATAAAGTTATCAAACAGGTTGTATCCTCCCTTTGGAATATATGGTGCTATGGTAAAAATAGAGGGAGAGGATATTGAAAGGTATGGGGTAGTTAATATAGGAGTCAATCCTACTTTGAAACCAGGAGAGAGAAGTGTTGAGGTCCATATACTTGATTTTGATGGAGATATTTATGGGAAAAAAATATATGTAGAAATAATGAAGTTTATGAGAGATGAGAAAAAATTTAGTTCCATAGATGAATTGAAGAAAGTAATAGGAAATGATGTAAAAAATTGGCAGAATTTTGTAAAAGTGAGGAAAAATGGATATAGTTCTAAAGATAGATAATTTTGAAGGGCCTTTGGACCTTCTTCTTCATCTTATAGAGAAAAAAAAATTAAAAATATCTGAAATAAAAATATCTCAAATAATAGATGAGTATCTTTCTGTACTGGAACAGGCAAAAGATGAAAACTTTCATATAAAAGTGGAATTTCTTGTTGTAGCTTCTGAACTTTTAGAAATAAAAGCTTCTACCCTTCTCACTATTAATGATGAACAGAATAAAGAGAAGGAATTGAAAAGAAGATTAGAAGATTATAAGCTTTTTAAAGAAATAGCTGTAAAAATTGCAGATATGGAAAACGAATATAATATCTCTTATTCAAGAGGAGAAGGAAGAAAGATAATTAAGAAAGTAGCTAAGGAATATGATCTTTCAAAATTGAAAGCTGGAGATTTGTACAGCTCATATGTAAAGTACCTTAAAAAGAATGAAGATGATGAATATATGGAACTTCATTTAGATAAGCAGTATACTTTGAAAGATGAAATGGATAAATTATACTTAAAAACCTTTTCACAAAATAGAACTTTTGATTCACTTTTTGGGGAAGCAGAAAATAGAATGCACCTAGTATACATATTTCTTGCAATACTTGAATTATATAAAGATGGACTTATACTCATAGATGGAGATATGGTTATGAGGAATAAACATGAATTACAAACAAATTAAAAAGAATGAAAATAATAATTATATATAATAAAAATAGAGGAGTTTTTTTATGTTCAGAAGTGGACTTCTAGTAATGGTTATAACAATGGTAAGCAGAGTACTGGGATTGGTGAGAGCTACTATAATAGCTTACTATTTTGGTGCTTCAGGAGCAACAGATGCATACTTTAGTGCTTTTAAAATAAGCAATTTTTTTAGACAGTTGCTGGGAGAGGGAGCATTAGGAAGCTCATTTATCCCATTGTACAATGAAAAAATAGAAATAGAGGGAGAAGAGAGAGGAAAAGAATTTATATATTCTATATTGAATCTTATCTTTGTTTTCAGTACTATTGTAACACTTTTAATGATAATATTTTCTCAGGATATAATAAATCTTATAGTAAATGGATTCCCAGTAGAAACAAAGATATTGGCATCTAAACTTTTGAAAATAATGTCAGTATATTTTATATTTATAAGCCTTTCTGGAATGATATGTGCTATGCTTAATAATTTCAAACAGTTTGCTATACCAGCTTCAACTTCGATATTTTTCAATCTTGCTATAATTTTTGCATCAATGGGATTTAGTAAAACTTTTGGAATATCAGCTTTAGCATATGGTGTGGTTTTAGGAGGAGCCCTTCAATTTTTAATAGTTCTTCCATCATTTTTTAAAATAGTAAGAGGATATTCTTTTAAAATAAATTGGAAAGATCCATACTTGAAAAAAATATTTATACTTATGTGCCCTATGTTGGTAGGAATAGTTGCCAGACAAGTAAATACAATAGTGGATCAAGTATTTGCTTCATACCTTCAGGAGGGAGGAGTTACTGCTTTAGAAAATGCAACAAGATTGTACCTGCTTCCAGTGGGAGTGTTTGGAGTGTCTATATCTACAGTGATATTTCCTGTATTATCAAAAGCAGTAGCAAAAAATGATATGAAAACAGCAGAAAATAATATTGTAAAAGGTTTAAATATACTTCTTTTTCTTATTATACCATCAATAGCAGTATTAACATTTTATTCAACAGATGTAATTAGGCTGACTCTTTCTTATGGAAAGTTTGGAGAAGATGCTGTAAAAGTCACATCAGAAGCTCTTTTATATTATTCATTGGGACTATATTTTTACACAGCTATCTATCTAATGACAAGAGCATTTTACAGTGTAAAAAACAGTTCATATCCTGTAAGGTTTTCTATTGTTTCCATTATTATAAACATAGTGCTTAATTTTGTGTTGATAAAGCCAATGGCATACAGAGGGCTTGCACTTTCGACTTCCATAGCCTCAGGAGTAAATTTTCTACTTCTTGTATATGTATTTAGGAAAAAATATATGGAGTTTCCATTGAAAAAATCATTGATATTTTTTGGAAAAGTTCTGATAACTACAATAAGTGCCTTAGGGGCAAGCTATTATATACATAATACTGTAATTAAACTGGCTGTATTTTCATTAGTATATATGGTATTTTGGACAAAATCTCTTATTAAAAATAAAATGGAAGTGTTTTAGTTTATGAAAGAAGAGCATAATTATAGCATTTATACACCTCATAAAATAGCAAAAGAAATTATAGAGCAGACATTCAAATGTTATTTTGGAGAGGATAAAACTTTGAAAAAGTTAGAGGCTGTAAAATTAGGAGACCTTTCCTGTGGTAATGGGAATCTCTTATTAACAGCTCTGGAAAAACTTCTTGAGCTTTCTAAGGAGATAACTGGAGAGTACTTTTTTTCTGATACTTGGATAACAGGATTTGATATAAATGAAGATGCAGTAAAACTAACTATAGTGAGAGGAAGAGAACTGTTAAAAAAGTATGGACTTACTGGAGAGATAAAGATATTATGTCGCAATTCACTTGAAGTTGAAAATATGCGATTTAATATACTTTTAGGAAATCCACCATATCTAGGAGAAAAGAATAATAAAAGCATATTTCAAAAAATAAGAGAAACAGAATTTGGTAAAAAATATTATGAAGCTAAAATGGATTATTTTTATTTTTTTATAGAAAAAGGAATAGAAATACTAGAAGATAAAGGAATAATGGCATATATAACAACTAACTATTGGCTTAGAGCTGACAGTGGAAAAAAACTCAGGCAGGTATTGTGTGAAAATGGAAGTTTTTTGGAAATTAAAAATTATGACAATTCTGTGTTTACCAAAGCAGTAGGACAGCATAATATCATATTTATTTGGGAAAAAGATAAGAGTGATGATAAAAGTGTAAAAATAAGCATTCCTGAAAAAAATTTTGAAATAAAAAATACATTGCTCTATGATGAAAATGGAAAAATAGTCCTTGCAGATGAGGAAATTTTAAAATTTAATAAAAAAATACTGGAGAAGTCTAATTACAAGTTGAAGGATTTAGTTAATATAAATCAAGGAATTGTTTCTGGGCTAGATGAAGCATATATATTTGATGACTATAAAGAAGAGTTTAAAAATTACTTGAAGCCTTTTTATAAAAATAAGGATATTGGAAAATATACAAATAAGAAAAATAATTTCTGGATATTATATATGGACGAGAAAACTGTTCCTGATGAAGCTGTTATGACACATTTAAAAAAATATCAAAGCAGACTTTCTAAAAGAAGAGAAGTAAAAACTGGAAGTATTAACTGGTGGGAGCTTCAGTGGGCAAGAGAAAGAGAAATATTTATCAAACCAAAAATATTAGTACGTCAAAGATGTAAAACTAATCAGTTCTCTTACAATGATGGTGAATTTTATGGCAGTGCAGATATATATTTTATAACAAAGAAAAATGATGATATAAATCTTTTCTATATATTGGGCTATATGAATTCAGAAGTTTTTTTGCAATGGTTCAAATATAATGGTAAGATAAAAGGAAAGAATTTTGAGTTTTATTCAACACCTTTGAAAGAAACTCCTGTATATTATTCTGAAAATAAAAAGGAAATAGTGTACATAGAAGAACTAGTAAAAAAACAAATAAAAAGTTTTTCTCAAGAAAGAGAAAAGGAAATAGACGATTATTTCAGAAAAAAGATGATGTAGGAGAAGTGAGGTGAATTAGATGAAAGATTCATCAAATAGAAAAAAGAAGGTGGGACTTCCTCCTGGGAGTATAATCTATACAGGTGAGGATTCTGATCATAAAATATCTATTGAAGTATTTTCATATAATGATAGTATAATAAAAAAAGAAAATTACAGTGAAGATGATGATTTTGGTTTTGATGAGAACTTTAGAGGAGTTACTTGGGTAAATATAGATGGTATTCATAATATCCCCTTGATAAAAAAAGTGGGAGAAATGTATAATCTGGATAATTTAGTACTGGAAGACCTTGTTAACAGTACTCAAAGAGCAAAGGTGGAGGAACGTGAAGATTATCTGTTTATAGTAATGAAAATGCTGAATTTAAATCTTATTTCAAAAGAAATAGGTTATGAACAAGTGTCTTTCATACTGGGAGAAGATTATCTTCTCACATTCCAAGAAAGTCCAGGGGATATTTTTGATACCATAAGAGCTAGGATAGAATCACATAATTCTAAAATGAGAAAGAAAAGTGTGGGATACCTTGCATATACAATAATAGATACAATAGTTGACAATTATTTTCTTATATTAGATGAAGTAGAATTAGAAATAGATCGTTTAGAAGCTAAAGTCATAGATAATTCTGACAAAGATGACCTTCAATCTATAATGAATCTAAAACAAAAAGTAACTACTTTAAAAAGATCAATATCACCGATTAGGGAGCTTATAGCGAAATTACAGTCAAAAGGACTTACAGAATATTTTAATGATGACATAAAAATATATCTAACAGATTTGTATGATCATGGAATAATTGTATGTGATACATTAGATATATTAAACAGTAGAGTAACCGAACTTGTCCAGCTTTATCATTCTACTATCAGTAATGGAATGAACGAAGTTATGAAAATACTTGCTATTATATCTACAATATTCATGCCATTAAGTTTTTTAGCAAGCTTATATGGTATGAACTTTAAATATATGCCTGAATTAGAGTGGCGTGATGGGTATTATGTAATTTTATGTGTCATGTTTATTTTAGTTTTAGGTATGCTTGCATACTTTAAAAGAAAAAAATGGTTGTAGTTATTGGAAAAATGCTTTATAATCTAATTAATATCAATGTACTTGGGAGGGATTTATGGGACTGCTATCAATATTCAAAAAAAGTAATGATGAGGAATATTTGAAAAAAATCGAAAAGCTGGAAGAAACGCTTTCTTCTAAAGAAAACGAAATTTCTAATTTAATCAATGAAATCGAATCTTTGAATAAGTTTACACCAAGACAGTTAGAAGTATTCGAAAAAAATCTTAAGGAGAACAAAGAAGAAGTTCAAAGACTAAAAGATATTTTGGATTCTTACTGTATCCCTTACAATACTAAAGAAAGATATTCTTACAAAGTAGAAATTGAAAAGTTTTTCTCTTCAAGCAAATTTCAAGAACTAAATACAGCATTAAAGGAAAAAGGAATTACATATCTTCAAGAAATTAATTCTGACTTACTTGATGCTATGCCAGAAGACTTGAAAGGAATAGAAGAAGGGAAAAAGAAATATCAAGATTATCTGAATAAAAATATTGAATGGGAAATAGTTACTCTTTTAAATAAAGGAGAAAAAATCAGTAAGATTTATAGCAAAACTAGAAAATTCGCCAATATACTTAGTGAAGGTTGCTATGAATTTATGGAAGATATGAGAGATTACGATTTCGATAGCTTAGTAGATGCAGGATTTAGTGCCGAGCAAATAAAAGAATTTAAAGAAAAAAGAGATGAATATTATCTTGAAAAAAGAATAGAGAAATAATTGGAGGATAATAATGAAAAATATATTGCTGGGAGTTACTGGCGGAATAGCTGCTTATAAATCGGCAAATATAGTTTCTCTTTTAAAAAAGAAAGGTTATAATGTAAAAGTTATAATGACAAAAAATGCAACTGAAATAATAACTCCTCTTACTCTGGAAACTTTATCTAGAGAGAGGGTATATGTAAGTATGTGGGATAGAACTCCTCATTTTGAAGTGGAGCATATTTCTCTTGCTCAATGGGCAGATGTAGTGCTTGTAGCACCTGCAACATACAACATAGTAGGGAAAATAGCTAATGGGATAGCAGATGATATGCTTTCAACTGTAATTTCAGCAACTAAAAGTCCTGTATTTTTTGCTTTGGCAATGAATGTCAATATGTATGAAAATCCAATTTTGATAGAAAATATAAAAAAATTAAAAAAATATAATTATAATTTCATTGAATCAGATGAAGGATTTTTAGCATGTAATGTCAATGCAAAAGGAAGGCTTAAGAGTGAAGTTGAAATAGTAAGTATACTGGAGAAATATTTTGAGGAAAAAGAAGTTGATAAATATTTAACAGGTAAGAAAATACTTATTACTGCTGGAAGAACAGAAGAAGCAATAGATCCTGTAAGATATATTTCCAACAGATCAAGTGGGCAAATGGGATACTCTCTGGCAATAGCAGCACGAAATCTGGGAGCAGAGGTTATACTTGTTTCAGGACCTACAGAACTTGATATTCCAGAAGGATTAACAAAATTTATAAAAGTAAGAAGTGCTCAGGAGATGTATGAAGCTACTGTAAAAGAGTTTGAAACAGTAGATATAGCAATTGCTTGTGCCGCAGTTGCTGATTACAAACCTAAGGTATACTCAACTGAAAAAATAAAGAAAAAAGATGGAGATATGTCTATTATTTTAGATAGAAATCCTGATATTCTTTATGAAATGGGAAAATTGAAGAAAAAACAGTTTTTGATAGGATTTGCAGCTGAAACAGAAAATATTGTAGAAAATGCTCTAGGCAAATTAAAAAGAAAGAATCTGGATATGATAGTGGCTAATAATGCTACTAATATGCAGAAAAAAACTAATGAAATACTTATAATAAAAAATCAAGAAGACATAAAAGAGATGCCTGAAAAAGAAAAATCTCAACTTGCATATGATATACTTAAAGAAATAAAATTATAAATAAAAAGAGAGGATTTGATGAAAGTTATTCATAAATACCTCTCTTTTATATTTTGGGTTATTTGTCATAGATTTTTTCAAATTCCTTAATAAGCATAGGCTTGGCAAAATAGAATCCTTGAACAATATAACACCCAACACTTTTAAGAAACTCTACCTGTTCTTTAGTTTCTACCCCTTCACAAAGTAGAGGAATTTTAAGTTCTTTGCAAAGTTCTACAATTCCTTTTATAAGTACTTTATTTTTCTTTGATATTTTCCCTCTTCCTAAAAACTCTTTATCCAGCTTGATTAAATCAAAAGGGATATCTTTTAATAAGTTAAGGCTTGAATAACCAGAGCCAAAATCGTCCATTTGAACACTATAGCCGAGAGCTTTCAAATTATAGATTGCATTAAGGATATCTTTTAAATTATTGCTGAAGGTACTTTCGGTTATTTCAATTTCAATATATTTTGATTCTATACAGCTGCTTTTGACTATGTAATCAAACTGTTGTACAAAATGAGGATTTTTAAAATGTTCTCTAGAAACATTTACTGATATAGGAAACAAAGTTAAGTTTTTCTTTTTTCTATCTTTTATATATTCACATACTTGCTGATATATAGTAAAATCTAATTTTACAATATCTCCAGTTTCTTCCATTAAAGGAATAAAATCCCCAGGCATTAAAGTAGAAATATTTTCAGAAGGTTTCATACGAACAAGAGCTTCAGCACCAATAATTTTATTTGTAAGAATATTATATTTAGGCTGTAGATAGAAGATAAAGCTTTCAGCTTCTAAAGCAGCCATTATAGTTCTCAATCTTTCCTGTTTAGTTAAATAAGAAGCCTTCTTTTCCTCATCAAAAACTCCACATCTGGAAGCAAGGGAAGGTTTTAAAGATTTTCTTACATCATCAGCCTTACTTATATATGAATATATACTTTCATTTCTATCATCTATACTGCACATACCACAAATAAATCCAAGATTGCATTTAGAATGAAAGTGAGCTTCTTTTTGTAAAAAAACATTACAATCTCTTATAAATTTTTCAGACAGTTGCTCTAAAGTAATTCCTTCAGGGATAGCAAATAATTCTATAAAATTATCAGCGTAGGGTCTGCAAGCTGTTATATAAAATTCATTAGCTTTTATAAGATTAGTAAAAGATTTTAAGAAACGATTTCCTTCCTTTTCTCCATATATTCTATTCAATGACTTAAAACCAATAATATCAGCATAAAATACTGCTAATTTTCTTTTATCATTTTTGTCTTCTATATGTTTTTGAGCTTTTTTTATAAAAGAATTATAAGTAGGAAGTCCTGTCATATTATCAAATTGATCTAATCTCTCAAACAAGTCCCTTATTGCATTATGGGACATTAATTTTGAAAAAAATTCTGAATCTGATAATTCTTCATTAAATTCCCAAAAATTTTTCACTGATTCTAAAAACTCTTTTTCTCTATCTTCAGAATAAAAAAAGTATTGCCAGCCACCAGCCGTTTCTGCATGAAATATTGCTCTGATAACTTGCTGATAGAGAGTTTCAAGTTTCATATTATGATTTTTTACTACTGTTGCACCAATTGAAATATTTTTATAGATATTTTCTTTTTTAGCTTCCGATAAAAATATTTTCATTGCTTTTTCTATTTCATCTTTTTTTAAATCTGAAAATGCTACTATTTTTCCAGAAGAAATAAAAGTAAAAGTACTTTTTTGGAATAAAGGAGATTTTTTCAACAATTTCAGAATGTCCTTTTTCATATCTATATCATTTTTATAAATAGAACTTTCAATATGAATAACAAGTAAAGTAGAAGGAATAGAGCTGGTATCTTTTTTTAATTCTTTTATGATCAGCTTTTTTAATTCAATATCATTATAAAAATACATTTTTTCTCCTTGTATGTATAAGAAATAATTTGATTCTAAAAATTATCATAGAAGACATATATTTAGGAGTGTATCATAAAATATGTTCAAATACAAGGTTACAATGAATAAGGAAACGATTTGAAAATAAAAAGCTGATCTCTTTTAATGCAAAAAAACTAAACTTTTCTTTGAATATTTTAAGCTATAAAAAACAAAAATAACTTTTGTGAAAAGTGCAAAGAAATTAAAAGTTGACTTACACTATACTCTAAGGTGTATAATAATAAAATATAAATGTGATAAGGAAGGGAATTTAAATGTATAAAATAGTAGAAAAGAAATGGCTTACTCCAATAATTTGCTATATGGATATAGAAGCTCCTGATTTAGCTGCATCAGCTCAGCCAGGACAGTTTCTCATTATTAGGACAGATGACAAAGGGGAACGTATCCCATTAACAATATGTGACTATGATAGAAAGAAGGGTACTGTGACTATTGTTTTTCAAGTACTAGGAGAGAGTACAAGAAAGATGGGAGAATTTAAAGAAGGAGAATATTTTGCTGATGTGACAGGACCTCTTGGTCAGCCAAGCGAACTTATTCATATAGATATAGAAAATTTGAAAAAGAAGAACTATCTCTTCGTAGCTGGTGGAGTTGGAACAGCACCAGTGTATCCACAGGTAAAATGGTTGAAAGAAAATGGAATAGATGTTGATGTAATAATAGGTACAAGGAGCAGAGATACTTTAATATTTGAAGATGAAATGAAAGCTGTATCAGGAAATCTCTTTGTTTGTACAGATGATGGAACATATGGAAGAAAAGGAATGGTTACAGATGTAATAGATGATCTTTTGAAAGAGGGAAAGCATTATGATCATGCAGTTATAATTGGTCCTATGATAATGATGAAGTTTGCTTCTAAAAAATGCAGAGAAAACAATATTCCAAATACTGTAAGTTTGAATCCTCTTATGGTTGATGGAACTGGAATGTGTGGTGCCTGCAGAGTTACTATAGACGGGAAAGTAAAATTTGCTTGTGTAGATGGTCCTGAATTTGATGGAGATCAGGTAAATTTTGATGAAGCTATGAGAAGACAGACTATGTATAAGACAGAAGAAGGAAGAAATATACTTATGATAGAAGATGGGGAAACTCATCATAATCCAGCCTGTCCTAATCACGAGATAATAGTGGATAAAAAGAAAAGAGTACCTGTAAGAGAGCAAGAACCTGATGTAAGAAATAAAAACTTTGAGGAAGTATGCTATGGATATAATCTGGAAGAAGCTCAAGCAGAAGCAGCAAGATGTCTTAATTGTAAAAATCCATTATGTATACAAGGTTGTCCTGTATCAATAGATATACCAGCTTTTATTCAAAAAATAAAAGAAGGAGATATGAAAGAAGCAGGAAAAATAATAGCAAAATATTCTAATCTTCCAGCAGTGTGTGGAAGGGTATGTCCTCAGGAAACTCAATGTGAAGGAAAATGTATATTGGGAATAAAAGGAGAGGCAGTATCGATTGGAAAATTGGAAAGATTTGTGGGAGATTGGGTAATAGAAAATGGCATAGAATTTGAGATAAAAGAGAAGAATAATAAAAAAGTTGCAGTTATAGGAGGAGGTCCAGCAGGATTAACAGCAGCTGGTGATTTAGCTAAAATGGGATATGATGTAACTATATATGAAGCTCTTCATAAACTGGGAGGAGTACTCAGCTATGGAATACCAGAATTTAGACTTCCCAAGGAAAAAGTAGTTGACAAAGAGATAGAAAATCTATATAAGCTAGGAGTAAAAGTAGTAACTAATGCAATAGTAGGGAGAACTTTTACAATAGATGAACTTTTAGATAAAAAAGGATATTCAGCTGTATTTATAGGAAGTGGTGCAGGACTTCCTAGATTTATGAATATACCAGGAGAAAACTATAATGGTGTAATATCAGCAAATGAATTCCTTACAAGAGTAAATCTTATGAGAGCTAATAAATCTGATTATGCAACACCTATAAAAATAGGAAAGAGAGTAATAGTAGTAGGTGGAGGAAATGTTGCTATGGATGCTGCAAGAACAGCCAAAAGACTTGGAGCAGAAACAACAGTTGTATACAGAAGAGGGGAAGCAGAACTTCCAGCCAGAAGAGAAGAAGTAGAGCATGCAAAAGAGGAAGGAATCAAGTTCCATTTTCTAGTATCTCCTACTGAAATAATTGGAGATGAAAAAGGTTGGGTAAAAGAGATAAAATGTATAAGAATGGAGTTAGGAGAACCAGATGAAAGTGGAAGAGCGAAATTTTCTCCAATAGAGAACAGTGAATTTATAATAGAGGGAGAAACAGTAATAATGTCACTGGGAACATCACCTAATCCTTTGATAGCTTCAACAACAGAAAATCTAAAAATAAATAGATGGAAGGGAATAGAAGCAGATGAGGAAACAGGAAGAACATCTAGAGAGGGAGTATTTGCAGGAGGAGATGCAGTAACAGGAGCAGCAACAGTGATTCTTGCAATGGAAGCAGGAAAAAAAGCAGCAGTAGAAATAGATAATTATTTAAAGAATAAATAAATTATTAAACCTGATGAAATATTTAATCTACATGATTTTACATTTTCATCAGGTTATTTTTATCTCTTTTAAATTTAAAAAATAAAGTTACTTGACAAAATAAAGTTAAAAGAGTATTATAAAGAAAAAAAGAAATAATAAAGATAATAGAGAAAACTATAGATTAGGGAGGTTGTTGAAATGAAAAATTATGATGCAATTGTAATAGGATTTGGAAAAGGTGGTAAAACTTTGGCTGGAGAAATGGCAAATCATGGTTGGAAGGTTGCTGTTGTGGAAAAGTCAGATAAAATGTATGGAGGAACTTGCATAAATGTAGGGTGTATCCCCACAAAATATCTCATAATAGAAGCTGGAAAAAATAAGTTTAAAAAATTAAATTCTATTGAAGAATATGCAGAAGTATATAGAAATACAATAGAAAAAAAGAATGAGTTAATTTCTCTTTTTAGAAAGAAAAACTATGACAACCTTAATGATAGAGAAAATATTGATATATATACTGGTGAAGGTTCTTTTGTAAATGAAAAAGTAATAGAAATAAAATTAAAAGATGAAATTATTCAAATAAAAGGAGAAAGAATATTTATAAACACAGGAGCAGAAACTGTTATTCCTCCTATAAAAGGATTAAAAGAAAATAAGTATGTATATGACAGTGAAGCTATAATGCAATTAAAAGAACTGCCTAATAAACTAGTTATAATAGGTGGAGGATATATTGGGTTGGAGTATGCAGACATGTATAATAATTTTGGATCTGAAGTAATTGTTTTAGAAGGAAGTCCTTTATTCATACCACGTGAAGACAGGGAAATAGCAGATGAAATACAGAAAGTTATGGAAAGAAAGGGTATAAAATTTGTCTTAGGAGCAAAGGTAACAGAGGTGCAAGAAAATAAAGTTAGATATGAAAAAGACGGAGAGATTAAAACAATAGATGGTGATGCTATTCTTGTTGCTGTAGGAAGAAAACCTAATATAGAAGGATTAAAACTGGAAAATGCAGGTATAAAAACTACTGAAAGAGGAGCAGTATTAGTTGATGATAATCTTCATACATCTGTAGATAAAATTTGGGCTATGGGAGATGTTCATGGAGGATTACAATTTACATATACTTCTCTTGATGACTATCGTATAATCCGTAGTGAACTTTTTGGGGATAAGAAATATTCTTTAAAGGAAAGAGGACCAGTTCCATATACTGTATTTATTGAACCACAGTTTTCAAGAGTGGGAATGACAGAAGAAGAGGCAGTTCAAAAAGGATATAAAGTTAAAACTTCAAAGATGCCTGCAGCAAATCCAAGAATGAAAATATCAGGTGAAACTGATGGGCTTTTAAAAGCTGTTGTAGATGCAGAAACTGGAAAAATATTAGGAGCATCATTATTTTTTGCTCAGTCAGGGGAAGTTATAAATAATATAAGACTTGCAATGATAGCAGATAAAGATTATACTTTTTTAAGAGATGGGATTTTTACACACCCTACAATGAGTGAAACATTGAATGATCTTTTTGGGCAGATAAAGTAAAGAAGGAGAAAGAATGAAAAATCAGTATGAATTACCATGTAATATAGCACAGACATTGAACGTAATAGGAGATAAATGGACTCTTCTGATTGTTCATGAAATAATGCTTGGGGATAAGAGTTACAATGAACTTTTGAATAAATTAAAAGGAATAGCATCTAATCTTTTGTCTACTCGATTAAAATCTTTAGAGGAAGATGGAATAATCAAAGGAGAACTATATCAGGCACACCCACCAAGATACAAGTATACTTTAACAGAAAAAGGAAGGGATCTTCAAGATGTATTTAATAGTATAATTCTTTGGGGAAGCAGACATTTAAATAAATGTTATAAAAAACTTGTAGCTAAGAAAAGTGGACATAAAGTAGAAATTAAATATTATCTTCCTGAAACAAAAGAATTGTTGAATAGAGAAGAAGTTGAAGCAAGAGAAATATGTTAAAAATTTGATTATTTCAAAATCTTTTTAATAAAAATTACTTGTTAAATAGTTAAGAAGATGTCACATTATTCTCAAATACTAAATTTAAAGTTTGAAAATTTTTATTAGTACATAAAAAGAAGGAGATATTGCATTAAAGAGGGAGTATCATAATTCAAACAAAAGAAAATAAAATTTCATCTTGACTTTGAAATAAAAATAATGTATCATAAATAAATCTTAAAAGTCCTATAGTTATATAGGACTTTTATTATAGCACTATTGAAATTCTTAGGGAAAGAGGAGGGAAAATGGACAGCATATTGCAGATAGTGAAGAGCATAAATAATGTTCTTTGGAGTTACTTATTGATTTTTTTACTGTGTGGAACAGGAATAATGTATACAGTAATGCTGAAGGGAGTTCAGATTACTAGATTTATGGACAGTGTTAGAAAAGTATTTCATAGAGGTTCAAGAAAAGGCAAAGCCGACTCCCAAGGAATGAATTCCTTTCAATCTCTGGCTACAGCTGTAGCAGCACAGGTTGGAACAGGAAATCTGGCTGGAGCAGCTACTGCTATAGCAGCAGGTGGACCAGGGGCTATATTCTGGATGTGGGTTACAGCTTTTTTTGGAATGGCAACTATATTTGCTGAAGCTGTTCTTGCTCAGATATATAAAGAAGATATAAATGGAGAAGTGAGAGGAGGACCAGCATTTTATATCAGTAAAGGATTAAAATGTAAAGGACTGGCAGTATTTTTTTCCATAACTATAATAATTGCTCTTGGGTTTGTAGGGAATATGGTACAGGCCAATTCTATAGGAGAGGCATTTAAGGAAGCCTTTGGTATAAATCCGATTATAATGGGAGCTATAACAGTTGTCATAGCAGGACTTATATTCAGAGGTGGAGTTAAGCAGATAGCTTCCTTCACAGAAAAAGTAGTTCCTTTTATGGCAGTATTGTATATGGTTGGAGGACTATATATACTTCTTTCTAACCTAAGTGGGACTATTCACGGGATAGAAATGATATTTGTAGGAGCATTTAACCCTAGAGCTGCCACTGGGGGACTACTAGGAGTGGGAGTAAAGCAGGCTGTAAGATATGGAGTTGCAAGAGGATTATTTTCCAATGAAGCAGGAATGGGAAGTACACCTCATGCCCATGCTATAGCTAAGGTCAGGAATCCTATAGATCAAGGTATAATTGCAATGTTTGGAGTGTTTTTTGATACATTTATAATACTTACTATAACTGCTCTTATAATACTATCAAATGTACAGATAGATGGAAAAATGACTGGTATATCATTGACACAATTTGCATTTAAACAAGGAATGGGACAATTGGGAACAATATTTGTAGCTGTTGCTCTTCTTTTCTTTGCTTTTTCTACTATTATAGGCTGGTATTTCTTTGGGGAAGCAAATATCAGATATCTTTTTTCCAGTAAGAAAAGTGTGGACATATATTCATATGTAGTTTTAGTTTTTATATTTCTAGGCTGTCTTTTAAAGGTGGAATTAGTATGGGAACTTGCTGATATGTTCAACGGACTTATGGTCCTACCTAATATAATTGCACTTATTGGATTATCCAGTGTAGTTAAAAAAGGGCTGGAAGAATATAATAGAAGAGAAGGAGATTTTAAGTAAGAAAGGACGATTTACTTTAAGAATTTTTCAATAGTGTGTAAGAATAAAATAAAAATTTGACAAAATCATTTTTAAGGAATATAATCGTAAAAAAGAAAATAATAATTAAAATTGCTAGGGGAGCTGAAAAGCTGAGAAGGATAAAACCTGACCCTTGGAACCTGATCTGGATAGTACCAGCGGAGGGAAGCAAGTTTATTTTTCAGCCTCATTGAGATTTAGTTGGCAGAAAGTAGAACAATTGCTCTGTACCGTTTGGTATAGGGCATTTTTTATTTTCTGTCCTATAGCTCAGGAATAAAAACAATAGGAGGAAAAATATGTATTCTACACAAATGGAAGCAGCAAAAAAAGGTATCTTCACAAAAGAGATGGAGATAGTAGCAAGAGATGAAAATATGACAAAAGAGGAACTTATGGAAAAAATGGCTCAAGGGAGAATTGTTATACCTGCCAATATTAACCATAAAAATCTTTATCCAAGAGCAGTAGGAGAAAGAACTAAGACTAAAGTCAATGTAAATCTTGGAGTATCAGAAGATTGTTGTGATTATTGTGGGGAAATGGTAAAAGTACAGAAGGCCATTGAATATGGAGCAGATGCAATAATGGATTTAAGTACTTTTGGAGATACTAAGAAATTTAGAAGAGAGCTTGTGGAAAAATCATCAGTTATGCTTGGAACAGTACCTATGTATGATGCAGTTGCAAAATTGGGAAAAAATATAAAGGATATGTCTATTGAAGATCTATTTAGAGTAGTAGAGGAGCATTGTGAAGATGGAATAGATTTTCTTACTATTCATGCTGGATTAAACAGGACTTGTGTAGATAGATTAAAAAATAATAAAAGATTGACTAAAATTGTAAGCAGAGGGGGTTCTATACTTTTCCAATGGATGATGCTGAATGATAAGGAAAATCCTTTCTTTGAGCATTATGACAGACTTCTTGAGATTTGTAGAAAATATGATGTTACACTTAGTTTGGGAGATGGGCTTAGACCTGGAAGTATTCATGATTCAACAGATGCACCTCAAATACAGGAATTGCTTATACTTGGGGAACTTACAAAGAGAGCATGGGAGAAAGATGTACAAGTAATGATAGAGGGGCCGGGACATATACCTATGCATGAAATAGTTACAAATATGCAGCTTGAGAAAAAATTGTGCCACAATGCTCCTTTCTATGTTCTGGGGCCTTTAGTTACAGATATTGCTCCAGGATATGACCATATTACAGCTGCTATAGGGGGAGCTATTGCAGCATCTTCAGGAGCTGACTTTCTTTGTTATGTAACACCAGCAGAACATTTAAGACTGCCTACTCTTGAGGATATGAAAGAAGGAATAATGGCATCTAGAATAGCAGGACATGCTGCTGATATAGCAAAGGGGTTGAAAGGTGCTGTAGAATGGGATCATAGAATGAGTAAATTCAGAGGAGAACTTAATTGGAAGGGAATGTTTGCAGAATGTATAGACCCTGAGAAAGCAGAAGCATATAGGGCGTCCTCTGCTCCTATTGAAGAGGAAGTATGTACTATGTGTGGAGATTTATGTCCAATGAAAAGATGCAATGAAATATTAGACTAAAGATAGAAAGGAAGAATATGAATATAATTTTAAATGGAAAAAATTATTCATTAGAAGAAAATTTTACTGTTCAGAAACTTCTTAAAAAATTAGAGGAGGACTGGTCATTAGATCTCAGTGGAGCAGTTGTTCTTGTAAATGATGAAATAGTAAAAAAAGATAGATGGGAAGAAAGTAAAATATTTGAAAATGCAGAAATAGAAGTGCTTTCTTTTGTATCTGGGGGATAGTTGTAATAATGTTTAAAAAAAATCTTAATATTAAATGTAAATAAGATACTTATATTTCAAAATATTTATGTAATTTATTATTAGAAGTATAATTTTAGAGCTTTTTAATGGAAAGATTTGTATTTAATTTTATTTATAAAACATAAAAGAATAAATGATTAGCTTCTAATATAGTAATTCTGTTAATCAGAGATATCTTATTTCTGATTAGCAGAAAGATATTATAAATTAATTTATGCTTTGTTTATTTTAATTAACTATAGAAATCTTTCTGAAGTTTTAAAACTTAATCTAATTTTTATTTTACATATATTGAATAGAAAAGGAAGGTAAAATGGATAAATTTATATTAAAAGGACATGAATTTGGAAGCAGACTTCTTACAGGGACAGGAAAATTTTCTGATAAAAATTTAGTAGCTCCTATGCTGGAAGCCAGTGGATCACAAATAATAACAATGGCATTGAGAAGAATAAATTTTCAAAATCCTAAAGAGAATATTTTAAATTATATACCTAAACACATAACACTTTTACCTAATACTTCAGGAGCAAGAACAGCAGAAGAAGCAGTAAAAATAGCAAGAATTGCAAGAGAGGCTGGGTGTGGAGATTTTATCAAGATAGAAATAATTAATGATTCACAATATCTTATGCCTGATAATTCTGAAACAATAAAGGCTACAAAAATATTAGCTGATGAAGGATTTATTGTACTTCCATATATGATGCCTGATCTTATAGCTGCAAAAAGAATGGAAGATGCAGGAGCAGCAGCAGTTATGCCTTTAGGTTCTCCTATTGGTTCAAATAGAGGAATAGTTACCAAGCCTCTTATTGAAATGATGCTGGAAACTAACAGAGTCCCTATAATAGTAGATGCAGGAATAGGAAAACCATCTGATGCAGCAATAGCTATGGAGATGGGGTGTGATGCTGTTCTTGTAAATACAGCAATAGCTACAGCTCAAGATCCAGTAAAGATGGGAAGAGCATTTTCATTAGCTGTAGAAGCTGGAAGAGAAGCTTTTCTTGCAAAAATTGCAGAGGAAAAGAAATATGCCAGTGCCTCATCACCATTGACTGGGTTTCTTTTTAGAGGTGACGAATAAGTGAGTTACTATGATGAACTTGTAAAATGGAAAGACTTTGATTTTGAAAAATATTTTTCTAATGTTACAGATGAGGGTATAAAAGAAAGTATAAAAAAAGATAAATTGAGTGTTTATGACTACTTAAATCTTCTTTCACCTAGAGCACAAAATCATCTGGAGGAAATGGCAGTGAAAGCTGCAAAACTTACAAGGCAACATTTTGGAAATGTAATAGGATTGTATCTTCCAATATATGTTTCTAATTACTGTACAAGTAACTGTGTCTATTGTGGTTTTTCAAAAAAAAATCATATAAAAAGAAGACATATGAAATTTGAAGAGATAGAACATGAAGCACAGGAAATAGCTAAAGCAGGAATAGGTAATATACTTCTTCTTACAGGAGAGGCTAAGGGATTGGTGGATAAGGAATATCTCAAAGGTGGAATAGATGTATTGAAAAAATATTTTTCTTCTGTTTCAATAGAAGTAATGCCTTTAGATGAAGAAGATTATAAGTATTTGGCAGAAGATGGATTAGATGGACTTACAGTATATCAAGAAACATATGATGAAAAAAGATATGAACAGGTACATCTTTCTGGAGAGAAAAGAAATTTTAAATATCGTTTGGATACACCTGAAAGAGGAGCAAGGGCAGGAATTAGAACTATTGGAATAGGGGCTCTTCTTGGATTGGGAGGAATAAGAAGCGATGCTTTTAAAACAGGACTTCATCTGAAATATCTTATGGAAAATTATCCTAACAGCGAATTCAGTATATCTTTTCCTAGAGTAAATGAGGCAGAAGGAAATTTGAAAGACAGCTATGCTGTAGATGATTTAACTTTTGTACAGATACTTCTAGCTAATAGAATATTTCAGCCAAAAGCTGGGATAACTCTTTCAACTCGGGAAAGTCCTATAATGAGAGATAATATTGTAGCCTTGGGGGTAACAAAATTTTCAGCTGGTTCAAGAACAGAAGTTGGAGGATATACTCATGAGAATGAATCTACTGCACAATTTGATATAACTGACAATAGAAATGTAGAGGAAATAGTAAAAGCTATAAGAGGAAAAGGATTGGAAGTAGTTTATAAAGACTGGGAGATATTAGTATGAAGATAGGAATAGCTGGAAGTGGAGGGATAGGTTCTAATGTAGCTGTACATCTTGTAAGAGCAGGTGTAAAAGAATTAAAATTTGGTGACTTTGATGTTATTGAAGAATCTAATCTCAATAGACAATTCTATTTTAAAGACCAGATAGGAAAATATAAAGCAGAGATGTTGTATGAAAATCTGAAAAGAATTAATCCAGATGGAGATTTTCAATATAATATAATTAAATTTGAAAGAGAAAATATAAAAGAATTTTTTCAAGACTGCGACATAATAATAGAAGGGTTTGATAAAAAAGAGTATAAAAGCATGCTTGTAGAGGAGTTGTATCCTTTGGGAAAACTTATAATATCAGCTTCAGGAATAGCCAGTTACGACTGTAAGGAAATTCAAATCAAAGAGACTGGAAAAAATTTATATATAGTAGGGGATTTTCAAAAAGATATTTCATGTTATAAGACATATTCTCATAAAGTATCTGTGATAGCTGCTCTCATGGCAGAAATAGCGTTAAAAAGAGGTGGATATATTGAGGAATAGAATAGATATACCAAAAGGACTGTATGGAATAACTGGAGATAATTTTGCCAATGGTAAAAGTAATTATGAATGTGTAGAGGAAATGATAAAAGGTGGAATTAAAATAGTTCAATATAGGGATAAATTTAAAAGTACCAGAGAAAAAGTAGAAGAAGCAAAGGCGATAAAAAAATTGTGTCATAAAAATAATGTACTTTTTATAGTGAATGATGATGTAGCTGTTGCTATGTTGGTAGATGCTGATGGAGTACATGTAGGGCAAGATGATATGAAGCCAGATGATGTAAGAAAACTTATAGGAATAAATAAAATTATTGGTCTGTCTACTCATTCAGAGGAACAGGGAATGGCAGCATATAATAACGAAAATGTAGATTATATAGGAGTGGGACCTATATTTCCAACTACTACAAAAGATACAGCTCCAGTGGGATTGGAATATTTAGAATTTGCTGTAAAAAATCTACATCTTCCCTTTATAGCCATTGGTGGAATAAAAGAATATAATATAGATGAAATAATAAAAAGAGGAGCTCAAAGGATATGTCTTGTAAGTGATATTGTAGGAGCAGAGAATATATGTAAAAAAATTATTAATCTTAACAGTAAGATTTTGAAAAAATAATCATCATTTAATTTGATTTTGAGGTTATAATTTTCTTTTTTTTATAAGGTTAATATATTATTTCAATAGGTTAAGCCTCTTGACAATTACTAAATTAAGTATTAGAGTATAATAAGAAATGATAAATTAACTTTAAGAAAAGAGGGATTTTGTGCTAAAGATATACGACGATATAATGGGTAAGACAAATTCTAGTTTTGCATATAAAATATTAAAAGAAAACATACTTAGACTTGATTTAAAGCCGGGAGAAGAATTGCGTGAAATTGATTTGTTTCAATCTCTTAATATGAGCCGTACACCAATTAGAGAGGCACTTATTCTTTTGAAACATGATGGCTTAATAGAAACTCTTCCTCAAAGTGGAACTTTTGTTACTAAAATAGATAAAGAAAAATTTGAAGATGGAAAAATGTTAAGAATTTGTGTAGAAGAAAAAATGATACAGTTGGCTTGTGATACTTTTTCAGATGAATATCTTAAAAAATTAGAAGATAACCTCAGAAAGCAAAAATTTATCCTTGATACAACTAGAGATTATGTGGAGTTTCATAAACTAGATGTAGAATTCCATCAAATGATATTTGAAGGGGTAGGGTATAAGGATTTATTTAAAGTAACTACAGATAATTTTTTTGATTACCAGAGAGTTAGAGTTTTGAATTCATCAAATAAGATAAAAGATAATTTTATTCAAGAAAGCCATTTAAAAATATTAGATGCTATTAAAAATAAAAGGAAAGATAGAGTTCATGAACTGCTTAATGAACATTTCTCAAGATTATCAGCAAAATTAGGATATTTTATTGAAGAATATCCATTTTATTTTAAATAAGAGGGAGAGGTTGGCTGAAATATTAGAGAATAATTTTAAAAATTGAAAAAGCTCTAAAGTTATACTTCTATCTGTACAACTACCTTTTTTATTAAAAAATAAATGAAATTAGAATTTCTATAAAAATAATAAGTAGTATAAAATTGGATAATATATTAAGTAGGATTGTAATTTTAGAACTTTTTTAAAAATCGTGAAAAGTATAAAATAAAATCTAGAAAAAATAAATAAAAAAGCTGTCTGCTGACAGCTTTTTTTTATGAAAATTAATTCTAAAATATATTAGAAACAGCAACTTGAAGAAGTATCACAATAAGAATTCCTATCATACCCCCACTTGCTCTTCTTCCTTTTTTTATATTATTTTTTACTTTTTCAAAATATATAATACTTCCTTTAAATCCAAGATATACAGGAAAAAGAAAGAGAAATGCCAGATACAATGAAGGAATATGGTTAGAAGTAATATTAATAAAGATTATATAAAGGATAGCATACTCGTACAATCCTCTATATCCCAGCCAGAAAGGAGCAAGAAAAAAAGCCCAGAAATTGAATCTTATGTAATCAGAGAGCCATTCGCTCATATAATGATTGAAACCATTTCCAATATGTTCCTGAAAACATTCCATATTATTTTCTATGAATTCAACATCTTCTATTAATAGTGGATTTTTCATAGTATATCTCCTTTTAGTCAGTACTGTATATAATCAATTATATCAATAATAGAAATATAAGTCAAATTTGATACTGCTAAAGCATATAGATATATGTTTTTAAGAAGATGAAAGTATAACGAAAGAGAGATTAAAATTTAAAGAAAATTTTTAAGAATTAGTTTTTATTCTTTAATAAGAAAAGAGTAGAAAAGATGAATGTTAGGCTTTATTTTAAATTAATTTTTTAGTATAATGAATGAATATGATAAAAAAAATGTCTTTATGGAGGGAAAGTATGAAAAAATTTTTAAAAGGTTTGTTAATTGTTGGAATGTTATTTGCCCTAATTGGGTGTGGAACTTTAGAATCACAGAAGGCTTTAGAATCTCGTTTAAAATCAATACAATCAGGGAAAGAAGCAGAGAACACAGAAGATCAACAACTTAAAGTTATAGTTAAATTATTACAAAAAATGGAGTATAAAATTTTAAAAACTACTGAAAAAGGGAATGAGTCAGAAATAGAAGTACAATTTAAAGTTGTGAATATAGCTGGATATATGCCAGATTTTATGAGGGCATTAATGCCACTTGCTTTTTCAGGAGCTTCTGAAGAAGCAATTGAAGCAGTATCAATAAAATTTTTTGATGATTTATCAAAAGCCAAAGATATATCATTTCTTGAACAAAATCTTACAGTTTATTTAACAAAGAAAAATGGTAAATGGGAAGTAGTAAATAATGAAGAACTTTGGAATATTATAACTGGTAATGTTACAAAAGTATTTGGCGAATAAAATTTTTCTATGAAGAAGTTTTAAAAAGATATTTAAATGAAAAGAGGACTGAGAAATTAGTCTTTTTTTATACAGTTTTGGTATAGCTAAAAATTTAGAATAAAAATGATGGGTTTGATTAACCTATCTTTTTTATTTTTTGTATTTTTATCATTTTGTTTTTACATTTTTTATCAAATTACTTTTATATTTTATCATTTTACTTTTCATTTTACAGGAAAAAACTGCAAAAAAATAAAAAAACATTTGACATATCGTGCACAATATATTATAAATATATTAATATATTTAGTACTTAATTAAAACTTTGATTTCAAAAATAGTTCATAAATGGAAAGATGGTTTTATAAGATACAGTAAATAAAAGTTTTTTTACAAAAATAGAAATTAAAATAATTTAATTTAACGAATAGGGAGGGAAGAGAAGAAATGAAATTTAGCTATTATCCTGGTTGTACTTTAAAAACTAAAGCACAAGACCTTGAGAAATATGCCTTAGATTCAGCTGCTGCTCTAGGTGTAGAATTAGAAGAGCAGAAGGATTGGCAATGCTGTGGAGCTGTATTTCCATTAGGTTCAGATGAAATTGCTACAAAGCTTTCTTCAGTGAGAAGTTTAGCAGCTTCTTATGCTAAGGGAGAGAAACTTGTGACTATATGTTCTGCATGTCATCACGTAATCAAAAGAACAAATGAAGAATTAAAATCTAATGAAGATATGAGAAGAAAAGTTAATAACTATCTTCAATTAGAAAATAACTACTCAGGGGAAGGTGAAGTAATTCATTACCTTGAAATGTTGAGAGATGAAATAGGATTTGACAAAATAGCAGAAAAAGTTGTGAAGCCTCTTAACCGTAAAATAGCTGCTTATTATGGTTGTATGCTTTTAAAACCTAAAAAAGCAATGAACTTTGATGATCCAGAAAATCCATCAATAATAGAGAATTTTATAAAAGCACTTGGAGGAACTCCAGTACTTTACCCATATAGAACAGAATGCTGTGGAGCTTATCTCGCTGTAAATAATAAAGAACTTACAGAAAAAATGAGCAGTAAGATAATAAAATCAGCTTTAGATAATGGAGCAGAGGAAATTGTTACAGCTTGTCCTTTGTGCAAGTATAACTTGGAACTTAAAGATACAGCATCTGTAAGTTATTTTTCAGAGATTTTAGCTGAAGCTTTAGGAGTTAAGTAAAATATTTCTAAAGACAGGGAGGAAAAATTGGAAAGAGATAAAGTAGTTTTCAATAAAGATAGAAAAGATGTACTTACAATAGAGGAAATCAGTAAGGAAAAAACAGCAAACTGCATGCAGTGTGGAAAGTGTTCTGCTGGTTGTCCTGCTGCAGATGATATGGATATACTTCCTCATCAGGTAATAAGACATTTGCAAATGGGAGATGTAGAAACAATAAAGAATAGTAAAACTATATGGACTTGTGCTTCTTGCTTTACTTGTGCTTCTCGTTGCCCTAGAAATGTAGACCTTTGTAAGTTGATGGAAGCAGTTCGTTTAACTATTGTAAGAAAAAAAGGAAACAGTAAATTGCTTCCTGAAGATGTACCAGAAATAATGTCAGATAAAAAAATGCCACAGCAAGCTATTGTTAGTGCATTTCGTAAATATAGTAAATAAACTGTTTTGTGAGGAGGAAAGAGATTGCAAAGAGTTGGAGTTTTTGTTTGTTGGTGTGGGAATAATATAGCAGGTACTGTAGATGTAGAAAGAGTATCTGAAGTAGCAAAGGATATTCCTGGAGTAGTTTATTCAACAAATTATCAATATATGTGCTCTGAGATAGGGCAAAATTTATTAAAGGACGCTGTAAAAGAACATAATTTAGATAGAGTAGTAGTTGCTTCATGCTCGCCTAGAATGCATGAAACAACATTTCGTAATGCAGCTGCAAAGGCTGGATTAAATCCATATCTTGTTGAGATAGCTAATATAAGAGAGCATTGTTCATGGGTGCATAAAGATAAAGAGCAAGGGACAGAAAAAGCGATATCCCTTGTAAAAGCAGCTGTAGCAAAGGCTATTCTTAATGCTCCATTGACAGCAGGAGAAAGTGGAGTAGAAAAAAGAGCATTAGTAATTGGAGGGGGAATTGCTGGTATACAGACAGCTCTTGATATAGCTGATGCTGGATTCAAAGTAGATATAGTTGAGAAACAGCCAAGTATAGGTGGAAAAATGGCTCAGTTGGATAAGACATTTCCTACACTTGATTGTTCAGCATGTATTTTAACACCTAAAATGGTTGATGCATCAATGCACCCAAATATTACTTTGCATACATACAGTGAAATAGAAGCTGTAAATGGTTATGTAGGAAACTTTACAGTATCTATAAAGAAAAAAGCACGTTATGTGGATATGGACAAATGTACAGGTTGTGGAATCTGTGTTGAAAAATGTCCTTCAAGAAAAGCAGGAAATGAATTTGAGGAAAATCTTACTAAAAGAGGAGCTATATACAAGGCGTTTGCACAGGCAGTACCAAATGTACCAGTGATTGACAGTACTCAATGTATAAAAATGGCAACTGGAAAATGTGGAATCTGTGAAAAACTTTGTATGGCAAAAGCAATAGATTTTTCTCAAAAAGATGAAATCATTGAAGAAAAATATGGAGCTATAGTAGTAGCTACTGGATATGATCTTATCAATCTTGAAAAATTAGGAGAATACAATTATTCTCACCCTAATGTAATAACTTCATTGGAATTTGAAAGACTTACAAATGCAGCAGGACCTACTCATGGAAAATTCCTTAAACCTTCAGATCATACAAAACCTAAAAAAGTAGTTTTTGTACAATGTGTTGGTTCGAGAGATACAAGTGACAGAGGAAAACCTTACTGTTCAAAAATATGTTGTATGTATACAGCAAAACATGCAATGCTTCTTAGAGATAAATATCCAGATATCGAGGCATATGTATTCTATATAGATGTAAGAACTCCAGGTAAAAACTTTGATGAATTCCAAAGAAGAGCAGTTGAAGAATATGGAGTTCAATATATCAAAGGTATGGTAGGAAAAGTATTTCCAGAGGGTGATAAGCTGATGGTAAATGGTGTAGATGCACTTACTGGACAGACAGTTGTTATAGATGCTGATATGGTAGTGTTGGCAGCAGCTACAAAAGCTAAAGATGATGCTGTAGCTTTAAAAAGAAAACTTAATATCAGTACAGATACAAACAACTTCTTCACAGAGGCACACCCAAAACTTAAACCAGTAGAAACAGCTTCAGCTGGAATATATCTGGCAGGAGCTTGTCAAGGACCTAAAGATATTCCTGAAACGGTAGCACAAGCCAGTGCAGCAGCAGCAAAAGCAATAATTCTACTTTGCAAAGATAAGCTTGTAAATAATCCTTGTGTATCTTCTGTAGACACTGATTTATGCAGTGGCTGTGGTCAATGTGCACAGATGTGCCCATATGATGCTATCTCTTTAAAAATGACTGATATTAGAGATCATGGAAAAGTTGTAAGAAGACTGATTGCAACAGTAAATGATGCACTATGTCAAGGCTGTGGAGGTTGTACAGTATCTTGCCGTCCAGGAGCAATTGACCTTAGAGGATTCTCAAATAAACAAATTATGGCGGAGGTAGATGCAATATGTCGTCTGTAGAAAAAATAGAAAAAGAAGAATTCAAACCTTTGATAGTTGCATTCTGCTGTAACTGGTGCAGTTATGCAGGAGCAGACTTAGCAGGGACAAGCAGATTAAACTACCCTGCCAATGTAAAAATAATTCGTGTTCCATGCTCTTGCAGAGTAAATACTAACTTTATAATCCGTGCTTTCCAAAAAGGTGCAGATGGAGTAGTTATTGCAGGTTGCCACCCGGGAGATTGTCATTATTCTACAGGAAATTATTATACAAGACGTCGTTTCTCTGTATTTATTAATCTTCTTGAGTATATGGGAATAGAAAAAGAGCGTTTTAAAATAGACTGGATATCAGCTGCAGAAGCGAATAAATTTGCTACAGTAATGAATGAAGTATTGGAAAACGTTCATAGACTTGGACCAAATAAAAAGTTGAGGGATGGTAGATGGAAATAATGACTGAAAAAATTAGAGAAATAGCTAAAGAAGCACTTTCAAGTAATAAAGTCCAAATGGTAATTGGTTGGGAAAAGGGAGATTTCTCATTTGAATCTATACCAGTTTTCATAACAAATTCAGGAGATACAGATAAACTTGTATTAGATGCTTACTGTATAAACAATTTGAGCAAATACCTTATGGAGCAAACACAGAAGTATGAAAAAATTGGAATATTTTTAAAAGGATGCGATTCATTAGGATTAAACCAGCTGTTAAAAGACCATAGAATAGACAGAGAAAAAGTTTATGTATGGGGAGTTCCTTGTAATGGAATGGTTGATTCTAAAAATAATAAATATACAAAGTGTGAAACTTGCCTTCACCCTACTCCAGTAGTATATGATGAATTATTAGGAGAAGAGATAACTTCTAAAGCTGATCCTGAAGAGAGATTCAGAGAAGTGAAAATACTTGAAAATATGACTGCAGATGAAAGATACGAATTCTGGAGCAATGAATTTTCAAGATGTATCAGATGTAATGCTTGTCGTAACATATGCCCTGCATGCAGCTGTGTAAAATGTGTATTTGACAATGATGAAATAAATGTTTTAGGAAAAGCTAATGTAGCACCTGAAAATGGATTCTTTCACTTAACAAGAGCTTATCATGTAGCTGGTAACTGTGTGGACTGTGGAGAATGTGCAAGAATATGTCCTGCTCATATCAGACTTGATCTGTTAAATAGAAAAATAATAAAAGATATCAATGAAACTTATGGAGCATGGGAAGCAGGACTTGACTCTGAAACTCCAGCACCATTAGTGTCATACACATTAGAAGATAAAGATAATTTTGCAGTAAAAAAAGGAGGTAAATAATGAAAAAAGTATTAAAAAGCAGATTACCTGAATTATGGGAAGCTATTAATAATAATTTTGATTTATTTCTTCCAGTGGAAAATGGTACTCTTGTAAATTTTGGAAGCTATGCAGCTGACAAAACTGTAAGACTTGATGTACTTAAAACAAATTCATCTGTAAAAGAATTTGTTTTTCCTCAAACTGAAACATATTTAAAATTTAAAAATACAAGAAAAAAACTTGAACTTACACCAGTAAATGTAGAAGGAAGAGATTATGTACTTTTTGGTGTAAGAAACTGTGATGCAGCAAGTTTTGAAATAATGGACAACATATTCTTGAGAGAGCCAGTGGATACATATTACAGAGCCCATAGAGAAAAAGGAATTATAGTAACTATGGCATGTAACTCACCTGAAGAAACTTGTTTCTGTACTGCCTTTGGAATAGATGCTTCTGAAGCTTCATCAGCTTCTGACGTAGTCACTTGGGATATGGGAGATTATATTTTATGGGAAGCAAAAACTGAAAAAGGAGAAAAATTTACAGATGCTGTATCAGCTATACTTGAAGATGCTGAAGATGTAAATGCTCTAGGGATATTGAAAAAAGAAATCAAAGAAAAAATGGAATCACTTCCTCTAAAAGAACTTGATCCTAAAAAAATAACTAAAGAACAACAGGAAATTTTTGATATGGAAGACTTCTGGGGAGATATTAGTAAAAAATGTCTGGCATGTGGATCTTGTACATTTGTATGTCCAACTTGTCACTGTTATGATGTAAAAGATTATGATGGAGGAAATGCTGGAGAGAGATACAGATGCTGGGATTCTTGTATGATATCAGACTTTACTCGTATGGCTCATGGAAATCCAAGAACTAGTCAATTGCAGAGAGTAAGACAAAGATTCATGCACAAACTTGTATATTATCCAAAAAATCATGATGGATTATACTCATGTGTAGGATGTGGAAGATGTGTTGAGAAATGTCCAGTAGGATTAAATATAGTAAGAGTAATAAAAAGACTGGGGGAGGAATAATATGAGTTGTGGTTGTAGTTGTCATGACAATGATCCTTTAATGCCTAAAGTGGCAATAATAACAAATATCAGAAGAGATACTCCTGATGTTACTACATTTAGAATAGAGAGTCCAGAAGGAGGAAAACCTTTTGATTTTATGCCAGGTCAATGTGCTATGCTGTCAGTTCCTCCAATAGGAGAAGCAATATTTTCTATAACTTCATCTCCTACTGTAAAAGACTATATGGAATGCAGTATAAAAAAATGTGGGATAGTAACTGACTATATACACCAGCTTGAAGAAGGAGCAGAAATTGGTATAAGAGGTCCATATGGAAATAATTTTCCTGTAGAAGAAACTGATGTATTAAAAGGTAAAGATCTATTATTTATAGCTGGAGGTATAGGACTTGCTCCTCTTCGTTCAGTTATCAATTATGTAATGGATAATAGAGAAAATTATGGGAAAGTGGATATTGTTTATGGTTCACGTACTCCAGATGATCTAGTACATCAAAATGATATTTTCAAAGTATGGCCTGCTCAGAAAGATACAAATGTGCATCTGACTGTAGATAGAGAATTTGAAGGTTGGGACGGACATGTTGGATTTGTACCAAATTATGTAAAAGAGCTTGGGCTTGACAATAACAAAGTTGCTCTTGTATGTGGACCTCCAATCATGATTAAATTTGTACTTCAAGGTTTGGAAGAAATAGGATTTAAAAAAGAGCAGGTATTCACTACATTGGAGCTTAAAATGAAGTGTGGTGTAGGAAAATGTGGACGTTGCAATATTGGGGATAAATATGTCTGCAAAGATGGACCTGTATTTAGATGTGATGAAATTTTAGAACTTCCAAATGAATATTAATATTGAGAAAAAATCATAGCAAGGAGAGATAAATGGCTGAAAAGAAAATGGTTGATATATATATATTAGGTAAAAAATATACTGTACCTTCAACTTTAACAATAATGGATTCTATGGAATATGCAGGATACCAGCTTATCAGAAGCTGTGGGTGCAGATCTGGATTCTGTGGAGCATGTGCCACTGTATATAGAGTAAAAGGTGAAAGTGAACTTAAAGTAACACTAGCATGTCAAAGTGAAGTTGAAGATGGAATGTATCTTACTCAAATTCCTTTCTTCCCAGGAAAGAAAGCAGTATATGACATGGATAAAGTAGAAGCATCAGCTGATACTATGGTAGAAAATTATCCTGAAATCTATAAATGTATAGGTTGTAATGCCTGTACAAAAGGTTGTTCTCAAGGAATTAATGTAATGCAATATATTGCATATGCCCAAAGAGGAGAATTTGAGAAATGTGCTCACGAATCATTTGACTGTGTAGGGTGTGGAATATGTGCATCAAAATGTCCTGCTGGAATAACTCACTATAATGTAGGACTTCTGGCTCGTCGTATTACTGGAAAACATATAGCTCCTAAGAGTAAACATCTGATTGAAAGAGTTGAAGAAATCAATGCTGGAAAATTAGATGCAGAATTAGATGAAATGATGAACAAAAGTATAGAGGAACTTAAAGATCTATACAATCATAGAGATATCACTAAATAGTAGGAATGGAGGTTTTTAATAGATGTATACGGCAGAAATGAGAGAATTAATAAAAAAGGTTGAGGCAACTCGTCCAAGTAGAATGGGGCATGATTTTCCAAGATTATCTCCAGAAGCTAAACTGGAAATATTAAAAAATAATCACCCAGACTATGTAGAAAGTGGATTCAGAGCACTTAATCTTGGAGTAAATGCAGGTGATAAAGTACCTTTAGAACTAGCTGACCTTATAGAAGCAAAGAGCAGAGTGGAACTAGACAAAGTAGATCTTAATAAAATAGACTATGATGTAGATGTTCTTATCATTGGAGCAGGGGGAGCAGGAGCTGCTGCTGCACTGGAAGCACATAATGCAGGAGCTAAAGTAATGATAGCTACTAAACTTCGTTTTGGAGATGCTAACACTATGATGGCAGAGGGAGGAATTCAAGCTGCTGATAAACCAGATGATTCACCAGCAAGACATTATCTTGATGTATTAGGTGGAGGACATTTCACAAATATTCCTGAACTAGCAAAAGCATTAGTACATGATGCACCAGGAGCCATTCAATGGCTTAACGAACTTGGAGTAATGTTTGATAAAGAAGAAGATGGAACTATGCATACACAGCATGGTGGAGGAACTTCAAGAAAGAGAATGCATGCTGCTGCTGACTACAGTGGTGCAGAAATAATGCGTGTACTTAGAGATGAAGTAAGAAATAAAGGTGTAGAGGTTATAGAATTTTCACCAGCTGTAGAGCTTATAAAAGATACAGAAGGAAAAGTAGCAGGAGCAGTATTGTACAATCTTGAAACTAAAGAATATTCAGTAGCAAAAGCTAAAACTGTAATACTTGCCACTGGAGGAGCAGGAAGACTTCATTATCATGGATTCCCTACTTCAAACCACTATGGGGCAACAGCAGATGGATTGATATTAGGATACAGAGTTGGGGCAGAACTTGCTTTTGCTGATACTATTCAATACCACCCTACAGGAGTTGCATTCCCATCTCAAATATTTGGAGCTTTAGTTACTGAAAAAGTGAGAGGACTTGGAGCAACACCTCTTAACATAGATGGTGAGCAGTTTGTATATCATTTGGAAACAAGAGATATAGAAGCTTCAGCTATTATCAATGAATGTAATGTAAAAGGAAAAGGAATACCTACACCAACTGGAGAAGTTGGAGTATGGCTGGATACTCCATTAATCGATATGATACATGGAGAAGGAACATTGGAAAAAAGACTTCCTGCAATGTTTAGAATGTTTGAAAAATTTGGAATAGATATGAGAAAAGAGCCAATCCTTATTTATCCAACACTTCATTATCAAAATGGAGGACTTCTAATCAATGACAAAGGGGAAACTAAAATAGAAAATCTGTTTGTTGCTGGAGAATGTGCTGGAGGTATCCATGGAAGAAACAGACTTATGGGGAACTCACTATTGGATATAATAGTATTTGGACGTAGAGCAGGTAAAAATGCTGGAGCTAAGAGTAAAGATGTTGAAGTAAAAGATCTTACACTAAATCATATAGCAGAATATCATGAAGCATTGAAGGCAAGTGGAGTAGAAACTGATAGAGTATCTCCTATGCTACTTCCTCGTTACAGACATGGTGCAGATAAACAAGATTAATATATAAAGGGGGAATAAAATGAATTTTATAGTTGCAATTTTGGTTGTGGTGGCAGTTGGATATCTTATTGTAAAAAAATATTATGCACAGGGTGTTCTACTGCTTGGGGGGGCTGCACTTTTACTGGCTGCTGTCATTTTTAATGGAACTCCTATTCTTGCAAAAGGAGGAACAGGGTCACTTTATCTTGATGTATTTGCTCAATTGAAGGCTAATTTTATTAAAACTACAGGAAGCTTAGGAATAGCTATCATGATAGTGTCAGCATTTGCTAAATATATGGACCATATAGGAGCAAGTAAAGCTCTTGTAAAGGTTGCTATTAAACCTTTGCAGAAACTTAATTCTCCATATATAGTTCTTGCACTATCATATGTAGTAGGACAAATACTTAATATATTTATACCAAGTGCATCTGGACTTGGAGTTCTTTTAATGGTAACAGTGTATCCTATAGTTGTATCTCTTGGTGTATCACCTCTGGCAGCTACAGCAGTAATAGGAACATCAGCTTGTCTGGATTTGGGACCAGCATCAGGAAATGCTGTTTTGGCTTCTAAAACTGCTGGGATAGATGCAGCATTATACTTTGTTGACTATCAAGTGCCAGTAGCAATAGTTACAGTTATTGTTATTACAGCTATTCATTATTTTGTGAATAAATCTATGGATAGAAAAATGGACTTGGCTGAAAAAGCTAAAGAGGAAGCAGAATTTGAAAAAGAAATGAATGTAGAAGGAAAAGTTCCAGGACTCTATGCTCTTTTACCTATTATTCCATTGATTATAATACTTGTATTCAGTCCATTAACTGGAAGTAAAATCAGAGTAGATGTTGTGGAAGCTATGTTTATGAGTATCGCTTTAAGTATGTTTATTGAAGGTATCAGAAGAAAAGCTTTTAAAAGCACTCTTTCTGAGTTGAAAATAGTATTCACAGCAATGGGAAGTCAGTTTGCAAATGTTATCACTTTGATTGTAGCTGGAGAATTCTTTGCTCTTGGACTTACAAAAATAGGAGTTATATCTGCTCTTATTGATTCAACTAAGTCAGCAGGACTTGGACCTCAGCCAATGATTTTGGTAATGACTGCAATAATAGCACTTTCTTCTATCCTTATGGGATCAGGAAATGCACCATTCTTCGCTTTTGCTGCATTAGCACCAGCAGTGGCAGCATCAGTTGATCTTAATCCAATTGTTATGTTAATGCCAATGCAACTGGCTGCAGGAATAGCAAGAAGTATTTCTCCTATTACAGCAGTTATTGTTGCAGTTGCAGGTATATCAGGGGTATCTCCATTTAATGTTGTAAAAAGAACAGCAGCTCCAATGGTTGGTGGACTTATAGCAGTTCTTATCACTAATATGATTCTATTTGGATAATATTTAATTAATAAGGGGGATACTAAAAATGGATATGAAAAAATATTTAGCAGATTTAGAAAAGTTAGTAAATATTGATTGTGGAAGTAATGTGCCTGAGGGAGTACAAGAAGTTACAGAATTTTTCAAGAAAGAGCTTGAAAATGAATGGATAATTAAAGTATATCCTCAGAATGATGGAAAAAATCCTGTACTGGTTGCTAAAAATAGAGATAGTGAAGATATAGACCTTATGTTTCTAGGTCATAATGATACAGTATTTCCTAAAGGAACTGTGCCAGCATGGTCATATAAGCTTGAAGGAAATATAGCAACAGGAGCAGGGGTATATGATATGAAATCTGGAGTACTTTCTATGATAGAAGTTGCTAAAGAATTTAAAAATGAAGATATCACTATTGCCCTTGTAATGAATACAGATGAGGAAATCAGTTCTCGTTATTCAAGACCTGTAATAGAAGAAATCGGAAAAAATGCAAAATATGCAATGGTATTTGAGCCAGCTCGTAAAAATGGAAATGCTGTAATAGAAAGAAAAGGACTTGTAAAATATAAAGTTGAGTTCTTTGGAAAATCTTCTCATGCAGGAAACTATCCACAAGAGGGAATCAATGCTATCCTTGAAGCTTCTCGTTGGGTAACTGAAATATCTAAACTTCATAACTGGGATATAAAGAACTCACTTAATGTGGGACTTATAGAAGGTGGAAGTGGAGTTAATATTGTTCCTGATTATGCTTGTATCAAATTTGAAGGAAGATCTCATCAAGTAGAATTCTTTGAAACTATCAGAAAGACTATGGAGGATTTAAAAGTAAATCCATTAGTTGATGGAATTAAAGTAGAAATTGAAGAGATTGGATATAGACCTCCATTAGTATTGAATGATAAATCAGCTACACTTCGTAATCTTTTTGATGAAAGTAAAGCTGAAATGGGAATAAAATATGACTGGGAAGTAGCTGGAGGTTGTTCTGATGGGAATTTCCTAGGTGTATTAGGAGTAGGAGTTGTTGATGCAGTAGGTCCTGTTGGTGGAGAGGCTCACAGCAAAAATGAATATCTGGATATATCTACTATTGAAGAAAGAATTAATCTAGCTAAAGCAGTAGTTAGAAAGATGATAGATAGAAAGATAATATAATAAGTGAGAATTAAAGTTTGAAAAAGGCTGTCTTATGACAGCCTTTTTTTGTATAAAAAAACAGAAAAAATCACAGAATATTTCTGTGAAAGATTAATTTGTAGTAATTTTATTAATTTAATCAGAGGCATATTTTTTTAGATTTTCCATATCATAAATTATTATATTGCCATTTTTATCTCTATTTAAGATATTTTCTTTTTTTAGAATAGTAAGCACTTTTGTGACAGTAACTCTGTGCAAAGAATTTATAGAAGCAATTTCTTCATGAGAAATGTTAAGAGTAATATTGATAAACTCACTATTTTTCTTTCCATATTTTTTAGCAAAATAATATAAAAATCTACAAATTTGCTTTTCAGGTTTAGAAAAGGAAATTTCAGCTATTTGATGGCACAATATTCTTATTTTTTCTGCCATATTTTTTCCCATATCAATATAAATGTCAGGATGACCCTTTAAAATTTCACGAAATATTTCTCTGGAAAATCTGTAAACACAACAATCAGTGACTGCTACAATGGAAGCATTTGACTCATACTCATGAAAAAAAGGAACCTCACATATAAGGCTGTCACTTATATTGTACCAGAAAATTTTTTCCATCCCATTTGAGTTGATAAGAGATACTTTAACAGTTCCCTTTGAAAGATACATAATTTCATTACATACTTCACCTTGTTTTGATAAAATTTCTCCTTTTTTAAAAATTTTAAATTTAGCTAGAGAAATGTACTTTTTTAAGCTTTGTGCAGAATGGTTATTATTTATCCATGGAAGCAAAGATACTTCAGATAAATCATCTTTTTTTCTATCCATAAGACACTTCCTTTTTTATATGAAATATATTGCACATGACTCATTAAGTATAAATATAATTTTTAAATTTATAAAATTTAATCTAACTTGTTGAGTCATTTGCAAATATATTATAGCTTTTATTTTCTTATTCGTATACTCCTAAATCTTTTGCAGAAATTACATTTCCTTTATAATTTTCTCTGACTTCTTTCATTATTTCTTTTTCTACTTCTTCTATTTTATTAGATAATTCAGAATCATTTCCATTTATTGTATCTATCATATATAACTGATGGTACATAACAAGGAGATTAGGCTTTATTTTAGAAGCTATTTCTCCTAATTCTATAGCAGAGGTATGAACAGATGTATGATATTTTTTCCATTGTGGAGATCTAGAATGCACGCCTTGTGTATAGTATACTTCATGAACAAGGATATCACAATCCTTAGCAGCATTGATAAGATTTTCACAAGGAGAGGTATCTCCAGAAATTACTACAATCTTATCAGGAGTTTTAAATTTGTAGGCATAAGATTCAAAAGAACCATGAATAACAGGAATAGCTTCTACTGTTACAAATTCATCTTTATAGATTTCTCCTGGTGATATTTCATCAACTTCAACTTTTATTCCTTCTTTATTTGCCTGTTCTAAACCAAATATACGCTCATTTATATCAGCTGAGTATGCAGCAAGAATATGAGTTGTCATATCATTTAATCCTTTTGGACCAAATACTTTTAAAGGTTCATTTCTTTCTAATACCCAAGGAGAAAGAATTAAATCAGAATATCCCCCACTATGGTCTGAATGGAGATGAGTTAGAAAAGCTCTTTTAAGATTAGAAACCTTTAGAGCATCTATACCTTGTCTATATGCTTGAGCTGCTCTTCTGACAAGACCAGGACCAAAGTCAACAAGATAGGAATTTTCTCCTACAATTACAGCTACACATGGACCTGAACGATCAGGATCTGCATTGGGAGTTCCTGTTCCAAGAACAACAACTTTAGTTTCAATTTTCATAATGATATCACTCCTTTTATTTTGTAGTTCATTTTAATTTTTATTAATTTTGGTAATTGTAAATCCAGTAAATCCGTATGCTAAATTAATTATTACAGTCATAAATACAAAGAATAAATAAGGAATAAACTTAGAAGGTTCAACTCCTAAAATATTAGAAGCAAAAATACAAGGGACACTCCAAGGAACTAGATTAATTCCAATAGCTCCTATTGATTGAGCTACTCTTGCTAAATTTTTAAGATGAAGATTTCTAGCTTTAAATTCTGGAACAAACATCCTTGCAGGAAGGAGAATAGCAAGAAGCTGAGCTCCAGTAGCAAAAGCAACTGCAAATCCACTTAAAACAGTAAGAAGTATGAGCTGTCCATCACTTTTTATAAATTTCATAACAGATTTAAGTATTGTATTTAAAAAACCAACTTTTTCTAAAATACCTCCAAGAGCAGTAGCAAGAAGCATAAGAATAATAGTATTTCCCATTGAAACTATTCCCCCTCGTGAGAGGAGACTATCTATCATTTGAATACCAGTATTGCTTTTATATCCAAATGTCATTGCATTTAAAACCAGTCTGAAATCTGCTTTTTGCAGAACTAAAGCACTTATTCCACCAAGAATCGAAATAGTTATCAATGAAGGAACTGCTGGAAATTTCTTTATTGAAAAAACTATTGTTATTATGGGAAAAACTAAAAGGAGAGGATTAATATTGAAAGACTGTGAAATTCCATTATAAATAAGGGCTATTTCTTCAGTACTTATAGAAATAGATTCAACATGTTTTATACCTATAAAATAAAACATGACAATAGAAATAAGAAATGCTGGAATTCCTGTTAAAATTATATGACCAATTAATTCAAATAAATCACATCCAGCCATAGCTGAAGCGAGATTAGTAGTATCTGAAAGAGGAGACATACTATCTCCAAGGTAGGCTCCAGAGATTATAGCTCCTGCAAGAAGAGGTGGAGGAAATCCCATTCCAATTCCTGTAACCATAAGAGCGAGACCTACAGTAGCAATTGAAGTGAATGAAGTACCAGTAGAAATAGCAATTATTCCTGTAACTGCTGCTGCTGCAGGAACAAAAATTGAAGGGCTGATTATTTTTAGACTATAATAGATTAATGCTGGAATAACTCCTCCCACTATCCAAGAACCAATTATAGTTCCAACTATGAGCAATATGAAGAAAGCAGGTAGTGCTCTTGAAACACCTTCAACTAAACTTTTTTGTAATTCATCATATGAGAAGCCTAAATATATTCCTATAAGGATAGCTACTATGATGCTGCATATAATAGGAAGATACATACCAGCTCCCCATTTCATAACTGACATAAGAGCAAAAAATACCACTGTAATTATTGGAAGCAAGGCTAAGGGCAAAGATAATTCTTTTTTTCTCATAAACATTTCCTCCTGATTTTTATAATTTTTGCTTAAGTTAATATTTTTCATATTTATATGCTAACATATTTTTTAACTTTTTTTTGTAGTTCAAACTACAAATGCGATTATTTTGTTTTAAAATAATTCGAATTATATTGTATATACATTTTTTTTGTGTAAAAATATTATAATGTAATAGTTTATATTTTAGAAAGAATTTATATTTTATTAATCTTAAGTTAGCAGATAAAATAACTATTGATTAAAGGGATATTATAGGCTGAAAAATAATATGCTACTTATGACAATTTTTACTGTATATTTTTGTTTTTTATAATATATCCGGCAGTGGATGCCATGCACCATATTTCGCAAGAAATGTAGTAGTTTAGGAAGATAAAACTGGAAATAAAGGAATTGGAGAAATACATGGAGGGGAAGCTATAACAGAAATGCTTGAAAACTACAAGCCAATAGTAGTAGGGGCAGAGATAGCTGACTATAGACAGGTTATAATAAACATAAGACAGAATGGACAGAAAGCTATTCTAGGATTAAATATAAGCAATTTGAAATTTGTAGTTCAGGTTGAAGCTGCTGTAGAATGTGCTATGCTGGATTTATTAGGAAAACATGTAAATAAACCTATGACATCTTTATTAGGAGATGGAGGAATTTAGAGAAGAGAAGTTCCTTATGAAGATGTATTAAGAAATATAACGAAATAATGGTGATAAATAGAGTGGCAAAAAACTAGATTAAACTTTAGAAATTTGAAAATCAGTGAGAGGGAATCTTTCAGGTAAGAAAAGTTTTAAAATTATACTTTTCCTGCAACTCATTCTCTTTTTTTTAATATATACTTATGTTATAATAAGTTTAAAATAAATAATAAAGGGGCAGGGTATGAAAAATTATGGTCTAATAGGAGAAAAGCTTGGACATTCACTTTCTCCCATCATTCATCAGTATATATTTGAAAGATATGGTATAAAAGGGTATTATTCTCTTTATGAGGTTGAAAAAAATAATGCTGAAAATATAATAGAGGGCATGAAAATTTTTGGGATAGAAGGGGTTAATATAACTATTCCATACAAAGAAATTCTCTTAGATAAAATAGATTTCTTGTCAGAAGAAGCAGAGAAAATAGGAGCTGTAAATGTTATTAAAATAAACGATGGAAAAAGTTATGGATATAATAGTGATTACTATGGATTTATAAAACTTCTGGAAAGAGGGGAAATAGATATAAAAAATAAAAAATGTGTGTTACTGGGAACTGGAGGAGCAGCAAAGTCAGTAATAGTAGCTCTTCATAACTTGGGAGCAGAGAGTATAACTGTGGTATCAAGAACCCTTTCGAGCAAACTTACAAATCTTTTAGGAAAATTTCCATATATAAATATAGCTATCTATGAAAACTTTCTGGAAGGAGATATTATAATAAATACAACACCTGTGGGAATGTATCCTAATATTGGAGCTTCTCCAGTAACTGAGGAAGTTATAAAAAGATTCAAAGGAGCAGTGGATATAGTTTATAATCCATTGAAAACAGAGTTTTTGAAATTAGCTGAAAAAAATGGACTACAATGTGCTGATGGACTTTATATGCTTGTAGAACAAGCAGTAAAAGCACAGGAGATATGGCAGGAAAGAGAATTTGATGATTCATTGGGAGAGGAACTTTACAACTATTTAGCTGATAATTTTATAGGATAAGGGGGAAAAAAATGAAAATAATGATATTGAATGGTCCTAATTTAAATTTTCTAGGTATAAGAGAAAAAGATATATATGGGCAGGATAATTATCAGAGTGTATGCAAATATATTATGGATAAATTTGATGACAGAGATATTGAAATAAATATATTTCAAAGCAACATAGAAGGAGAAATGATAAATATACTTCAGATGGCATATTTTGAAAAGTATGATGGAATAGTTATAAATCCTGGAGCTTATACACACACTTCCATAGCACTTTATGACGCTATAAAAAGTATAAATATACCAACTGTGGAGGTTCACCTTTCAAATATTCATCAAAGAGAGGAGTTCAGACATAAATCATATACAGCTCCTGCATGTGTGGGACAGATATGTGGCTTTGGGAAGGAAGGATATATATTTGCTGTTGAGGGATTAATAGTTCGTTTATCTGAGAAAAAATTCAATAAATAGACAAAATATATAATAATTGCAAGAAAAATTAATCTTTTTTTTCTTAGTCACATTTGCTTTGACAAAATTCAGTATATATGATACTCTAAAAGTAAGGTAATAAAAAAACTCATATATACCTGTGATATGGACAGGAGTTTCTACGGCTGACCTTAAAATAGCTGCTATGGGTGAAGTATACATATATAATCTTTGTTTTTTGATTTTTTTGAAAAAAAGATTTACTTCATCTGAAATAAAATTAGAAATGAAGTACTTAAAATATTTTCGAGGAGGATTATACTATGTTATCTTATAAAAGAATAAAAAAGAAAATAAGACAGAATACAAATAATATAGTAAATCAACCTAAGGATAAAACAAAGGTCTAAGTGTGCACTTAACAGAATGAGTGTGTACTTAGACCTTTTTAATTATTATATAAAATTTCAAGGGAGGAAATTTGTGAAAACTGATATTCAAATTGCACAGGAAGCTAAAATAGTCAACATTATGGAAATCGCAAAAAAGATAGGACTTGATGAGGACAGCATCGAACAATATGGTAAATACAAAGCTAAAGTAGATTTGAAAGTACTGAAAAAACTAGAAAATAAGAAAGATGGGAAATTGGTATTAGTTACAGCTATCACACCTACTCCTGCTGGGGAAGGTAAATCAACTGTTACAGTTGGACTTACACAGGCACTTAATAAACTTGGAAAATCTTCTATAGCTGCCTTAAGAGAACCGTCATTGGGACCGGTTTTTGGAATGAAAGGAGGAGCTACTGGTGGAGGATATTCACAAGTAATACCTATGGAGGATATAAACTTACATTTTACAGGAGATCTTCATGCTATTGGAGTTGCCCATAATTTGATAGCAGCTTGTATAGATAATCATATTAACTCTGGAAATGCTCTTGATATAGATCTTACAAAAATAACTTGGAAAAGAGTTCTGGATATGAATGACAGAGCACTTAGAAATATAGTAATAGGACTTGGAGGAAAAGCCAATGGAATTCCTAGAGAAAGTTCATTCCAAATCACTGTTGCTTCTGAAATAATGGCAGCATTATGTCTTGCTACATCACTTTCAGATCTTAAAGATAAAATAAGAAGTATGGTGTTTGGATATGCAAGAGATGGAAAAGCTCTTAAAGTAGGAGATTTGAAAATAGAAGGAGCTATTACAGCACTTCTTAAAGAAGCTATTAAGCCAAACCTTGTACAGACATTGGAAAATACACCAGTATTTATCCATGGAGGACCTTTTGCAAATATAGCTCATGGATGCAACTCTATACTGGCTACTAAACTTGCTCTTAAACTTTCAGATTATACAATAACAGAAGCAGGATTTGCTGCTGATCTTGGAGCTGAAAAATTCCTTGATATAAAATGCAGAAAAGGAGGACTTACTCCTAACTGTGTAGTTGTGGTAGCAACTGTAAGAGCTCTAAAACACCACGGTGGAGCTAAGGAACTTTCTGAAGAAAATCTTGAAGCATTAAAAAAAGGAATAGCAAATTTAGATAAGCATATAGAAAATATGAAAAAATATAATTTGCCAGTAGTAGTAGCTATCAACAGATTTGTAAGTGATACTGAAAAAGAACTTGAATTTGTTGATAAACACTGCAGAGAATTTGGAGTACCAGTAGCTCTTTGTGAAGTATGGGCTAAAGGAGGAGAGGGAGGAATTGCTCTTGCTGAAGAAGTACTTGCTCAACTGGAAAAAGGAACTGATAACTATACACCATTATATGACTTAGATATGAGTATAAAAGAAAAAATAGAAAAAATAGCAAAAGAAATATATGGAGCAGATGGAGTAGAATTTACAGGACCTGCTAAAAAAATGCTTAAAACTATAGATGAACTTGGATATGGAAAACTTCCAGTGTGTATGTCAAAAACTCAAAAATCACTATCAGACAATGCAGCACTTTTAGGAAGACCTACTGGATTTACAGTATCTGTAAAAGAATTAAGAATATCAGCTGGAGCAGGATTTATAGTAGCTATGGCAGGAGATATAATAGATATGCCGGGACTTCCTAAAAAGCCAGCAGCAGAGTCTATAGATATAGATGAAAATGGAAAAATAGATGGATTATTCTAAATAATAGACGAAAGTAAAAAAATTAATAATAAAATATAATTGCAGGGGGCACGATGAATTATCGTATTTATGTTGAAAAGAAAACTGGATTTGATTTAGAGGCTAAGAGATTAGAAAATGAATTAAAAGAGAGTTTTCAAGGTTTAAAACTTTCAAAAGTAAGACTTCTTAACTGTTATGATGTATTTAATATTGAAGCTGCTGAATTAGCAGAAGCTAAAAAGCTTATATTTTCAGAAATAGTTACAGATACAGTAACTGAAACTTTAGAAACAAATGGAGCAAAGTATTTTGCTGTAGAGTTTCTGCCAGGACAGTTTGACCAGAGAGCTGACTCAGCTATGCAGTGTTTAAATCTGATATCTGATAAAAATCAAAATGTATCTGTTACAAGTGGAAAGGTTATTATTCTTGAAGGAGAAATAACAAAAGCAGATGTAGAAAAAATTGAAAAATATTACATCAACCCAGTTGAAATGAGAGAAAAAGATCTTACTAAATTAGAAATAGAAGAAGGAGAAAAGGCACAAGATGTCCCTGTTTTCACTGGATTCGTAAATTACAGCATAGATGAATTAAAATCTTTCAGAGAAAAGTTAGGTCTGGCTATGACATTGGCAGATGTGGCTTTTGTACAGGAATATTTTAAAAATACTGAAAAAAGAGACCCTACTGAAACAGAAATAAAAGTATTGGATACTTACTGGTCTGACCATTGCAGACATACTACATTTGAAACAAGAATAAAAGATATAGTATTTCCAAAATCTTCTTTTGGAGATACACTTCAAAAAGCTTTTGATGAATACTTAAAAGCTAGAGAATTTGTACATGGAGAGAGAATTGAAAAGAAATATATCTCACTTATGGATATGGCAACTATCTGTGGAAAAGAAATGAGAAAGAGCGGAAAACTTGATGATTTGGAAGTATCCGATGAAATTAATGCATGTTCTGTATATATCGATGTAGATGTAGATGGAAAAATGGAAAAATGGCTTCTTATGTTTAAGAATGAAACTCACAACCATCCTACAGAAATTGAACCATTTGGAGGAGCTTCTACTTGTCTTGGAGGAGCTATAAGAGATCCATTGTCAGGAAGATCATATGTTTATCAGGCTATAAGAGTAACTGGATCTGGTAATCCATTGGAAAAACTTGAAGATACACTTCCTGGAAAACTTCCACAAAAGAAAATAACTACTGGGGCAGCAAGTGGATATTCAGCATATGGAAATCAGATTGGACTTACAACTGGACATGTATGTGAAATATATCATGATGGATATAAAGCAAAAAGAATGGAAGTAGGAGCAGTAGTTGGTGCTGTACCAGCTGACTGGGTAAGAAGAGAAAATGCTTCTAAGGGAGATATAGTAATTCTTTTAGGAGGAAAAACAGGAAGAGACGGGTGCGGAGGAGCAACTGGATCATCTAAGGAACACACAGGAGATTCATTAAGATTATGTGGTGCAGAAGTTCAAAAAGGAAATGCACCAGAAGAAAGAAAAATTCAAAGATTGTTTAGAAATCCAGAAGTGACTAGACTTATAAAGAAATGTAATGACTTTGGTGCTGGAGGGGTGTCAGTAGCTATTGGAGAATTAGCTCCAGGGCTTGACATAAATCTTGATGTGGTTCCTACTAAATATGTTGGACTTAGTGGAACTGAGCTTGCAATCTCTGAATCACAAGAGAGAATGGCAGTAGTAATCGAAGCTAAAGATAAAGAAAAATTTATGGAACTTGCTGGAAAAGAAAATCTTTTGGCTACAGAAGTTGCAGTAGTAACTGATGACAACAGACTTGTTCTAAATTTTAAAGGTAAAAAGATAGTAGACATTTCAAGAGAATTCCTTGATACTAATGGAGTTACTCAAGAAACTACTGTAGAAGTTGAAGATATAAAAGAAAACACTCCATTGAATGAAGTTAATTTTGAAGGAAGAGATATTAAAGAAAAATGGTTGAATATGCTGTCTTCTTTAAATGTAGCTTCTCAAAAAGGACTTATGGAGATATTTGATGCTACAATAGGAGCAACAACTGTACTTATGCCTTTTGGAGGAAAATATCAAATGACGCCTACTGATGTAAGTGTACAGAAAATACCTCTGTTAAAAGGTGAAACTGATACAGCTTCTGCTATTACTTGGGGATATGACCCAGTGCTTTCATCTTGGTCGCAATTTCATGGTGGAGCTTATGCAGTAGTAGAATCTCTTGCTAAATTAGTTGCAGTAGGAGCAGATTACAAGACTGTAAGACTTTCATTCCAAGAATATTTCCAAAAACTTGGACAAAATCCAATGAACTGGGGAAAACCATTTTCAGCATTATTAGGAACAATAGAAGCTCAAAGAAAATTTGGTATTCCAGCTATTGGTGGAAAAGATTCAATGAGTGGAACATTCAATGATATTCATGTACCACCTACACTTATATCTTTTGCAGTAACTCCTGTAAAAGCAAGTGTTGTTATATCACCAGAATTTAAAGCTGCTGGAAATAAAATATACTTAGTAAGACATCATATGCTTGATAACTATATGCCAAATATAGAAGAGCTTAAAGAAAACTTTGAGTTTGTATATGAAAATATTAAAAATGGAACTATCCTTTCAGTAATGACTCTGAAAAGAGGAGGAATAGCTGAAGCTGTAAGTAAAATGACTTTAGGAAACAGAGTTGGAGCTAAAATAGCTGATCTTGGAGAAGAGCTGTTCAAGTTAGGATATGGAACATTTGTAGTGGAAACTTCTAAAGAACTTACAGGTAAAAATGTAGAATTATTAGGAGAAACAATTAAAGAATATAAGATTGTAGTTGGAGAGAAAGAAATCTGTATGACTGAAGGAGAAAAGGTATGGTTGGATAAACTATTCCCAGTATTCCCTCATAAAACAATAGAAAAAGTAGAAAACTACATCTGGACACCATATGAGAAGAAAGAAATAATAGTATGCAAAAATAAGATAGCTAAACCAAGAGTATTGGTACCAGCATTCCCGGGAACTAACTGTGAATATGATTCAGCGAGAGTATTTGAAAAAGCTGGAGCAGAAGCCAACATACTTTTATTTAGAAATATAACTCAGGATTATATCAATGATTCAATAGAAAAAATGGTAAAAGAGATAAATAATTCGCAGATACTTATGTTTCCAGGTGGATTCAGTTCAGGAGATGAGCCAGATGGATCAGGAAAATTCATTGCAACTGTGCTTACAAATCCTAAAATAGCAGAAGCAATAGCTAAATTCCTTGAAAGAGATGGACTGATACTAGGTATCTGTAATGGATTCCAAGCTCTTGTAAAATCAGGACTTCTCCCATATGGAGAAATAGGAAAAGTTACAGAAAATTCACCTACTCTTACATTCAATAAGATAGGAAGACATGTTTCTCAAATAGTTAAAACAAAAGTTACTTCAAATAAATCGCCATGGCTTGCAGGAATTGAAACTGGAGAGGAATTTGAAATAGCTGTATCACATGGAGAGGGAAGATTCTTTGCCAATGATGAAGTTATTAAGAAACTATTTGAAAATGGGCAGGTGGCTACTCAGTATGCAAATCTTGAAGGAATTCCTACAAATGAATTTAGATTTAATCCAAATGCATCTACATGTGCTATTGAGGGAATCACTTCAATAGATGGTAAAGTATTTGGTAAAATGGGACATTCTGAAAGAGCAGGTAAAAATATTTTCAAAAATATCATTGGAAATAAAGAACAGAAAATATTTGAAAATGGAGTTAAATATTTTAAATAATAGATGTCTTTAGGAGGATAATAAAAAATGAAAGTTGCCATAATATTTGGTAGTAAATCAGACACAGATAAAATGAAAGGAGCAGCTAACTGTTTAAAAGAGTTTGGAATTGAGTATTCTGCTCATGTTCTTTCTGCTCACAGAGTACCAGAAAAATTAGAAGAAACATTGGAAAAATTAGAAAAAGATGGATATGAAGTAATAATTGCAGGAGCTGGGTTAGCTGCCCATCTTCCTGGAGTTATAGCATCTAAAACTGTACTTCCTGTAATAGGAGTACCAATAGAAGCTGCTTTTAATGGTATGGACGCACTTCTTTCGATAGTACAAATGCCTAAATCTATTCCTGTAGCAACAGTTGGAGTTAATAACTCATATAATGCTGGAATGCTTGCAGTACAAATGCTTTCTTTAAAATGTCCTGAATTAAGAGAAAAACTTGTAAAATTTAGAAAGGATATGAAGGCAAAATTTATAGCTGATAATGAAACTGGGGTAGAGCTATAAAATAGTTTAGTTAAATTTTTTAATTTTAATACATTAATTATTTCTAGGAGGAAAAAAGAAATGTCTGCACAAAAAAAAGAATTTATTTATGAAGGAAAAGCTAAACAAGTATATTCAACTGATGATGAGAATCTAGTTATTATTCATTACAAAGATGATGCAACAGCTGGAAATGGAGCTAAAAAAGGAACTATAGAAAACAAAGGAATAATGAATAATAAAATAACTGCTATGTTATTTGAAATGCTTGAAAAGAATGGAATTAAAACTCATTTGGTAGAAGTGCTTAATGATAGAGATCAACTTTGCCAAAAAGTAAAAATATTTCCACTGGAAGTAATTGTAAGAAATGTTATAGCTGGATCAATGGCTAAAAGAGTAGGAGTAGAAGAGGGAACTAAACCTGTAAATACTATATTTGAAATCTGCTATAAAAATGATGCTTATGGAGATCCGTTAATTAATGACCACCATGCAGTTGCATTGGGACTTGCTACTTATGAAGAGTTAGCTGAAATTTATAGAATAACTGGACAAATCAATGATTTATTAAAAAATGCTTTCGACAAAATTGGAATTACTCTAGTTGACTTCAAAATAGAATTTGGTAAAAACAGCAAAGGAGAAATTCTTCTTGCAGATGAAATTACTCCAGATACTTGCAGATTATGGGATAAAGAAACTGGCATGAAATTAGATAAAGACAGATTTAGAAGAGATTTAGGTGGAATTGAAGAAGCATATATAGAAGTCTTAAAAAGATTGGGGGCTGAATAATGAACTGCACAGAAATGATGTTAGCAAAGGACAAAATGGAAGAGGAATGTGGAGTTTTTGGAGTATACAGTAAAACTCAAAAAGAAGTTTCACAATTAACTTACTATGCCCTATATGCTCTTCAACACAGAGGACAGGAAAGTGCAGGAATAACTGTTTCAAATAATGGAGAATTAATAACATATAAAGGTATGGGGCTTACAGCTGATGTATTCACACAGGAAACTTTAAACAACTTAAAAGGAAATGCAGCTATTGGTCATGTGAGATACTCTACTACTGGTGAAAGCAAAATAGAAAATGCACAGCCTTTAGAAAGTAGATTTAAATTAGGACAAATAGCAGTTGCTCACAATGGAAATCTGACAAATACTAAAGTAATAAGAGAATTGCTAGAAGATGGAGGAGCTACATTCACATCTACTACTGATTCAGAAGTTATAATAAAAATGGTAGCAAGAAAAGCTATGAATGGCTTTGAAGAAGCAATCAGAAGTACAGTTGGAGCAATAAAAGGAGCTTATGCCCTTGTAATACTGGCAGATAATAAACTTATTGGAGTAAGAGATCCATATGGAATCAGACCTTTATGTCTTGGAATGAATGACGAGGGAGATTATTTCCTTGCTTCTGAATCTTGTGCTATAGATTCTATAGGGGGACATCTAATAAGAGATGTAGAAGCTGGAGAAATGGTAATTATAGATGAATCAGGAGTTAAATCAATCAGATATGCTGAAAATAATAAAGTGGCACCTTGTTCATTTGAACATATTTATTTTGCCAGACCTGATAGTATTATTGATGGAATAAATGTATATGAAGCAAGAGTAAAAGCTGGTAGACTTTTAGCTAAACAGATGAAAGTAGAGGCTGATATTGTTATTGGAGTACCAGATTCTGGAATACCAGCTGCTATTGGATATGCTGAAGAGAGTGGAATTCCATATGCAATGGGACTTATTAAAAATAAATATATAGGAAGAACATTTATTAAACCAACTCAAGCTTTAAGAGAACAGGCTGTAATGGTAAAACTTAATCCATTAAGAGTACAGCTTGAAGGAAAAAGAGTAGTAATCATTGATGATTCTCTAGTTAGAGGAACAACAAGTAAAATACTTATTGACATCATCAGAAGAGCAGGAGCTAAGGAAGTTCATTTCAGATCAGCTTCTCCAGCAGTTAAATATTCTTGCTTCTATGGAATTGATACAGCTCATAGAGAAGAACTTATAGCTGCCAGAATGACAGTAGATGAAATCAGAAAAGAGATAAATGCAGATACACTAGATTATTTATCAATGGATAATATGATAAAATCATTAAATTGTAAAGACTATTGCGTAGGATGTTTCAATGGAGTATATCCTATGTGTACACCAACAGAAGAGTAAAAAATTATTTGGGAGGAAAAAATGGCAATTTCTTATAAAGAAGCTGGAGTAGATAAAGAAGAAGGTTATAAAGCAGTAGAACTTATGAAAAAAGCAGTAGCTAAGACTCAAAACAGCAGTGTACTTAATGGACTTGGAAGTTTTGGAGCTATGTATGAATTAGGAAAATACGAAAATCCTGTATTGGTTTCTGGAACTGATGGGGTAGGAACAAAACTTGAAGTAGCATTGACATCAAAAAAATATGATACAGTTGGAATAGATGCTGTGGCTATGTGTGTAAATGATGTACTTTGTCATGGAGCACAACCTATATTCTTCTTGGATTATCTGGCTTGTGGAAAATTAGATGCTGAAGTGGCTGCTGAACTTGTTTCAGGAGTTGCAGAAGGATGCTATCAGGCAGGAGCTGCACTTATAGGTGGAGAAACTGCTGAAATGCCTGGATTCTATAAAGTGGGAGATTATGATATTGCTGGTTTTTGTGTAGGAGCAGTAGAAAAATCTAAAATAGTAAATGGAAGTACTACTTCTGAAGGAGATATTCTTATAGCTATACCATCTTCTGGAGTACATAGCAATGGATTCTCATTAGTAAGAAAAGTAATAACTGACTATACTAAAGATTTTAATGGAAAGCCTATAAGCGAAACTCTTTTAACACCTACAAAAATATATGTTAAATCTGTATTAGCTGTATTAGAAAAATATAATGTAAAAGGAATGGCTCATATAACTGGAGGAGGTCTTCCTGAAAATCTTCCTAGAACTATAAGTGAAGGTCATCAGCCTGTAGTTTTTAAAGATAAATTAAGAGTTCTTGATATATTCAAATATATTCAAAAAGAGGGAGAAATTCCTGAAAATGAAATGTTTGGGACATTCAACATGGGAGTAGGATTTGTTCTAGTAGTAGACCCTAAAGATAAAGAGGGAGTAATAGAAGAATTAGCAAAACATGGAGAAGAGGCTTTTGAAATAGGATATGTTCAAAAGGGAGAGAAAGGCCTATGTTTAAGATAGCAGTATTAGTATCAGGAGGAGGAAGCAATCTTCAATCTATAATAGAGAAGTCAAAAAGTGGAGAATTAGCTTGTGAAGTAGCTTGTGTCATTGGAGATAGAGAATGTTATGGAGTGGAGAGAGCAGCTGAACAAGGGATAACAAGCTGTGTTCTTGATAGAAAAGTTTTTAAAAAGGAGTTATGCAGGGAGATAGACAGAGTTGTTTCTGAAAAAGAAGTGGATCTTATTGTTCTTGCAGGATTTCTATCTATAATTGATGAAGAATTTGTAGAAAAATGGAAAGGAAAGATAATTAATATCCACCCATCACTTCTTCCTAAATTTGGAGGACCTGGAATGTATGGAATAAAAGTACATGAGGCAGTTCTTGCAGCAGGAGAGAAGGAAAGTGGTTGTACAGTTCATTATGTAGATAATGGTGTGGACAGTGGAGAGATAATTTTTCAAGTAAAGGTTCCTGTAATGGAAGGAGATACAGCTGAAATTCTTCAAAAAAGAATATTAGTAGAAGAACACAAACTTTTACCAAAATCTATTTCTAAAATAATATCAGAAAGATAAAAAGGAGAAAAAGTTGATGAAAAGAGCATTGATATCAGTTTTTGATAAGAATGGTATATTAGAATTTGCTAACTTTTTAGTTAAACATGAAGTAGAAATAATTTCAACAGGTGGAACATATAAACATTTAAAAGAAAATGGAGTACCTGTAATAGAAGTTGCTGAAGTTACTGGAGCGCCTGAAATGCTTGATGGAAGAGTAAAAACTCTTCACCCAGTTATTCATGGTGGAATACTTGCTATAAGAGATAATGCTGAACATATGGCAACTATCAAAGAAAGAGGGATATCAACTATTGATATGGTAGTTGTAAATCTTTATCCTTTCTTTAAAAAAGTAAATGAAGATTTAACTTTTGAAGAAAAAGTAGAATTTATAGATATTGGTGGACCTACTATGCTGAGATCTGCTGCAAAATCATTTAAAGATGTAGTAGTTATAAGTGACACTGCTGACTATGAAACAGTAATGAAGGAAATGGAAGCTGGAGAAGTAACATTTGAAACTAAAAAAAGACTGGCTGGAAAAGTATTTAATCTGACATCAGCTTATGATGCAGCTATATCTCAATTCCTATTAGGAGATGAGATGCCTAAATACCTAAATGCTTCTTATGAAAAATTAATGGACCTTAGATATGGAGAAAACCCTCATCAAAAAGCAGCTTACTATGTATCTACTACTGATACTGGAGCTATGAAGGATTTTGAACAGTTAAATGGAAAAGAACTTTCATTTAATAATTTGAGAGATATGGATATAGCTTGGAGAACTGTATGTGAATTTACAGAGCCTACTTGCTGTGGACTAAAACATTCTACTCCTTGTGGAGCAGCTATAGGTAAAAATGTTTATGAAGCTTATACAAAAGCTTATGAATGTGATCCAGTATCTATATTTGGTGGAATAGTAGCTTTAAACAAAGAAGTAGATGCAGATACAGCTAGAGAAATGGTAAAAATATTCTTAGAAATTGTTATAGCACCATCATTTACTGATGAAGCTTTGGAAATATTAAAAACTAAGAAGAATCTTAGAATTATAAAATGCAAACATATACCACAGGATAAAATTAATATGGTAAAAGTAGATGGAGGGCTTCTTATTCAAGATGAGGATTTAAGCTTTACTACTGATTATGAAGCAGTTACTGAAAAAGCTCCAACTGCTGAGGAAATGGAGAATCTTATCTTTGGAATGAAAATAGTAAAACATGTAAAATCAAATGCTATTGTTGTAGTAAAAGATATGATGGCAGTAGGAATCGGAAATGGTGAAACTAACAGAATATGGCCAACTAAACAGGCAATAGAAAGAGCAGGAGATAAAATAGAAGGAGCCGTTCTTGCTTCTGATGCTTTCTTCCCATTCAGAGATGTTGTTGATGAATGTGCAAAAGCTGGAATAAAAGCTATTATTCAGCCAGGGGGATCAATGAGAGATAGAGAATCTATAGATGCCTGCAATGAACATGGAATTTCAATGGTATTTACTGGAATAAGACACTTCAAACACTAATACAAAGGAGAAATTAAAGTATGAAAATATTAGTAGTTGGCAGCGGTGGAAGGGAACATGCTATCTGCTGGAAAGTAAGCCAGAATAAAAATGTGGAAAAAGTTTTCTGTGCTCCTGGTAACGGAGGAACTGCAACACTTCCAAAGGGAGAAAATATAAATATAAAAGGAATAGATGAACTTTTAGCATTTGCTGTAAAAGAAAATATAGATCTTACTATTGTAGGAAGTGAAGAACTTCTTGTAGATGGAATAGTAGATAAATTTCAGGAAAAAGGACTTAAAATATTCGGGCCAGATAAAAAAGCTGCTCTTTTGGAAGGATCAAAAGCATATGCAAAGGATTTTATGAAAAAGTATGGAGTAAAAACTGCTGCCTATGAAATATTTACCTGCCCTGAAAAAGCAAAAGAATATATAAAAACTTGTGAATTTCCATTAGTTGTAAAAGCCAGTGGACTTGCAGCAGGAAAAGGAGTTCTTATCTGTCAGAATTTAGATGAGGCTCTGAAAGCTGTAGATGAGATTATGGTAGATAAGGTATTCAGCAGTGCAGGAGAACAAATAGTTGTTGAAGAATTTCTAGATGGTGTGGAAGCTTCTATATTATCAGTAACAGATTCTAAGGTTATACTTCCTTTTATATCTGCTAAAGATCATAAAAAGATAGGAGAAAAGGAAACTGGACTGAACACTGGAGGAATGGGAACAATAGCTCCTAACCCTTATGTGACAAAAGAAGTATACGACGCTTTTATTACAGGAATTATGAATCCTACTTTAGAAGGTATCAAAGCTGAAGGAATGAATTTTGCAGGAGTTATCTTCTTTGGGCTTATGATTAATGAAAAAGGAGTATATCTTCTTGAATATAATATGAGAATGGGAGATCCTGAAACTCAGGTAGTTCTTCCATTATTGGAATCAGACTTTGTTGAACTTCTTGAAAGTGGTTTAGAAGGGAAATTAGACAAGGCTGATGTAAAGTGGAGTAACAAGTCGGCTTGTTGTGTAGTTCTTGCTTCTGGTGGATATCCTGAAGCTTATAAAAAAGGATATACAATTACTGGAATAGAAAAAGCAGATAATATGGTTTTTGTAGCTGGAGCTAAACTTGAAAATGGAGAACTTCTGACTAATGGTGGAAGAGTATTAAATGTAGTAGCTGTAGGAAATAATCTGGAAGAGGCAAGAGCAAAAGCTTATGCAGATGCTGAGAAGATAGAATTTACAGATAAATGCTATAGAAAAGATATTGGAGTACTATATAGATAAAAAATTAAATGGGATATGTCGAAAGATGTATCCTGTTTTTTTATGGAATAGTTTATGAGATATTAGATATATTAGAAAACAAAAAAAGAGAGTAATTTTTAAATAAAATTTTTGAAATTTTCCAGTAGAAAGATTTATTATTAATTTTGTTTTTAAAATATAAAAAAATATTTGAAGGGTCATAACAGTCCATCGTTGCATCTCAGTAATTATAACAGTTAAAATCCTAACTGCTTAATTGCTGGAAACTCACTATGTTCAGACATACTGTTTTTTTGCTTACTTCATTAATTGCATAAATTCTTCTAATTTCCAAATTTCTAAAATTTAGTTTAATTTTATAAGCACTCATATTTTTATATTTAAAAGTAATTTATAAAAAAGAGGAAGTTTTAAAACCTCCTCTCTTTACATATTATTATTTATTATAATAGTTTAAAAGCGTAATTCCTGTACACACAAGAGCAAGAGCAGCAATAGTCTGGAATCCAAGACTATGATATTCTGAAAGAACTATGGCAGACAGCAGAGTTCCAAATATAGGCTCCATAGCTTTATAACCTACTATCTTTGATATAGGATTGTATTTTAGAAGTATTCCCCAAGTTACAAATGTAATTGAAGAAACAAATACCAGATAAAGGAGAATGAAAAAGGCTTCAATATTTTCAATATGCAGTCTTCCTCCCCGTCCAATTCCTATAAGTAAAAGGAGAGAACCTCCTATTAAAAACTGCCAGCCACTCAAGGTAACAGCATTTTCATTTGTTGAAAATATTTTAGTTATACAATCTGAAAGACCAAATACTACTGCACTTAAAAGCAGCAGCCCTTCTCCTCTGAAAGTGAAAGAAAAAGTGAAATCACCATCTAAATTCAGAAGTACAATAGCTGAAAAACATAGTAGTCCAGCAATACATTTTATTGTTGTAAACTTTTCCTGACGGAAAATGAAACAAGAAGCCAGCATGGCAAAAACTAGATTAGTTCCATTTATAACAGAAGCTTTAATTCCACTTGTACCAGCAAGTCCTAAATACATCAATGAATAGAAAACAGTAGTACGGATAAATCCTAAAAATGCTATTTTGAAAAAATTACTTTTAGCTGGAAATAAAAAAGATTTATGTATAAGGCTTCCAGTAACTATAGTAGCTATACCTGCTAATGTGAAACGTAATCCAGCAAATAAGATGATAGTAGCAGTAGCACCAGATTTAATATTAAAAAGGGTATAACCCAGTTTTATACTAGGAAAGGCACTGCCACCAAAAATGCAATATACCATTGCCAGAGTAAATACAACTGTCCCTTTTGAAAAATATGATGATTTAGCTTCAGTTTTCATAGTCTTTCCCTCACTTGTATATAAATTTTTAAGATTTATGATTCAGTTTTTTTGTATTGGAAATAGTTGTAAGTATATGATATACCAGCTAAAAACATAATTATTGTAACTGCTAAAAAAGGCAAAAGTTTATTTATCTCATATATAAATCCAGTAAACAATGAACCAGTTATCATTCCAAAAGATTTAGCTGAATTAAAATATCCTGACAATAACCCATAATTACTACTTTGCCCTTTTGTAAATAGTGACTGTTGTATAGGTACATATATAGCATTAAATATATAAAACAATACACTAAATAGAAAAAAGATAAATATTTTAGAACTGAATAAAAGAATAAATATACCCATAATGCTGTTTGAAAAAAGTATCACAGGGAAAATTTTCCTTAAATCAAATTTATTAGCAAGCCACATATTGATGGTAAGATTAGCAAAAAGTCCAAGAACACCTATCATTCCCATTATCCCCCCATTATATGAAGGTGGAAGATTAAGGGCAGACTTTATATAAAAGTTAAAGCTGTTATTAAAACCAACTCTGGAAAATTCTGTAAGTATAACACCAATAAAAAATACTATAATGGGAAAAGTAAGAATATCCTTTCCTTTTTCTATGTCTATTATCTTCATTATTTTTTTAAAATCTATCTTTCCTTTTATTCTTTTTTCTTCACTTAAACTTTCTGGAAGAAGAATTTTAAATAAAAAAGTTTCAATAATAAGAAGAGGTATTTGAAGCATAAAGGTATAATAAATATTTAATTTTCCTATGAAGCCTCCTATAAAAAATCCTGCTGACACTGCAAGAGTAACCATTGCTGCAAAAAAAGACAGATTCTTAGTTCGCTCATGTCCTTCAGTCATATCAGATATATATGCAAGTGCTGTTACCAAAAATCCACCTGAAAATATACCACCAATAAATCTAAAGAGCAGGATAAAAGGAAGAGTATTGCAAGTAGCAAAACCAAACTGCCCAAAGGCATAACCTATCATACATATTCTTATAACTGTAACTCGTCCTTTTCTGTCGCTCAATTCTCCCCAAAAAGGAGAAAAAAGGAAGTTAGAAAAAGACATAGTAGCAAATAGCAAGCCAAAAACATAATCTGGCATGTTTAAAGACTCTACATATGCAGGAGTAATAGGGTGAATAAGGTTGTTAATGAGATTAACGCAAAAATAAAGTATAAAAAATCTTGTCATTTGTTTTTTTAATTCCAATAAAAACATCCCCCATGTTTTAAAGAGATTAGCTTAAAAATTTGAGTCTTCCATCTTCTATAAGCTTATCATCTTGTATTTTATAATATTTAAAATGTAATTTTTTATATTCTTTAGTATATTCTCCTATACTGATAGGAGATTCAATAGCGTAAATATTTATATCCAATTTATTAAAATCAGGATAATTTTTCTTTATATAGAGTAAAGCTCCTGTTAAATATAGATTTTCCTGTTCTGAAGCAATAACGGTTATCTTCTCATCTTTAACTAATAATATTTTTCCTGCCAGCTCCATAGCCTGAGAATTAATAAGAGAATCTGGATTTCCCTTGATATTTAATGCAAGGAATTTATTCCATAAATTTTGAAATTGAGAAGAGTATGTATCATCATTGGATAAGAGAGATATTACTTTTACTTTATCGTCTTTCTTAACCTTTGAATTTATTTTATCCATTTCGTCAGCTAAAAGTTCATTTTTGAGCTTGCTGTATTTAGTGTTGCTGATATAGTGAATAACAGCATAGTCAGTAGTTTTAACAGCAGGCTTTTCCTTTGTAGTTTTTTTTGTTGTAGATTTTGAAGGAATAGTTTTTTGAGTAATATTAGCTGCTGGAGTTTTATTTTTAACATATGGATTATCACAGCCAGTTGAAAGAAAAAAAACTGAGATAAGACAGATGGCTTTAAAGTAGTTCATTTTATTCCCCCTTAATTATATATATAAACCAAGAATAATTATATAAAAAAATCTTCAATATGTATTAAATATTGAAGATTTTTAATCACTATTTGAATTTATTATCAAGTTCTCTATAGTGAGTGTCCTCTCCCTGATGTACGGTAAATTGCGATTTCATATTTTTGATAAAAGTTCCCATTTCGTCGGCACTTCCTACAATTCTATTGAAGATTCCTAGATATTCTGTAATTATAGGATTGTCAACGTCATATGGATATCTCATTAAATGGTCAATTTCGCTCCAAGCTTCTTCAAAAACTGTTCTAACTTGTATTTCTACAAGGATTTCGTCATGTCTTGTTACAGGAATTCCAATAAGATAATGTACAGAACGATAACCATGATCCCTTACTACTATTTCACAATTTAGTTCAGAAATACTTTCTTGAAGCTGAGCTACATTATAATCTCCACGCCTTATATTTATCTGAGGAGTTTCTCTTATTTCCCATAATTTCATTATTTCGTCATGTATTCCTCTCCAATCGTCTTTGAATAAATGGAGAACTCTTATACCTATGAGGTCTGTCACTATATTTTTGTATGTTGACACAGAGATTCCTCGACTTACATACTTGTTTCCTTTACGTATTATTTTTTCTATAAGATGTTCAGGTTTTTTTACTCTTCTTCTTACTGAGTGTACATTAGGTACATCTATAAGTTTTGATACTATATGTTCTGCTTCTTTTTCAAGATAAGGAACAAGCTTATTATAATTTTCATATATCTTTACTAATTCATTCCAGACCAATCCTGTAGATTCAAAATACTCTTCATCAATACAGAAGTCCTTGAAAAACTGGTCTTTATCCAATAAGTCAGACATACTTCACCTCTTCATATTAGATTTTTTTTATTTTTTCTAAAGTTATTTCTACTGCTTTTCTATAACAGCATATTTCATTTTTTTCGTTTATTTCTCTAGGAGAAATAGGCTCTATAAGTTTTACATGTTCTTTTAAATCAAAATTTATTCCATGAAGATGTAATTTATGAATTTTTTCAAAGCTTAAAATATCTCCTGGAAGTATGTTATAATTATTTTTTATTCTAAAATTAACCCAATTGGAAAGCTTCTCATTTTTTAAATGAGCATTTAAAAGAAAAAGTGAATAAAAATCATCTTTTACATTATTTATATTTTTTTCTTTATAAAGTTCTAATTCTTTAGTTATATAATTGTATGAGTTTATGCTTTCAGATATAATAGTGAACTTATAAACTTCAAGCCTATTTTCAAAGATTATATCCCCCATAAGCTGATTATACTTAAAAGTGATACTTTCTCCTGCAAATATTTTTTTGAAAAGTTCCACTACTTCTTTCAAACGAGAAGTTTTGACTTTATCATATATATCATATTTAAAATAATCATCTTTTTTAACAAGAGTCTGTTTATCATTAAGTTCTATACTTAGAGCCAATTTAAATTCTCTAGTTTTTATTTCCAACAATTTGAATTTACTATATACCAATATCTTTAATGAAGCATTGTGTATAGTAGTATTTCCAATTTTTATTGAAGTAGTACCAATATTTACAATTTCATCAAAATCTATTTTTTCAGAGAAATTCTTGTATCTAATTGGAAAATTTCTAAGCTGTAAAGAAGTATATTTAATTTCAAGCCCACTTTCAAAAGAAGGATTATCAGTTGAAATAATTATATGTCTAGGTTCAGTATTTTCTACATCTTGAAATTTATTGATATCCTCAACAATGTTTTCATTGTTAGAAATATTATCATCAGAATAATCCTCAGCAATGCTTTCATTATTGGAAATATTATCGTTAGAATAATCCTCAACAATGTTTTCATTGTTAGAAATAATATCATCAGAATAATTATCAACAATATTTTCATTGTTAGAAATATTATCGTTAGAATAATCCTCAACAATATTTTCACTGTTAGAAATATTATCATCAGAATAATTATCAACAATATTTTCACTGTTAGAAATATTATCATCAGAATAATTATCAACAATGTTTTCATTATTAGAGATACTTTCAACAGAAGTTTGTTTATCAATTGAAGAAATATCTACCTCTTCAGAATCCTTAACATTTTCATCTATAACATCTTTGATTATAGAATTAGTATTTTTAATTTCTTCATCAGAAGGATTTTCTTTAGAAGAGGAAAGTGAAAACAGAGGAAGTTTAACTGTACTGCTTTCAATATTCTTTTTAAAATTTTTATTGGTAATATCTGAATGCTCTGTGATATGTTCTTCAAGAGATATTACCTTACTAACTTTTTTTTTAAAACATCATCTCCATCAATTCCAGTGCGAAGGTTAGCAAGAAGCTCTTTTTCACTTAATGTTGTGAGTTTTATGTTGTATTTATTTATAAGGTCGGTAACTTTAGGATCTATTATAGAAGTTGATGTTACCACATAAACAGGTTGTTCATTATTTTTTTCCATTGATAAAAGAAAATCAAGCATATTTAAAAAATCAGGATCTTTGAGATCTACTCCTAAGAAAATAGTAGGTCTACTTGTCAATTCTGATTTTAAGTTATTAAAAAATTCTTTGTAGAATTCAAGTACTTTTAATTTTCTTATATCTTGACTTGTTAAAAAAAGATCTTCTGAATTATAGATAGTACCCATAATTTTATAGAATCTTATTTTCCCCTCAGATGACTTTGCTGGCTTTAAAGGAGTAGACACAGCAACAAGATTGGTAAACAGCTGCTCAATCATAACATCATAGTTCATAGTAAATATAGATTCAAAGTAACCTGAATTAAAAATATCACTGTATATCTCAACATTCTTATGATGTTTCAAATCAAAAATTTCTCTGATGTGTTTGATTAATCCTTTTTTTGAATTTATCACTGCATCAAGATAAATTTGAGATGTTTCAGCTAAAGAATTTATATTTTTAATATAGCCTTTAGCTGACTGTTTGATATCAGACAGAACAGATTCGGCTATTTCAAGTCTTGTTGGGTAACCTGTGATTTTACTCAGAAAATCCCCAGTGAAAAGATTCAATTTTTGATTCTTTTCAAACTTATCAAAAAAGTTATTCATGGTATCACCTACCTTGTTAATTAATTGTTCTATCACTATTAGTATAACTTAAAATGATTAATTTAACAACAAAAAAATTTCAAAAAGTCAAGAAAAAAACACTTGATTCAAAAATTATAAAAAAACTTGCCAAGAAAAAGGAAATAGTAAAATAAAATTCAAATTATTAATTAGAAAAATTTGAAAAAAAATGTTATTATCTTATATATAGAGGTGGTTAAATGAATTTAATTATTACTTTTTTTAAAGATTATATAGCAATTATAAATATGATATTCCTTATTATCATTATTTTGATTGAACGGAAAAAGCCCGTATATACTCTCTTCTGGATAACAATACTTGTCCTTGCTCCATATTTAGGATTTATTGCCTATTTATTTTTTGGACTTAGTTTTCAAAAGAAAAGAGTAGTAAATCAATTTTATAAATGGAAGTTTCTTCACAGTAAAAAGGTTATTAAATCTTCTGAAAGAGCAGATTTAGTAAGATGGAAACAGTTGATTTCTTATCTTGAAGTTTCTTCAAAAAATAGGCTGACAACTCTTAATTCAATGAAGATATTTACTGAAGGAAATCAATTTTTTAAAAGTATGATAAATGATTTAAAAAAAGCAGAAAAAACGATATATATGGAATATTATATATTTAAATATGATGAACTTGGAAAATCTATACTTGATATTCTTATTCAAAAAGCAAAGGAAGGTGTGGATATAAAAATTATAGCAGATGAAGCTGGAGGTACCAGCCGAAAAATGCTCAGGATAATGAGGAAGAATAAAATAGATGTAGAAATATTTTTTCCATCACATTTTCCATTTTTAAAAATAGCTAATTTAAGAGCAAACTATAGAGATCATAGAAAATTATGTATTATTGACAGTAAACTGGGATATATAGGTGGCTTCAATATAGGAGATGAATATTTAGGTAAAGGTAAATTAGGATACTGGAGAGATACAGGAGTGAGGGCTTTTGGAGAAGTGGCTCTTGAGCTTGAAAGAGAATTCTTTTTTTCATGGGGTATAGTTAAGAAAAAACATATAGAATATGAAGAGAAAAAATATCAATATGAAAGAGAGGCTATACAAGAAGTAATAAAAGATAGAGGAAAGTATTCCGGATATGCTCAGGTAGTGAGCAGTGGTCCGAATTATCAGTTCAGAACTATGAGGGATACATTTTTAAAAATAATAATGGAAGCTAAAAATTATATTTATATACAGACTCCATATTTTGTTCCTGATGATACAGTGTTAGAAGCTTTAAAGATAGCAGCTATGTCAGGGGTTCATATAAAAATAATGATACCTGACAGACCAGATCATTTTTTCATCTATTGGGTAAATCAATATTTTGTAGGAGAGCTTTTGGACTTGGGAGTAAAGGTATACAGATATAATAAAGGATTCCTACACAGTAAAATGATTATGGCAGATAGTGAAATAGTTAGTATAGGAACTGCAAATTTTGACAATAGAAGTTTCTATCAGAACTTTGAAATAAATATAAATATATATGAAAAAGATGTAGCTGAAGAATTTAGAGAAATATTTTACAGAGATATGAAAGTCAGCAGTAAAATATTGCGAAGTGAATACAGCAACAGAGGTTATTATATAAAATTTAAAGAATCAATATGTCGTTTACTTGCTCCTATTTTATGAATAGGAGCTTTTTACATTGCATAATAATTTTTATAATAATATACTGTTGTATAAAAATTTATTAATTATGAAGAAAATAATTAATAAATATAATACGAAGAACTCTATAAACAACAACATTTTGACAATATTTTAGATTAGTGCTATATTATTATCATAAAGAATTTATTATAAGCATAAATAATGATACCCAGAAATAAAATTTTACTGGATATTCTGCAGTTATACTATATTTTTAAGTGTTGCAGATTATTAAAAATTTATAACCAGCAACTAAGCACTTTGAATACATGGATTCTTTTTATTTTATAAAAAGAGGTGAGAACAATGGTGGAATTTCAAAAACTGTCTTCTTTCTTTTTTCCATTTATAGATAGTGACAGTAGATTTGCAGGGGATTTTTATTATGACCTTCATATACACACAACTGCTTCAGACAGCTTTATAAAACCAGAATTTTTAAAGAATTTTGTAAAAAATAAAAGATATCTACTGTCAGTTACAGATCATAATGAGATAAGAGGAGCAGTGGAGCTTTATGAAAAAGGAATAGGAGTAGTTCCGGGAATTGAACTGGGGTGTGAGGACGGTTTTGAACTTTTAGTCTATTTTAAGAAAATGTCTGATTTGGAAGAATTTTATATAAAAGAAGTGGAGCAATATAAAAATATAAAAAGAATGGCAAAAACGCATAGAAATATTTATGAATATATGGACGTGCTGCAAAATTGGGAGTGTCATAAGTCGATTCCTCATATATGTGGACTTGTTCAAAAAAATTTTATAAATAACAAACCATATATTTATGATATTATAAAATTGGTGGATTCACTTGAAACTCATAATCATGCTCTTTCTTTGATTAGAAATCTGGAAGCTGCTGAATTGCGTGAAAAATATGGACTTACAGCTACTTTTGGAAGTGATGCTCATATTATTAGAGAAGCAGTATCTTATTATAAATATTCTAATATGGATCAAAAGAATGGAGATAAAGTAATGGATTATCTTTATAAGATTGGCAGTGTAAGTGGAATAGGGCAAAAGCATCTGTTCCATCTCATTAAAAATACAATATTGTAGAATATTAAAAAACTCTTTTCAAATTTTAAATTTTAGTGTATAATATTGTCTGTGTGATCCCGTAGCTCAATTGGATAGAGCAATTCCCTCCTAAGGAATAGGTTGTGTGTTCAAACCACATCGGGATCGCCAGCTTAATTACAAAGGAGCTGAAATGAAGAAATTAGTTGTAATAATGACGATTTTAATGTTTACAGGGTGTAGTAGTTTAAGTTTTTTTGGTGGTAATAAAGAAAAAAATATAGTGAATGAATATACAAAGTTATCTATCAAAGTGGATAGATTGATGGAAAATGAAATCAACGAGAAAAATAGAGCTAAGTTAGAGGAAGATTTTGTAAGATACAGAAATAAGATTAATGCTTCTCAAGGAAAAGATAAAGACTACAATGATGTAGTGAGAGAGTATGTAAAAAAATCTGATATAAAAATACAGTATCTACAAGATTTAAAAGATTAGGTTTATAGTCTTTAAAATAATTTAAATTTTAGGGAAGAATCATTAAGGTGGTTCTTCTTTTTTTATAGACTAAATTCATATAAATAAAAAAATATTTAAAAAAAATCATCACCCATGGGGTAAATTTACCTTGTGGGTGATTTCTGATTATGGTAGATAATTAAAGATAACTTTAACATTAAAAGAAGGTATACAGTTTTTTAGAAAAGAGTATAAAAACAATAAATTTTTCTTTTACAGAAAATAGAAAATTATTAAAAAAAATACTTTAAAAAATATTTGTGGAATAAAATTAATTAGTATAGATATTATAAATGAAAATGATATGTTATCTTCTATTCTTTATTTTGAATTTTCAATGAAGAAATAGAAAAATTTACTAAAGGAGAAAAAAACAATGATAAGAAAACTATTACTGAGGAAACCATTGCTGGTTTTTTGGAGATATCAGAAGATATTTTTTATTAGAAGATAATAAAAGATATAAATAATACACACAGAGGAAAAAATATTAAGAAAATATCTGAAGGGAAATAAATTATGAAATATGAATTTTCTGGAAAAAATTTAGTGAACTTTTGGAATAAAAATTTGGGAGGAGGCAATGAAAAAGAATTCTCAGAAAATTCAGTATATGAATCATGCAAAGGCTGGCAGGAAAGTGCAGAGAAGGAAATCAAGTCTTACACAACTCCTTTGGAAACAATAGACAAGTACAGAAGCCTACTGGCAGCATACCAGTTTTATGTAAAAAATAATACACCAGAAGCTTAAAGAAAAGAGGCTGTGGCAGAAGCTACAGTCTTTTTTTTATCCAAAAATAAAAGACCAAAAAAAACTTAAGAAAACAATAGTAGCAAAATTTTTAAAATATTTTATCAGCAGATGGTTTGGAACAAAGGCAATGGAAAAA
>OGZE01000056.1_pt1 | contig 77345 bp, 59 predicted proteins | sample 1576731 | NCBI WGS metagenome assembly OGZE01 (sample SAMEA3541503, study PRJEB24748) | human gut metagenome | biome: human gut; feature: human-associated habitat; material: faeces | place: China | collected 2012 | reverse complement strand
CCCGCCGATGTCGATGACGGAACGCGCCTGCGGGCAGCGGAACGAAGCCGCCGCCACCTGCGCGATGACCTCGTTTACAGCGCACGCGCCGAGCAGACGGCCCACACGATCCGCGCCCGTGCCCGTGACCGCCGCGGCGATGCCTGCGTGCGTCCGCTCCAGCGCCTCAAGCTCGGCGCACAACACCTTATCCGGCTGTCCGTGATGACGGACATACCGGCTGTACAGGGGCGTCCCCAACCCGTCGAGCAGGACCACATCGACACTTATTGAACCAATGTCCAAGCCAAGAATGCGGGCATCCGCGGGAAAACCGGAAAAAGACGAAGCGCTCATGACCATTCAAGCCCGCCAAGCGTTGAGGGATGCGGCAGGAAGCCGATGTCGACGCAATAGTCCAGATAGCGGCGCAACAGGGCCGGATCGGGCGGCGGGCAGCTTATGCCCGATCCCTTGAGCCGCCGCAGCGTTTCGCTGGCATCAAAGATGGCGGGGGACTTCTCGTAGTCGCCCAGATAGACGATCACGCTTTGCAGGCCGCGCAAGAAAAGTTCGTCGTCCGAATCAAGCACTTCCTCAAGGTAACGCTCCGCTGGCACGGTGCGCACGGGGAACCCGTAGTCACGGATGATGTCCCATATCTGGGACTTGAGGATGGGCTGCGGGTTGCACACATGATACGTGCCCGGAGGCGTGTCCGGCTGGAACGCGATGTGGACGATGGCCGCCGCGGCATAATCCACCGGAGTCAGATCCATGTAGTCGTCATCATACAGCGGCGGGGCCGTGCGCATGAATATGTGCCCCTGAAGGTGCAGATACTGGGCGTCGGACGTGATGTGCTTCTTGAAGCGGCCCGTCTTCGAATCGCCCATAATAAAGCCCGGACGGAAAATCCGCACAGCCTGCCCGGCGAGCATGGCGGGACGCAGGCGCTTTTCCGCCTCGTATTTGGTTTCGACGTACACGTTGGGGCATTCCATGCTTTCGTGGAAGTCCGCTTCCGTGAACAGGTTCTTTGGGTTGTCGCAGCGCCGCCCGCTCACCGCCAGCGTCGAAATGTGGTTCAGCGTCTTGGGCATTCCTGCCGAGCAGAAGGCGAGCAGGTTTTCCGTGCCCTGCACGTTCACTTTCAGGAACTGTTCCAGCTTGCCGAAATGCCAGAGCATGGCGGCGGCGTGGAAGACCGCCCCCGTGCGCTCCGCGAGTTCCGCATATCCCGCTTCGGAAAGCCCGAACCGCTCTTTCGCCAGATCCCCTTCCACAATGGCGATGCGCTCAAGCGGCCACGCTTCCACGGCGTCCGCACCAAACAGGAAATGCAGGTTGTCCATGAGCCGGGCCCGCGCGCCTAGCGTGCCGTCCGAACGGGTCAGGCAATAGATCGGCATTTCGGTACGCTCGACAAGTTCCTTGAGGAGATAGCCGCCGAGAAAACCGGTCGCGCCGGTGAGCAACACGCCGGGCCGTCCGTAAGCCGGGGCAGAGGCAAGATTCGTCATGTTCAACGCTCCTGAGAAAGGGAAAACGCCGTCCAGTACCGCCCATGCCGGAACGCGAGCAGCAGCATCAGCGCCCCGAGGATCAGCCCGGCGGACATGAAGATGAAAATGAACCATTTTGCGGTAATGGGGGCTGGCTGCACGCCGAGCAGGTCAAGCAGCGCCTCCAGTGCGGCCTGACCGAAGGCGAGGGCCGTATAGCCGCCCACAGCCGCCGTCCAGAGCCGATTGCGCGAGGTGCGGCACAGGAAGCCCACAAGCTGCGAGAACAGCGCCAGCCCGTACAGGAAATCGACGATGTACACGGTGGGCCAGTTCCACGGGCGCGGGTCCGGGGCGACGGCGCCGAGCAGGATCAACGGCAGCGACAGGGTGCACGCCGCCGCGATGGGGAACCCGAGCGCGACCACGAGGCGGGCATACAGTTTCATAGGCGCCCCCATTCTCCGGGAAGAGCGCCCCCGGTAATCACATATCCCTGCGCCAGAAAATGCCGCATGAAGGCTTGCGGATCCGGCATCTGCGCCGCCCGGAACACATCCGGCTCCATACCCTCCGCCGCAAGGCGCGCGCCGATGGCGGCGCACAATCCGGTGGCCCGATAGGTATCCTCAAGGAACAACGTCCTGACCACGCTCCGGGGCTGGCCCCGCAGCGTCCCGCGCATACGCAAGTGCAGCATGAACCCCGGCTTCCTGCCGCGCATGTCCAGTTCCGCCGCCCGCATGATCAGCCGGGCCGACTGCGCCAGCCGCCGTTCCGTGCCGTACCATCCGGCCAGCCGTACCAACACCGTGGCAAGAGTTACCCAGCGCCCCCAGTTGTTGCCGTACACGTGCGCCTCGCTGATGCCCGACTCCTCGACAAACCGCTGCAAGTCATCGCGCATCAGCCGGAAGACCGTATGCCTCCCCACGGGCGCGGGAAGATCCATGCGCCTGCCCGAAGCGAGCAGCCCGGCCTGTCTGCGCACGCCCTGTTCGTAGTAGACGGGCGCTTCGCCGTTGCCGATGTTGCCGACGCCCCACGCGATGTCCCACGCGGACGGGAACGTCCAGCGATCCCGCCCCACGCACGCGTATTCAAAGCCTTCCACCTGATCGAAGCACGTCCGGGCCACATACACGGGGAAGAGTTCGGACAGGCCCGGCAGGATGCCGAGCGTGAGCAGGAACGTCAGCCGCTTGGCGCGGATTTCCGGCCTCCGGGAAGAGAGTATCGGAAACAGCGGCGTATACCCGCCCGGATCAACGTAATGGCAGCCGCCGGCCAGCGCCGCGGCGGCCACCCGTTCCCGGACGGCGGAAGCGGGCCCCGCGCAGTTGATGACAAGGGAGCATTGTCCGCAAAAACGGGCGAGCGAAGCTTCGTCAAAGACATCCACGGACAGGAAGGAACCGGGAAGCGCTTCCCTCGGCGGCTTCCTCCCGCCGATGAGCAACCCGAACGCCGTGTTTTCATGCAGATAGCGGAGGCATTCGCGCCCCACCCGGCCAGTACCGCCAATCACCCCGATCATACGGCCGTTCATACGCCCCTCCGCGCCGTCTCCCCGGAAAAAGGAGGGTTGGAAGGGGCTTTAAGCGGACGGAATGTCAGCAGTATGGCGGGTACGAGAAAATAATCCGCGAACAACGCCCAGCCAAAGGCGAAGCAGCCGAGCCCCCCAAACTTTACCACGCCCACCATGTCCGAGAACAGGAGCACGGAGAACCCGCACAGCATGGTCATGGTCGTGAACAGCATGGGCCGCCCGGTGGACAGCAGCGTCTCTTCAAGCGCCTTCTCATAGGAGCCGGTGCGGGCGAAGGATTCGCGGTAATGAAACAGGAAGTGTATCGTGTCGTCGACTACCACCCCGATGATGATCGCGCTGAAGCTCATGAGCGGCATGTCCATGTAAATCCCGGACACCCCCATCAGGCCGAGGGTGACGAATACCGGGAAGATGTTGGGCAGCATACTGAGGAGGCCGAGCCGGAGGGAACCGAGCGCGAAGCACATGATCACGCTCACGACCAGCAGGGCCGCCAGAAAGCTCTGGCGCTGGCCATCCGCGAGGAGGTCGTTCATGGACTTCGTCCAGTCGAGGTTCCCCGCCATGCGCACCTTGACCGTGTCCCCGAACACGCCCCGCGAGAAGGCGGCGACGTCCTCGGACAGGCGGCGCACGTCCCCGGTGCCGAGGGTGCGGGTCTTGGCGGTCAGGCGGGCCACGCGGCTGTCGAAGCTCACCAGCTTGTCCAGCTCGCGCCCGTCGGACATTTCGTACAGCAGCAGATATTGGGCGATGGCGGCATCGTCCCCGTCGGGAAGCGCATAGGCCGCCTTGTCCCCGCCATGCATGGACTCGTTGATTTTCTTGATGATATCGAGGACGCTGACCGTTTTGGTGACCAGCGGCGATACATCGAGGTGCTGCTGGAGGCGCTCAAGCCCGCGCAGGAACGCCTGCGACTTCACCCCGTTCTCCCGCCCGGTGTCGAGCATGATCTCGACGGACATGGAACCGCCCATGCGTTCATCCACAAAGTCGTAGGCCTGCCGCAGCGGGAGGGACTTCGAGAGCATCCGGGCCGTGCCCGTCTCCACCTCAACCAAGGTGTATCCGTAGACGGACACCCCGAGCAGCACCACAAACAGCGCCAGCAATACTTTGGGATACCGGACATTGATCAGGTAGACCCTGCCGAGGAAACGGTCGAAGATGTCCGGCGTTCCGATCCGGATCGGCGTTGACGGGGAGGCAGTACGGGCGGGTGCACCGGGCATCCCCGGAGTGGGCGCGGACGGCGCCTTATCCCTCTCCGTACTGTAAAGGAGCAGCACGACGAGGATACTGAGGATATAGGCCATGAGCGCGCCCACGGACGCGTAGACGCCCATTTCCCGGAACGGCTGGATGTCCGCCGCGCAGAAACCGAGGAATCCCGCCGCCGTGGTCAGGCTGGTGAGCAGGCATGGCATACCCGTCTCGGACATGGCCTGCCGCAGGGCCGCGACGACACCGAGCCCTTCCCGGCGGTGCTGGTTATAGGTGGCGATGATGTGCATGGAATCGCCGATGCACACGCAGATCAGCAGGGTCGGGATCAGGATAATGAACAGATTCAGGGTAAAGCCGAGCACCTGAATCATGCCGAGCGTCCAGATCACGCTCAGCACCACCACGGAAATGGGGCCTATCACGCCGCGCACGCCCTTGCCGAGCCAGAACAGCAGAACCATCTGGATGAGCAGGCACAGCCCGAAAAAGGTAGCGGATTCCTTGAAGGACAGCTCGTTGTAGTCGTTGTGCAGGATGGGCTGGCCCACGGCGTGGATCGAAAATCCGGCATACTCCGGCTGCGCCAGCACCTCGCGCAGCGCATGGGTCACTTCCGAGCGCGGCTCCACGCTGTCCCTGGGATACGTCCGCATTTCAAGGAGCATCCCCACGGTCTTCCCGTCCGAGGAAATGAGGTTGTCCCGATAGTTCTTCTCGGCCAGCGCCCGCCGCCGGAGTTCCGGCATGGACGCGGCGTCGTACGTTTCCGGATCGATGAAATCCGAAACGACGATCCCCTCGGCGTCGGCTTCGATGCGCTCGGCGTTCCCAAGCCAGGTCACGTCGCGCAGGTACGGGACCTTTTTACGGATATCGGACACGAGATCGGAAAGCAGGCGCAGCGATTCGGGAGAGAACAGCGTGTCCGCGTCAAACACCAAATAGACGAAATCGTCGTTCCCGAAGAGCTTGTGAAACGTGTTGATGCGCTCCAGCGAGGGATCGCCCTCGGAAAACCATATCTCGTTGGAATTGTCGAATTGCAGATCCTGCATCTTCCACAGGAAAAACGCCGTCAACAGCACGATCAGGACGGCAACCGCGCCCCGTCTGCGGAGGACCCAGTCGGTCAGGCGGCCAAAGAAAAAGGAGGACATACTCACCTGCGGATAGTCGGCGGGGCTTCCCGCCGGATTGCGTCTGTGGAGAGGAACCGGGGCCGATCAGCGGATCGGCCCCGGGCGGCAGAGCCGCTCCCGGACAGGCCGGGAACGGTGGGTACGGCTTAGAAATCGGCCCGGAAGGTCACGCCGAAGGAGCGCGGGGCCCCCACCTGCGCGAGCGCCGACGAGCCGGAGAAGGCGAAGGCCACGCAATTGTACTTTTTGTCGAACACGTTCTTCGCCCAGAACGTGATGGAATAATTGTCCGTTTCCAGCCCCGTGCGCAGGTTCACCAGCTCATACGGATCCTGCTTGAGGGTGTTGGCGTCGTTCCAGTAGAACTTGCCGACGCCCTGCAGTTCGGCGCGGGTGATCCATGTGAGCGAGTCCTCCTTGTGGAAGAAGTCGAAGGACTCCAGCAGCGGCAGACTGTACTGCAACGCGAGGTTGTAGGTGTATTCGGGGGCCAGAGGCGTGCGGTTGCCCGCGTAGTCCATGCCGGAAACCTTGTCCGAATAGCGGCGGTACTTGGCGTCCGTATACCCGAAGCTGCCCTCGAAAAGCAGGCCCTCCGTGATCAGCGCGGAGGCTTCCACTTCAAAGCCCATGCTTCTGGATTTGCCCGCGTTACGGATGACCGTGTTCGCGGTGGGCAGCACCTGCGTCACCTGCTGGTCGCTCAGGTCGATGTAGAACAGCGAGGTGTTGAAGTTGACGCGGTTGTTGAACCACGAGGACTTGAAGCCAACCTCGTAGTTCCAGCTGTATTCGGGATCAAAGGCCAGATCCGACACATCGAGGAAACTCGTGTTGAAACCGCCGCTGCGGTAGCCGCGCGACACCCCGGCGTAGGTCATGAAGTCCGGCGTCCAGCGATAGGCGATCTGCGCCTTGGGCAGAAACACGTCGTCGTGCTTCCGGCCTCTGATGTCCGAGCTCATGCCGGGGACGACCATCCCGCCCGCGAGATAGTCCGAGGCGTAGTCCAGCTTGTTCTTCTCATACTCGTAGCGGAGCCCGGCGGTCAGATCGAGCTTGTCGAACAGCGTATAGGTGGCTTGCCCGAACACGGCGTAACCGTAAGTCTTGATGTCCGAATCCGCCGTGTTGGTCATCGCCATCGGAACCATGCCCATGTCGGCGGCGCCCTGCCCGTAGTTCAAATCCAGCGTGTGATCCTGATGCTTCTTGTAGAGGTACAGCCCGCCAAGCCACTTGAGCGGCCCGGAGCCTTCGGGCGATGCGAACCGGAATTCCTGCGTGAACTGGCGATCCTTGATATCCTCCCTGGCGGTGATGAGGTCATAGGGCGTGAAGTCCTGATCGTTCCGGGTCACGTCGTTGTATCCCCGGTAGGCGGTGATGGAGGTCATCTTGAACCACGGCGCGTCGTAGGCCACGCGCAGCGAGGAGCCGAGCGTGTCGCGCTTGTCCCTGCCCTCGTAGTTATAGGAGACGTGGTGCGGGTTCTTGTCGGCCTGATCCATGTCCGTCAGCGGGAATACGCCGTCGTTGACCTTTTCCCCGTCCACGTTGGCCGTGACGTCCAGCTTGTCCGTGGGCATCCAGCGCAGCTGCATCCTGCCGTTGAGGCCCCGGCGGCGATCCACCTTCTTGTCCAGAAAGTCGTTTGTGTTGTAGCCGTCCATCTGCTCCGACGTGCCGGATACGCCGAAGAAGAGCTTGTCCTTGATGAGCGGCGCGCGCATGTAGAGCGTCGTCTCGTAGAGGTTTTCATTGCCGACCGTCTGCTCAAGACCATAATGAAATTCATTATTAGGTTTTTTCGTGACGATGTTGACGACGCCGCCAAGGCTGTTCCTTCCGTACAACGTCCCCTGCGGCCCGCGCAGCACTTCGATCCGCTCGATGTCGAACAGGTTGGTGTCGAACACGCGGGAGTCCATATAGTTCACGTCGTCCACATAAAAGCCGATGGCCGGGTCGTTGTTGACGGCCCCGATGCCGCGTATGAAGGCGTACGAGTTGCCCCGGAACCCCCAATTGGCGATGAACAGGTTCGGAACCTGCCGGGCGACATCCTGAATCGAGCGGATGCCCGAGTCCTTGATCTGCTGCTCGGAAATGGCGGTCACGCTGACCGGCACGTCCTGCACGTTCTCCGTGCGCTTTTCGGCCGTGACCAGCACGGGATCGAGTTTATAGGTTTCCTCCGCCCCAGCGGGCAGCGACCACGCCGACAGCAAAACCGCCGCAAGGATACCCGCTATGCCGTTTCTCTTCATGCCTTCCCTTCCCTTTTCAACAGCTCGTTCATGAAATGCCTGACCTTCCCGGCCAGTTCCTCCGGATGCGTCTTGATCAGCATGTGCGCGCCTTCCGTCCGGTCATGGGACGGGTTGGCGAACACCGCGTTCCACGCCTCGGCCATCGTCTTCAGCTCTTCTTCCTCTTCAAGCGTGCCGACGAGGTTCAGCATGGGGGCTTCCACGGCGGCCCCGAAAGCGAAATCAAGCATCGCCTGCGTGTCCACCCGGAGCGTGTTCAGATAGTCCCGGCGCTCGGCTTCGGTCATCTCCGCGAAATCGTAATGATAGACCTCCTTCGAGACGCGCACGATCTCGTCCTCCGAGCTGTCGATGATTGCCCGCAGGCCGCCGATCACGCCCGGAGGCGGACTCGCCACCAGCACGACCCCGGCGACGGGGCGCCCCTTTTCCTCAAGCCGCCGCGCGATCTCGTAGGCGAGGAACCCGCCGAACGAGTAGCCGAGCAGGAACAGCGGCGTGCCGTCGTTGAAGGCCGCAAGCTGCTCCACGCACAGGGCCGCCATTTCGGGAATGGAGCGCATGGGCTCCCCGGCCTTGCCGTGTCCGGGCAGGTTCGCGGCGAGCACGGCGTAGGATGCGGGCAGCAGCCTGCCGAACTGCCGGTACATGGTGGGGTTGCCGCACGCGTAGGGCAGGCAAAAGAGCCTTGCTTCAGGGCGTTCCACATCCGTCAGCGCCACGATGCCCGCCTCTTCCGCCTTGCCTTCGCCCTTGCGGAGGATGCGGCTCACGATGGAGGCGACCGTCTGGTATTCGAAGGCTTCCTTGAGGCCGAAGTCGATGAAGCCTTCCTTCTTCATGCGCATGATGAGGCGCATGGCCTTGAGCGAGTCGCCGCCCACATCCCAGAAATTGCTGGTCATGCCGAGATCCGTGACGCCGAGCACATCCTCCCAGATGGCGGTGATGCGCTTTTCCAGTTCCGTCACCGGGCGGATCACGGCGGCGTCTCGTTTCCCGGCCTCGATCACCACGTCGGGGAGCCGGTTCTTGTCCAGCTTGCCGCTCGGCGTGCACGGCATTTCGCCGAGCAGCTCGAAGTGGGCCGGGATCATGTATTCGGGCAGCCGTTTGGCGAGATGGTCACGCAGGGCCGCCGCGGGAACCTCGGAACCGGTATGGAAGGCCACCAGCGTGAGGCTTCCCGCCGTGTCCTTGCGGGGCACGACCACGGCCTCGGTCACGGACTCGTGCTCGCGCAGCGCGCTTTCGATCTCGCCCGCCTCGATGCGGTAGCCGCGCAGGTTGATCTGGTGATCCTCGCGGCCGAGGAATTCGAGGTCGCCGGTGTCGAGCATCCGCACCACGTCTCCGGTGCGGTAGAGCCTGTCGGATGGATCAGCCGGGTTGAAGGGGTTGGGCACGAAGGCTTCGGCGTTCTTCTCCGGCTTGTTGTGGTAGCCCCTGCTCACGCCCATGCCGCCGATGTACAGCTCGCCGGGCACGCCGGGCATGCAATGCTCGCGGAAGCGGTTCAGGATGTAGATCTGCGTGTTGTAGACGGGCTTGCCGATGGGCACCACGGGCAGATCCACCTGATTGTCCGCGTTGACCGGAATCCTGAAGTACGTCGAGGCCACGGTCGCCTCGGTGGGGCCGTATTCATTGATGAACCGGTGGCCGGGGTAAAACTTCAGCCACTGGTTGAGGTCTTTGGTGCTGATCACCTCGCCGCCGAGCATGACCCGCATGGTCTCGGGCAGGGGGATGTCCGCATCGGCAAGGAATTCCCGCGCGCTGGAGAGCAGCGAGAAATGCGAAGGCGTGATGTTCAGGAACGTGATGCCCTTCTCGCTGATGAAGCGCAGCAGATTGTTGACATCCTTGGTCTTCTCCTCGGACAGCACATGCAGCGAGGCCCCGACGAGGAACGGCGTCCAGTTGCTGGTCATGGTCATGTCGAAGGCGTAGGAGGTCACGAAGGCCAGCCGTTCCGCCGCCGTGATGCCCAGTTCCTCCTTCACCCACGTCAGGAAGTTGACGATGTTCCGGTGGGTGATCATGGCCCCCTTGGGCTTGCCCGTGGAACCGGAGGTATAGATCATGTACGCGAGGTCGTCCGGCGATCCGGCGGGCAGGGCCGCGTCCGGGCGGTCAACATAGATGCCGGACGGCATGACCACCCGTTCCCGGAGCGATTCCGGGATGGCGGCGGCGCTTGCGCCCTCGTCCATGACGAGGATGTGCTCCACCCTGCCGAGCGCGCCTTCCAGTTCCTTGAGGTGTGCGGACTGGGTGAGCAGTACCCGCGCCCCGGAGTCCTCCAGCATGTAGGCGACGCGATCCGTGGGATAGTCAACCCCGATGGGCAGGTAGGCGGCCCCGGCCTTCATGATGCCGAGCTGCCCCGCCAGCGTGTCGAAGCTGCGGTTCAGGAACAGCGCGACGAACTCGTTGGAAGAGACGCCGAGGTGCCGCAGCAGCCCGGCCACCTGATCGGCCCGCTTCCCGAAGGCCGCGTAGGAGAGGCTCCGCCCTTCGTAGGTCAGGGCCTCGCTGTCCGGGGTACGCCGGATCTGCTCTTCGATCAGGCCGTGCAGCGTGGACTCGGGAATAGCCGCTTCGGTACGGTTGAGCGACGCGATGAGCGAACGGTACCGCTCCGGCACGATGTCCTCGCCGGAGAACGGATGATCCGGCTCATTCCGATAACGGATGAGCTGTTCGAGCAGGATGTGGTACTGCTTCGCCAGCGTCTCGATGAATTCGCGGTCGAAGAGATCGCGGATATAGTTCCAGTTGAAGTAGAAGACGTCGTTGTCGTTGCGGCGCACGCGGTAGTCGTAGATCACGAGATCGATGAACGTGCCCGGCGCGCCGGTACGGAATTCGGGCGTCTCCAGCTTGATGGTCTTCATGCCGCTGACTTCGCCCGCGTACATCCCGATGGAGTTGCTGAAGATGATCGAGCTCATGGACGTGGCGCGCAGGCCCTGCCGCTCGAACAGCTCGCGGGAGAGCTCGATGGAGGAGACGGGCACCTCAAGGAGCTTGCGGGTGAACGCCTCGGCCTTGCGGGCGATCTGGACGATGGGCTCGTCGAAGTGGGTCTGCAGGCGTACCGGGAAGATGTCGATGAAGCTGCCCACGGTCTTGCGGGCCCCGGCGAAATACTGTTCGCGGTTGAACACCGGCATGTTGATGATCATGTCGTCCTGATGGCACCACACGTTCATCAGCTTGAAGTAGGCCGCGAGCAGCAGGGCGTTGAGGCTGATCTGCTCCTCGGCGGCAATGGCGTTGAGGCCCTCGATGATTTCGGGCCGGATCTCCTGATAGAAGGTGTCGAAATACACTTCTTTCAACAGGGCCGGGTTGCGCTTGGTGGGCAGGAGGGCCTTGGAGGGCAGATCCTTGAACAGCCCGAGCTGGAACTCCAGCGCGTTCTTGTATTCCTGCGTGCGCTGGCGCAGGTTTTCCACACGCACATAGTCGCCGAAGGTCATGGCCGCTTCGGGCAATTCCCACGGCTCGCCGAGCACCATGCGGTCGTAGGTGTTGAACAGTTCGTCGAACACCTGCATGTAGCTGAAGCCGTCCACGAGCATGTGGTCGATGTTCATGGCGAACACATAGCGATCATTGGCGAATTTCGTGATCTCGCAGAAGAACAGGGGCCATTCGCCCAGATCGAAACGGTAGTCGTTGAGTTCGAGGCCGCGCTGCAGGATGTAGGCCCGTTCCTCCGAAGGCGGCAGATGCGACACGTCGATATGTCTGGCGTGCACTTCGGGCACCGTTTTGAAGACCTTGAAACGGGGCTTCTCGCGTTCCTCGTCGATGACCGAGCGCATGATGGGATGGCGGCCGACCACATAGTTCAGCGCCTTGTCAAACACGTCGGGCCGGAAGTCGCCGTCCATGCGGGCGTTGAGGTAGATGTAGCAGCTCAGGCCGCTCGGCTCGTTCTGCACGAAGCCTTTGCGGTGGAAATACAACGTTTCCTGAAAATGCATCAGCGGAAAGTAGGCCACGTCGCCGTCCGCGTGCGTTTCGCAAAAGACGCGGGGCCACAGGTAGTCCGCCATCTGCCGGATGGTGGTCAGACGCAGGAAGTCCTCGCCGATCTCCGCTTCCGCAAACACCTCGCGGATAGCGTCGAACAGGGCGAACGCCTTGGAGATGTCCCCGATGAGGGGCATGAGTTCCGCGCTGACGCTCACGGCTTCGGCTTTGATGCCGAGGCTGGAAGCCACGATCTTCTGAAGAAGCGCCTCGATCTCGTTCTGAGGCGGCTCGATGCTGAAGTCGCGGGTGCGGAAATACTGCACCTGCTGCTCCACCGTGGGGAACAGGTAGCAGAAATTGCTTTCCATCTTGGCCCGGTAGATGTCCTCAAGCCGCGCCTGCATACGCATGGCCCGGATGGAATCCCCGCCGAGGCGGAACAGGTTCTTCTTCGTGCCGATGGCGTCAACGGGCAGTTCAAGCACGTCGCTCCACACGCCGAGCACGATCTGCTCGTGATCCATCGAAGCGGGATCGAGGACGGGCTCCTCATGCTCAAGCACGGTGATCTTGCCGTCGAAATCGCCGTTGAGGTAGCCCTCGCACAGCGCCTTGCGCATGACCTTTCCGCTGGACGTGCGCGGGATGTCGCCCTGCCGCGCGGCTATGAAGCGGTCGACGGAGAACCCGGCGAGTGTGGAAACCTGTTCGTTCATGCGGTGCAGGAGCTGCGCCAGTTCCGCATCAGCGCCCTTTTTCGCCGGGATGTAGAACATCAGGATGATCTCGCGGCCTTCCCGGGGATCGTACACGCCGCACGCTACCACGAGCCGGAACGCCTTTTCCATGCCGGACAGGGCGATGTGCTCGATGTCGGCGGGGTAATAGTTCTGCCCGCGCACGATGATGATTTCCTTGGAACGGCCAACGATGCACAGGTCGCCCTCGGCGTCCATGAAGCCCATGTCGCCGGTGGAGAACCACTCCCCGTTGAACGAGGACTCGGTCGCTTCGGGATTGTCGAAATAGTCGGAGATGACGTTGTCCCCCCGGATTTCCACCACGCCCACACGGTCGGCGGGCAGGGGCTTGCCGTCCTTGTCGGCAATGCGGACTTCGCAATACTGGACGGGCTTGCCCACGCTGGTGAACTCGGCCGCGTCTTCGCCTTTGGGCACGTAGCGGACAACCTGCTCCGACACCATGAGCCTGCGGTCGAGGGTGAACGTCTTCACCGGGGTATTGCGAGGGTGGCACGTCGCCACCAGCGTCGTCTCGGTAAGCCCGTAGCCGGGCATGAGCAGGTGCGGGGCGAGGCCCATCGGCGCGAGCTGCTCCTGCAGAATGCGGCACGATTCGGCGGAAATCATTTCCGCGCCCACCGTCCACACTTTGAGGCACGAGAGATCCACTTCGGGCAGCCGGTCGGCACGCAAGCCTATGTATGCGGAAAGATGCTCGATGCCGGTATTGGTGGCGGAGGTGATGGTGCCCCGGTGCTCGTGGATTTTTTCCATCCACAGGAACGGGCGCTGGGCGAACTGGAACGGGTCCATCTTGATCTGATCCATGCCCGCGAGCATAGGCATGAGGTGGCATCCGAACAGCCCGAAATCATGGAAGTACGGCAGCCACGTCACCAGCCTGTCCTCGGATGTGCCGCCTTCGATGGCCCGCAGGGCGCGGATGTTCGCAATGAGGTTGCGGTGCGTGAGGCGCGCGCCCTTGGGCATACCCGTACTGCCGGAGGAGAACTGGAGCACGGCGGAATCGTCATGCTGCGGGATGTAGCGGTCGTCCTCCTGGAAATCGACGATGCGGGCCTCCGTGATGAGGTCTTCGCTGGCTATGAGCGTGGCCCCCGTCCCTTTGAACATGTCCGTCAGCACGGCAAAGGCCCGCTCGTTGGACGAATCGGCCACGATGGGAGCCTTGATTGCCTCCCAGACGTGAAAAATCTTCTGCGCCTCCATCGAATCCGCTTTGGGCGTGCGCATGTGGGCGAGCGGCGCTGGCAGGACGCCGCTGAACAGGCATCCCCAAAAGATTTCAAGGAACGTGCGCGAAGCGTCCACCGAAAGGATCAGCGGCGTACGGGGCCGGAGCCCGCGCCGGTACAGCACCTGCGCCATCTCCTTGGCGTTGCGCAGCAATTCGGGGTAGCTCTGGAACTCCTCCGAGGTGTCCCCCGACGCGACATGGAAAATGCCATGTTCGGGATACCGGGCCGCCGTCTCCTCCAGAATGTCGACGAGCGTGCCCGAAAGCGGTTCGGGATGGATCTGGTTCATCATTGTCCTCTCGTAAAATGGTTAAACAAATACGGCTATATGATAGACCGCGCACGCCATGCCCATCGCCAAGGCGAACATGACTGCCAGCAACGCCAGCGTCCTGCCCCAGCTCCCCAGTTCACTGCGCAGGACGCTGATGGAGGCGATGCACGGAATGTACAGGTTGGAAGCCACGATGAAGGCCAGCGCTCCCGCCGGGGTGATGGAAGCCCGCAGAGCCTGCACGACGGCCTCATGGTCGGTCGCTCCCACGGAGAACAGGACCGCCAGCGTCCCCGCCGTCGTTTCCTTGGCGACGAAGGAACTCAGCAGCGCGACCGTAAACCGCCAGTCAAACCCCAGAAACGAACCGAGGGGTTCCAGCCACCGCCCGAAACGGTACAGCCAGCTCGTCTCCACCGTGCCGCCGGGGAACGTGCTGATCGCCCAGACGACGATCAGCGCCGCGAAGATGTTGACCGCAGCGCCGCGCAGGAACAGCACGGCACGGGTGCGCACGTTGCCGAAGATCGTCCTGAAATTGGGGCGGTGGTACAGCGGAAGCTCCATGATGAGGCCGTTGGCGTAGCGGCCGGGAAGCGTTGCGTGCATGATCCTGCCCACAACCCCGGCCATGAACAGGTTAAGGCAACTCACGCCGAGCACCACGAGCAGGGCCGTACCCGCAGGGAACAGGGCAAAGGCGAACAGGAAGGCCACGCCCATCTGCCCGCTGCACGGGATAAACGGCAGCATACATAAGGTAATGAGGCGGCGGCGCGGCGAATCCACGACCCGGCTCCCGGCGATGGACACCGTGTTGCACAGGAATCCCATCATCAGAGGGATGGCGGATTTCCCGTCAATGCCCAGACCGCTGAGGAAGGAATCCATGAGGTACGCCACCCGCGCGAGGTAGCCGGTGTCCTCCAGAAAAGAAAAAATGGCGTAGAGCGCGCTGATCATGCTCAACAGGGCGACCACCCACCCGAAGGCGGGCAGCAGGGCATCGGCGGCGAGGCTCCCCAGCGGGCCGGGGTAGGCCGCCTTGAGATCGGGAGCCCACGCCAGCACCGCGAACAGCACAAGGCCGCCGGTCATCATGCCAAGCGCAGCACCGAGCACGCAGCCCGCCGGGATGACCAGAAACGCGGCCAACCGTCCCCATAGCGGATGAAGGAGAACCCGGTCCCAGCGCTCGGTCAGCCCCCGGCCCGTACCGGATGTACGGACGGCCTTGCCACATGCGGCGTCGATCCATGCCTGCCGGGACGCGTACAGCTCCGGTGCGACCGAGGGGTCGCCCAGCAGCACACGGATCGCCCCCCGCTTCTCCCCGGAAAGGGTTTCCGTCCGGGCCAGCAGCCCCTCGTCGCCCTCGAACAGCTTGCACGCCGCCCAGAGCGGGGCGCACGGCAGGGCCGCCCCGATAATCTCCGCGAGCAACGACACCTTGGCAGGCACGGCGGGCACACTGGCGGGGCAAGATACCTCCGCGAGCGCCCGGAGCAACGCGTCCACGGCGGTCCCGTCCGCCGACGTGCCCACCAGCGGGATCACGGGCAGGCCAAGGGCCGAAGACAACGCAACGGCATCCACCGCCCTGCCCTCCTGCTCCGCAACGTCGGTCATGTTGAGCGCAACGACCACAGGCAGGCCGAGCGCCACCAGCTCGGACACGATATACAAGCTCCGTTCCACGCTCGCCGCATTGACCACGGCGAGCACGGCGTCGGGTCCGCCGGAAAGCAGGTAGTCGCGGGCAACTTCCTCTTCAGGCGAATGCGGGGTCATCCCGTAGCAGCCGGGCAGATCCACGAAGGTAAAGGCCACGCCGTTCCAAAGGGCCGCGCCTTCCTTGCGATCCACGGTCTTCCCCGTCCAGTTGCCCACACGCTGGTTCAGCCCGGTCAGCCGGTTGAACAGTGTAGACTTCCCGGTGTTGGGCTGGCCCGCCACCGCGACAGTCAAGGATTTCCCCGCCGGATGATTCCGTAAAGCGCCCATGCTCAACCCTTCCTCGCCACAACAATGCCCGACGCGATCTCTCGCCCGAGGGCCACCCGCGTATGCCTCGCCAGCACGAGCAACGGCCCACGCTTGGCGTTACGCAGCATCCGTACGGCGACGCCCGGCAGAAAGCCGAGAGAGGCAAGGCGCCCGGCAAGGCATGGATCATCCGCCCGCTCATACAGGCAGGTTTCACCCGTCCGCACGGCGTCCAGCGTGGCGGCACGTTCCTTTTCCTTTCCGGGGCGGCGATTCCGTCCCAAAAGCAGGTGAATTCCTGTCACGCACAGCAGAATGAACAACGGCTGAAAGGAAAGCTTGAGCGCGGCCCCCAGTTCAGGGCTGAGCCACGCCAGCCCGTTCTTTTCTTCGACCAGTTTGGCCGAATCAAAGGCCCGCTCACGCGCCTCACCAGTACGGACGTCGTAGGTCACGGACACGTACCGCCCGGCGTCGCGGACAACCCACGAACCCTCCTTCGGTAAAAAAGTCACCGTATCGGGCGTCAACGGTTCGCCGTCCACCCGTTCGTGACTGAAGCGATCCAGCACATCCTGTACGGACACCGCAGGCGTTCCCACGGAGGATACGGCGGGGGATGGGGACGCAACCTCGAACCGCGGCTCGTAGACAGCGGGCAGGAGCGCCATTTCGCCCAGCCAAAGCAGGGTGACGGCGCTCAGGTAAACGCCCGCCCAACAGTGGGATTTGCGGGACCAGAACAACAGGGAGTGCTTCATGACCGTTCCAAAAACTGGTGTAAAAATGAATTTGAATTTCATTTTCATTATAAACAGGGCTTACGCCGTTCGATGGGGCCAACTTAAGACAACTCACGCCCGCTTACTTTCATCTGCGTATCTTTTTTTTGTATTTGCGGCAGAAAAAACGCCCGATTATAAGGCCACCCGCTTCTCCAGCCGTGCGGTTCTGTTGCTGTAACAGGTAAATTTCACTGAGAAAAACCATCCCCCTTTGTCAGCTTTTGATCCCGTTTCTGCATGTACAAAAATTTTTCGGGAAGTTTGACAGCGTTCCCCGTCCTTTATTATCAGATATTGAAATTCAAATTCAATAAGAGGTTTCCCTGTGTTCTCTCCCACCCCCCTTTCCGCAAATTCCGTGACAGCCTCGCCCCCCACGCCTCCTTGCGAGGACGGCAAGCCTTCGGACGGGTTCCGGCTCCTGCACCTTTCCGGGGACGCCGCTGCCCCGCCTGCGGATTCCGATTGCGTCCATGTCTGGAGCCGCCCCTTAACCGGCCCGACACAGTCCGGTTTCCGGGATCTGCTCTCCGAGGAGGAATGCGCGGCCGCTTCCCGCTTCCACACCCCGGAGCTGGCGGAACGGTACCGGCAGGCCCACGGCTGGATGCGCTCCGTGCTGTCCCGCTATCTGGATACCCCGCCCGAAACGCTCCGGTTCCGCTCCGGTCCGGACGGCAAGCCCCGGCTTGCGCACGGTTCGCTGCACTTCAACCTGGCGCATTCGGATTCGCTGGCCCTGCTCGCCGTGCGCCAAGACGCCCCGGTAGGCGTGGACGTCGAACCCGTGCGCCCTCTGCCCGAGGCCATGCTCATCGCCTGCCGCTGGTTCTCGGCCCCCGAGATCCGTTGGATCGCCGCGTCCGACGATCGGGATCGCGCCTTCCTGCGTTGTTGGGTCTGCCGCGAAGCCTTCCTCAAGGCCACGGGCGAAGGCCTTGGGCGGCCTCTGGACAGCTTCGCGCTCCACCCATGCGGCGATACGCTCCGTCTGGACGGGGCGGCCCTCGCGGAATGCACTCCCCTTGCAGGCCACGTCGCCGCCGTGGCCTGCGAAACCCTTTTTCCTTCATGCTGATACGAGGAGATTCCATGCAGTTCATGTTTTCACGGAAATCCGGCATCGTCCTCGCCGCCCTGCTCGGCGTCCAGCTCATCCTCCCCGCTTCGGGCTGGGCGCTCACCGGCAGGGATGTGGCGCTCAAGGCGGATCAGGTCGACACCAGCCGTACCTCCGACATGTCGATGGCGATGATCATCAAACGCGGCGATCAGCAGCTTGTCCGCTTCATGGCCATGAAGAAAAAGAAGTTCCCCGATTCGGAAAAGCAACACATCCGCTTTCTCGAACCGGGGGACATCCGGAATACGGCCTATCTCACGTGGAGTTACAGGGATATCAACAAAGACGATGACATGTGGGTCTACATGCCCGCCGAGTCGCTGGTCCGCCGCATCAGCGGAGGCAGCAAAAAGGGCTCCTTCATGCGCAGCGACTACGCCAATGAGGACATTTCGCGGCGGGAAGTCGACAAGGACACCTATACCCTGCTGCCCGACGAGGCCCTCTCCGGCGTGGACTGCCACGTGCTGGAGGCTAAAGCGGTCTTCCCAGAAAAGACGAACTATTCCAAACGGATTATCTGGATCAGAAAAGATATCTGGCTGCCCGCGAAAATCGACTTCTACGATCAGGGCGGGAACCGGTGCAAGGAGCTGGTTTTCGGCGGCTACAAGGAAATACAGGGCATCTGGACCGCCACCCGCCAGCGCATGCGCACCGTGGGATCGGACTCGGAAACGATCATGGAAATACGGGAAGTGGCCTACAACACGCCGATCGCCGAAGATATCTTTCTGCCGCAGGATCTCAAGAGGTAGGCATGAAAACCCTGTTCCGGGCCTGCGCCGTCTGCCTCTTCTGGTTCGGTTTCGCCCATGCCGCCGTGGAGGGCGATCCCTTTTCGGACGGACAGGCCTTTTCCGATCTGCATGCGATTGAGGCTTCCGATACGTTCCTGCTCGGAGGGTTCGCGGAATCGCGCAACCAATTTTCCCTGAACGATCCAGAAACCCCGATTTCCCTGCGGCAGAAAGTGCAGGTCGAGGCGCTCTGGCGGCGCGACGTCTTGTCGCTCTTCGGCAGCCTTGAAGGCAGCTACGAAGGGGCCGCCCACACGTGGCCGGGCGACCATTCCCCGTGGAAAGCCGATCTCCGGGAATTGTATCTGACCTATGATACAGACAATATAGATATCTTTCTCGGACGGAAGACCCACCGATGGGGGACGGGCGACGGCATCAACCCCATGGATCTCATCAATCCGCTGGATACGCGGGACCCGGTCACGACCGGGCGTGCCGACAACCGGCTCCCGGTATGGCTGTTCAGCGGCACGGTTTCGGGGAACGGGATGAGTTTCGAGGGAGTGTTCCTTCCCAAGGCCGAGGTCAACGCCCTGCCCCGCTCCGGCAACCCGTGGGAGCCGCGCGCCCTGCGCGAACTCCGGCGGCAGCGGGACGACGGCCTCTTCACGATCACGGCTCCCGACGAACCGGACAGATGGTTCCGGGATGTGGAATACGGCGGGCGCCTCTCCGCCAATCTCGGGGGGTGGGATCTGGCGCTCATGGCCTTCCACGGTTTTGTCGACAACCCGATGTTCGTAAGCAGGAACAACGGCGGCGGGATGCGCTGGACCGCCGAATACCCCCGCTTCACGGCTTTCGGAACTTCCTTTGCGAAAGGCTTCGGCAGCCAGACCGTCCGGGGCGAGGTCGCCTATAAGCCGCGTTTCCCGGTACAGGGAAGTTCCGGCTTTCACCGAGCCGATCTGTGGCAGGGCGTCCTCGGCTGGGACTATGACATCGACAGCAAGTATTACCTGAACTTCCAGCTTTTCGGGGACGTTCAGGAAGGCTCGGAAGCTTCCGGCAGCCGGACATGGCACGGCGCGACCTATGAAATCAGCGGCAAATGGTTCCGGGACGCGCTCAAAACGGGGGTCCGGGGCAAACTCTACACCAGCGGGGAGGGCACGCTTACCGAGGTATTCCTCGAATACGAATTGGATGATCATTGGAAGGCATCCACGGGCGTCATGTTCTGGACAGGCGGGGAGGACACCATCCTCGGCGAATACACGGACAACGATTTCGTCTACCTGACCCTGCGCTACGCCTTCTGACGTATCCCGACACGGCGCGGCGACGCGCCTTTCTTCGGAACATCTCCGAAACCGAGTGAGACTGATGACGCCTACGAGTATCCACTCCACCTGCACCTGCCGCTTTTTCCATCAGGGGCAGTGCTCCTGCCCCGACGTGACCCTGTTCGTCATTGATGACGACTCGCACGCCGCGGGCCCGTTCCGCCTGCAACAGGACGGGGCACGCATGACCTTCTTCTATTGCCTGAACGGACAGGCACGCATCGACGCGCAGGCCGCCGATGGAGAGGCCTTTTCCGAAGAAATCGGCAAGGGAAACAGCCTGCTTTTTTGCCTGAACGGAGGCTTTTCCATCTCACGCGCCGGGAAACGGATTCAGGCCGTGGGGCTCCAGCTCCGTCCGGAATGCCTGCGCCTGTTTGCCTGCCAGCTCGGTTTTGTCCACGATGGGCTCAGGAAAAGCTCATCCCGGACGCTCAAAGGAGACATCCCGCTGCACCTTCGCATTCTCCTCGAGCAGATCCTCAACTGCCGGGACGACGGCCTCTTGCGAGACGTATTCCTGGCGCACAAGAAATACGAACTGCTCTATCAGCAGATCGAACTCTTGGACAGGGAAAACAGCCACAAATGCGTCAGCCCGGCGGAGTGCCGGGCCGCGCACCGAGCCTATGCCATACTGCTCCAGGATATCGGAAAGCCGCCGAGCTTGCCCGAACTGGCAGCCGCCGTGGGGGTCAACCGCACACGGCTGACGGCCTTGTTCAGGATACTCTTCGAGGACACTGTCTTCGGCATCCTGCGCCGGGAGCGTCTGGAGTGCGCCCGAAGGCTTCTCAACGAAAAGGGAAAAAACATCACCGAAATAGCGTATCTGTGCGGATTTTCCAGTCCGAGCCATCTCACCAAGGCTTTTTCCGCCCAATTCGGGATCTCCCCAAAGCAATACCAGATTGCCAGGCGGCACGGGCACCCTGCCGCTCCCGTTTCATGCGGCGAGCAGCATACATGAGCCCACCCTGCCGATTTCTGACCTACCATACACCTTATATTGGATCTTCGTCGGCTTTCCCGCTTGCAAAGCCCCCCTCCCCATCCCGTTATTCCGCGCAAGCGGGATTTCCGGAAGAGGAAACGCCGAAGCGGCCCTACACGATGGTATAGCCTCCGTCAGCCATCCACAACGCTCCCGTGACGAAACTGGCTTCATCGCTGGCAAGGAAGGCGATCACCGAGGCGATTTCCTCCGGTTTGCCGAAACGCTTGAGCGGCTGCAGGGCCAGAAAGCTCGCCATACCTTTGGCCTCGTCGCCGGTATCCCTTGCGCCATCGTGCAATCCGGGGGTTTCCGTGGTCCCGGGGCCGACGGCGTTGACGCGGATATTGTGCGGCATCAGGGAAATCGCCGCCGCCCGCGTAAACGAGGCCACCCCGCCCTTGGAAGCATGGTAGGCGACGTACCCCGGAGATCCCACCACCGCGAAGGTCGAGCAGACGTTGACGATGGCCCCGCCCGTCTTCTGGGCAATGAACATATTCGCCGCCCCTTTCGTGAACAGGAACATGCTGGTCAGATTCGTATTCAGTACGGCGTTGAATTCTTCAGCCGTCGTTTCCAAAAGCGTCTTGTTGAGCTGCCATCCGGCATTGTTCACCACAATGTCCAGCTTCCCGTATGTACGGGCCGCCGTGTCCAAGGCCGCCTGCACATCGGCTTCATTCCCCACATCGCACAGGCAGAATGCAGCTTCGCCCCCCTCTTTGGCAATGGCTTTTGCTACCTCATGCCCATTGGCTTCATCCTTGTCGGCCAAGACGATCCGAGCGCCTTCGGCGGCGAAACGGCGGGCGGCGGCAGCGCCGATGCCTTTGGCCGCTCCGGTGATGATGGCTGTTTTCCCTTGCAGTTTCATGGCTCTCTCATTGTTTGTTGCTGTATCCGGAAAGTTTTTTCCTTATACGCGTTCGGATATCCCTGACAAGCGCGGCTCCAAAACGAAAATCCGCAGGAAAGCCCCTACCGCTTGGCCCCCTGTCCCTTCAACCGGCGGCCGGGGCGTATCGGCCCCGGCGCTGCCGGAACACCTTCTCCAATAAGGAAAATGGATTGGCAAAGCGGGCAGCGCCCCAATGCTGTCATCGGCAATGGCATCTCGCTTTGGCCCTCCTTATCCTCCTATGGCAAAACATCTTTTCCGATACGTTGTTGTGCAAACGTCACCCAATCGCCGGCAGAACCCCACCGCCGGCTCTTGCGCGGATCGCCCGGCTGGATTAAGCAGCAAGAGAGATTCAGCCCGGACAGACCGGGCGTTAGGAGAAAAACAATATGGGTAAGATTCTCGTCACCGGCGGAACCGGCTATCTCGGCACGCACATGCTTGTGGAGCTCGTCAAGCAGGGCTACGAGCCCCTGTGCGTGGACAACCTCCACAACAGCAATCCGTCCGTCCTCCTCGCCGTGAAGGAAATTTGCGGCAAAGAAATCCCCTTCATCAAGGCCGACGCGGGCGACGTCGCCGCCATGCGCGCCTTGTTCGCCGAATACCAGATCGACGCGGTCATCCACTTCGCAGGCCACAAGGCCGTAGGCGAATCCGTGGCGCACCCGCTCATGTACTACCGCAACAACTATGACTCCGCGCTGACCATTCTTGAAATGTGCCTCAAGCACGGCAGCGCCCTCGTCTTCAGCTCGTCCGCCACGGTGTACGGCGTGCCCCACTTCCTCCCCCTCACCGAGGACCACCCCCTCAGCGCGGTCAATCCCTACGGCCGCACCAAGCTGTACATCGAAGAAACGATCCGTGACGTGGCGCTGGCGCATCCCGAGTTCAACGTCTCCATCCTGCGCTACTTCAACCCGGTCGGCGCGCACGAGTCCGGGCTCATCGGCGAAAACCCCAACGGCATCCCCAACAACCTCATGCCGTTCGTCTGCCAGACGGCGGCGGGCATCCGCAAGGAATTGCAGGTGTTCGGCGACGACTACGACACGCCGGACGGCACGGGCGTGCGCGACTACATCCATGTGACCGACCTCATCTCCGGGCACATCGCCGCACTGAAAAAGCTGGAAACAAAACCCGGCTGCATCATCCACAACCTCGGCACGGGCAACGGAACCAGCGTCCTCGAAATGGTCCACCGCTTCGAAGCCGTCAACGGTGTAAGCGTACCCTACCGCATCGTTGCCAGACGTCCCGGCGACGTGGCGAGCTGCTACGCCGATCCGTCCAAGGCGTTTGAGGAGCTGGGCTGGAAAGCCGTGAAAACCCTCGACGACATGGTCCGCGACAGCTGGATGTGGCAGTTGAAGGGCGCGAAGAACTAACCCGGACGCGATCGAACCGACGTAAGGAGGGGATTCCCATGCATTGCCACTTCCACAACCCCGTCAGCATCCATTCCGGCCCCGGTATGCGCCGCCAGATCGGGGCGCTGGCCGCGAAATACGGGAAAAAGGCGCTCATCGTCACCACCGGCAGCGCGCACTCCCGGGCGCTCGCCGAAGAAGCGGGCGCTTCGCTGGAAGCCGCCGGGCTCGGCTGGGCGCACTACAACGGCATCCGTCCCAACCCGTTGGGCTCCATGACGACCGAGGGTGCTCAGGCGGCCCGCGACAACGGGTGCGACATGGTCATCGGGATCGGCGGCGGCAGCGTCATGGACGCAAGCAAGGGCATCGCCTTCGCCTATTACAACGACGCGCCGATCTTCGAATACATCTACGGGCGCAAACAGGGCGGGCAGGCCCTGCCCATCCTGCTCATCGCCACCACGGCGGGGACGGGCAGCGAGGGCAACTGGACCGCCGTGTTCACCGACACGGACCATGTGAAAAAGGGATTCGCCCTGCCCGCCCTGTATCCCAAGGAAAGCATCGTCGATCCGGAGCTCATGACCACGCTCTCCAGCAGGGGCATCGCGGGGCCCGGCTTCGACGCGCTGGCCCACGCCATCGAGTCGTTCCTCTCCGTCCGCGCCAATCCGTTCAGCAAGCTGTATTCGCGTCAGGCAATCCTCTGGCTGAGCGAAGGCCTGCCCAAGGTACAGGCCAGCCCCTCCGATCTCGAAACATGGGAACGGGTGGCGCTGGGGAGCACGTTCGCGGGCATCGCCATAGGCAACGCGGGCTGTACCGCCCCGCACGGCATCGAACATCCGATCAGCGGCCTGCTCAACGTCGCGCACGGCGAAGGGCTTGCCGCCATTTACCCGGAATACATGCGGTTCATGCGCCCCCACGCGCAAGCGGATTTTGCCGAGCTGGCCCGGCTTCTGGGCGCGGAGACTTCCGGCCTTACGGAAGAGGAAGCCTCGCTGCGCGCCGTCGAGCAGGTGGACGCCCTTCTGAAAACGCTGGGGATCGCCTTCACCCTGTCCGATTTCGGCGTGCGGGAAAGCCAGCTCGACTGGCTGTCCCGCACGGCACTGGACAGTATGCCAGCCGTATTCGCCAACAATCCCGCGGCGATGACTTCCGACGACGTCAAGACCATCCTGGAACGCCGCCTGTAAGCTTACACGGTTTCACAACCGAGCGGCCCTGAAATCCTTGGATTTCAGGGCCGCTCGGTTATCCGGCTCTTCACCGGAGGCTCCCGCCTGCCAGAACAAAGAAGGTACGGGGAACGGGTCGTCTTTGCCTCTCTCCCCCGCTTCCCGTCTTACGAAAAATCTTTCCACACCTGTACGCCGGTATAGCACTCCACGGCGACAAGAATGATCAGAAGGACATTGATGGTCCCGTGGATGAGGGGCAGGATCTTCCGCTTCTTCTTGTAGCGGTTCATGATGTACCCGGTGATCAGCCCAAGGATGGCCAGCCCGATGATCGGCCACGCCAGTTCGGCGTGCAGTCCGGTAATGTGGGTGCTGCCGAACAAATCCAGCGTCACATAAAAACCGAGCGCCCCAAGAATCCATAAAACGAGGGCCAACGTCCCGAGCTTTACATGCTGCTTCCACGGGAAAAGCGTCTTCTTGCCAAGCAGCATCGCCACCCGCTTCAGCCCCTGCCACATGGCCCATACCCCGAGAACGGCGGCGCATACCTGCATCAACGGATGCATCCACAACAGAATATCACTCATGCCTGCTCCTCTCTGAACCGCCCTATTCGGAAAGCGGTATTTAGTAATAGTTACTGACAGCAGACTATTAGATCATTTATTTCCGAGAAGCAAGGCTTTTCCAACAAGGCTTATGCCAGACAGACAGACCGCGCATCCCTGAAAACGTCCACGGCACCCATAAAAAAGTCCTCCCGATCGACCGAACGGGAGGACGAAAAACGGATATGCGGAAGCCCTATTCGTACATGGGCAGATAGTGCAGCACGAAAAGAATATGGCACACGGCGGTAATGCAGCCGTATACAAGCAGGACATAAATGGTCAAAGAGCCGCCCGGGGCGCTATAGGCCGCCGCCGGGAACTTCTTGCGGCTGGCCCGCAGCATGAGGGCCGGGACGATGACCGACCAGATGGTTGCGGCGAGGCCCGCCCATCCGATGGCGGCGAGGAAGCCGTCCGGCTTGATGAGCCCGCCGAGCAGGGGCGGCAGGAAGGTCACGAGGGTCGTTTTGGCCCTGCCCATGACGGAGTCATCGAACTTGCACAGGTCGGCCATGTAGTCGAAAAGTCCGAGCCCCGCGCCAAGGAACGAGGTCGCCACCGCGAAGAAGGAAAACGCCTCCAACATGCGGAGGATGAAGCTGCTGTCGATACCGGAACCGGCTGCACGGATGAGGTCCCCGACATTGCCGCCCGCGGCGATGACGGCCTTGAACTGCCCGCGCGAGATGATCCCGTCGGCGGCCACAATCCAGGCCACATAACAGACAAGGGCAATCAGCGTACCATAGCGCAGGCACTTGTTGATGTCGGCTGGCCTTTTGCCGAAATACTTGACCAGACTGGGCACGGAGGCGTGGAAACAGAACGAGGTGAGGTAGGTGGAAAGCGCGCACCAAATGAAAATGACCGCCCCGCCGCCGGAACCGTTTTCGCCCAGGTCAAGCAGTACGGGCAAACGGATCTGCGACAGCATACCGGTCATGGACAGGATGAAGGTCAACACCATGCCGCCCATCAGGATAACCGAAAGCCGATCCACGAACCGGGTACTCCACCAGACACAGGCCATGAGGATCAACGAGAAAAACAGGCTCGAGCCCATCATCCCGGGATCGTTGCCCGTCACCGCCATGACGGTCTGCTGCACGGTGGACCCGCCGCCGCTGACATAGGCATACACCAGAATATACAGGACGAAGGCCACGGCAAGCCCGTTGATCGTGCTCCAGACTGGACCGAGCGTATCCTGAACGAGCGTGTGGAAGCTGCTGCCCGGCTCGTAATGCAGATTCACTTCCAGAATCGCCTGGCTCGCACGCAACATCAACATCCACGTAAGGACCATCAGCAATAGGGACCAGTAAATCCACATGCCCGCCGAAATCATCGGCAACGCCAGCATCCCGGCGCCGATGGCCGTCCCGGCGATGATCATCGTGCCGCCCAAAACATTGCCTTGAGAACCCATGCCTTCTCCCGTTTGTTCCTGCATCACGGCAGGTTTTGGGGTGAAATTTCTCCGGCGGCATCGGATCTCCATGCCGCACGGACTGCTTTCCCCTGTGGGGCATCCCGGTTACAAAAACGATAGAGGGGAGCGAGTATCCTCTAAAACAGGCGATAGGTCCATATATGCAGCGGGCCCGCCGTCCGCCAAAACTGGCGGGGATCTTCCAACCATGCGCCGCCACAACACTTGCCGCGTCAAAAAACATTCCTCCCTCCGTAGGGTATCGCCAACCCTCGCCAACGGTACATAAAAAAAGGCCCGCCGCCCCATCCGGCATCCCCGCGTACGCCTCGCTCCATACGCACAAAAAAAATCAGGTTGAGCGCCGCCTTGGGCATGTAGCATCTATCGGTTTTCCCTACGCGGGAGCATCTTCGCCCATCGTATGCAGCCAATGGAGTGCGGCGCGGGTTGCCTCACGCGAAAGGGCCTTCCCCTTCTCCTCCGAACCGCGCTTCGGCTCCGGGCCATTCCTAATATTCAAGGGGAAAAGGGCGCGTTCCTCAGGCACCAGCCCCCTCCGGAAGAAGAACGGAAGCGATAAGAAGGGCTACAGATACCTCCCGGAACAGCTTGAAGGCAACATCTTTTCTCGCTATGTAAAAGGGATACAAACGAAAGCGAGCATATTTCCGGACCATCGGACACCCACAGCGCGAACTGTGAAGACAAGGCAGCGTACGTTATGACCTTTTCCTTACACAAACTGGTTGGACTGCCTGCCATCGCGGCGGCCGCCTTTTTTATGCAGGCACTGGACGCCACTATTCTTAACACGGCACTCCCCGCCGTGGCGCGCAGCCTCGACCGTTCCCCGCTGGCCATGCAGCTCGCCGTGGTGGGCTATACCCTCACCGTCGCCATGCTCATCCCCGTGAGCGGCTGGCTGGCCGACCGGTTCGGGACACGGCGCGTCTTCATCTCCGCCGTGAACTTCTTCATTCTGGGTTCCCTGCTCTGCGCCCTGTCCACCTCGCTTCCCATGCTCGTCGCCTCGCGGGTGCTGCAGGGTATCGGGGGAGCCATGATGATGCCTGTGGCGCGCCTCGCCGTGCTCCGGGCTTACCCGCGCACCGAGCTGGTCGCCGTACTCAACTTCATCAGCATTCCCGGCCTCGTCGGCCCCGTGGTCGGCCCTCTGCTCGGCGGCTGGCTGGTGACGTATGCCACATGGCACTGGATCTTCCTGATCAACATCCCCATCGGGCTCATCGGCATCCTCTACGCCTACCACATCATGCCGGATTTCACGGCTCCGCGCCGCCCCTTCGACTGGATGGGCTTTTTCCTGTTCGGCCTGAGCCTCGTTTCCTTTTCCAGCGGCCTTGAAGTCTTCGGCGACAGGGTCGGCCCCGATTTTCTCCCCCCCGTACTGCTCATCAGCGGCATAGCCCTGCTCGGACTGTACATCCGCCATGCCCGGCGGCATCCCTCCCCGCTTATCAGGCTGTCGGTTTTCCGCACGCGCACCTTCTCCGTGGGCATCGGCGGGAATATCCTGTCCCGCCTCGGTACGGGCTGTGTACCGTTCCTCATGCCGCTCATGCTCCAGGTCGGGCTCGGGTACCCCGCTCTGGTGGCCGGGGCCATGATGGCTCCCACGGCCATAGGCTCCATCACCGCCAAAACTTTCGCCATGAAGATCCTCAACCGGTTCGGCTACCGGGTGACCCTCACGGGCGTCACCGTCTGCATCGGCCTCATGATTGCCCAGTTCGCCCTCCAGACGCCCACCCTGCCCCTGTGGATGCTCATTCTCCCCCTGTTCATGCTCGGCATGGCCATGTCCACCCAATTCACGGCCATGAACAGCATCACCCTCGGAGACCTTTCCACCGAAGACGCCAGCACCGGAAACGGCTTGCTCTCCGTAACCCAGCAGCTTTCCATCAGCTTCGGCGTGGCGAGCAGCACCGTGGTGCTTCGGTTCTACAACTCGTTCGCCTCGGGGACGCTGCTCGATCATTTCCACTATACGTTCATCACCATCGGCGGGATCACCATGATGGCCGCCTTCGTTTTCATGCTCCTCCGCAAGGACGACGGCGACAGCCTGCTTCCCGGACGCAAGAAGCCCGTCTTCGAGACGACAAGCAGTCCCACCTCGCGCAACCCCTAACCATCCACGTTGAACGGAAAGCCGCCGGGACAAGACGCGAACCGTACTGGCGGATCAGCCCGTATCTCGCGGTGTGCAGAGGCGACGCGTTTGCCGGGGTCCGGAGCCGAACCCCGCTTATATCATCGGCCGCAAAAAAAGGCGCCCCCGTCCGTTCACGGAGAGCGCCTTCAGCAGGGAGTGGGAGGCAATGGTTACAGTGTGTCGGCGTACAGCTCGATGGTGTGCCTGACCCGTGCGCGGTCGCCGTTCCGTGCCAGCATGTCGGACAGTTGCATCATGCACGCCGGGCACCCTGTGGCGACGACGTCGGCCCCTGTGGCAACGATGCTGTCACGCTTCTTCTGGCCGATCTGCTGCGAAATGTCGTAGTGGGTCAGCGTGAAGCTGCCGCCGCAACCGCAGCAGCGATCAGGCTCCACCATCTCCACCAGTTCGCAGTTCTTGTTCATGTTGATAAGCTCACGCGGCTGCTTGCTGACGCCGAGGGATTTCTTCAGGTGGCAGGATTCGTGGTACGTCACCTTCAGGCCACCCTTGGCGGGCCCTTCGGGGTGCACGCCCAACACGTCCACGAGGAACGCGTTGATGTCTATGGCCTTGGCGCCAAACTTCTTGGCGGTTTCCTGCACCGAAGCGGGCAAATTCCGCGACATCTCGGGCCAGTATTCCTTGATGGTCATCGTGCAGGACGAGCACGGCGTCACAATGTAGTCGAAGTGGGTCCGCGAAAGGATGCCGAGGTTATGCTCGATCATCTTTTCAACGCCCTCGCGGTCGCCGGACACCAGCGCGGGGATGCCGCAGCAGGCAAAGTTGTCGGACAGGAACACCCCGACACCGTGGTGCTCAAAAACCTTGAGGCAGGCTTCCGACACGCCGGTATAAATCTTGTCGCCCATACAGCCTGGGAAGAACGCGACGCGCAGGCCGCTCTTTCCGGCGGGTCTGTCCACCTTCCCAACCTTGGAACGCAGAGGCTTGTCCGCCAGCAGCGGCATGTGCCGATCCCCGAACAGGCTCTTGAGCAGCGGCGCGCAGGCGGTCTTCTGGGGATTTTGCTCATCTTTCAAGAGAAGTTTCTGGAACGGCGAACCGGCGCGCAGGAGCGTATCCACCACGCGCGGGTTGGGAAGAAGTTTTCTGAAAATGGCCTTCTTGACCGGGGACAATCCCAGATAGGCCGTGACAATGGCCCGCGCTTCCATAAAGATTTCCAGCGTCGGCACGCCGGAAGGGCAGCTGAACTGGCACCCGCCGCACAGCAGGCAGCGGGACAGCTTTTCGTTCACCGCTTCCGGGTCCTGAATGATGAGATGCGCCAGATTCTCGACCAGCGCGATTTTGCCGCGGGTCACGTCCCCTTCCTTCCCGGTGGTGTCGAAAACCGGACAGAAGGCCTGACAGAAACCGCATTTCATACAGGAAGCCAGTTTGTCGTCCAGAACCATCAACGACTTGGCAAGACTTGAAATCTCATCCATGAATCAGTCCCTTTCCCGGACGCCCGCCGGGGGTGGTCGCCCGCTTCCTTCAAGGCGCGGGCGGTTCTGTGCCGGATTCGGAAGGTTGACCGGAGAGGAAACGGCAGGGCCCCTGTCATTGGCCACGGAGCAGCGAAAGCGCCGTTCGGCCACCCCCTTCATGCCGCCTCCCCTGCCGTTCAAATCCTTTGAAGGGCCGGGAGAAGCCCGCTTTCCAAAGCCCTCCTCCCGTTCCCTTCCTACAGCTAGTCCCCGAATCCCACGATCTTGCTCGGGTTGAACAACCCCTTCGGGTCAAACGCCTTGCGCAGGCGCCGCGAGAACATGATCGTCCCGTGGGAGGTTTCCTGCTCCAGCCATTTGATTTTGGCGGTGCCGATGCCGTGCTCGCCGGACAGCGTGCCGCCAAGCTCCAACGCGGCGTTGAAGAGGTCGTCCACAGCCCGTTCCACGCGCGAGAACTCTTCCTTGTCGCGGCGGTCGCAGAGAATGGACGGATGCAGATTGCCGTCACCGGCATGGCCGAAGGTGGCGATGGTGACGTTGTGGCGGGCGGCGATCTCGTCGAGGGCCTTGATCATGGCCGGGATCTTGGAGCGCGGCACCGTGGCGTCTTCCAGCATCAGCGTGGGACGGCAGCGGGCCAGAGCGGGAATGGCCACGCGGCGGGCTTCCCAAATCCGGCTCTTTTCCGCGGCGTCGCGGGCGACCACGATTTCCGTGGCGCTGTTGTCGCGCAGCACCTTTTCCACGATCACGGCTTCGTCCTCGACCTGCGCGGGGTGGCCGTCCACCTCGATGAGCAGCATGGCCCCGGCATCACGGGGGAGGCCGATTTTCACGTAGTCTTCAATGTAGTTGATCGAGGCGTGGTCAAGGAATTCCAGCGTGCAGGGCACCACATGGGCCGCGATGATCCCGGCGACGGCCTGTGACGCGCCGTCCATGTCCTTGAACAGGGCCATCATGGCCTTGGAAGCCTTCGGCGGCGGAATGAGCTTGAGCGTAACCTTGCTCGTGACCGCGAGGGTGCCTTCGGAACCCACCAGCAGCGGCGCAATGTTGTAGCCCGTGGCGCATTTCACGGTGCGGGAGCCCGTCTTCACCAGATCACCGGTGTTGGCGAAGACTTCCATGCCCATGACGTAATCTTTGGTCGTGCCGTACTTGAGGCCGCGCAGGCCGCCTGAGCTTTCCGCGACATTGCCGCCGATGGTGGACACGGACATGGAGCCGGGATCCGGAGGATAGAACAAGCCTTTGGCGGCCACGGCGGCGGCGAATTTCGCCGTGATCACGCCGGGCTGCACGGTGGCGTACAGATCCTCCGTGTTGATTTCAAGGATCTTGTTCAATCCCGTCGTCAGAATGACGATGGTGTCGGAACAGTCCGGGATGGTGCCGCCGGTAAGGTTCGTGCCCGAACCGCGAACGGTCATGGGGATGCCTTCCTCGTAGCAGCGTTTCACCACCTGCCCGAGTTGTTCCACCTCGGTGGGGCGCACCACAAGGCTGGGGATCATGGGCTTCAAAACCGCCGCGTCATACGCGTAACTCTGGCGATCCGCCTCGCTGCTGAAGACGTTTTCCTTGCCGACAAGCTGTTCAAATTCCTTTATGAGAGAAGCGCTAGGCATTGATGAACTCCAAAGGTTGAACGTAAAGGAAAGGGTTCAGGCCGGTTACGACAGGCGCTTGCGGAGGTTTTCCGCCACGGACTGCGGGTCTACGGGATTACGGGCGATGCCGCTTTCGATAGCGGCCCGCGCCGTGGCAGCGGCAACGGCGGGCGCGACGTCGGGATCCGTCGCGGGCGGGATGATGTAGTCCGGGCTGAGCTTTTCGGGCGTAACCAGATCCGCGATGGCGTGGGCGGCGGCGATCTTCATGGCGTCGTTGATGTCGGTGGCGCGCACGTCAATGGCGCCGCGGAAAATGCCTGGGAAGGCCAGCACGTTGTTGATCTGATTCTTGATGTCGGAACGGCCCGTGGCCACAACCTTCGCTCCGGCCTGCGTCGCGCGCTCAATGGGCCAGATTTCCGGAATGGGGTTGGCCTGCGCGAAGATGATGGGGTCTTTCGCCATACTGCGGATCATGTCCTCATTCAGAGAATCCGGCACGGAAACGCCGATGAACACGTCCGCCCCCTTGATGGCGTCGGCAAGCGTGCCCTTCACCTTGTCGGGATTGGTCGCCTTGGCGATGGAGTCCTTATACTTGTTCATGCCCTCAGGGCGGCCTTCCCAAATGGGGCCCTTGGAGTCGCACATGATGACGTTCTTGAGCCCGACGGCCATGAGCAGCTTGATGATCGCCGTTCCGGCAGCGCCCGCGCCGCTGGTCACGACTTTGATGTCCTCGATGTTCTTGCCCACAATCTTGAGGGCATTGAGGAGGCCCGCAAGCGTCACCACGGCGGTCCCGTGCTGGTCGTCATGAAAGATAGGGCCTTTAAAGACGCCGCGCGCCTTCAGGCTGTCCTCGATCTCGAAGCACTCGGGGGCCTTGATGTCCTCAAGGTTCACGCCGCCGAACGTGGGGGCCACAAGCTCCACCAGCTCGACAATCTTGGCGGTATCCTTGGTGTCCACGCACAGCGGGAAGGCGTCCACGTCGCCAAACCGTTTGAACAGCAAAGACTTGCCTTCCATGACCGGCATGGCGGCACCCGCGCCGATGTCGCCGAGCCCAAGCACGGCGGTCCCGTTGGACACCACGCACACGAAATTCGAATGGTTGGTGTAGACGTCGAGCATGGCGGGATCTTTGTTGATTTCCTTGCACGGCTCGGCCACACCGGGCGAATAGGCAAGCGTCAGGTCATCGTTGTCGCGCGCGGGAACCTTGATCCGGATGTCGATCTTGCCGACGTTGTCCTTATGCAGGGCCAGAGCTTCTTCACGGAGATTTTTGATACGTGACATGGGGAGCCTCTTCATTAGGGTAACGGCGGAGCGCCGAAAAAAGGGTACGACAACAGAGCACCGTCCCCCACGGCGTTACACCTTTGTGTTCGGAGAGCGGATCTCCCGTACAGGGCATGATCCGAGATCTTGAAAAATAAGGGAGCAATTCCGCAGCCCTTTCCGATCCTGCCGGAAAGCGCGAACGTATCAGGGAGTCATGAACAGAGGAAACGGACTGTCGCTGTGAACCGGCCTTGACGGTATGAAGAGACGTTCCGGGAATCCGGCGCAGTCCCGAAGGAGGCCCCCACCTCCCCGGAAAAACACCTGCTTCCGGAGGCGGCCCATCCCTGCACGCGAAGGTGCCGGAACGGGCAAACCCGCTTGTCGCGCCGCAACGCCCAAAACGTCCTTTCAAACCGTCAAGGGGCGGGGCATGTCCGACGGGCATGCCCCGCGTAACAACCTATTTCTTTACCTTGGCGTCGATTTCGGCCTGAGCGGCCAAAATGTCCTTCGCGTTGAGATACACCGGGGTATCGACCATCTTGCCGAGGTAGGAAACGGCGGCCTTGCCCTTGGCGAGCCCCTCTTCCTCAAACACCTTCACAACGCCGTTGGCCCATTCCACGTCGGCGGGATCGGGAGCGTAGAGGCGGTTGGAGGGTTCCACCTGGCTGGGATGGATGATCATGCGGCCTTCATAGCCCATCTGCTTGCCTTCCATCACGTTGCGTTCGAAAGCCGGGATATCCTGATAGGCCACGAAGGGGGCGTCGATGGCGACGATGCCGGCGGCGCGGGCGGCGATGGCCATCTTGGCGCGGCCCCACATCTGTTCGACGGCTTCGGAGGTCAGCTTCACGCGCATGTCGCGGCAGTAGTCCACGGCGCCGAAGATGGCGTTCACGTTGCGGGAACTGGCCATGCAGCATTCGTAGGCGTTCATGATGCCCTTGGCGGTTTCGAGCAGCATGGAGATCTTCACGGTCCCGACCGGGATACCGCGGCGGCGTTCCAGTTCTTCGAGCTTCCAGTCAAGACGCTTGACGTCATCCGGGTGGCCGGTCTTGGCGAGGGTCACGCCGTCAAGGCCTTCCCACACGACGGCTTCGAGGTCGTCGTTGGTCATTTCGGTTTCCCAGTTGTTGATGCGGACGTACACCTGAGCGCCGCCGGAACCGGCGTATTTAAGCTTTTCGGCAACGAGCTTGCGGGCCGCTTCCTTTTCGGACGGGGGCACGGAGTCTTCGAGGTCGAGGGTAATGATGTCGGCGGGGATGCTGGGAGCTTTTTCAACCATCTTGGGGTTATTGCCGGGAACATACATGATGGAACGCATAACGGCCATGGGAATTCTCCTTTGAGGAAAAAAGTTGGTTGAAAAGATACCAATCGGACCGAAGCTATTTCTTCAATTTCTCGTGCAGGATGACCGGGATGTCGGTAGGCGTCATGGCGACGTACCCCCCGGCTTTCGTGATCGCGTCCATTTTGCTCTTGGCAGAACCGCGACCGCGCTCCACGATATTGGATGCATGGGAGAAGCGCTGGCCTTCGGGGGCCCATGCGCCGGAAACGTACACCACGAAAGGCTTGGTGAACTTCCCGGAGGCGATGACCTCGGCGCACTCCTCTTCCTGCGAACCACCTATTTCGGCATAAACCGCCACGCCTTCGGTTTCGGGATCTTCCTCGAACAGCGGAAGCAGATCCGCCATCGAGGTACCGAGAACCGGTTCCGTGCCGGTATGGATGACCGTGCTCACGCCGAAGCCGCCTTCGCGGAGCACCCACGGGATGGTTCCCGACTGGCCGCCGCTGCGCGAGAACACGCCGATGGACCCTCTTTTGAAGAAGGTATTGGCCCATTCCACATTGCCGCCGAGCCAGCCGACCACGGCTTCTCCCGGCGTGATGATCCCGATGGAGCCGGGCCCGAGCAGGCGGGTCCCCTTGGCCTTGCAGTAGGCGATCATCTCCATGATGTCGTGGATGGGGGTGCCTTCCACGCAGGGGATCACGTTCTTGACGCCCGCATCCGCCGCCTCCATGACCGCGGTCTTGAGCACATGCCCGGGCACGAAGATGACGCTGAAGTCGATCTCGCCGTGTTCGCGGGCGATTTCCTTCACCGTGTTGTAGACCGGAACGCCGTGAACGTCGGAGCCCTTCTTGCCGGGGCTGGTGCCGCCGACGACATGGGTTCCGTAGCTTTTCATGTATTTCGTGCGCACGGACCCTTCACGGCCCGTGATGCCCTGAACGACCACTTTCGTATTCTTGTTGATCAGTATGCCCATACCCCAATCCTTTTGGTCAAAGATGGTTGCCCGACCCGACGCGAGGCGTCAGGCCAATCCGCGCTTGGCCAGATATTCCGGCAGCCCGGCGACAGGGACATCGATGGTGATGGCCTTGTTGCCGTGGAAGGTACAGGCGAATTCACAGGCAAGGCATTCCGTGCCGAGACGGAGCACTTCTTCCGCCGTCAGATGCTCGACCGAGGGCACGCCGTCCTTCAATTCAAGGATGCCCCGCGCATATTTTTTACAGGCGGCGACGCACGCCTTGGTCTCGCAGGAGAGGCACTTGCTGACATCGATCGAGACAGTCGAGGATTTTTCTTTGATTTCCAAGGATCTACCCTGCCTTCTGAGACGTTTTCTCAGCGCTGTATTCCTTGCACAGAGCAAGCAGCCGTTCGCCGATGAACTTCGTGTCCGTGACGTGTTCCCGCCCGTAGATCTCGATGCGCCTGCCGATGCCGTCCGGGGTCATCATGTCGGCGAGGCCGGTACGCAGTATCTCGAGGGATTCGTCTTCACGGTTGCCGCACAGCAGCAGCACGCAGGGGAAGCCGGGCTTCTTGGGCAGCATCTCGCGCAGCACCTTGACCAGCGCGTGGGCGTGGTGCCACTGCTCCTGATTCGCCATCATGAAGCCGCCGAGCAGATACCCTTCAATATTGGGCTGGGAGAGGGTCGCCTTGGCGACGCGGTAAATCTTGGCAGCAACGGGGTTGCCGCTGGTGTCGGCGTAGTTGGCGGCCTTGAGGCCCACGGCGTTCAACGCGTCGAGGCCCATCATGGCGGAGCCGCCGCCGATGGGATGGTAGCCCACGTAGCCGGGGCTCACTTCATCGTAGCCCATGTTCATGAGGAAGCCGGTGCCGCGGGCGTCGGTCTCTTCGATGCCCCAGCCGATGACGTCCAGATCCGTGGGCTGGCCGGGCAGATCGCGGGCGATCTTGATCCCGAAATCGGGGTGACGGAACACGGCGCTGTTGTCGATCTCCATCTTGCAGTCGGCACAATAGAGGCTGCCGTCCCCGGTCATCACGAAGGGATTGATTTCAAGCGTCTGGCAGTCGTACTTCTTGTAGAGCTTGGACAGTTTGGTGAGGAAAGAGGCGAACTTGGAGAGGTCTGCCGGAGCAATCCCGGCCTGGGTGCAGACATCGATGGCGTCGTAGGACTGGAGGCCATACTGCGGATCGATGTTCAGCCTGAACAGCAAGCTTTCGTCAACGCTTTCGATGTCCATGCCGCCTTCCGTGCTGAACATCAGCATGGGGCAGCGGGCTTCGCGGGCGTTGTTGATGACGAATGAACAGTAATACTCTTTCTTGATGTCCAGTTTTTCTTCGATGAGGACTTTCTCGACCGGAAGCCCCTTTACGGTCTTGGCGAGGATTTCTTCAGCGAGGGCACGCGCTTCCTCGGGCGTATCGGCCAGCTTGACGATCCCGGCCTTGCCGCGCCCGCCAGCCTGTACCTGCCCCTTGACGGCTACGGGGCCGCCGATCCAGCGGGCGGCTTCCTCCGCTTCTTCAGGAGAAGATGCCACTCGCCCTTTTGGGACGGGCATCCCGCCTTTCGCGAGCCATTCCTTGCCCTGGTATTCCAGAAATTTGGCCATGTGATGCCCCTTCTTCAGGAATTCATGTTCTCAATGCCACCATCAACTCAACATTCCTTTGTTCTTCAAACCAGAAAACCAATTCATAAAGCCAGTCCAACGTGACGCGATAAAGGAAACATCGGCTTTTTCCGCCTTGCGTTTTCCTCGTGAGGCTATTTTTAGTTTTATCTAAAAAGAAAGTCAAATAGATCTTTTTTATTTTTTTCATAAATAAAAATCGATTTTACTTTCGAAAACGTAAATTGATTAATGAAACAGTCGATTGATGAATTGTATTTTTCCGCCTTGTGATATTTTGTACATTAACAATAACTGTCTTTCTTTAAAAGAGATATGGATAAAAAGCATTTTTGCACAAATAGCTATAAGTGTTCGAAGCATTTTCATGCATTATTCAGGATTATATCAAGCATATTTTCAATAGAAAAATATTAAAAAGAGGGATTTTTTTTATAATACTATAAACTATTTCTTTTTTTCATAAGCAATATTCCGTTTTGGAATAAGAAAAGTTTATTCAAATATGCATTCACCATTAAGAAAGAGGCCGTCTTCCCTATATCGACATAAGCGAGGCGGAATGCGGGCTCCGGGGCGGCGAGGCCCGCTGGCGCAGCGCAAAAAAGGTGTGAGGAGGCTGCTGCGAGGCCCCGCCCCCTCCTCCATCCAAGGGTAACACCGGGCGTTTGAACTTCATCGCCCTATCATGTATGAACAGAAACCGTTACGAAGCGGAGCCCGGATATGGAGAGACGCGTTACGACGCCAACCGCGCACGCCTCAAGCGTCAACCGAAAAAAACGAAACAGGCGAAAGGAAAGCTGTAATGGAACAGATTATATTGACTGGAGATCGGCCCACCGGAAGATTGCATGTCGGCCACTATGTCGGTTCGCTGAAGCGCCGGGTGGAGCTCCAGAACTCCGGCAAGTACGACAAGATTTTCATCATGATCGCGGATGCGCAGGCGCTGACAGACAACGCCGAGCATCCCGAAAAGGTGCGCCAGAACATCATCGAAGTCGCCCTCGACTACCTCGCCTGCGGCCTTGATCCGGTAAAATCCACGATGTTCATCCAGTCGCAGATCCCCGAACTCTGCGAACTCTCTTTCTACTATATGAACCTTGTGACCGTGGCCCGGCTCCAGCGCAACCCCACAGTGAAATCCGAAATCCAGATGCGCAACTTTGAAGCCAGCATCCCGGTCGGTTTCTTCACCTACCCGATCAGCCAGGCGTCCGACATCACGGCCTTCAAGGCAACGGCCGTGCCCGTGGGCGAAGATCAGGCCCCGATGCTGGAGCAGACCAAGGAAATCGTCCGCAAATTCAATGCGGTTTACGGGGACACGCTGGTCGAGCCCGAGATGCTGCTCCCGGACAACAAGGCCTGCCTGCGCCTGCCCGGCATCGACGGCAAGGCCAAGATGAGCAAGTCGCTCGGCAACTGCATCTATCTGGGCGAGGACGCGGACGAGGTCAAAAAGAAGGTCATGTCCATGTTCACCGACCCGAACCACCTCCGCGTGGAAGACCCCGGTCAAGTCGAGGATAACCCCGTATTCATCTATCTGGACGCTTTCAGCCGCCCCGAACATTTCGAGCGCCACTTCCCGGACTATCAGAACATCGAAGAAATGAAGGCCCACTATACCCGTGGAGGCCTCGGCGACATGAAGGTCAAAAAGTTCCTGAACAACGTCCTGCAGGACGAACTGGAACCTATCCGCAATCGCCGCCGGGAACTCGAAAAGGATATTCCCGCCATCTATGACATCCTCAAGGAAGGCAGTATGCGGGCCCGCGAAGCCGCCGCCCGGACGCTGGATGACGTAAGACGGGCCATGAAAATCAACTATTTTGAGGATATGGATCTGATCAGCGAACAGGCTAAAAAATACGCCCGCTCATGTGGATGAGCTCTCAAGCCGTGTGAAGAAATTGTGGAAGAGAAGGAAAACGTTTCTGGAGAAAAGTGAGCCATCCCTTCCATAAAGAAGAAAGGCCCCGGCATTCCCTGCTCAGGCAAGGGAAATGCCGGGGCCTTTTCGCCCATCAATGAAGCCGTGTCACCGTCCTGCCTCCCACCAGCGGAGGATCTCACCGTCCGAAGCGATGGGCAGGGCGACGGGCTCACCGAGCAGGGGCAGGAGAAGCCGATACTGCTTGCCTCGGCTCGCCGCCACAATCCGTTTGAACGGATCATCCCACGTATGGTAGGCAATGGCGAACTTCCCCACGTGGCCCGGGAGCAGCGCGCGGGCACGCAAATCTTCCGCGGCCTGCGCCGTGTCTTCCGGCATCATATGGACGTACCGCCAGTTCTCGTCGTATTGCCCGCAGTCGAGCATAGCGAGATCAAACCCGCCGAAGCGTGCGCCGATTTCCGCGAAATGCTTGCCGTATCCGCTGTCTCCGCTGAAAAAAATCCTGTGTTCAGGGGTAACAAGGGCAAAGCCCGCCCAAAGGGTCTTGTTCCGGGTCAGTGAGCGGCCCGAAAAATGGCGGGCGGGCAGGATGTGGATGGCGAAGCCGTCTTTCCCCTCAAGGACGGAATACCAGTCTCCCTCGAAAACCGTTTCCTTGCCGTAGCCCCAAGCCTCAAAATGGGCCCCGACGCCGAGGGGGCAGACGACCTGCCCCACCTTGGACCGAAGCGCCGTTGCCGTGGCATAATCCAGATGATCCCAGTGGTCGTGAGAAATGAGCAGATAATCGATGTCCGGCATGTCCTCGACGGTGTAAAGGTTCGTCCCCTCGAACGCCCTGTTGGCGAAAAAGACCGGCGAAGCATAGGTACTGAACACGGGATCTATCAAAAGGCGTCTGCCGCCGAGCTGCACGAAGTAGGTAGAATGGCCGAGCCAGACGACGGTATCCGTATTCCTGTCGAGCCCCCGCAGGTCGGTTTTCGCTGAAGGAATGGGACGAGTCGGCTTCTGGCCTTCCGTTGACGAAAAAACGTATTTCATCAACGCGCCCACAATGCCGCCGTTCCCCTTTATGGGCGGCAGCGGCTCCGTATTGCGAAAGGCACCGCCCTCATAGTGAGGCGACTGCGATATCGCGTCAAGGCGGTCACCTTCAGGCAACTTGCCGAATGAAGCCTGCGACATGAAAGCATACCCTCCCCCGATAAGAATACAGAGTAAAAGGACCAGACCGAACGCCACGCGCATACCCCTTCTCATGGAATCTCCAGACATTCTCTCTTTTCAGACGCGGACGGGATACGGCAAGGCCGCCCCGACTATTCCTCGGAACCGCCCTACCGTCCCCCGCCGATGCCCTTCGCGCGCATCGGCGGAGATCCCGAATACCTTATACGGTGATCAGATCGTATTGATTGTTCCCCATGCCTTGAAGCTTCATGTACTCGAGTTGGCGCAGGCCACTGCGGGACTCAATGCGTTCCACAAGGTCGCGCCGCTGCGCTTCGGGCAATGCATAAACCATGTCCACCGAAGCCTGATCGACGGCCAGAATATCCGTCGAGGCAATGATCCCCAAATCCGGCGTGGTGGGTGCCGCCGCGCCGAGCCCGGCGCAGTCGCAATCCACGGACATGTTCCGGAGCACGTTGATATAGGTAATATGTTGCCCAAAATGATTGGTAATGGCTTTGCCGCCTTCCACCATCCGTTCCATGAACAGCGGGCCTCCCGGCCAGGTCCCGTCGCCCGGCAGCTGATGGATCTGCTGCTTGCCCAGTTTCCCTGAGGCGCAGCCGATGGAAATGTTTTTGAGCGAACCGCCGAAACCGCCCACAGTATGGCCTTTGAAGTGGGTCAGCACCAGCATGGCGTCATAATTCAGGATATGTTTGCCGACGGACAGTTCCGTAAGCCATTTCCCGCCGGGAATGGGAAGGCTTACGTCCCCGTCCTCATCCATGATGTCGACGGGGCAGAAGGTCCAGCCGTTGGTCCTCAGGGTTTCACGATGCCCTTCCGTCGTCTGCCTCGGACTGGGATACAAAACATTGCATTCCACAATGCTGCTGTCCGGAATATTCGCTTGGAATCCCCTGACCATTTCGCGGGGCAAAATATTCGGACCATGCGGTTCGCCCGTATGCAGCTTGATGGCGATCTTGCCGCTCATGCCATGATTGACGCGGGCATAGACCTTCATCAACCCTTCGAGGCTGATGTCCTTCGTGAAAAAGACCTTGGCCTTTTCCTGCGGCGCGGCCATAGCAGCATCGATCCTGGGGAAGCCCCCAAAAGCGAAGGCCCCTACAGTGAGCGCTCCGCCCTTCAGAAAACTCCGGCGGGAAAACTGTTCAGCCATATTATGAACTCCTTGATTGCCTCTCCGCAATGATGCTTGCAACCTTTTTATTCATTCTTCTTTCAAAGAACTCTTATGAGACACCCTACAGCCAGGATGACGGGAAACATATACACACTGCATATGTTCTCCGTGTTCCCAACGCACGGTACACATAAGGCATTGCCCCGCACAATCCGGCCTTTCGGAACAACGGCTCTAATTTCCCGTGTATTGCTCTTCCGTTACTTTTTCCAGCCACTCGACGGTGTTCCCACCCTCTTCTTCAGCCACGGAAATATGGGTCATGGCAACGCCGGGAGCGGCTCCGTGCCAGTGTTTGACGTATGGAGGGAACCAGACCGTATCGCCAGGGCGGACCTCCTGAATCGGCCCACCCTGCACCTGAACCCTGCCGACCCCAGCCGTGATGATCAGAGCCTGCCCCAGAGGATGGGTATGCCATGCCGTACGGGCTCCCGGCTCGAAAGTGACGTAAGCGCTTGAGGCACGTGCCGGCGTATGGGCCGGAAACAGGGGATCGATGCGGACCGTGCCGGTAAACCATGCATCCGGCCCCTTGATGGAAGGCTGCGAACCGTTGCGCAGGATGACCGGTTCGCTTACAGCGGTGGAAAGCATATCTTTTTCCATATGACGGACTCCTTTGCCGACAATTTTTTCTGTAAGAAACATATCCGGTCACTATGCCGAAGAACAGATACGATTCTCTTTTATTCTTGCCTTATTCTCTCAGTGTAGCCTGCCAAGGAAAAACGACGCCTGAGCCTTCCGGAACCCGCCTCAGTTTCGAAACGCACAGGACAGGCGAGTTCCGCAAACGTCCTAGGAGCTTCAAAACAAGACATTCAACACATGGTGAAAGTACAAAGGATCCTGCTGAAAAAAGGGCGAAAAAAAGCGCCGAACTTCTCTCATCAAGAATTCCGACGCAGCGTACAGAGCCTCAAAAGACGATGACGAATAATAACCACCCGCATAGCGAGTGGTTTTCTCCAGCCCTATAAGGGATTGTTACCGGCAGCGTCTAAAGGCGCTGGCTTTTACTCTGTTCAAGCCCAGTGCCGTTATCACTTTGGCTTACCCCTTGAAGGGGTGGCATACTCGCGTGTAGTCAACTTATCTTGTATGATGTCATGCCGTTCTTGTTGCCGGATGTATTTCTTTATCGTTGCTTCATTGAGTCCTACCGTACTCACATAATACCCTTCTGCCCAAAATTTTCTGTTGCCGAATTTGTATTTCAAGTTTGCGTGTTTATCAAAAATCATCAAGGAACTTTTGCCTTTCAGATATCCCAGGAAACTTGACACGCTGATCTTTGGCGGGATACTCACCAGCATGTGAACATGATCGGGCATAAGATGTCCTTCTATGATATCAACTCCCTTATACCTGCATAAATCCCGCAGTATTTCCCGTATACTTTCCCGTAGTTGCAAAAATATTATTTTCCGCCTGTATTTGGGTGTAAAAACGATATGATACTTGCACAACCACTTTGTGTGAGCTAAACTTTGGGCCTTCGTTCCCATAAAAAACACCTTTCCTTATCGGTTTGCGCTGGGCCTGAACAACTTCAGCGTACGGGAAAGGTGTTTTTTACGTATAGCTCTTGTTTCCACCCGCATAGCGGGTGTTTTATTGTTTCGGCCGCCTCGCGACCTCAACAGGCTGAAACCCATAATAAAAATCCCGGCTTCTCCGAAGAGAAACCGGGATGAACTATATAACTCTGACGAGAGTCTAGAGAGGAATGTGATATCCCTCTCCCTCAAGTAAGCGGAGCATTTCACGCTGTGTTTCTATTTCACGGCGGTACATAAAATGCAAATAATCTCCATCCAATTGTGAAACCTGAGCTTTTTTAATTACAGTGATGTATTCTGAACGCAGCAGCGGAGGTACAACCAACGGGAGATACCCTTCCTGCAACAATATTGTATTCATCGCTAGACGGGCTATACGGCCATTCCCGTCTTCAAAGGGATGTATGTTCACGAGCTTTAAATGAACTCTGATCGCAAATTCAACTGGATGGAGTTTTCTACGGTACTCTCTCATCCAACATTCGAATGCTTCCATCAAGACAGGAACAGTATCCGCCTTGGGAAATACAAAAGGAGTTCCTGTGACAAAAATTTGTTTTTTCCTGTATACTCCAGCAATTCCATTTTCGACGCCGCCCTCCAGCAAGGCGTGCATTTCCAGAATATTGTCATTTGTCAGAACATGCTCGTGAAGTAAAGAAAACATCGCATCATACGCTTTTGCATGACCAGTGATCGCTAATGCATCGCGCAGAGGCTTTCCTCCAACAGTAAGACCTTCTTCCAGAAGAATCTTTGTTTCCGACTCCGTATAGGAGAACCCCTCCAATGCCGTTGAACTGTAGGCCAACCCCACGCGGTAATATGCTTTGATCTCCGGCAGGAGCTCTTCACCCAATGGCCTGAACATATCAAGTTTTTTTTTATAATCATCTATTTTTTCTAACATATCCATTCCCTCTGTTTCATTACATACCGTGTCTGGGCAGGAGTTGGCAAGCCATTGGAGAGAGGCTCAAAGGCAAGTGGCATAGAGTCTCTCAAAGGGGTCTCCCTGTTTTTCGCACTTCGCCATGAGCGTCTGGGCTTTCTGTTCTCCCAACAGTGTTTCAACTTCCTCATTCAGCCGTTTTCGATCCAGCGTTACTCTCCCGTTCTGTGGAATCACCCGGAACGTATGGTTTCCTGTATTGATCCATTCTCCTTTGACCGTATGGGAAAGCTGGTAGGCGACTTTCAAATGGGATTCCAATTCTCCGATTTCTGCTTCAATGGATTTTTTCTGTATTTTCAGATTCATAAACTGTGCAAGGGTATCCTCCCACTCAGGGTGTGAAGAACCTTTGAAGTGTGGACAATCCTTCCTCCAAAGACACGATGGGCACAGGGGGAAAGTCCCTGTACCGTTTGAATCGTGTTCAGGTTCAGCAGATTGTCTCTCAGCGCAATCATGGTTTCCCAGAACTCGGAAGCCATATCCAGACACCGGGAGTTATCCGTATCTTTAGGAAAAAACGGGCCAAAGGCTTTGGCATCGCACATGGAGAGACAGAGAACCCACCCTTGAATGTCACAAGCTGAAGCATCAGAAAGGGGTACTCCAAGACATTTGTTACACATTTCAGAGAAGATCTTGTGATAAAGAACTTCCCCCGTTTCCTGAATGAGATTGAAAATCGGCTGGTCCCAATAGGCTTTGAGCAATACCGTCTGACCGCCGATCTGCATGGCATGGCTCCCAGAAAGCGTTACCGACAGCCTTCCGGTGGATTTAACTCCCAGAATCCGTACTGTGGGTTGAGGTTGTGTGGCGATGAGCGTGAAATCCAGATGGGCCTTGATGGGCACATCGCCATATAGGATCTCGATTTCCAGTTGAGACAGAGGGAAGAGACCATATCCCATGAGAGCCCGATGGACGCCCGTCTCGAACCCGTGACCTCGCTACGTTTGCGAGCGTCGCCAGTATGTTTGTGTTGATACATGTAGAGCTTGCCAGCCAGTGCCGCCCTTGTTAACCGCACGACATTACTGTCCTTGTAGGCGAATGAAAGCTCTTTTAACAGCTGCTTCATCTCTCGCATGGAAGTGTCTTTGCTTGCTTGAGGCTAATTCTTAGATATGAGGATTCGTCGAAAGTCTATCCAATAATTAATTTCTTAGAATCAACCACTTAAACCCAGTACGTATAACATGCGTACAGGTAAAACAGCCCGACAAGTTCTTATAAAAATATAAGTACTTATTATTGTCGAAAACAGCAAAAATAAAGAATTTGTATTTATTTCAGAATATAATATAATAATAGGTATATGGATTAAAAATATACCAAAAGAATTTCTTCCTATATCTGAAAGCAATTTGCTAGATATAAAATTTTTATTTTGCATAAAAAATGTTATGACAGCCAATGAATACATAAACGATGTAATTTTTATCGCTGTAACAGCATCACCTATCATGCTAAAATTTAAAAACAAAAAATATGATTCAACATGATAATATATATGTAACAAAAATTAAAATTATTGATATATGTGGATTTATATTTACCTTGTGATTACTTAGATATACACCATAAACGAAAAAAACAATCCAGACGGGAAATACGCCAGCATATAAAATAAGAGGAATTTTGATTTTCAAAAAATATCTTGCATAAAATATTATTAAACAACTTATACAACTAAGTATAAAAGAAATGATAAGACAACTTTTTGTATCTTTTATCATTTGAAGCAATACGTAGTACTGAATAATAAGTGCAATAAAGTAATATGGTCCTAATGTTGAACACAAAAATATTTTTATGAGCGCAATATTTATTGATATGGGTTTGTGAATATACAGTACGATTGTGAATATGAATGAATAAAAAAGTAAAGGAATATATATTTTGGGAATCTGTTTTCTCAAAAAATGTAAAAAAACTTGTTTCGACTGAAAGTTAGCACAAAAGTAGCCAGAAAGAACTAAAAATAATGGAACAGCGAAGTTGATGCCATTTCGGTAAAAAAGAGTTGTGATGTCTGTTGATAAATTATTTGAATAATGTAATGTATGAATAGATACAACTGCAATAATTGCTATTCCACGTAAAAGATCAAAATACGGCTCCCGCTTTACCTCTCTCTCTCTCTCTCTCTCTCTCTCTCGACTTTACCATATCCATATACTTTCCTTTTTCAGAATTGCATATAAGAATTTATCTAAAGAAATGCTCCATTACTATTTATGCAAAATATTTTATCTAAGAATCATGCTCCTTTCCCAAGCATTGCCTTTACCCTATCCAGCAATCCCAGCCTGCGCAGGACTTCGGCTACGCATGACTTGAGCGTATATTTTCGTGTGGCATATCTTTTGACCAGCACATCAAAGGGCAGCTTCTTAAGATTCTCAAAAAACTTTGAACGATTCTTGTGAAACACGACAGACTTTGTCATGGCAGGGTTACCGCGTAAAGCGGCATCAAGCGCAACGGATGCCCTCGTGCAGGAGGAAGAAACCGCGTCAAAAGCTTTCGTTCCTTTAGGTGAATGGACGATAACCAAAGATGTCCCCTTGTCATCATCCAGAGGAGGAAGAACAGACTGGATGCCCCAAAAGTCAGCCAATGTGATATCGCTCGCGCGCCCTATCTTTTTGAATGCGCATGTACCGCAGCTTGGACGCAAACAGCAATCCGTGAGGAATGCCTGCATGAAAACATCTCGCTCCAAAGGAGCGAGATACTCCGTATCATTCATAAAAGTGAATGATACGGAGAATCTCTTCCAGCCATATTTCTTATGTCTGGAAGAGATTCTCCGCGTCTGCGACGCGTTTTTTGTTTCCCGAAATGCCACATATTCTCTCCACACCAGAGGGGATGGGACACCGTGGCAGACAAGGTCTATAAGCAGAAGATTGGCGTAGTCCGCCCCAAGAAAAACTCGCAGGCCCTCAATCTGACAGGGCGTGCCGCTGAACAGCACCTCCCTGCCAGCCTTGAGATGGTGTCTGACTTGCTGGAAAACGGTTCCGATACGGCTCTGCGTGTATTTGGAGCCACGCAGGCGCGCCAAGTCTTCCATAGTTTCCACCGCGATGTGCTCAACGTCAAAACACTCGTTGAACGCGGCGCCGAAGACCACACCGCCATTTTGAATCACGCTCTCCGCCAATAGGGAAAACACACCGCCGGAAGAAGATTCTTTGCGAACCGCATCACTTCTGTTCATCGCGGCCCATGCTGCCGGCTTTACAGAAGTCTCCTCTGCCGGATGTAAAACCGGGCATATGTCTTCGCACTTCCCGCAAGAAAGACAATGGCCCATATCAGGGACAGGGTATAGGAATCCTTCGGAATCACTTACCATCTGGATACAATGTGAAGGACATATGTTGACGCAGGCTTCACAGCCACAGCAACGGGATTTATCAGAAACCCTAATCATTTGTTACCTCTTTACTCTAGGCATAACTAATCGACGTACTGTAAAACGTTCTTCACTGTTCAGGCCAAATCCATAAAGCATCAGAGCATAAAGTGATGAATATAAAATCCCATACAGTATAAATGAATGGAATGAACTGACAGGGAATTTTAAGATGAGCACACTGCAGATGAGAATAGGGGATACAGTTTTGAGAAAAAGCCAAGCAATATCTTTCCAGAACAGCACAATATCCAGTCCAATCCGTTTGTGATAGTACCAGTTGATGATAAAAATATTGAATATAGTAAGTGCCACACAGGTCCCTATGGCTACTCCAATTTCCTGCCATTTGATGACGAGTACTAGAGAGATAAGGATATTGACCAAAGAACCTATGAGGTATGCTATTGAGCGAAATCGGTGCATATTCTTGGCTTTCATGATGTCAATGCCAAGATTCTGGATGAGGGGAAAGGTTACAGGAACAATGAGCAGCAAGGCGACCCAGTAGGCATTGGCATACGCGGGGCCAGCCCATATTTTCATAAAATACTGGCCAAGAAGAATAAAGCCACCCAAAATATAAAACAAAATGAAGAACTGCGCACGACCAATTCTGATGAAAAGACCTGTCAGGCTGGTATGGTCGCTCTGCTCTTCCACCATTTTGTTGACCAGCGGCACATAGACTGAGGAAATAGAGGTGGAAATCGTTAAGTACATCGTATTGATGAGGGCACCAACAGCGAAGACGGCCACGGCTTGAGTTCCTACCATTTTGCCTAAAATAAACCGCCCCGCGTTCCAGTTGATCTGATCTGTGATAAAGTTGAGAAAAAGCCATGCCGAAAAGAGCCAGACTTCTTTCAGCAGCCCCCAGCGGAATGAAAGGAAGTTGAATTCCATCCGGTTGTTTTTCACGCTGTAACGCCAGGCCAGCAGAAAAGACAGGGCATTCAGCGCCAGCGTCACGGCAACGATGCTAAGGGAACCGCATCCTTTAAGCAAAAAAGGTATCGTCAACAGTGGGCTGGCAATAGCGACAAGAAAGCCCATGCCGCGCTGAAATGTGAATCTTTCGTTTGCCGTCAGATTGCAGATAAAAACAGCCTGAGGGAACGAGAGCGCCATGTTGGCAGACATAACAACTATGAGAGCCCGTGCCGTGTGCAGCTCCTGCGAAGTTGCGGACGCATGAAGCAGCTTCGGAGCATGACAGGCAAGCACCGCCCCCACAGCCAGCGCCACAGCGCCCATACACAGAAAAACCGTCATGAACATGCCGTTCAGCGACGCCATGCCTTCCCGATCGCCAGCCACGGAAAAACGGGTGAAGAAACGGACGTACGCGCCGCTAAAGCCCAGCGAAAGCATACCGAGTGCCGCAATGACGGACTGGACAAGCTGATACAGCCCGAATTCCTCCTGCCCCAGTATGCGCAGAACAAAGGGCGTGTACGCCAGCATCACGACGACCTGAACGCCCAAGGTCGCATAAGAAAGCGCGATGCCCGCTGTGCGCTGATTCATCGTTTGAACAGTCTGCGCTTCAGACCTGAAAGCGTCTCACGGGAAAAGGGTATTTTACCGAATAGATACATCGAATTGCCCTTCAAGGGCTTACACACCACGGGGATACAGCCGAAGAGCAAAAGACGTTTATCGTGTTCACGTTCTTCGATGCTGAGGATAGGAATGGACAATCGATCCCGGCGAACAGGAATGAATTCCTTGTAGGTAGGCTCCATGGCGAGGCTACGTTTGAGATAGTCAAGCGAAACGACGCGCTCTTCTTCAATGCGTTTCCATACCGGAGCAAAGTCAAGCGGGGTGTCGAATTGCGTGTCGTTTTTCTTATCGAAGGAAGGGCAGAAACGGGAAAGAGGTATATCCAAGGTACTACACAAACTTTCCAGTCGGGCGTTTCCGCGGTTTGCGGTGGCACGGGTAATGAACTGCTTACGGTAAATGATCGAAAATACTGTTCCGTGAAAGGAATCCGTTACCATCAAGGAAGCGTGTTTAATGTAACTGAGCCATTGCGGTACAGAGCGGAATTCTCCCTGCTCGTCCTTGCAGATGTTCACGATTTCGTATTCCGCAGACAGTTTTTTATAGAGAGCCGATGCCCGGAACTCATCCCAGTGCTCATCATCCAAGAACATGACTCCCACATATTTTTCCGGCTGTGCGCAGGGTTCGCTATCAATAATGGGCTGATAGTCCTTGGGATCAAGAAGAAGCGTCGGATCAAGAACCTGTATGGCATCAAGCCCGAAGGTGTTCTTCATGATATGGACGCCACTGGATTCGCGGACGGAGTGGGCGTCGAAGCGGGAGAGAAGTCGCTTAGCGCTATTTTTTATAAAATAATTCTTTTTATATGAATTTACACCAAAAGATGCGGCATATGAAATCATTAGTCTTTTACCATAAATAGTCTTCAAAAAATAAGGTGTATCAGGAGATTGTCTAAAAACTTGATCACTGCCAACTATAAAAGTATCAACATACTGATATATATCATGTAATCCCTTTAAGTTGTTTATTGTTTTACCAACAGTTAAAAAATCATGTCGAAATTTTTGAAACCCTTTACTGGTTATTCTATATGAATCGGGTATGTAATCTATACTTATAGAATTATAATTATACAATTTTAAAATACTTTTTAATGAAAAAGCTACCAATACAGCTCCAAAATTATCTGATGAAAAATGAAAATTTAGTGTGCCAATAGTCTTCATTATTCCTCCATAATATATTTACTTTTCATAATATTAAATCCAATAGGACGTAAAATATTTATCATAATAAGTATACATAGAAAATAGTATTTTTTCGATAGTAATTATAAGTAAGTTATTATAGACTATAGTTTATTTTTATAGAAATCCATCTCCATATTTTATTACATTCATAATAAAATATATAGTTTTATATAAAAAAAATAGCAAAGAAAGTATAGTTATTGTATTCATTCCCCGTTTATTTTGAAAAGCAAAATAGCAAAATATTAAAAATGAAAACATATTTATTCTAGTTCCACCAATATAAAGACATGCTATGATAAATGGAGAAATCAAAAGGATAGGATCGAGTATTTTTTTTGATATTACTATAGATAAAATTAAGCATATAATAGATTTATATGTTTCGCTAACCCCATAAGACTTAATCCATACAAGTTTATTTAAAAATTGGTCTTTTAAAAAAAAGAAACCTACTAATGCTATAATAATTACGATAGAAACTGTTTTGAGAATTTTATTTAATGTAATTCTATTTGATACTTTATATAACATATTACGCACTAATATTACTATATATAACATTGACATTTGTAAATGCGATACTAAAGATAGCAATACATTTATATATTGATTTCTAGAATTTTTTGCATTCAAAGCAAACATAAAAAATAACATAGCAACTTTTAGACGTTCAGCGGAGGTTAACAGAACAATTGTATAATAATTAAATAAAATAAGTATAATTATAAACCACGATACATTTATTTTTTGTAAATATAGTAAAATATTATAAATCATTACGGCATTAATAAAAGAAAATAAAACATCTTTATTTAGTATATTATGAAATACATATACAATTAGAAAATGAATAATCTCTTTTGAGTCTATACTTGATGAATAAAATTGAAAGGCACTGATTAATTGATCAGGCATATTCTTATATATTTCTGAATACCAATACAGATCTCCGAATTTATAATATGAATATAGAAACATCGAAAAAACAAAAAAACAAATACTTATACATATATTTATTATTTTTACTTGCATAATATATCAAAAATAGGATTATCTTTTATTAAGATTAATAGCATTACCCTTTGGGTAACAGTACGGTCACGTAGCCATCATTCACTAAAAATAATCATAACCAACTTTCCAGAGGCGTCTCAATGCAGTCGGCAGTCTTACGTCCCGTGTCGTTACTATGTGGATTGCTGAAAAAAAATGAGCCAAATGTTCTCATATTACATTTTTTACTAATGAATATAAAATTTTTTGTATTCATAGATCATTTTTGATTGCGTAAATTTATTATCTGGCTCATAAGAGGATTCAGTTTTTTGGGGCAGGGATTCAATGAGCAATCTTGATAATTCATATGAAGACTTTTCTTTTACTATTTTCCCACTAATGTTATCCACACATTCCGGACTTCCTCCTGAATCATATGTAACTACAGGAGTACCGCAGGCTTGCGCTTCAAGATTGACAAGCCCTAAAACTTCTTCATACGTCGGGTTAACGAATACATCAGCCGCCGTATACCACTGCGCCAATTCCTGCGGACTCTCCGTACGAATAATACCTAGGATATTTTGTGGAAGTTTGTCTTTTTGCTTTTTTGATACGCCCACCATGACAATCTGATATTCTGTGGGTAAAAGATCCGCCAGTTTCAACATGTCATTGAAGCCTTTTCTCTCAGACCAGACGTTCGCCACGCCAAGAACAATCTTTTTATTCATTAACCCGAAGCGTTCTCGCAGATTACTCGGAGTAGGTTTGAATATGTTTCTATCTATACCATTGTGAATAACTTCAATGGGATATTTAGCCAAAAACGATTGTTTAACCAACCCTGCCAGCCAATGCGATGGGCTAACTAATGTCATCTTGGGTATACTTGTAAAAAGTTCTTTTTTCTTTTGATAATTCCATATACTGTTATCATAACCCAAACTCTTGGGATAGCTTTTCGTCTGTGGACAATCGTGACATTGTACCTTCCATTTAGCGCAGCCTACAAAATCAAAATGAGAACAGTGCCCAGTGAAAGCCCAGCAGTCATGCAATGTCCAAACTACAGGCTTCCCGTATTCGGACAAAAAATGAAATAATAGACCTAGATGAATATAATAGCCGTGAATATTATGCAGATGGATGATATCAGGCGCGTATTTTTCTACTTTGTCTAAAAAATATTGTGTTGCCCCGCGTGCCGCAAAGCCATGGCGATCCCAAAGGCGTGTCGCCAATCCATGACGATAATGATCAAATTTGCTTCCAATACGTATGGTATCTTCAAGCGGGACTGTGCCGCCATATCTCCGGCCCCAAGCAATCTTGCATTCATGCCCTTCGTCTTTGAGTCCGTGGTACAAATTCTGAGCAATTTTACCCGTGGAACCCACCCCGCAGACACTGTTGATCTGTAATATCTTCATGTGACTACGCCTTTCTCCACACCATCTTATTGACAATCCCTGTATAACTCTGGATGATCTTCACGATCTTGGTGCTGACGTTTTCCTCAACATAATCGGGCACAGGAATTCCGTGGTCTCCATTTCTATTCATCTCCACAGCCGTATCGACAGCCTGCAGGATTTGTTCAGTTGTGATGCCGGCAATGATAAAATCGCCTTTATCGATGGCCTCTGGTCGTTCAGTACTTGTGCGGATGCACACGGCAGGGAAGGGATAGCCAATAGACAAATAGAAGCTGGATTCCTCAGGTAACGTTCCACTATCGGATACAACCGCGAAAGCGTTCATCTGGAGCTTATTGAAATCATGGAAACCCAATGGCTTGTGTTGAACAACGCGGGAATCGAACTTGAATCCCCGCCTTTCTATAAACTTGGCGCTTCGAGGATGGCAGGAGTACAGGATAGGCATATCGTACTTTTTCGCCATGGCGTTGATGGCGTTCATCAGGCTAAAAAAGTTGGCCTCCGTATCAATATTCTCCTCCCGATGGGCGGAAAGAAGAATGTAGCCTTCTTTTTTCAGTTTCAGCGTATCCAAGATTTTTGATGCCTGAATCTGTGTCAGATTCTCCCGCAACACTTCCGCCATAGGAGAGCCAGTAACAAAAGTGCGCTCCCTGGGATAACCTTCAGCATTAAGATACCGGCGAGCGTGCTCGGAGTAGCACATATTGACGTCGGAAATATGGTCGACGATGCGCCGGTTGGTTTCTTCCGGCAGGCATTCGTCAAAACAACGATTACCGGCTTCCATATGAAACACCGGGATATGCAGCCGTTTGGCGGCATAGGCGGACAGACAGGAATTCGTATCTCCCAGAACCAGCACAGCATCAGGTTTCTGCTCAGCAAGCAAGGCATACGATCGGGCGATGATATTGCCCACAGTCTCGCCAAGGTCTTTTCCCACGGCCTTGAGATAAAAGTCAGGGGCACGAATGCCCAGATCATCAAAGAACACTTGATTCAATTCGTAATCATAATTCTGTCCAGTATGTACGAGAATCTGCTCAAAATAGTTATCGCATTTCTTGATTGTGGCGGAAAGACGGATGATTTCCGGTCGCGTGCCAACAATAGTCATCAGTTTGAGCTTACTCATACTTCCTCGAAATAGGTATCTGGCTTGGTGGGATCAAAACACTCGTTACACCACATGAATGTCACCATGTCGGCATCGCCCAGATTTTCGATGTTGTGCGTATATCCCGGCGGGATATCCACGACTTCCAGTTTGCCCCCGCTGACGAAATATTCCTGTACTTGGTCAGAGCCGATCCTACGAAAACGGATGACGCCGAAACCGCTCACGACCAAAAATTTCTCGTTTTTGGTGTTATGCCAGTGGTTGCCCTTGATAATGCCGGGATGCAAAATATTTACGCTGAACTGTCCGCAGTCGGCAGTGCGAATAACTTCCGTGAAACTGCCGCGAGGGTCGATCTTCATTTTGAGCGGATAGCTAAACTTGTTCTCCGGGAGGTAGGACAGATATGTGGCGTACAGCTTTTTCGTCAGCGCGTCCGCCATGTCAGGGACCGATAAGTCATCGCGGGTGTTCTTGAAACTCTGAAGCACCTTGACTAAAGTTCCAAGCTGGATGGTGTGTGTCACCGGAACAATACACATCACTCCCTGCCTGGTCGGATTTCCTTCGAGGGCATGAATCAATTCGTCGATGACGTCATCAATATAGGCAAGATTAAGTATGACAGAGGGATTATTAACGGTAATAGGCAAGTCTCGCGTGATGTTATAACAAAAGGTGGCTATGGCACTGTTGTAATTGGGGCGACACCATTTGCCGAATACATTGGGAAAACGATATACCAGAGCCGGAGTGCCCGTTTTCGCGGCATGGGCAAGCAGGATGTCCTCGCCAGCTTTTTTGCTTCTGCCGTAGGGCGTCTCCAGTTCCGCCTGAATTGAGGAGGAAAGCATGACCGGACATTTGTTGGCATGCCGTTCCAGCTTGTCCAATAGCTCCAAAACGAACGTGCTGTTGCCGTCCGTAAATTCAGCCTGCTCTTTTGGGCGATTGACCCCGGCCAGATTGAAAACAAAGTCCGCCTTCGAGCAATACTCATCCAATAATTCTGAACAAGTATCTCTGCCATATTCCCAAATGACCAAATCGGGCGAAAGCCGCCTCGTCTTGTCTTTGCCGTCACGTATATTTTTCAACGCCACAAGCAGATTCTTACCAATAAAACCTCTGGCACCGGTAATGAGTATGTTCATCGACTCCCCTTCCAAGCGGAGAGTTGTCCCTGAATATACGGGAGTGAGAGCAGTTTTTCCTTAACCTCTTCCACAGTCAGCATGGTCGTGTTGCTGGAATTAAATTCGTTCAACGCCGTCCGTTTTGGGTTGCCCTGAATGAAATATTTGTCGTAGTTGAGGTCGCGTTTGTCACACGGAACACGATAGAATAAGCCGAGGTCAACAGCATGAGCGCATTCTTCATTGGTGAGCAGCGTTTCATACATTTTCTCGCCATGACGGATACCGATAATTTTGATTTCGCTTTCAGAGTGGAAGAGTTCCTTGACTGCCTGCGCCAATACGCCAATGGTGCAGGCAGGAGCTTTCTGCACAAGGATATCGCCGGAAACGCCATGTTCAAATGCAAAAAGCACAAGGTCTACGGCTTCATCTAACGACATGACGAAGCGGGTCATATTGGATTCCGTAACAGTGAGAGTATGCCCATACCGCATCTGTTCTATCCATAAGGGAATGACGCTTCCTCTGCTGCACAATACATTGCCATATCTCGTGCAGCATATTTTTGTTTTATCTGGCGATACAGTGCGGGATTTAGCCACGATAACTTTTTCCATCATGGCTTTGCTGGCACCCATGGCATTGACGGGATAGGCAGCCTTATCGGTGGAGAGACAAATGACCGCCTTAACGCCTTCTTCAATGGCCGCAGTCAACACATTATCTGTCCCGACGACATTGGTTTTGACCGCTTCCAAGGGAAAGAACTCGCAGGATGGAACTTGTTTCAATGCCGCGGCATGAAAAATATAGTCAACTCCATGGATGGCATTCTTGACAGAAGCAAGGTCGCGCACATTACCAATGAAGAACTTGATCTTTCTTGCAACATCCGGCATGGCAGCCTGAAATTCATGCCGCATATCATCCTGCTTTTTTTCGTCACGGGAAAAAATGCGGATTTCAGCAATATCGGTGGAAAGAAAACGGTTCAGGACCGCATTGCCGAACGAACCGGTGCCGCCGGTGATGAGAAGCGTTTTATCTTTAAACATTGTCGTCTCGCTTAATATGTCGCATGATTGCCCGATATGATCGCTCTACCGTATAATTTTCAAGGAAAAATTTGTACGCATTTTTTCCCATTTCCTGTATGATCCGAGGATTATCTACAAAAAAATCAAGACTCTGATTAAAAGAATCAAGATCACCCCATAGGCAATTCCGACCAAAATGATTTTTTTCAGCAATGGTTCCAACATCTGTTATAGAATCGACGGCTGCAATATAAGGCATTCCCGATTGCATATAGGAAAGAATTCGTGATGGGAAATTGGGAAAAGTAAAGCGAGCATCCAAAAATACAAATCCGACATCGCAGGCGGCACACAGTGCTTCATAATCTTCCTTAGGAAGAGGAGGCAAAAGACTCGTATTTCCTGGCCTCTGTTCATCAAAAAAATGCTCCAGTCGTTTCCGTTCACTTCCTGTCCCTGCTATGACAAAATGAGTATTCGCCCGTTTTTCATTGGCAGTGATACACTGTGTGATAAAATCTATCCCCTGGGGGCGGCCAAGATTTCCTCCATATACAAAGACAATTTTATTTTTTGGGATGCCGTATTTATCCAGTAAAGAACGATCCCGGCTGATATCCTGGGGAATCAGTGAATTGGGATTAATCTCCACTTTGGAAGGATGAACAGAAGGATTATGCCGCAAAACATATTCACAACTTGCAGGAGACATGCACCCTATTTTATCAGAAATGGAATAGAGTTGCTTTTCTTTCCAGCGGAAATACAACCACGGAGGCGAATATTTTGAAAAAAGTTTCAAATCTACAGCCCCCTGTGGCATAATATCCTTCAAAAGCAAGTAGGTGTAAGCACCATCCCTTTTCTTGAGATAGTTAACAACACGTCCCAGTGTCATAGGTGGAGTTGAATATAAAATGCAGTCAAAATATCTATCTGATAAATATTGCCTAATAGCATAAATAAATTGGTACTCTAGCAATACCATTCCTATGCCTTTTTCAAGAATATGGCATTGTCCAGTAACATTAAGGGTACGTACTTGTAGAATAGAAACACCTTCTTCTAATCTTATACATGTATTCAACCCAAATCGGCGCTGGGTAGGACAAACTACAGTTACTGAATGCCCATATGATAAAAAGCATCGAATTAGATCAGGATAAATGCCTTTTTGAGACATTTCGAATAATGATATTGTTAAGAAACAAATATTCATTGCATTAGTATTATTAATTTTTTCTTTAGATGAATGGTATTTTCCCATAAAGGGAGGCATAGTTGCTTCGTTGGCAGCACTGATGCCTTCACGGCGGAACACTTTCTGTATTGTTTTTAATAAGATTTTGAGGTCTCCAACAAAAGTTATATTATCCACATACTCAACATCAAGATCAAATTTTGCTTCCCAAGAAATAGTATTACGTCCATTGATCTGAGCTAATCCACTTAGACCGGGACGTACTTCATGACGGCGCTTTTGATGTTTATTATAAAGGGGAAGATATTGAACCAGTAAAGGACGTGGGCCCACAAGGCTCATATCACCACACAACACATTTATAAATTCAGGAATTTCATCCAAACTTGAACTACGCAAAAATTTTCCAAATGCATTTAGGCGTTGTGCGTCAGGCAGCAAGTTGCCATTCTCATCATGATCATCAGTCATGGTACGAAATTTATACAATGTAAAAATTTTTCCATCTTTTCCCGGCCTTTCCTGTTTAAAAAACACGGGACTCCCCAAATTTTTCTTAACCAGTAGGGCAATGATGAGAAATACCCACCAGAAGAAGAGAAAAAACAAGAGTACACAACAGCAGTCAAAGGGCCGTTTAAAGTAATTTTTATACATTTTCATGAAGTGGACGCGCAGGACAGCCTACGACTGTACAGGGTGTTGTAATATCTCTGATCACGACCGATCCAGAACCTACTGTACACAATCTACAAATGGATATATCATTATTGACTATCGCTCCTGCTCCTATCCATGTATGATCCCCAACTTTCACTGTTCCGCAGAGATGTGAACCAACAGCAATATGACAGTAGTTACCCACTGTACAGTCATGATCAATTGAGCTTGACGTGTTCACTATAATCCCTGAACCGAGTTTAGTGCCTCTGTTAATGACAACACCCGGCATAATGACCGTCCCCCTTTCAATAACAACATCTTTACTGATAATAGCATTTGGATGAATAAGCGTAGGAAATACTGCACCGTGGTGGTCCAAGCGTTCCATAAATTTTTGACGCGCTTTACTATTACCTATGGCTACAAAAATATCGTATTCGTGAATAAAATTTTCAGCTCTAGTTGTATCTCCAAAGAATGGATACGAAAAAGCATCGGATGGAGTCACATCATCTAAAAAGGCAATGGACTTATATCTGTGCACCTGCTCGGCGATATCAGCGACCACGCGACCATGCCCCCCTGCCCCTATTATGATAAGCTTTTCATGCAGCATCAGAAACATCCCCGCACAATTTTGATTATGTGTTCTACTTCTTCAGCCGTCATCTTGATATCACTCGGCAGACATAGTCCCTGTTCAAATATACCTCTACCCACATCGCCTTCCATGCTTATAAAATCATGCCCGGCGTAGAAAGGCTGTAGGTGCATGGGCTTCCAGATCGGTCTGGATTCAATATTTTCCTTTTCCAATGCATCCATGATATCGAGCGGACTTACCGGGCATTTCGGCTCAAGAGTCATACAGGATAACCAAAAATTCGGTTCGGACTCAGGGAGAAAAGGATTCATCCTGATGGTGTCAATGTCCGCGAAGGCCAACTTATACATTTCATATATTTCTTTTTTTCTGACGATATATTGGTCCAGCGAATGCAGTTGGCCCCGTCCGATTCCAGCAACAATATTGCTCATCCGGTAATTATAGCCTAGTTCCCTGTGTTCGTAATGCCGCGCCGCCTCACGGGACTGCGTGGCCCAGAACCGAGCTTTCCTGATGGCTTTTTCATCCTCCGAAACCAGCATGCCTCCGCCGGAAGTCGTGATGATCTTGTTGCCGTTAAAAGAGAACACGCCGTATGTGCCGAATGTCCCAGTCTGCCGGCCTCTATATGTCGCGCCTAAGGATTCGGCGGCATCTTCAATCAATACGGCATCGTGTGCCTCACAAACAGCTGTGATTTCATCCAGTTTGGCTGGTGTCCCGTATAAGTTGGCAACAATGACACACTTGCACGCAGGGTATTTGGCAAAGGCTTTTTCCAGCGCACGGGGATCCATGTTCCACGTCTCGCGTTCGGAATCGATGAATACCTGAATGCCGCCTTCGTAGGAAACAGGATTGACTGTTGCGGAAAACGTCAAATCTGAACAAAAAACAAGGTCGCCACGTCGTACCCCAGCCAATTTGACCGCCAAATGCAACGCCGCAGTACCCGAGCTCAACGCAGCGGCATGGGGACTGCCAATATACGCCGCAAGTTCGCATTCAAATCCATCAACGTTCTTGCCAAGCGGAGCAACCCAGTTCGTATCAAATGCTTCCTGTACATATCCAAGTTCATCGCCATTCATGGTTGGCGAGGAGAGGTAAATCCTCTTGGCACTACTCACGATTTCCCCCAAAAATTCATTAAGATGCGAGATGAAGCCTGCAATGCTCTTCAAATAGAAGCCGAATCTTCCGCATCCTTTCCCGTGTCTCTTCATCAGCGGTAGCGGCACAGGCTTCAAAGTCCGCCATCTTTCTTGTCAGCAAGGCATAGCGTTGAGCGTTCCACAGTATCTCAGCATAACGAACCAAAGCCCGGGGATCATCAGGAAGCTTTTTCAGATGCTCTTCCGCAATGAGATACTCTCCCCTCTCCATCAAGCCATCGATTCTAACGATTTCCGGGGTGCGTTCCGCATACAGCAGTTGCCGGGCGACCTCTTGCTGGGCATACGCTTCTTCCTTGTTTCCAAGCTCCGCGTAGACTTCCGCTTTTCGTTCAGCGACAATCCGCCGCAGAACCGTCTTGTCCCGTCCGTCTCGTCGGAGAAAGGCTAGTGTGCCCAGAGTATCCGGCGTTTCCTCATCAGGCCGGGCCTGATTTAGCCTTTCCATCTGCTTCAAAGCCTCCAGCGCGTCGGCCCACTGTTTTTGCGAATGCAAAAAGAAATACAACTGCTCCTGTCCCTGAACGGTATCCGGGCAAACCTGCCTGAGGAGGCTCACTTCCGGCCTTATCCCCCAGATAAAAGCCAGCGTTTTGCCGATCAACGCAGGATACTCTTCACCTGTCCGGCGTGCGTATGCGATCAGCAAGCCGAACGCAGCATCATCGGTACGGCCTTCCAGCCGCTCTTCCTGATATCGGCGCCAATAGCCTTCCACAGCCAGACGGCTCACATCACCATTGTAGGGATAGAGGAAACACGCCCGCTCATAGAGCTGAATGGCCGTGCCCCGCTGCAAATCCCAGCCAGCGGCATCATCAAGCGACTGCGCCAACTTTGCCCAGACCAGCGCGTTTGTGGGGGCGACGGCAAGCATCCGCCGATAAGACTCGGCAGCCTTCCGGTACCACTCGGCAATGGAGTGACGCTCTTGCCCTGACAGGGAACTAAACGCACCGGGAAGGTCCTCCGCATACACGGCACTCCAGACTCTGCCCGGAGAAACCTTCCAGCTATGCGTCTCGGAAAGCTTCTCGGCCAGCAACACCGATTGGCGGATAAAGGCCAATTGGCGGAAGGCATCGGCCATGCCGTCAAGGGCATCCAAGCGCATGAATCCTGTTTCAAGAATCTTCCCACCCTGACGGAGGATCATTTTCTGGCGTTCCGCCGCGGAAAAAGCCTGCGTCACTTCCGGCAATTCGCGCAATTCATTCATGCGGTTCAGTGCAATACCGGCGTGATAGCATTCGCTGTAGGCTTTCAACATCACGAAAACGGGAATGCACAAAAGGATAGCCAGAACATACAACGGGCGGCCCAGCTCCCACTGGTCGTTTTTTTTCCGTGCATAGCCCCACCTCGCCGCATGGCTCAGCACAACCGTCACGGCCAGCCATACGAGCATGTTCCCCGGCTGTTGCAGCCCGTAGTCAAAGACCTCATGCCCAGCTGTCACCAGCAGAGCCGCCATCGCGCCGACACCCACAAAGTGCAAGGACGACCGGGGTGCAGCCAGCACCCAGCGCGCATTGCGCCAGAACAGATACGCAAGCCACCCCAGCACCAAAAGCGCACAGGGTATGCCCAGCACGACGGCCAGTTCCATAAAGTCGTTATGCACATTGAAAGAAATGGTCCCCGGAGCATAGGAAGGCTCGAAAAGCGGGCTCAAATAGCGAAAGGCCCCGAAGCCCGTCCCCCAGAAAGGGGACAGCCCGATGACGGAGAGGGCCGTTTTCCAAATCTCCCACCGCACGAGCCCGCTAGGGTCTTCTCCCGACAGTGCCACTTCAAGCCGGGAAGTCAGAACATCCAGCCCGTAAAAGCTGACGAGCCCGATGGCGACAAGAAGCACCGCCAACGTCATGAAAGAAGATTTCGTATCCCCCAGCCGCCGGAAGGCATAGAGCGAAAAAGCGATCACGCCCACAAGTGAGCATAGAATTCCTGCCCTCGAATAGGAAAAGAACAGCCCCAGAAGGCAGAGGACAAGGCACGCAAGCGTCGCGGCCAACAATGGACGACGCCATTTGCCTGCAAGAAGCCACAGCGATGCCCCCTTGCGGGCGGAAAACAAGCCACAGGCGCAACCCAATCCCGTAAAGAAGCCCAGTTCCTGCAAGAGCGCAAAATGATTTTTATTCGGGAACGGGCCGGAGACAGCAAACGTCTTTCCCTTGTACATCCACAGCAGCCAGTCATGCCCGCCGAAATGCTGCACCAGCCCGAGAAGGCTCATCAAGGCCGCACAGCAGAGAACGGCAAAGGATAACAAGAGGATGCCGGACGGTCCGCCAAAGAGCTGGACCAGCAGAAACTGGAACACCGCCGCCGACAGCAAAAACAGCAAGGCCTGGCTGTGAAAACCCGGCAAGAGGGCGAGCAGCGGGCTGCCGGAGGGCAGTTCCGCGATTTGTAAAGCGGCCCAGAAACCTTTTATCCCCTCAGGGGCCCATAATCCCCCGATAAAAGGGGAAAGCTGCAACAGGCCCATGCCCAGAACAAGGCCGAACACCAAGGGGCCCTGCGTAGGCATCAGTGCGACCTTTCCCGAAAAGAGACAGCCTGCCGCCCAGCAGACAAGGGTAAGGGAAAGCAACATCCCGGCAAGCCCCCACCCTTCCGCATCACGTCCCCCATGAAAAAGGAGCAGCCCCGTCATGATCAGCAGAAGGGAAAAACGGCTGGCGAGCAAAAGAAAACGTCCAGTTTTCCTTTCCCACCTTTTCCGGTTTCTTCTTATCTGACGGGACTGCATAACTCTACCTTCAACATTTCCAGCAAAGGGCTATGAAGCTTTGTGAATCAACCTTTTCCACCAAGGGGCTTTCTTCCCTTCGGAAAGGGCCTTATTCCCATAGCCGTAGGCATAATATTTGTAGCCATATCCGTACCCATACGAGGAGGAGGACGTGACGTCGGCATAGTTCATAACCGTCCCGATAATCCTCGCGTTGACGGTACGCAGCGCCTCCATCGTCATCTTGAGCTGGCGCTTGTCCGTCAAAAGCAGCCGCACGGCTACGAGGAACGCCATTTCAGGCACCCCCGCGAGGATGCGGGCATCGGATACGGACAAGACCGGCGGCGCATCAATGATGATGAGATCAAAGCGGCCAAGCAGTTCCTTCAACAGAGGCGCGGTCATGGGGCCGCTCAGCAATTCCCCGGGATTCGGAGCCAAAGGCCCGCTCGGCAGGAAATACAGCGGCAAGTCGGCGAAGGGCTGCGTAACGACGGAGGGTCGTTCCTCAAGACGGACATCTTCGGCAAGCAGGTTGCTGAGGCCGACGACGGACGGGCCGGATTCATTCAGGACGCTCGACAGGCGGTGTTTGTGCATGTCGGCATCGATGATCAGAACACGCTTCCCGGCCTGAGCGTTGGCAATGGCGAGATTGAGAGAGAGGAAGGTTTTGCCTTCCCCCGTGACGGAACTGGTTACCGTAATGATGCGAGCCTTGCGCCCCGACTCGGAGAGGCTCAGGCTGGTGCGCAAGGCGCGAAACGCTTCCGCCCCTTGCCCACGGGAATCCTCTCTGGTCACGAAGTCGGCCTTTGCAGCATCAACGTGCGGAATGAAGCCAAAAACCGGGACTCGTGAAATACTTTCCAAATCCTCCTTCCGCTTCAGCGTCGAATCCAGCAGTTCCAGCACGAGGCAGAGCATCACGCTGAACAAACCTGCCGCCAGCGTGGAAATGATCATTATCTTGGCTTTTTCCGGGTAGGCGGGCTTCATCGGAGGCGTCGCCGGAACAAGTATCTGGAAGGTTCCGCCCGTACCGCTGTCCGCACTCTTGGCGATGTACAACTCGTTGACGCGCTGCAGGACCAGACGGTAGGCGCTCTCCGCCGCCTTCAGCCTGTCTTCCAGCATCCGGTATTCATCGGCGATCTGATCGAGCGCCATCAATTCCTTGCGGGCTTCATCCTGATCCGCGCTGATAATGCTGACACGGACTTTGGCCTGTTCCAGCTTCGCCTGCGCGGAAACGAGGCTGTTCTCCGTTTCCTGCGCAATGGCCTGATTCATATCGCCGATGATTTGCTGCTGTATGCGGACGCTCTTGTGGCCGGGCCCAAAGTCGATGAGCGTCTGAAGGAGATCGGACTGCGCCTTCAACTTCGCGGACTTGAAGGCGGCAAGGGTCGGGTTCTGGATGGCCTCGGGGATACTGTCGAGCCGCCTGCCTTCCTTCCTCCACAGAGCGATGGACGACACGGAGGCCTCGGCTGAGGCAAGAGCTTCTTCCGCGCTGACCCGGGCCTCGTCAAGCTTGGTAAGGCGGGCGATGCCAAGCTGCTGCGAGGATTCCACAGACAGGATATTGTTCTTCCGCTTATAGGCGTTCAACGTCTCAATGGCGCTGATGCGGTTCTTTTCCATGTTCAGCAGTTCTTCCTGCAGCTTCTCCAAACCGCGCTGCGAAAAACCGCTGGCCCTCTGCTGGCTGTCCTGCATGTAAATGTCGGCGATGTAGTTGGAAGCTTCGGCGGAAAAACGCGCATCATCCCATTTGAAGCCGATATCGATCAGGTACGTATTCGGAATCTGCTTGATGACGATACGTTTTTCCAAAGCCTTCAGGGGCTCGCGGACCCCTTCAAATTCCTTCTTTTCTCCCAGCCGGAAATGCTCGAACACCCGAGCGAGGATATGATCCGACTTGATCGTCTCGATCTGCGTCATCAGAAACGCGTCGCGCCCCTTGGCATCCGATCCGAATTCCGAATCGTAGACATCCTGAATATTGGTCACCTTGAGCGTTCCGGGCTCGACCAGCATGCGGCAGGTGGCCTGATAGATGGGGGTCGCCAGAAAGCAATAGGCCAATGCGAGAACGATGACCGTGCCACAAATCCCGGTCACAAGACGCCAACGGGTCATGACGGCCTTAATGAGGGTGGAAATATCTATTTCCAACAACCCCTCTTCTTCGGTCGGCGGCGTTTGCATCGTCCTCTCCCCTTTCGACTCTTCCATGAACTCTCCCTTTCCTTCCTCAAATAATAACGTGCAGGAGGGGGGCCGTTTTCTCCCGGACCTTGTCGCCCAAATCGGGGGACAGGGCATTCAAGGCGGCATACCCTTCCTGAAGCTCCGCAACCCGCCGTTCCGCGTCGTGGGCATCGGACCCCAGAAGCACGCGCCCAGAAAACGCCGTGCACAGCGCTTCGGCGCACCGCCTGACATCCTTTCCAAAGAACCCGGTCAAACTTCCTGAAGTAAGTTGAAGCCACCCTCCCGCATCGACGACGGGTTGCGCCAACTCCTCATGTCCCATCATGGCCGGATGCCGCTCAGGATGCGCCCATAACGGCGTCAGCCCCTTGAGCCGCGCGGCAAAAAGTAGCCTTCCAATAACGGCAGGCTGCATAAAAACGGACAACTCGAACAGAAAGGTATCACTTCGGGCAAGCCGCCCTTCCGGAAGATCCTGAAGAACGTTTACCAGTTCTTCACTCACCATCCATTCAGCGCCACCGTACAGGTGCAGTGGTATGCCCTCCCCATCCAAACGCTCCTGCAGCGCTTTCCGAACCAAAGCGTGACGCGACAACGCAACCGCCGTGTTGCCGAACGTATCCATGTGCGGCGTACACACGATAGCGGTAATCCCGTCTCTGGCGGCACACCGGGCCATGGACAGGGCCTCCTCCACAGAGGAAGCCCCGTCGTCAACACCCGGAAGGATATGATTGTGAATATCCAGCACGAGACAGGACTACCAGCGGGTTTCAGGAACGTAGACGACATCGCCCGGTTCAAGGAGCATATCGCCGCCGCCCGTACCTTCTTCAAGCAGCTTCTGGATGTCCACGACAAAGGATTTATCGCCTCGGGTAACGCGAATCTTACTCAAGGAGTTGGGACGCTCCACTCCACCAGCCAGAGCGATAACACGGCTGACCGTCAACGGGTTTTCAGGGTTGGAGTAGAACTGGCCGGGCTTCTTGGCAGTGCCGAGCACGGAAATGGGCTTTGCCTTAGGAACAACGACCGTATCGGAGGGTTGCAGGCGGATATCCGCCGCCTTCTTTCCCATCAGGATATCCTTGGCCGGAACGGAAAGAACGTTCATGTTGCCGGAGGCATCACCACGGCGGACAATGATCTTTTCCACATCCGCGCTTTCGGCAAGCCCTCCGGCGGCGCTGATCGCCTGCATGGCGGTCATCTCGCCGCCTTCGGGGATCGTACAGGAGAAATCGGCGCCAGCATTGATTTCACCCAGCACAAAAATCTTGCGGGGAGCAAAGGCTTCCACGGATACCACCACTTCGGGAGATTCAAATCCATTTCTGCGAAGCGCAGTGGCAATCACGCTTTCGATCTGATCGGGCGTCTTGCCGATGACATTGATGCGCCCCGCGATGGGAAAACGAATGTAACCGGAGTTGTCCACACGCACTTTGACGTTCATATCTTCCTGACGGTAGACATAAATGGAGAGCAAATCCCCTTGGGAAATGCTGTAGGAAGCCGCGGAAGCATCCCCTGAAAAGAGCCCGGCGAACAGCATGGCCACTGCGCCAAGCCCTGCTAAGATACCCTTCATAAAACCAGACATGAAAAACCCTCTTTCTCTACGGGAGCGGAAACACACCCTAAAACGGGGAAAGCTTTCGTCGTGGGCTTTCCCCGTCTTAGGGATACAATACCAATTAGAACGTCAATGCCGCGCCAAGCGTGATCTGGTTGCGATCGTAGCTGGACTGATCGGCATAGTCCGTTACGCTGTACCTGTATCCCGCATTGACGTTGAACCAGTCAGTCACAACATAGCTTACGCCCAACCCGAGGCCATATTCCTTGTAATTGACGTTTTCAGAAGGCGCGTTATGGGAGAAGTAAGGCGTAGCTTCAAACTTGAAACGCCCTTCACCCGGAGAGTAGGTCAGAAACAATCCCGAAGTAAGGCGTTCAATGTAGTTACTGTCCGAGGAATTACTGGTCACAGCGCCATAGGCGGGCGCATAGGCAATGTCGAAACCAGTCGTCCAGTCAGGCGTAAAACCGTATTCGGCACGCAGATGGCCGGTCATTGAGGATTTGCTCTTGCTCGTGTCCTTGATCGTACCGTTGTCATCAAAGTGCATGTACTTGTATCCGGCTTCGGCAATCACCTTGGCGGTATCGCGGTACGTCCACGCAACGCCCACAAGGCCGGCATAGGACTGCGACGTGTTGTAGTGGTTGATCTTCGGCTTCGCCTGTCCAGCGTCAAACTTTGTGTAAATAACCGTATTCGGGCTGAGTGCGAAGGCAGGACGCAGCGAGACGGTATGTTCATCGTAGTCCTGATATTCCAGCATGCTCACGTCGCGGCGCTGCCCGAAATAAGCGTAGTCCACATCCACGCCAAAAAACGGGGTAGGCTTTACGCTTACGCCGGTACCGACCGTGAACTGGTGCATGGCATAAATATCTTCAACATTACGCATGTTGTCATAATAGTTGTCGTAATTCGCGGTAAGGCGAGCGGACAACGCCGGGGAGAAGTCCACGGACCCCTTGGAATGGAAATACCCTTCAAAGCCGGAATACTTCGAGTTGTCCAGATAGTCGTTACGCTGGATTTGGCCTTCCATACGGAGCTGCCACACGTCTTTCTGTTCGGCCTGCATCAGGAAACCGGCAGCCGTGGACATGACCGTATCGGACTCTTTGTTGCTTTTCGTATTGAAGATGTTGTCATCGTACTTCACGAACTCGCCGACCCAGAGATCAAGATCCATCAGACGCCCGCCGAGAGCCTGCGTGACCATATTATCTTTCATCAGTGTAATGGGAGCGCCATTGACCCGGGGCGTGTATGGGTCCTTGATGGGTTCGCCAGCCTGAGCGGACAACGCCGAAAACGCCAGCATACCAAGGCCTGCGAACAAAATTTTCATCTGTCTTTTCATCATCCTGCTTCCTTTATCCATTTACTTGCTGTTGGGAGTACCCGTCGCGGGCGTGGAAGGTTGCGTTTCCGCAGTCTGCTGCTGCGCTTGCAGGCCACTTCCCGTCGCGACGTTCGCTGGCAGGACGGAAAGAACCGATGCCGGAGCTTGTGCCGGAGCCTGAGTCGTAGCTTCGTCTTGGGCAGCAGCCTGAACGGATTCCGCTGCGGTCTTGGCTTCAGCCGCCGTCACAGCATGAGCAGCCTGCGTTACGGCCGTACCAGCCGCAGTCGTTACACCGGTGATTTCACCAGTCGGGGCAACAGAAATGCTGATGCCATGAGCGGCCAAGGTCTGCATAGCTTCGGCCCCCATAACCAGAGGAGCACCGTTGACGCTGGCAGCGACGCTCCCATCAGAAAAGGTTACGACCTTAACCGAATTTCCCTGCGCATCAGTGAATTCCGCGGTATGAACGGCCTGTACCGTATCCGCCGCAGACGGCTGCTCCGCAGTCGACGCAACAGTCTCCTCAGGAGCGGCAAAGCCAAGCGGAGCTGCACACAACCCCGTTGCCAACACAATGGCACCAAAACAAAGAGTACTTTTCTTCATGACAACTCCTCCTTTTTCATTGGAAAACCACATGAATCCCATTCATGGAATTTCTCAAAAGGCTATTCTCAAATGTTCTTCGCCGTTGTTGCCCTGCTCGTTCCACAATATGTCCTTAATCCCCGTCCGGGGCGTAAAGGAGGTTGCGGGACGTTGCAACAATGCAAATACAGCATCAATATCGCCTCTATCACACGCCCTTTCCAGCTTGCCCAGCAATCCCTTCAACTCATCCATCGCCATGCAGCTCTCTTCTTTCCGCATGATGCGAGGATGTTCCGTAGGGATGGCCTTGCCTTCGATAAGCAGCTCTTCAAACAGCTTTTCTCCCGGGCGCAGGCCGATTAAGGCAATCTCGATATCGCCTGAGGGGTGCCTTTCGTCACGGATGGAGCGTCCTGACAAGCGGATCAGCCTTTTGGCCATATCGAGAATTCTGACTGGTTCCCCCATATCCAGAATAAAGACATCACCGCCCTTCCCCATAGCCCCAGCCTGAATCACAAGCTGGACAGCTTCGGGTATCGTCATGAAATAACGGATGATATCTGGATGGGTAATCGTAATGGGGCCACCTTTAGCAATCTGCTCGCGAAACAGAGGAATGACGGAGCCAGACGACCCCAGAACATTGCCAAAGCGAACCATGCTGAAAATGGTCTTATCCTGCGTCGCGGCAAAAGCTTGGAGAACAAGTTCCGCCATACGTTTGGTGGTGCCCATGATGTTGGTGGGGCGCACGGCCTTATCCGTAGAAATCAATACAAAAAGGGAAACCCCCGCCGCCAATGCGGCCCGAGCGGCCCGTACAGTCCCAAATACATTATTCCGAATACCTTGTACGGTGTTGTATTCAACAATCGGAACATGCTTGTAGGCTGCGGCATGATAGACCGTATCAATGTGGAAGGTACGAAAGATCTCTTCAAGCTGTTTCTCGTCCTGTACATTACCAAGTATAGGAACAACATTAATATTCTGTGATTCAGCCTGAACGCGAAGATGTTGCATAACCGTGTAGAGAGCCAACTCATTCAGTTCAAACAGAACCAGACAGCTTGGCCGGTGCAACAAAATCTGGCGACAAAGTTCGGAACCTATGGAACCACCTGCGCCGGTAACCAGAACCGCCTTCCCCTGTGTATTTTTATAAAGAAGCGACTCAACTGGAGGAATAGGATCACGTCCAAGGAGTTCCTCAACGTCCACGGGCCTCAGCTGATCAATATGAGCTTTTCTGGAAACGATGTCAGAAATACTGGGGACTGAGAGAATCTCTAGCCCCAGCTCTTCCAACCGCTCAAGAATTATTCTCTTTTGCGCTTGGGGAGTTCTTGGCATGGCAAGCAAAATAGTCTTTATGTCATAACCCCAAATAAGATCGGAAAGGGATTGCGGGGAATAAACTTTCATCCCGCGAATGATTTTCCCCCAAAGTTTTTTGTCATCATCAATGAAGGCTACAATGTTATATTTCCCTTCAGACTGAAGCGCAGCGTACAACTGGCGCCCGCCATCACCGGCACCATAAATAAGAGCAGCCTTATTTCCTGATTTTTGGATACGGATGAAGAAATAGCTGGCTACAAACCGTATTCCAGCGCATAAAAAGGTTGCAAATGCAATATAAATAATGGGAATGCTACGTGGAATGGCTATACTTAATATTCTGCTGTACAAATATAGAAAAAAACCGGAGAGAACAGATAGTATAAAAATATAGAGCAGTGTTCTCAGCGAAATGTAACGCACTATGGTGCGATACAATCCCAGCCATACCGCAGCCGTGAGGCTTGAAAATACGGTGGCTCCCAGAGCCAGCCACCAGCGATACCCACCATACAAAGCGATACTGAAACCATCATCAAGGCGAAACCAGTAGGCAAGAAAACAAGAACACAGGAGAAGCAACACATCCAGAATTATAAGGATGCACAGCTTCTCCCTGTGAGGAAGGGCAAAGAGAAATTGACAAAAAGAATACGTCATACGCCGATCCTGTCAGCTGTATGACGCAAAAAGATATTAACTAAGAGAGAGAGAGAGAGAGAGAGAGAGAGAGAGAGAGAGAGAGAGAGAGAGACATCTTTACCCCGTTAATATACTTTGACATTTCTTTTGGAACAAAATCTAGATATAGTTATAGAGGTAATTACGCCAAAAGATGACTCTCATGTATCCTTTTTTATAAACCAACACAACCTGACATGCTTTTTTGTGTTCTCCAAAACAATATTTTATAAGCTATTCTATTTCAGAGAGTTATATAAACATACAATCGATGTTGTGTTATATACAAATCTATAACATGTTGATTTATCTTTTTATATTTTTTTTGAAAATCACTGCGCCGCAAGGTTGACCTCCAACAGGTTTCCGTCTCGATTCAATGTGATGGAGACAGGCTTTCCCACTGAATAACGCATGTTTCCAATGCATTGCGAGTAATCGGTTTTCTCCCGAAAGAAACAAGTACATCACCTCTCATGATACCTGCGCAGTCGGCCTGAGAACCTTTTCTGACAGCCAGAACAATCAGCCCGGCTTCCGTCTTGAGTTTCTTCTGTATTCTTCAGGTATTACAGTAGCAAGTACTCCCAAAGCGCGATCTGTAACATCTTTTCCGGCATATATGGCAAAGTAGCCAAACATGTTTCGCTTTCGCTCTGCAGCTGGAGTGGTGCAGCCATTGCGGAGGCTCCGGACATCCCTGTGGACAAACCGGAAGAGATGCCCAATCCGCTTTCTGTATGTGAGTACCTCCCACCATATAAAGCACACGCAAGCGCCATTTTTTTGGGACTGTGCGGCTATGGCAGATTCATCCAGATAATTTTCTGTCCCGTTGAACTCCCTATATCCCATTGGGGCATCCCCTTTTTCAAATAACTCAAAAAAAATATTCGGATCAATGCCATCACGCTATACCATTTCGACAGAGTCACACAAGGAAAACTGAACATCTCCACAAACTGGTATTTCCTATAATAGGTATCCCACGGGCTTTTTACACATCCGTTGCACAATAAAATACTCCACAGCAAGCAAAAAAACTATATATCCATCTTCTGGAACGCATCATAATGCCTCTTTATCAATTAAAAAAGAGAAGTTAACTACTAGTGAACAAATGAAGGGCTTCCTTAATATGCGTAGTCGCATAAGTCCGTTCTTCATGCACGTGCTGTACTGTCTTTCCGAACAGCCCATCCGAAACAGCAGCATCCCTATTTTCAAGAACAGGCTGTGGATCAATTGCCTTTCCTAAAAGCAAAACCTCAAAATGAAGGTGTGGATCGGTGGATAATCCTGTGTTTCCCACCGTACCGATCACACTATTCTGATCAAGCTTGTCATGCAGATGGACGACAACCGTGTCCATGCGCGCGTATCGGGTGCAAACACTAGGCACATGCTCAATCTCTACCGACAAGCCATACCCTGTGTCCTGCTCATGGACGGCAACGACTTTTCCCGGAGCAACAGCCAATACTGGCGACTTCATGGGATCTGCGATGTCAATACCCTGATGCGAACGCAATTCGGCAAGAACAGGGTGGATTCGCAGCCAAACGCCGAAGACTCCGGCCCCTGTGCCGGCCAACTGAAGCTAATTGTTTTGACTGTGGATTTCGACAGATCGGGAATTTCAATAACCGGGGTATCCAGCTCTTCCAAAAGAAGAGGCTGCCGCGCCTGATTGGCACCCCCCCCGCAGAGCAGGCAACAGACCATCAACGTTGCCGCTTTTCTGAAAAATTTCCGCATGCTTTGCTAAGCATAAAAAGTCCTATTCCAAAAACAACACCGGAAGAATCCAGAAGAACATCACTCCACTGTCCATCTCTCCCCTGGACCCATAACTGATGTAACTCATCCCCCCGCATAGAGAGCCCCCAAGCCTATGGCCAACAGCCCAGCACGGCGAAACGCCCAGCAACGCGCCCAAAGGAGAAGCAATACACCAAGAATAGCAAATTCCACGAAATGCGCCACCTTGCGAATTATCGGCTGAATGAGCAAGGCGATATCATGAACCGAACCCCCCGAAGTGTACTCATAGGGCAGAATATCAACTGCTTTTTCGGCTACGCACTTAGAAATATGCAGACTCAGACCAGAAGATTCGGTTGCTGTCTGTGCGGAAAGCAGAAAAATAAACGCCATCCAGCACAATACAGCAGCGACCCCCCTTTACTCCATCCGCCACACTTTATCTGCGGATATGCTGTATCCTCCTCAGACTGAGGAGCGGCACGATTATTTTCCAACATAGACTTTTCCTGTATCGTTTACACATAGAAAGATAGCGCGCACTAGCAGGACTCATTAATTAAGATACAGGATAACGGTAACAGCAAGGCAGATAGCTGAGAAAAAGATATGGGCATAGCGGTCATACCGGGTCACGATACGTCGCCACCCCTTCAGCCTGCTGAATGTATTTTCAATAAGATGCCGTTGCTTATACAGCGTGTTGTCAAAGGGAAATGCTTCATTTCCAGTTTTTCGGGGTGGCATGCAGACCGTCATCCCCTCTGGCTTTCAAAGATTCACGCAACCACGTTGCGTCGTAGCCTCCGTCTGCTAGAAACGTACTGTTATCGGGGAGGAGGTGCTGGAGGATGGCTGCCCCTTGTAGTCGCTGACCAGCCCTTCAGTCAGCAAAAGCAGGACGGGACGCCTATGCCCGTCACAAACAATATGGAGTTTGGAATTCAGGCCACCTTTTGTTCGACCGATGAGACGTGGCAGGCTTGCCACCATGCGGTGAGCCTTGAGATGGGTGGAGTCGATCATCAGGGAGCCATCAAAAGGTGTTTTATTTGCCAACTCAATGAAAATTTTATTGAAAACACCGAGCCTGCTCCACCTGACAAAGCGATTGTGCAGCGTTTTGTGGGGCCGTACTCATCAGGTGCATCCTGCCACTGAAGTCCGTGCTTGATGACGTAGATAATGCCGCTGACGACACGCCTGTCATCCACACGGGGAGCACCGTGAGAACGGGGAAAGAACGGTTTGATACGCTCCAACTGACTTTCGGAAAGATAAAATAGGGTACGCATGGGCACTTCCGTGCCTCCTGCATACCCTGTTTTCCTTCTCTTGAAAATAACGAGTCCTGACCCTAACCGATTGGGCCACTTAATGTGCGAAAAATTCTGGACGTTACCCCAATACATACTTATATAAATTTTTAAATATATATACTTTAATTCAATTTGGATGTTCTATCACTTTTATATACTAACTATTTAAAATTTTTAATCTCTCTATACATTGGAATATTTTTTTATCTTGAAAAAATGAATATTGAGATTCTTCAATACATTTTTCTGAACAAAAAATACCAACAAGTAATGCTAAAACAGCTTTTAAATTTAATTTTGAAACATCTACAGCATGCATTTCATTCATACTCCATTCTAAATCATTTTCTTCTAATGTTTTGATAAAACGATTCATTTCTAATTCAGGATGTTTCATTTCAAAACGGCATAATTCTTTTTGCAATCTCCATTCGATTGACTTGTATTGATCAAATGACATTGGTTGATTTGATACTTCATTTAATGCGGGTAAAGCATTTGTTAATTCAGATAGCATGATAATAAACACTCCTTCCTACTAATAAAATTTAATATCTCTATCAGCATCTATAATTTTATCAAAAAGGATATTTTATAACAAATAATACAATTATTTTATCTTTTTTTATTTAGGATTATTCGACAATTAGAGTGAATTTTATAGAAAATTATCACAAAAAAAGCAATATTTTGTTGTATAATGACGAATTTTAACAAATGAAAAAAGGCTGTTATTTCCAACAGTCTTCCTTTCACTAATCAGTTATTTTTCAAATTTGTTTGCTTTATCAAAGGAATCATATAAATTTGTTACATAATTCCCATTAAAACATGACTTACATAATCCACATTTTTGATGATCGAAATGAATTGATTTATGAAGTCCTTCTTCACTAATGAACGCTAAACTATCTGCTTCAATATATTCGCATAATTCATCCACAGACATTTTATTTGAAATAAGTTCTTCAAGGGTAGAAGTATCTACCCCATAAAAACAAGGAAATTTAATTGCTGGTGAAGCAATACGAACATGGACTTCTTTTGCTCCCGCATCTTTTAAGTGTCTTACAATTCTTTTTGATGTAGTTCCTCTTACAATTGAATCATCAATCATAACAACTTTTTTCCCACTTACAATAGAGGAAACAGCAGAAAGTTTCATTCGAACACCTTGTTCCCTCATTTCTTGTGTAGGTTGAATAAATGTTCTTCCAACATATTTATTTTTTACAAGTCCCATTTCATAAGGAATACCTGAAGCTTCAGCATAACCGATAGCAGCTGAAATAGAGGAATCAGGAACTCCGATAACAACATCTGCTTCAATAGGATTTTCATAATAGAGTTGTTTACCTGCAAGTTTACGTGTTGTATGTACATTAATACCATCTAAATTACTATCAGGTCTAGAAAAATAAATGTATTCCATTGCACAAATTTTGTCTTGTAATGAATCTTTTGTATAAGTTTTACTAAGTAATTTGCCATCTTTTACACGAACAATTTCACCTGGTTCTACGTCACGTACAAATTTAGCACCAATAACATCTAAAGCACATGTTTCAGAAGCAAACACATAAGCACCATTAGATAATATTCCAATAGAAAGAGGTCTTAAACCGTATTTATCTCTTGCTGCATAAATACGTCCTTCAAGCATAACTAAAAAGGCAAATGCACCATCTAATTTATCTAAAGAAGCACAGATACGATCAATCATATGCCCTTCTTGTCTTTTAATTAAATGGCCTAAAACTTCTGTATCTGAAGTAGAAGAAAAAATACTTCCTTGGTCTTCCAGTTCTTGTTTTAAAATATTTGCATTTACTAAATTTCCATTATGACAAATACTCATTGAACCTTCCATTGTGCGGAAAACAAATGGTTGTACATTTGCTAAACCACCACCACCAGCAGTTGAATAACGAACATGTCCAATTGCAACATTACCATTTAAATTTTTCAATTTATCTTGATCAAAAACTTCAGTTACAAGGCCTTCACCTTTAAAAATATTCATTTTACCATTACATTCACAACAAATACCAGCAGCTTCTTGCCCCCTATGTTGTAAACTATGTAAACCATAATAACAAATTTGAGCTGCCTCTTGATGTCCTACAACACCAAAAACACCGCATTCTTCATGTAATTCTCTATCTTGATAAATCATAATATACCCCCGTGATGTTTTTATTGTATAATGCGAATTTATTATCGTCAATATTTTTTTATAGAAAAAAATTAGAGTAAAACTCTAATTTTTAAAACTATGAATTGGTGCAGGAATTCTTCCTCCACGATTAATAAACTCAGAACAATCAAAATTATTTACTGGCATGATTGGTGCATAACCTAATAACCCACCAAATTCAACAGTATCACCAACATCTTTACCAGCAACTGGTATAATTCTAACAGCCGTTGTTTTTTGATTAATCATACCAATAGCCATTTCATCAGCAATGATACCAGAAATTGTTGTAGCAGAAGTTTTTCCAGGAATTGCAATCATATCTAATCCTACACTGCATACACAAGTCATTGCTTCTAATTTTTCAAGTGTAAGTGATCCTCTTTCAACCGCATTGATCATTCCTTGATCTTCACTTACAGGGATAAAAGCACCACTTAATCCACCTACATATGAAGAAGCCATAACGCCACCTTTTTTAACTTGATCGTTTAAAATAGCAAGTGCAGCTGTTGTACCTGGAGCACCAACAGAAGCTAAACCCATTCCTTCTAAACAATCAGCAATACTATCACCAACAGCAGGTGTTGGAGCTAAAGATAAATCAATAATTCCAAATGGAATATTAAGCATCTTTGACGCTTCTTGAGCAACTAATTGACCAACACGAGTGATTTTAAACGCAGTTTTTTTAATAGTTTCACACAACTCACCAAAATCTTTTCCATTGCATTTATTAATAGCATTTTTAACAACACCTGGTCCACTGACCCCAACGTTAATAATACAATCCGCTTCGCTTACACCATGAAAGGCACCTGCCATAAATGGATTGTCATCAGGTGCATTACATAACACAACTAGTTTAGCACATCCAATTGAGTCATCTTCTTTTGTAATTTCTGCAGTATCTTTAATAATTTTCCCTAACATTTTTACAGCATCCATATTTATACCTGTTTTTGTTGATCCAACATTAACAGAACTACATACGTTTTGTGTAACTTTCATTGCTTCAGGAATAGATTCAATTAGCATTTTTTCTGCATTTGTCATCCCTTTAGATACAATAGCACTATATCCCCCAATAAAGTTAACTTTTAATTCACGGGCACATTGATCAAGAGTTTTTGCAATTTTAACAAAATCTTTTGGCGATTTACATGCATTTGCTCCAACAAAACCAATAGGTGTAATAGAAATACGTTTATTTACAATTGGAATACCGTATTTTCTTTCGATTTCTTCACCTGTTTTTACAAGATCTTTTGCTACGCTAGTAATTTTTTTATAAATATTTTGACATAAAACATCAATATCGTGATCCATACAATCGAGCAAACTTATACCAATAGTAATTGTTCTAACATCTAAATTTTCTTGCTCAATCATTTTATTTGTTTCTGTGACTTCAAATAAATTAATCATTCTTCTTCTCCTTTAAATACGATGCATTTTATTGAAAATATTTTCATGTTGTAATTTAATATTCACACCAATTTCTTTTCCTAAATTTTCAAGCTCATCACAAATAAGCCCAAAATCCTTTGATGAGTTTTGTAATTCAATAATCATCATCATATTAAAGTATCCTTGAATAATTGTTTGCGAAATATCTAAGATATTTAACTTGTTTTCTGCTAAATATGTACAAACTTTCGCAATAATACCAACCTGATCCTCACCTACAACAGTAATAATGCCTTTTTCCATAAAGTATCCCCCTATTTTTATATTTTTAGTTATTATATCATAGCTTTTAAAAATAAAAAAGGGTAAAAAAAAGTGACTGTCAACTAGCCACCTTTATAAATGAAATTATTCACCCATCATAGCTTTAGCTTTTTTGTAAACAGCTTCACCATTCATCATTCCATAATCTTTCATATCGATTACGTCACATGGTTTGCTTACACCAGCAGCATCCATAGCTTTTTCAATGGTATTTTTTTGGAATCTAACTTGTGGGCCAAGTAAAATACAATCTACATCTCCAACTCTTTTTTCACCTTCAGAAATAGGTAATGCGAAGATTTCTACTTCATCTCCCATTGCAGCAGCAGCTTTTTCCATTTTTGTTACTAATAAACTAGTAGACATACCTGCAGCACATACTAACATAATTCTTGTTGCCATAACTAACTCTCTCCTTTATTGTTAAATTTCATATAAAAAGGGCATCACAAAAAACGCCCGTTTTATCTTT
>OGZE01000055.1_pt1 | contig 77777 bp, 75 predicted proteins | sample 1576731 | NCBI WGS metagenome assembly OGZE01 (sample SAMEA3541503, study PRJEB24748) | human gut metagenome | biome: human gut; feature: human-associated habitat; material: faeces | place: China | collected 2012 | reverse complement strand
CACCCGCACGCCAAAACAGGCCATGCCAAAGGCAGTACCCTCTTCTTCGATAGTAGCGATCACCTGCAGCGAACGACGGGGCCGATAGCCCTCATCCTGCCAGCTACGGGCACATTCCAGAGCCGCCACGATGCCCAGCGCGCCATCAAAATTGCCGCCCGCAGGTACAGTATCAAGATGCGAGCCACTCATCACCGCCGGCAAGCCCGGTTCACGTCCGGCATAAGTGCCGATCAGGTTCCCGATCGGGTCAAGTTCTACCTGCATCCCCGCCGACGTCATTTCACCGCGCAAAAACTCCTGCGCCGCCAAATATTCCGGCCCATAGGAAAGACGCGTTGTGCCGCCCTCGGGCAAAACACCATAGGCAGCCAACGCCGCTAAAGTTTTTTCGATCCGTTCCAGCTGTATCGTCATAAAGGCCTCTTAACTATTAAAAATATTCGGCTATTTCCGAAGCATGCTCCAAAATAATATCCGGCTTGATAGCGCCATTTTCCACATCTGCCAGCGTCGCTTCACCGGTCAGCACTAGCACCGATAAAACCCCGTTATTCAAGCCAAAGGCGATGTCTGTCGATAAACGGTCGCCCACCATGGCGATATCCTCACGCTTATAGCCAGTCTTGCTGGTGATGACGTCTATCATATAGTGATAGGGCTTGCCCAAGATCTGCTGCGGGCCCTTGCCTGTAGCGGTTTTGATCAGCTCGATCATGGCGCCGCAGTCGGGTATGAACTCGCCCCCTTCGATAGGACAGCGCACGTCGGGATGGGTCGCCACATAGGGAACGCCCCTGTCGATCAAACGACAGGCGATCGTCAGCGTTTCATAATTCAGAGACATATCAAAACCGACCACTACAAAGTCAGCACCTTCCTCCAGCGTCGTCGTAATGGTAAAGCCTGCTTCGCTGATGGTTTTTTTAAGCTGCTCGGTGCCAAGAACAAATAAGCGGGCCTGGGGCAGTAGCTGCTGCATATAATAAACAAAGGCATCCGATGAGATCAATACATTCTCACGGGTCACCTCAATACCCATCCGCTGCATTTTCTCTACATAATGCTCGTGCCCTTTAGAGGAATTGTTGGTCACCAGATAAAAATCACGCCCGGCCTGACGCAGTTTTTGAAAAAATACGTCCATGCCTGGAATCAGAGTATTGCCCAAATTGATAGTGCCATCCATATCGAACAAAAAACACTTGATAGCTCTCAGTTTTTCAGCTTGTTTCTTTGTAGTCAAATCAGTCATTTCGCTCTCCTGTAATTCGTAGTCATACGATTATTATATAGTATTTTCCTGCAGAGGTAAAATAGTTCCCCATCATTTAGACTTTATTTTATAAAGTTACTTGCTTTTTTATTCTTTCGATGGTACACTAAAATCAGAAATTAAAGGAGCGTGTTATTATGAAAAAATATGATGCTTTGATCATTGGTTTTGGCAAGGGCGGCAAAACTTTAGCTGCTGCCCTTGGCAAAAAGGGCCAGCAGGTCGCCCTTATCGAACAATCACCGCTCATGTACGGCGGCACCTGCATCAATATTGGTTGCATCCCCACCAAAAAGCTTATCCACACGGCTGCCGAAGCTAAAAAACTGGCAACCGGCTATGACGAAAAAAGCAATTTCTACACTGCGGCTATAGCCGAAAAAAACGCGCTGACCCAACTGCTGCGGCAGAAAAATTATGATAATGTGGCTGCCTACGCCGATATTTATACCGGCCGAGCCAGCTTCCTGTCAGACCACACCGTGCAAGTGGCTCTGCCAGATGAGACAATTACTTTACATGGTGAAAAAATCTTTATCAATACCGGCTCCGAGTCGGTCATCCCGCCCATACCCGGCCTGCAAAGCAGCAACCGTGTTTATACCAGCACCACTATGATGGAGCTGACTACGCTGCCCCAGCGGCTGGTCATCGTTGGCGGCGGCTACATTGGCCTGGAATTTGCCGCCATGTATGCTAACTACGGCTCCATGGTCACCGTGCTGGAATACGGCCCCGACTTTATCCCCCGCGAAGACAGGGATATTGCCGATGCCATTCAAAGCCGTCTGGAAGCTTTGGGCATCCGTTTCGTCTTTAACGCTCAGGCGACCGAAATAACCGATCAGCTCGACCAGAGCAGTGTAAGTTATCTGGATCGCAGCAGCGGCGATTCCATCACCATCCCTGCCGACGCCATTTTGATCGCAGCCGGCCGCAAAGCAGCTACCTCCGGACTGAACCTGGAAGCAGCCGGCGTCGACGTCAACCAACGGGGAGAGATCATCGTCAATGAACTTCTGCAAACCAGCGTACCCCATATCTGGGCCCTGGGTGACGTTAAAGGCGGCCTACAATTTACCTATATCTCCTTAGATGACTTCCGGATCGTCAGCGACCAGCTTTTCGGCAGCGGCAGCCGCACTACGGCCAACCGTGGCCCCGTACCCTACGCCGTCTTCCTTGACCCGGTTTTTGCCCGCGTCGGCCTTAGCGAAACGGAAGCAGTGCAAGCAGGCTACAAAATCAAGATCGCCAAAGTTGCCGAAGCTGCAAGCCCCCGTGCCCGTTTATTCGGCGAACCATCAGGCGTCCTTAAAGCCGTCGTCGATGCCGAAACCAACAAGATCCTTGGCGCAGCCTTTTTCTGCAGTGAGGCCTCGGAAATCATTAACCTAATCCAGCTGGCTATGAAAAGTGGCCTTGATTATACTGCCCTGCGCGACAATATTTACACCCATCCCTCCATGAGCGAATTTTTGAATGACCTTTTCGCTACGATTTGATTAGAAGGAGTACATTATGAGCCAACAATATCCTTTCCACTGCAATATCGCCCAAGCCCTCAATATCATCGGCGATAAATGGTCGCTGCTCATTTTGCACGGCATCATGATCGGCCACCACACCTATAAAGAGATCTCGGATGGGCTTGAAGGCAGCATTGCCAGCAACCTGCTCTCCAACCGCCTGAAGGCTCTGGAAGCCGACGGTCTGATCAGCAGCGAGCTGTACCAAAAGCACCCGCCCCGTTACCGCTATACACTGACCCCTGCCGGTGAAGACCTGAACATCGTCTTTAACAGCATGGTGCTTTGGGGCGAAAAGCATCTTACTACCTGCTACAAACGACTGGTACACACATCTTGTAGGCACACTGTCGAAACCCAGTACTATTGCCCTCATTGCCAAACTGTTGTCCCCCACGATCAATTAACGGTCATAGCTGCCGATATAAAGGAGAAAAACAATGAGTAGATGGAGTATTTTCGCATTATGTATCGTCGCCGCTGTCGGCATCTGGCTCTTCAGTAAAGGCTCTTGTCCCCTTAGTGCTATGGGCCAGGGACAGGTAACAGAGATCAAGAACCCACGTTACCAAAAAGTCACCGCCCAACAGGTCAAAGAACGTTTAGATAAAGGCGATAAACTATTCATTGTCGATGTACGTACTAAAGAAGAATACGCTGAAGGACACGTTCCCGGCAGCTACCTGATCCCTTACGACGAGATCGAAGCCCAGGTAGCGCAGCTGCCCCAGGAAAAAAATGCCGACGTGATTGTTTACTGCCGCAGCGGACGCCGCAGCGAGATCGCAGCCAAATCCCTCATATCCTTAGGCTACACCAATGTTGCCGATATGGGCGCTGTCAGCAGCTGGACCTACGGCTTGGAAAAATAATTTTACATAAAAAAAGACGAGTTCAGTTGAACTCGTCTTTTACTTTTTAACTCAACAGCAGGCGGTCGCTGTCCAGCATATCGCCGCTGGCCTGCTCAAACATTTTCAGCAGGTCGGGAATAGTCAGGCGCTGTTTTTCTTCGCCTTCCACGTCGATAATGATCCGCCCGTTATGCAGCATGATCAGCCTGTTGCCACAGCGCAACGCATCACGCATATTATGGGTTATCATCAGGGTCGTCAAATGATCGCGGTTAACGATGCGCTCGGTCAGTGCCAACACCTTGTCAGCAGTTTTCGGGTCCAGGGCCGCAGTATGCTCGTCCAAAAGCAGCAGCTTCGGACTGATCAGAGTCGCCATCAAAAGGGTCAGTGCCTGGCGCTGCCCGCCCGAAAGCAAGCCCACCTTCGCCGTCATACGGTCTTCCAACCCCAGGTCAAGCTCCTGCAATAACTCGCTGAACCAGGCCTGATTATCGCTGTCCAACCCCCATTTCAGCCCCGGAGTTTTGCCCCGGCGAGCCGCGATAGCCAGATTTTCTTCGATCATCATGCCCGCAGCCGTACCCAGCATCGGGTCCTGAAACACGCGTCCGATATATTTGGCCCGTTTATGTTCGGGCGTTTTAGTAATATCATCGCCGTCGATAATTATCTTGCCGCTGTCTACGGGGAAGACCCCAGCGATAGAGTTCATCAATGTAGATTTACCGGCGCCGTTGCCGCCGATAACGGTCACGAAATCGCCGGGCTTCAAATGCAGCGACAATCCCTGTAGGGCCTTTTTCTCATTGATCGTGCCGGCAAAAAATGTTTTGCAGATATTTTCAACACGCAGCATTTATTTCACCGCCTTTCGCAGACCAAGTTTGTTTTTGATAAGCGGCAGCGACAAAGCAAAAGCTACCAAAAGTGCCGTAAACAGCTTTAAATCGTTAGGCGGCATGCCCATTTGCAGTACGGCCGCAATTACCAGGCGGTACACGATGGAACCCAGCACTACGCTGATAATGCAGTTTTTAAAGCTGCGGGTACCAAACAGCACCTCGCCGATAATGACCGACGCCAAACCAATAACGATGGTGCCGGTGCCCATGCCCACGTCAGCAAAGCCGTTGTTCTGTGCCACCAACGCACCACTCAAGGCTACCAGCGCATTACTGATCAGCAAACCTAAAATGATCGTAAAATTGGTATCCACACCCTGGGCACGGATCATCTGCGGATTGAAGCCAGTCGCACGGATCGCGGCGCCGATCTCCGTACCGAAGAACCAGTAGAGGAGCACGCCTACTAAAAGAGCACTGATAACGCCCACGCACAAAACAGCCTGAGCATTGCTGAAGCCTCCCAGCTCGCGCACCATCGAAAACACCGTATCGATGCGCAGCAGCGACAGATTAGCCTTACCCATTACCCGCAGATTGACCGAATATAAAGCGATCATCGTCAAAATACCAGCCAGCAACGCCGGTATTTTCAGTTTAGTGTGCAGCAGTCCAGTCGCCACACCGGCCAACATCCCTGCCAGCATAGCCGCCACAAAAGCTGCCAGCGGCGAAGCGCCGCCAGCCAACATCGAAGCAGCCACAGCCGCCCCCAGCGGGAAGCTGCCCTCTACCGTCAAATCAGCAATATCCAAAACCCTGTAAGTTATATATACGCCCAGTGCCATGATCGCCCATAAAAGTCCCTGTGCTATCGTTGGCATCAATAAGTCTACCATCTATCTTCCTCCTAATTATTAACAGTAAAAACGGGTCTCCCCTCTCAGACAAGGAGAAACCCGCGCTTGTTTATTTAGAGCCTTCTGCCTCTTTCAGCAGATCTTCGGGAATCTTGATACCGATTTTTTCAGCGTTTTCCTTGTTGATAATGACCTTAAAGGATTTCTGCATCTGTACGGGCATAGTCGCCGGTTTAGCCTTGCCGCTCAAAATATCGCCTGCCATCTCGCCGGTCTGTTCACCCAGCTTATAATAGTCGATACCCAACGTAGCCACGCCGCCCGCCATAACCATACCACCTTCACCGCACACTACCGCCAACTTCGCCGGTTCAGTGATCTTAGCCAGGGTCGGCATTGCCGAAGCCAGCACGTTGTCCGTAGGCACATACACCGCGTCTACCTTGCCTACCAGGCTTTGCGCTGCCTGCTGGATGTCATTGACATTAGAAACAGTAGCCTCTACTATCTCGACGCCATTTGCTGCCGCATACTTTTTCAGCAGATCAACTTGTAACTGCGAATTGACCTCACTGGAACTGTAGATAGTACCGATAGTTTTAGCGTTAGGAACCAACCGCAGCAACAATTCCAGCTGCTCCTTGATCGGGTTCATATCGCTGGTACCGGTCACATTGCCCTTGGGCTCGCTGTTAGACGCCACCAGTTTGGCCGCCTCATAATCGGTAACTGCCGTCGCCACGATAGGTATATCCTTGGTGGCGTTGGCCATAGTCTGCGCCGCCGGTGTAGCGATAGCGCAGATCAGGTCCACCTTATTGCTGACAAAACGCTGGGCGATATTCTGCAAATTCGATTGATCCGCCTGGGCGTTCTGCCTGTCATATTTTACATTCTCATTCTCTTTAAAGCCTTTAGCCGCCATCCCGGCCACAAAACCCTTGTTGGCAGCATCCAATGCGTCATGCTCGACCAACTGCACGATCCCTACGTTTACTACCTTCTTACCGCTGTCGGCCGCCTTCTTCTCGCCGCCACAGCCCGCCAAAATTCCCAGGGCCAAAGTCAGGGCGATGCCCGCAGTCAAAGCACGCATTTTTCTGTTCATCATCAATCCATCCTTCCATTCTACAAATCTGTATCCTCATCCTTACCGAATACATATAACGATGGATTTATTCTATCATTTATTGTCAGAAAATACAAACAAAACAGCAAAAACAGGGACATTTCGTAACGAAACATCCCTGTTTTGTATTTTATTTTACGATTTCAGCCTTCGCCAAAATCTCCTGCGGAATAGTGATGCCATTACGTTTAGCAGTAGTTTCGTTCACCACTACCTTAAATTCCTTTTGGTGCTGGATCGCCATCGTCGCCGGTTTAGCCTTGCCTTGCAATATCTCAGCCGCCATCACGCCGGTCTGTTCGCCCAGCTTGTAATAGTCGATGCCCAAAGTCGCAAGCCCGCCAGCCTTCACCGGATCGCTTTCGCCGCAGATCACCGGCAGTTTGGCCTCGTCAGTGATAGCCACCAGGGTCGGCATCGCCGAAGCCATTACATTATCCGTAGGCACATACACAGCGTCCACCTTGTCCAGCAGGCTGTTAGCCGCCTGTTGGATATCGTTGACCGTAGAAACAGTTGCTTCCACTACGTTGATACCCTTTGCTGCCGCCAGCTTTTTCAGCACATCTACCTGCAGCTGCGAATTGACCTCACTGGAACTGTAAATAGTGCCGATATTTTTCGTCTGCGGAGCGATCATAAGCAACAGATCCAGTTGCTGGTCGATCGGGTTCATATCGCTGGTGCCGGTCACATTGCCCTTCGGTTCGCTGTTAGAAGCAGCCAGCTTGGCTATCTCATAATCAGTTACCGCCGTCGCTACGATAGGGATATCCCTGGTAGCGTTGGCCATGGTCTGTGCCGTCGGCGTAGCGATAGCGCAGATCAGGTCCACCTTATTGCTCACAAAACGCTGGGCGATATTCTGCAAATTCGATTGATCCGCCTGAGCGTTCTGCCTGTCATATTTTACATTCTCGTTTTCTTTAAAGCCCTGTGATGCCATACCTGCTACAAAGCCTTTGTTGGCCGCATCCAGAGCGCCGTGCTCAACCAACTGGGCAATACCTACGGTGACCATTTTTTTACCGCCATCGGCCGCCTTCTTCTCACCGCCACAGCCTGCCAAAGCACCCAGTGCCACAACCAGGGCCAGGCCTGCTGCCAAACTACGCAAATTACTTTTCTTCATTGCTACCATCCTTCCATTCTGCAAAATAAACTACACGCCGCACTACTGTGCTACCGCTTATTCTAGCATCAATTATCAGAAAAATCAAACAGATGGAGCGGGCTACCTGTCGATAACAAAAGCCCTGCCAAAAGGCAGGGCTTTTCTGCTAGCCAACTTATTATATTTTTACCTTAGCACTCTAAAATTTTACGAGCCGTAGTTTCCGTTACCAAAAGGTGCGTAAAAAGGCCTGTTTTTAATGCGCCCAGTACCGCACCGGGTGCAGCGCCCAAAGCCAAACCAATGATTTTGGGGCAACGGCGCAAAGTTCCCAGCGGTACCCGTATGGCGAAGTCGTTTTCGCCGCTGATAAATTCACCCCGCTCATTATAATAATAGGACAAAAAGCTACCTACGGCCCGCTGCCGTTTCAGGCTGTCACCAAAGCGCAGAGCCGTGGCTTCGTCGGGAACGCTGGGAAAGTCCCTGATACCGACAAGGGCGGCATCAAGCTTCTGCCAAACTGCGGCCAACTCGGCGTAAGCCTCTGTGGCTTCAAACTCCTGGCGCTGCTCCATACTATCGGGGAAGGCCGGCACGCCTAAACGGTAGGCGTGCTTACCGCAGGCAGAGGCCAAAACCTCAGCCAGCTCGTCCACACGGTAGCCTTTGTTGGGGATATGGGCTTTGCCAATAAGCGGCACTACAGCCCCCGGCTGTTGGCGGGCACATTGCTGCGCCAGCAGGGCGACACTGGCACCTAAAAGGTAACCCCAGCCCAAACCGATATTCCGTTCATATAACAGCTCACCCGCCAGATAATCGGCGGCAGCTTTAGCATTTTTTTCAGCTGCGGCCTGCTCTGGGACCACCAGACCGCCCTGCAGGGAAAATTTTGCCTGCAAAGCCTGCAATAAAGCAGCATCACCTTCTGTTGCACTGCGGATCTCGATATGTACGATACCTACCTCGCGCGCCCGGGCCAGCATTTTGCTGACCAGCGGCCGTGAAACGCCGATACGCCTGGCGACCTGATCCTGAGTCAGTCCCTGCTCATAATAAAGCCGGGCCACGTTGACAAGATCGGTACGTTCCTTGCTACTCAGCAATTTATTTAACTTCCATCAGTTCCATTAAAATGCCGTCTTTCATAATAAAAGCAAGACGGGTGTTTTCGTCAGCGAACCAGGGCTCAACCACAACGGTGTTGGCTTTGATCTGCTCGTCCATATCGTCTACTTTGTAGGCCACGTGTACCATAGTCTGCAATTCTTTCGGCAGCGGCGAGTCTTTTTCAAAGCGCAGGTATTCGATGGCGAATTCGTTGGTTTCAGGGCCTACGATATGGGTCTTGATGGCTTCGGCATACATAGCGCCGTCCATAACTTTATCGGTGGGCACGCCCACGTGCATAAATTGTTTCATTATTTCACGTCCTTCATCAAAGTTTGATAGGCTTTGTAAGCTGCCTTCGGCTTAGCGTTTTCGTGTACCACCATGCGAATGGCCTGCAGCATAGCGCTGGGACATTCGGCCTGCAGCACGTTGCGGCCCATATCGACGCCGGCAGCGCCTTCGCAGATAGCACGGTAAGCCATATCCAATGCTTCCAGCTCGGGCACTTTTTTACCGCCCGCAATAACGATAGGTACGGGGCAGGCTGCGGTGATCTGTTCAAAATTATCACAGTAATATGTTTTGATGATATGCGCGCCCTGTTCCGCCAGCAGGCGAGTCGCCAAAGCGAAATAACGGGTAGTGCGCTCCATCTCTTTGCCAACAGCAACTACGCCCAGTACGGGGATACCATAGCGTTCGCCCTTGTTGACGTAGTAAGACAAGTTGTTCAGGGAGGTTATTTCACCGGCCGAACCGATAAAGCATTGTACAGCCATGCAGGCAGCGTTCATCCGCAGAGCTTCTTCAATATCCACGCCCACTACGCCCATGCTCATATCGTCCTTCAGCACCGAGCTGTCAGCCGTGCAGCGCAAAGCGATCGCCCTGCGGTTATCGGCAGGAATACAGGTGCGCAGCGCACCGCGGGTCGCCATCAGGCAATCGGCGTAATCCATCAGCGGCGGGATCACCAAGTCCAGGCGTTCCAGCCCGGCAGTGCTGCCCATGATGTAACCGTGGTCAAAAGCCAGCATGATAGTGCGGCCGTCAGCCTTAAAAATCTGTGACAGGCGGGCCTTCATGCCCCAACCGGCGTTATCGTGCCCTTTGACATGAAAATGCTGCGCTGGCGGTTTGATGCCAATACCATAATCTTTCGCAATAATATTACCGTCTTTATCAGCCATTTTTATCTCCTCAAAGTTCAGCTTAGTTTTTGTAATAAGGGGTGCGGCAAGGGGCATTCCAATAACCTAACAGCTCGTCGTCCATACGGGCCACAAACAGCTGGAAGCCAGCCATTTCCTGTACGGTCAGCACTTCGCCTACGATATTGGCAGCGACTTCGATGCCTTTTTCTGCCAGGTAGTTATAGCATTTACGGAATACGATCAGCTGCTCCATCAAAGTAGTAGCGCCAACACCGTTGACGATGACCAGCAGTTTTTCGCCGGTTTTGATATCCAGGTCTTTCAGCAGGGCGTCCATCATGATAACGGCTGTTTCGTCGGCAGTTTTCATCTCAGTCAGGCCACCGCCGCCTTCACCGTGCTGGCCCATGCCGATCTCCATTTTACCATCTTCGATCTGGGCAATGACCATATCGGTAGCCGGGTGGGTAGCTCCTTTAGCTGCTACGGCGATAGTTGCCATGTTATCAGCAAATTTCTGAGCGATAGCGGCGACCTCTTCTAAGGATTTGCCAGCAGCAGCTGCTGCGCCGGCGATTTTATACAGGGGCACGCAGCCAACCAGACCACGGCGGTCGTCAGCATTGCTGCGGGGCGCGTTGGCGATATCGTCCTGGGTAACAACCTTAACCACGTTCAGGCCCAGTTTATTGACCTGTTTCATCGTCAGGTTGCCAGTCAGCATATCACCGGCATGGTTCAGCACTACAAACAGTACGCCGTGTCCCTTGTCGGCCATTTTGATAGCTTCTACGCAGGCCTGAGGTCCGGGAGCGGCAAAAACATTGCCGGCAACGGAAATATCGACCATACCTTCACCAACAAAACCGCTGATAGCCGGTTCGTGGCCGGTGCCGCCCAAAGTGACGATAGTAACGCGGTCAGCGTCTTTTAATTTATTGTTGACGACCAGATTGCCGTCCTCCACGTGCAGGATCTCTTTGTTGGCAAGCGCCAGGCCTTCCAATAATTCACTGGTCAGATTTTCGGGATCATTGACAAATTTTTTCATACTTTTCAACCTCCAAAAATTTTATTTACTTCCGACGCTGCGGAAAATTACAACCACTTATACAGCCTGCGCCATAGCACTGAACAAAATAGCGATGGAAACCGCGCCGGGATCTTTGGTGCCCAGACTGCGCTCGCCCATATTTTTGGCGCGCCCAAACTTAGCCACCAGCTGGCTGGTGCTTTCGGCGCCCTGCACTGCCGCAGCCGCAGCCGCGTCCATGATTTCTTTTAAAGTGCCGTGGGCAGCTATAGCCGTATCAAGCGCCGGATAAAGAGCATCGACCATGGTTTTGTCACCTACCTGGGCTTTCGAGATATCCATAAAGTCCTCTTTGGCCTGCACGAACATTTTGCGGAATTCCAGCTCGGTCAGTTCGGCCTGGTCTTCAATACCTTCGGCCATACCGCTGAAAATTGTACCCCATAAAGGCCCGGCGCTGCCGCCGTTGATGCCCATAAAAGCATCGCCCAGCTCGTCCAGCAGGTCGTGCATGGTATTGGGCTGGTCTTCTTCGGTCATGGTCTTCATCACGTCGGCCATCCTGCCGATGGTAATGCCGTGGTCGCCGTCGCCGGCCACGCTGTCCAGCTCACATAAATAAGTGCTGTTTGCCTTAAGCTCTACTGCCGCATTAAGCAGCATTTTTCTGAGGATAGGTAAAGTCAACATTTCCAATCACCTCACAAGTTTATTTACCGTAATTTTAACATTTGTCAGAACATTTGTAAATTTGTTTTCAGATAATTTACAGGATCTAACAAAGATTTTACAAATACTGCGTCTGGGCAGCACATTGATGTTAACATTATCGGACCTTATGCAAATAAGCTATTAAAATAAACGATTTTGCAAGCAGTGTTTGCTGCTGTCGTGGCATTAATGGTTTAAACTAAAGCTAACAAATATTTAGCAGGAAGGAAATTTTATGGCTGCTGTTACACCGTCTGACTCACAAAAGCATAGCCTGTCCCTTTGGAACTTTTTTACCATCGGCTTTGGGGCTATCATCGGCACCGGCTGGATCTTTTTAGTGGGCGAATGGCTCGTTATCAGCGGCGGCCCCCTGCCGGCCATGCTGGCTTTTTTGCTGGGTGCTTTACTGCTGCTGCCGGTAGGCGCGGTTTTTGGCGAGCTTACCTCCTCCCTGCCTTTGGACGGAGGCATGGTAGAATATGTTGACCGCACCTATGGCAAAACAGCATCGTTCGTTACCGGCTGGCTGCTGCTTTTAAGCAATATTATTATGTGTCCCTGGGAAACCATCGCCATTTCGACCCTGTTTGCCCAGATGTTCGGCAGTATCTTTCCGCTGCTGCGCTCGGTAAAGCTGTATACTGTTTTAGGTGCGGACGTATATTTGTGGCCGACCCTGATCGCCCTGGGCTTTGCCGCCTTTATCATCCGCCAGAATTTACACGGTGCCGCCGCTGCTGCCAAGACTCAGGCTTTTTTGACGAAGGCCCTGCTCTGTGGGCTATTGCTGGCGATCATCAGCGCCGTGGACAGCGGCAGCCTGTCGGACTGGGAGCCTGCGTTCCAGCAAGTTGCGGCGGCCAACTTACAAACTAAAGCTACGTCGCTGGCAGCGGGTGTTTTAGCCCTGCTCACTGTCACACCATTTTTCTATACGGGCTTCGACACTATTCCCCAGCAAGCTGAAGAAGCTGCCCAAGGGCTGGACTGGCACCGATTTGGCCGTATCATCAGCCTTTCCCTGCTGGCTGCCGGAGGCTTTTATATGATTTGCATCGCCGCCTTCAGCAGCCTGATGCCCTGGACAGCTTTTGTGCAGGAGCCTTTGGCAGCGCTGGCTTGTTTGCGTCAGTTAAATTCCACTTTGTATTTTGTTATGCTGTGCATCACTGTTTTAGGGGCACTGGGACCAATGAATTCTTTTTATGCCTCGTCGGCGCGGCTGGTAACGGCCATGGCACACAAACAGCAACTGCCCCTTATCTTTACTCCACCGCCGGGAAAGCCAGCGGCGGCCAGCACCCACGCACTGCTGATTTTCTGCACGGTGCTGGCACCCTTTTTGGGTGGTAATATGCTGCTGCCTTTGACTAATGTGGCGGCACTGACCTTTATGTTTGCCTGCACCATGGTCTGTTTGGCCTGCTACAGGCTGCGCCGCAGCGAGCCTGCCCTGCCCCGTCCCTACAAGGTTCCCGGCGGCAGGTTTGGTATCGGCTGCGCCTGCGCCATCGGCAGTTGTATCGTAGCATTGATGCTGTTGCCCGGCAGCGCTGCTTCATTAAACCCTGCCGAATACCTGCTATTGGCCGCCTGGCTTGTGCTCGGCGCCTTAGTGAAAGCCCTGCACCGCTATGGGCACAGGGCATAAATAATAAAAGCCTGTCAGTTATTGAACTGACAGGCTTTTATTATTTGACGGGCAACAGCGACAGCATCACCGAAACGTTAAAGACATTTTCGCTATGACTGGCCGAAAATTCACCGTTATATTTTTCGACGATGGTCTGGATATTGAACAGACCGATGCCGCAGTAGCGCTCGTCGATCTTTACTGTTTTATAAATATTGTTCTGTTTTTTGACTTCGCCGGTAAAAGAGTTGGCGATGTCGATGAAAAGATAATCTTTTTTAATATTAACGTTCAACACAATAAACTTCCGCTCGCCGAGCGCTGTTATCCTGCCGCAAGCCTCTACCGCGTTGTCGATAAGGTTGCCGAACAGGATGCACAGATCCACGTCAGCCACGTTCAGTACAGGCGGCACGATGATACTGCATTTCAGGTCGATACCGTTCTGTTCGATATTAGCCAACCCGTTGCTGAGAATGGAATCGATGACGATATTGCCGCTGTAATTAACGCCCTTTAAGGCCTTGTTATCATAATACAGTTCCTTGATATAGTATTGGGCCTCGCTGTTATGCCCGCCATCCAACAAGGCATACAGGCAGCGCATATGATTTTTGATGTCGTGACGCAGGCTCTGCACCTCGCGCTGCGATACGTCCAGCCGTTCGTAATGCCGCCGCTGTAGGGAAAGCAGTTCTTCCATAACGGCCGACTTTTCGCCTGACATATCCAGCAAAATATTTTTTTCCAGCAGGTAAAATAAGCTGATGGACGCTGAAAAGAGTAGCACCGACGTATACAGATAAAATATCTTGATGCTGTTGACAGGACCGACGCCAACATTTTTCTGAGAGAGTATACTGACCGAGATCATCACCGTGACGGGAAACAGGTAGGAAATGGCCGCATACAGCAGGTTTTGCTTATTCAGGCGCAGCTTACGGATGCAGATGGTGCCCCACAGGCTCAGCACGAACAGCAGGCAGGCCATCATCTGCGACCAGGAGTCCATGACGATGCGGTAATTCTCCAGCCCTGTCGGCAGTATCTGCTCGCCCCAGGCGATGGCGACCGCCGTTACCGCCGTTTTACAGGCATAGTTCATGATCACGAACAGTGAAGCGATAGTGATCTTGTTTTGCAGCGAGTCGGAAAAAAAGACGATGGCAATGATGGCTGAAAACAAAAAATAATATCCTGCTGTCGAGAACATAGGGCTTTCGTTGACGTATGACAGCATTTGAAAACTGAAGTAACAGACCACGCCCAGCCAGTAGTAGGTCTGGCGTACCGAATTGCGGGTCAGGTAGGTATTGAAGAGCCGGTAACCGATCCAGGTTTCGGCCGCCGATAAAACGATATAGGTGATCCATTTCAAAATGATGTCCATAGTCAGATATTATCCTTCATATAAGTTAAAAACTGCTGACGCAGCTCTTTGCTACGGTGGCGGCTGAGCGGCAGTTCTTCGCCATTTTCCAGCGTCACCGTATCCTTGAAGATGTTACGGATATGCTTGAGATTGACCACATAGCTTTTATGTATCCGCACAAAATCTTGTTCGGCCAGTGCTTCTTCCACGTCACTGATCTTGCCGGTGAAATCTGTTTTGCCGCCCTGATGGCAGACTGACAGCGTCCGCATATTAGATTCAAAATAGTAGATATCCGTAGTTTTTACTTTAAACAAACCTTTTTCATTGGTAAAACTAAAATATTTGTTCTGCACTCTGGCGATAGAGGTCAGGATAGTTCGCACTTCTTCCTGAAAATATGCCTTGTCTACCGGCTTGAGAATATAGCGGTAAGCATTGACCTGATAGCCGTCCATGGCGTATTCCACAGTTCCCGTGACGATCAGGATCGGCACCTCCGTATCGTACTGCCTGATCTGCCGTGCCGTTTCTATGCCGTTCAACGGCTTCATCAGCATATCCAGAATAATGATGTCGAATTTATGCCCCCGTTCATACTGGCGCACCAGCTCACGTCCATTCAAAAAAGGTACGCTTTCCAGTTGTAAGCCCGGGCTTTTTATTTCTGCTAAATAACCGGTCAACAGTTCGACCACCGGCCATTCATCGTCGCATAAGGCAATATAGAACATCATCTCACCTCCGTTCTCATTACAATTTTATTATATCATTTGCCGCAGCCTTTAGCTGCTACGATTATGACACTGAAATTGCCGATTTTGCAGCGCCCAGCACTGATTTTAGCCTGATATTACATTAAAGGTGTCAATTATGAAGATTTGGTCGTCAGCTTTGAGTCTTTGGGCTATATTAAAGCTACGCAAGGGCAAAGTCCTACTCTAAATCATTCGAATATTTAGCTTTACTATCACAGCACAAGGAGGTTTTTGAGATGTCCACTTCAACTAATAAGGGCGGTATGCAAAAGACCTTATCGCTCTGGAACTTTTTTACCATTGGCTTCGGCGCCATCATCGGCACCGGCTGGGTCCTGATGGTCGGCGACTGGATGGTCATCGGCGGCGGCCCCGTAGCGGCCATGATAGCCTTTATCATCGGCGCCATCTTCCTGCTGCCGATCGGCGCAGTGTTCGGCGAACTGACGGCGGCGATACCAATTTCCGGCGGCATCGTAGAATATGTTGACCGCACCTACGGCAACACCATGTCGTTTATCACAGGCTGGTTCCTGGCTTTGGGCAACGCCATTCTGTGCCCCTGGGAAGCCATCGCCATCTCGACGCTGGTTTCTGATATGTTCGGCGACCTGCTCCCCATTCTGCGTTCGGTAAAGTTATACTCGATCATGGGCGCCGATGTGTATCTGTTTCCCACTGTTATCGCTCTGGGCTTTGCAGCTTACGTCATTATTCAAAATTTCCGCGGCGCTTCGGCAGCCGCCAGCTTACAGGCTTTTTTAACCAAAGCTCTGCTCTTCGGAATGATCCTCGCCATGGGCATTTCGCTGGTCAAAGGCGGCCCGGCCAATATTCAGCCTGTATTCGCCAGTGTTGAAGGTGCGGCGTCATCTACCTCAGCTTCCACAATGTTTGCCGGTATCATCTCGGTTTTAGTTATGACACCGTTCTTTTATGCCGGTTTTGACACTATCCCTCAGCAGGCTGAAGAAGCGGCAGAAGGTCTTGACTGGAATAAATTCGGCCGTGTCATCAGCCTGGCGCTGCTGGCTTCCGGAGGCTTTTATATGGTCTGCATCTATTCCTTCGGCAGCATCATCCCCTGGACGGATTTCGTTAAAAGTTCCGTACCTGCGCTGGCCTGCCTGAAGACCATCAATATTTTCCTCTATCTGGCCATGCTCTGCATCGCCACTATCGGCCCCATGGGCCCTATGAACTCGTTTTACGGCGCAACCAGCCGCATTATGCTGGCCATGGGACGCAAAGGGCAGCTGCCCAGCTCCTTCGCTCAGGTAGACCCTGTTTCGGGTACGCCCAGAACGGCTAACCTGCTGCTGGCAGCGCTAACTATCGCCGGCCCCTTCCTGGGTAAAAAAATGCTGGTACCGTTGACGAATGTTTCGGCCCTGGCCTTTATTTTCGCCTGCACCATGGTCAGTTTCTCCTGCTACAAAATGCGCCTTACAGAACCAGACCTGCCCCGACCTTACAAGGTGCCAGGCGGCAAGTTCGGCATCGCCCTGGCCTGTTTGGCCGGTTCGCTTATCGTCCTGCTGATGGTAGTTCCCGGCAGCCCCGCTACCCTGAACGCCATCGAATGGAGCATAGTACTGGGCTGGCTGGCAGTAGGCTTATCCATCAAAGCGCTGCACAGAAAAAAAACGCCCGCACCGGCTGCGGAGCCGACCGTCGTCCCTATCTCCATCAATGATACCCGTTATCCAAAATAAGCATTACTAGCAACTACATTCACCATATATTAAAGGAGGCATTCATCATGAAAAAAATCGCTTTAGTCGGAGGTTATCTTATTGACGGTACAGGCAGCGAACCGCTGGCCAACTCACTGATATTGGTAGACGACAAAAAAATCGTTTATGCCGGCCCGATGCAGAAGATCGCTGCTGACTACGAACAACTCGACATTACCGGTAAGACCATTATGCCCGGACTTATCGACACCCATCTGCACTTTTCAGGAAATTTGACTGATGACGATACCGAGTGGGTCTTGGAGGATCGAGTGCAAAAAACCGTTGTCGCCGTACAACAGGCTCACGAATGTTTGGAAAACGGCCTGACTACAGTAGGCGAAATCTCCTACTCGGGTCTGTCTATCCGCAATATGGTAGAGCAGGGCGTTATGCAGGGTCCCCGCGTCGTCGGCACCGGCCTTGGCTTCTGCCGCACCTGCGGCCACGGCGATTCCCATAAGCTGCCCAGCTGGTACAACGAGCAGTCCCATCCATGGGCAGAGCGTGTAGACGGCCCCTGGGACTTGCGCAAGGCAGTACGCAGAAGACTGCGCGAAAGCCCTGATGCTATCAAAATCTGGTCGACTGGCGGCGGTATCTGGCGCTGGGATCAAAAACTGGACCAGCATTATACCTTTGAAGAAATCAAAGCAGTCGTAGAAGAATGTAATATGGTAGGCATCCCCGTCTGGTCGCACGCTGAAGGCTACGGCGGTGCTCTGGACTCGGCTAAAGCCGGTGTGCATCTGATCATCCACGGTCAAACTCTCAACGATGAATGTCTGGATATCATGGCTGAAAAAGGTATTTACTTCTGCCCGACGATCCAGTTCCTGAACGAATGGTTCAAAACCTACGCCCCGCCCTATATCCCCGAAGTCCACGACCAGTATCCCGGTGAGACCGTAGCCGAAAAAGAATTGAACCGCGTTTACGCTAATCTGCGCAAGGCTAAAGCAAAAGGTATTGGGCTGACGATAGGCTCTGACTCCTTCTGCTCTAGCCTGACACCTTACGGCACCACCGCTATCGGCGAAATGTATTCCTTTGTTGAAAAAGCAGGTATTTCGGAAATGGATACCCTGGTCGCCGCAACTAAAGTGGGCGCCGAGATGCTGAAGGTAGATGCCATCACCGGTACGCTGGAAGCAGGCAAGTTTGCCGATATCCTCGTACTCGAAGGTAATCCGCTCGAAAACATTCGTGCCGTAGCTGTCGAAAATATGAAACTCATCATGAAAGAAGGTACCATCGTTAAGCAATAACCTTCTGCTACTTACTTGGGTGACATTTACCACTTCTCCTACATCAGTTCCTCAAGCAAACGGAAGGGAAAATTTCCCTTCCGTTTGCTGCTTTTACAAAAAAAGCCTGCCGCGCAAGCGGCAGACTTTTAAAAAACTAAAACTCTCCTTACACTGTTCCCTCTTCTAAAATACCAAGCTTCCTGCGCCAGTAGCGTGAATAAACGGCACCGGCAGGGTTGTTTGCCAGCACACGGTCTTTGGTGATGATACTGGAAACTGGAGCCTTGGACTCCATGGTAAACAGCATATCGTGCCCGACGCATAAGCCGACAATAAAGTTCAGTTCCGTGCCGCCTTCATTCAGCAGGCGCGCCTGCACTTTAGGATTGCACATGGCTTCGCGCTGACCGGGTTTGATTTTTTCCAGCTCCATCATATCTTTATCGACGGAACAGACCTTACAGCAGACCGACTGCACTTCAAAACCCTGAGTTTTAAAATACTGGGCGCAGAAGTGGGCTTCATTAGCCAAACCGATACAAAAAGCGATGCCGACCTTTTTGATACCCATCTCTTTAGCGAAATAAACGCTTTCTTCAAGACGGGTCATCTTCAAATAGTTGCGGCTTTCGGTAGCGGACGACGCACGCATCATTTTTTTATCTTCGTCAGTATAATACTCGTTGATTTCTTCGTGAGTGATACGGGTACAGTTCTGACCGCTGGTATAGCATTTGTGATGGGGACAAAAAGCACAATTCATAAGTCATTCCTCCCTGAGCAGTTTGTTAGTTACAAGTAAGTATTCGCTGCCAAAACAGCAAATCCTTTTTCCAATATCAAATAGTAATCGCTAACACTATTTTCCCGCTCTGCAACGTTCTTTTAACTGGAAATAAATCCTAATTTATGATATCATAGTTGTTGTATTTTTTAACATTTAAGCCGCTTCGGCATTTATTTTTAGCAGGCAGGTATTTATGAAAAAAAACGCTTTCAGCTATCCGGCGATGCTGGATCTCGACAACAGAAAATGTGTCATCATCGGCGGTGGCAAGGTGGCTGTACGCAAGGCTTTGACCCTAATCGAAGCAGGTGCAGCCCTGACCGTTGTCACCCCAAAAGCTGACCCGCAGCTGCTGGCTTTGGCTAAGACCGGCCTTTTGCAGCTGGAACAGCGCGCTTATACGGAAGCTGACCTGCAAGACGCTTTCATCACCGTTGCCGCCACCGGCGACTTTGCCCTTAACCGCCAAATAGCCGCTGCGGCGCCTTGCTTGTGCAATGTAGTGACAGAACCGGCACTGGGCAATTTTAGCGTACCGGCAGCCGTTAGAAACGGTGCGCTGACCTTTACCCTGTCTACCGGCGGTATGCCGGCACTGACCCGAGTCCTGGCACGCGACTTGAAAGAATATTACGGCGAAGATTTTGCCGCTTTTAACGATTTTTTGCAGGAACTGCGGCTGGAGTTGAAAACAACCGCCAGCACCCCTGAAGAACGCACCGCCTTCTGGCGACAGACTTTAACTCAATCGGTCATTGACCTGCTGCACACAGGCCAAGTTGACCAGGTAAAGGAGACCATTACTGATGCAGCTAATCGTTTTAGGCTTGAATCACAAAACCGCACCCGTTGAAGTCCGTGAACGGTTCAATTTTTCGCAGGACAGAACGGTCCGTGTGTTGCGGCGTTTGATCAATAATGATAATATCGACGAAGCAGTTTTGCTTTCGACCTGTAACCGCACTGAGCTTTATATGGTAATGGAAGACCCCACTGCAGGCGTTGCTTTGATCCGTACTCTGCTGCGGCATTTGGCAGGCGAGCAGTATAAACCGGACTATTTTTATAATCTGACCGGCATCAACTGTGTTCGCCATCTGTTTACTGTCGCCTCCAGCCTTGATTCACTGATTATCGGCGAGGGGCAAATATTGAGCCAGATCAAGAGTGCCTATAATCTATCCCGCAGCCGAGGCATGACTGATACCCTGCTCAATACGGTCTTCACCCGTGCCATCACCGTCGGCAAACGAGTGCGCACCGAAACCAAGATCGCTTACAGTTCGGTCTCTGTTTCTTCGGCGGCCGTAGATTTAGCTATCGACGTGGTCGGTGACCTGACCCAGGCCAATATTTTAGTGCTGGGTGCCGGACGCATGAGTGAGCTGACCGCCCGCCATCTGATCGACAAAGGCGCCAAAACTATTTTCGTCAGCAACCGTAATCTGGACCATGCCAAAGAATTGGCCGAAAAATTCCGGGGCACGGCTATCCCTTATAACGATTTTATGCAACAGGCCATCAGCTCCGATATCATCATTACCTCGACCGGAGCACCTCATTATGTGATCACTGAAGAGGGAGTCCGCGATATTATACCCCAGCGCGGCGGCAAGCCGCTTATTTTAGTGGATATAGCCGTGCCACGTGACGTGGACCCTTTGGTAGGAGAAATCGAAGGCGTGACCTTATATAACATCGACGACCTGGAAGGCGTCGTAGATATGAATAAGAATTTCCGTTCTTCCGAAGCTAAGGTAGCCGAGGGCATCATCGAGGACGGTATCGAATCCTTAAAGGAGCGGCTGCGCTATCTATCCATGCGGCCCGTAATGGTGCAGCTGCATGAAAAAATGAACTTCCTGCGGCAAAAGGTTTTGAAGCGGGCTTTTGCCAAGCTGCCGAACCTGACTGACAAGGAGCGCCGCATCATCGACATTATGACCCAGCGCCTGGAGCACAAGTTCCTGCGCGAACCCATGATGGCCATGAACAGCGCGGCCGGTACTGAAGACGAAGAACGTTACAGAGATATGATCTGCGAGTTATTTTTGCTCAACGATTCGGGAGAGGACTACATAGGCGATGAAAACAAATTTGATTATTGGGACTAGGCAAAGCCTGCTGGCGTTATGGCAAAGCAATCATATTGCCGCCCGCCTGCGCGAGCAGTACCCGGAATGTACGGTGACACTGAAAAAGATCATTACCAAGGGCGACCGTATTTTAGATGTGCCGCTGGCCAAGATCGGTGGCAAGGGCCTCTTTACGAAGGAATTGGAAACAGCGCTGCTGGACGGCGAGATAGACCTGGCCGTCCACAGCCTGAAGGATATGCCTACCGTTTTACCGGAGGGCCTGTGCCTGACGGCGATCACCGAACGCGCCAATGCCGGCGATGCCTTTGTCAGCAACAAATATGCTTCTATCGAAGCACTGCCTCAGGGAGCAGTCCTGGGCACATCAAGCCTGCGCCGCAAAGCCCAGCTTTTAGCGGCTCGTCCCGATCTGACCATCGTTGATTTGCGCGGTAATGTGGATACCCGCCTGCGCAAGCTGGACGAAGGCCAGATGGACGCGATCATTTTAGCTGCCGCAGGCCTGCACCGTTTGGGCTACGGCGACCGTATCAAAGAGATCATCCCCCACAGCTTCTGCCTTCCGGCAGTCGGTCAGGGCGCTTTAGCCATTGAATGCTGCACCGCTAACGCCGAAGTCAGACAGATGCTGGAATTTTTAAACGACCTGCCGACCAAGCAGGCTACCGACGCCGAGCGTTCCTTCCTGGGACTTATCGAAGGCGGCTGTCAGGTTCCTATCGGCGTCCACGCCGTTACCGCAGGCAGCAGCATCACCGTCGAGGCGATCATCGCTTCGCTGGACGGCAGCACAGTTTTACGCGATACTATCCAGGGCGAAGCAGCCGACGCTGCACGACTTGGTCAAAAGCTTGGCAATAAAATGTTAGATCAGGGCGGCCGTGCAATCCTCGCCGAGATCATGTAAGGAGAGAAACAAATGACAAAACAGGGAAAAGTTTACTTGATCGGTGCAGGCCCCGGCGACCCCGGTCTGCTTTCTATCAAAGCTATGGAATGTTTACAGACTGCCGACGCTGTTGTTTACGACCGCTTGGCCGACCCCAGGATCCTGGCCTATGCCCGTCCCGACGCAGAGATGGTTTATGTGGGCAAGGCTTCAGCCAACCACACCATGCGCCAGCCCGATATCAACAAGCTGCTGGTGCAACTGGCTGCTGCTGGCAAAACCGTGGCCCGTCTTAAAGGCGGCGATCCGTTCGTATTCGGCCGTGGCGGTGAAGAGGCTATCGAGCTGTTAGAAGCAGGGCTGTCCTTTGAGTTCGTCCCCGGGGTGACTTCCGCTATCGCGGTAGCCGAATATGCCGGTATCCCCGTTACTCACCGTCATGTAGCGACTTCCTTTGCCGTTATCACAGGCCACGAGGACCCAACCAAAGGCGAATCGACCATTAACTGGAGCGGCCTGGCCACTTCTGTGGATACGTTGGTCTTTTTGATGGGCGTCGAAAACCTGACTAATATCACTAAAAACCTGATCGCCAACGGCCGCAGTGCCGATACCCCGGCAGCCGTTATCCGCTGGGGCACCAAACCCGAGCAGCGCACCCTGATCACTACGGTGGGCAGTGCGGCAGCCGATGTGGCCGCCGCCAATTTGAAACCGCCTGCCATCTTTATCGTTGGCAACGTAGTCAAGCTGCGCGATCAGCTGCAATGGTTCGACAACAAGCCGCTGTTTGGCAAAACTATTGTTGTGACCCGGGCCCGTGCCCAGGCCAGCGCTTTGACTAAACAGTTGGAAGCAGCAGGCGCCCGCGTTATCGAAGCGCCCGCCATCAAGATCATGCCGGCAGCAGATTATGCGCCGCTGGATAAAGCTATCGAAAATCTTAAATCCTATAAATGGCTGGTGTTGACCAGTGCCAATGGCGTTACCGCGTTCTTTGAGCGTTTGCATAACGCTGGCCTTGACAGCCGCAGTCTGGCAGAAGTAAAAATTGCCGCTATCGGCAGTGAAACCGCCAAGTCCCTGACCGACTATGGCATTACCGCCGATCTGGTGCCGTCAGCCTTCAAAGCCGAGGAACTGGCAGAAGCACTGGCTTCCGAACTGGTTGTTGGCGACAAGATCCTGCTGGCACGTGCCAAAGTGGCCCGTGAAGTGCTGCCGGAAAGCTTACGTGCTTTAGGAGCCAGCGTCGACGTAGTAACAGCTTATGAAACCGTCGCTTCCTTAGAGAATAAAGATGAACTACTGGGCGCACTACAAAACGGCGAGGTCGATTTGGTTACTTTCACCAGCTCTTCTACTGTTACCAATCTGCTGGAATCACTGGCAGAAAACAAAGACCTGATCAATAATATCACCATCGCGGCTATTGGCCCCATTACCGCCGATACCTGCCGTAAAAATAAGCTTGAGCCTGCTATAGTAGCCGATAATTTTACTATCACAGGCTTGACCGAAGCAATCCAAAGTTATTATAAGGAGTGATCAGTATGGGCTTTCCTATTTACCGTCCCCGCCGCCTGCGCGCTACCGAGAATCTGCGCAGTATGATCCGCGAGACTGAGCTTTCCGTAAAAGACCTTATCTATCCTTTATTTGTAGTGCCCGGCACCGGCGTCAAAAACGAGATCGAATCCCTGCCCGGCAATTATCACTGGTCTTTAGACCGTTTGCCTGAAGTTTTACAGGAGCTGGACGAACTGGGTGTCCCCGCCGTGATCCTGTTTGGTATCCCCTCTTATAAAAACGCTACCGGCAGCAGTGCCTGGGACGCAGAAGAACCTGTGCAGCAAGCTTGCCGCCTTATCAAAACCTCTTCCCCCGAGATGGTAGTAGTTACTGACGCCTGCCTGTGCGAGTATACCGAGCACGGCCACTGCGGCGTTCTGGAAAATGGCTGTACCGTCAATAACGATGAGACTTTACCACTGCTGGCAAAGGTAGCCATATCGCACGCTCAAGCAGGCGCAGATATCGTTGCACCCTCTAATATGATGGACGGCTATGTGAAAGTTATGCGCAAAGCGCTGGATGAAGCAGGTTTCAGCAATGTGGCTTTGATGGCCTATTCCGCTAAATATGCTTCCGCCTACTACGGCCCCTTCCGTGCCGCTGCCGATTCCGCACCGTCCGCTGGTGACCGCAAGGGCTACCAGATGGACCCGGGCAACAGCGACGAAGCACTGCGCGAAGTAGCACTGGACATTGAAGAAGGCGCTGATATCGTAATGGTCAAACCTGCTTTGGCTTTTATGGATATCATACGCCGCGTCAAAGATACCTTTAACCGCCCCCTGTGCGTTTATAACGTCAGCGGCGAGTACGCCATGGTCAAGGCAGCTGCCGCCAAAGGCTGGATCGACGAGCAGCGTATCGTTATGGAGACCATGCTCGGCTTTAAACGTGCCGGAGCTAAAATGATCATCACCTATCATGCCCTGGATGTAGCCAAATGGCTGCAGGGCAAATAAGGAGGTACCAGCATGGAACACAGCAAATCCCAGGCAGCCTTTGCCGAAGCTAAACAGTACATTCCCGGCGGCGTCAACAGCCCCGTCCGTTCCTTCCGCAGCGTCGGCGGTATCCCGCCCATCATTGCCAAGGGCGGCGGCAGCAAGCTGACCGACATCGACGGCAACGAATATATCGATTATGTGCTTTCCTATGGGCCGCTGCTTTTAGGCCACGCCCATCCCCAGGTCACCGAAGCCATCCAGCAGGCAGCAGCCAAGGGTTCTTCCTACGGCGCACCGACACTGGCCGAGACGGAATTGGCTAAGCTGCTATGCGCCCTCGTACCTTCTATGGAAATGGTGCGGATGGTCAACAGCGGTACCGAAGCCACTATGAGCGCCCTGCGTCTGGCGCGCGCTTATACGGGACGTGAGAGCATCGTTAAATTCATCGGCTGTTATCACGGCCACCACGACAGCCTGCTGGTAAAAGCAGGCAGCGGCGCCGCCACTTTAGGCGTGCCCGACAGCCCCGGCGTCCCTAAAGGCGTTGCGGCCAACACCATCACCGTACCCTTTAACGACAAAGCCGCTTTAAAAGCCTCCTTTGCCGCTAAAGGTGAAGATATCGCCGCAGTCATCATGGAACCGACACCTGGTAATATGGGTTTGGTGTTGCCACAGGACGGTTTTCTGGAATTCATTCGTGAGATCACGCATAAATATGGCGCATTGCTCATCTGCGACGAGGTCATGTCCGGCTTCCGCAGCAGCGAAAACTCCTCACAGGGTCTGTATGGCATCGATCCCGACATCACCTGCTTAGGCAAGGTCATCGGCGGCGGGCTGCCTGTAGCAGCTTACGGAGGCAAACGCCACATTATGGAACAGGTCGCTCCTGTCGGGCCTATGTATCAGGCTGGCACATTGAGCGGTAATCCGCTGGCTATGGCCGCCGGTATTGCTAACCTTACCTATATGCGCGAAAACGATGTTTGCAGCAAGCTTGAGAGTATGACGGCGATCCTGACCGGCGGCCTGGAACGTGCGGCAGCTAAAGCCGGCGTCCCTGTACAGGTGCATCGTCTGGGCTCTATGTTCACCATCTTCTTTACTGATAAAGAAGTTTATGACTATGACAGTGCCTGCACCAGCGATTTGGACTCTTTCCGCATCTATTTCCACAGTATGCTGGAGCAGGGCATTTACCTGCCGCCATCCCAGTTTGAAACTAACTTTTTATCTTTGGCTCATACACCCGAAGATATCGAAAAAACCTTACAGGCCGCAGCCAACGCTTTTACAGCTGTTGCCGCAGCAAAAAAATAACTGTTGTTTAAATAAAAAGCATCATAACCAAAAGGTTATAATGCTTTTTTGTTATGCTGATTATTTTTGTTCCTGTTTCGGTGCTTCCAACGGAGCGAAAATAAATTCGGTCAATTTGTCTTCTTTGTTAAAGCCGTAGATCACACGTACTAACTGCTGCTTGCTGTAGCTGCCTAAATATGTCAACCGATCGCCCTGGTCAAACCGTTCGAAAGCAACAAACTTCATTTCTTTCATAGTTCCTAAAGTATCTTTGACTTGTTTCTGCAAAGCCGCAAAAGCTTTGGCATCCATTTTTTGTTTCAATTCAGGACTAAAACCGCTAGCGGCGCCTGCGTAACCGGTTTCATCGGCTATATTCAGAGCTGCTACAAATTTATCGACGACTTTCTGCTGTTTATTCAAGTCATTGCCGTCACCGGCGGCAAAACATACTGTTGCCATTGCCATTGTCAAAACCACAGTCACCAGCATTAATAATTTTTTCATTTACTTCATCCTCTCTTCTTTGCAGTCGGCGGGCAATCTTGCTCCGTCCGTTGCCAGTATACCTTAATTATAACCTATTCAATGCTGCCGTCAATGCTTTTTATATTATTGGGCATTCAACCACTGCTGAATGATCGCACTTTTTTGCCCTGCAGTCCAGCTCAAATCATCCACCGCCAGCTGCAGATTACCGATCATCATTTTCCTGCCGTCATCGTGGGCATAATCACTAACGCGCCATAAAAGTGGATAACCTTTGGAGGCCAGCAGATCACGGGAGTGCTCGGACAGCAGGTAATCCATAAAGGCCTGTGCCTCTTCCAGATGTGCTCCCTGCAAAATAGCGGCACCTGTGATGCAGTTTTTATTGCCATCCTTCACCAGGGTGGCAAACAGCTCCCTGTTCTGACGCTCCAGCTGCAAAGCGACCGAAAGCGAAACTACCGCTACGGTTTTACGTCCACTGCGAACCTCTTCGATAGCGTCCCACTCACTGGCAGTATAAAAAGGCCGCTGACTATTAAAAGAAGCAGCATAGGCCAGGGCCTGCTCTTCCCCTCGCAGCTGCCAGATAGAAGTGAGCATACCATAGCTGCGCCCTCCATTTTTAAAATCTGCCAGGACCGTTTCTTCAAACAACTCCGGCTTCAGCAATTCATTCCAGGTCTCCGGCGCATAAAGTCCCAAATCCCGCAGTCTGCCGCGATTACTCAGAAAGCCGATATAATCCACATACAACCCGGTCCAGCGCCACTGGTTCTCGCGCATTTCCGCAGGCACCTTATAGGCCTCCTTCGGCCTGTAGCTGCGCAACATTTTCTGCTCGCTGGCCAAATAATATTCTTCCGGAGTCCCACCCAGCCATAAATCAAATTTGCCGTCACGTAAAAAATTCAACCTTTTAGCTAAATCACCCGTCGGCAGATAACTGACTTCCACTTTGACGTTCTGCTGCCGGGCAAAATCCTCGGCCAGAATATCTGTCATGGTTTCGCTGAGGCTGCTGCACAGCCTGATCGTTTTTTGTTGGTTTTCACCGCCGCTACCACAGCCGCTGCAAAGCAGAAGTGCCGCCAGTAAAGTTATCAGGATCGCTTTCATAGGACAACCGCCTTCTCATCATTCTAATATCTTTATTATACCATACCGTTCGCGCCCTAAGCATCAAAACCATCTGGCAATTATTTTTAAACCCCAGCTGCCGCAAAGAAGTCCGCTCCCCAAAAGTTACTGTTGACATTAGGTTGATTTTCAAGTACAATCTTCTTGTTAGCTTAAGCTAACTGTTTGGGGTTTGCCCACTTCCAAACACTCACTTATTAACTTAAAGCTCACTCGATACTGTGTTAAACAGCTCTCACGCACAGTTTTATTTCGCTCGAGTTAGCTTAAGCTAACATTTTGTGTTCTTATGACAGCCCCTTATGTTTAGAGGTATTATTTATAGCAGGGCATCGGCAATTATACTCAACTACCATAAAATGATCTCAGGAGGCGGCAATGATGAAAATTTTAGTAATGTATTCTTCCCTGACTGGCAACACCGCCAAGGTTGCAGCAGCTATCCATACGGCTTTGCCGTCAGGTAGCGTCCTGGCTAAGATCACCTCTCAGCTTGATATGCGAAATTATGACTTGATCTTTGCTGGCTTTTGGGTGGATAAAGGCACGGCCGATCAGGCAGCCAAAACAGCACTGCTGGGCCTGCAAAATAAAAAAGTCGCTTTATTTGCAACTCTGGGAGCAGCACCTAATACGATCCACGCGCAAAATTGTCTGCAGGAGGCAGCTGCCCTGCTGCACGAAAGCAATACCCTGCTGGGCAGCTATTACTGCCAGGGTAAAATCGATCCTCAGCTACTGGAAAGATTTAAAAGCTTACCGGCTGATCACCCGCATGCCCTGACACCGGAAGCAACCGCACGGCATCAGGCAGCGGCAACACATCCCGACGCTGCTGACTTACAGGCTGCAGGCATATTTGCCAAAAACATCCTGGCCAAGCTGCTTTAAAAGAAATACACCGGCATCGATGAGCAATATGTTATAATGAAGCATATAGTTTTTCCCTGAATATTCCAAATCCGTACCGGCTGCTTTGGCAGTCGGTACCTTTATCTGCGAGGTCTTTTATGCCAGAACGTTTACTTAAATATTACCGCCCCTATCAAAAAACTTTATTTTTAGCTTTGGCTGGCTCCGTTATCACCTCTGCGCTTGATCTTTGCTTTCCATTGTTCATGAAATATATTCTTGGCTATGTGCTGCCAACTGGCAATTTATGGCTATTAGGACAGACCACCGTAGTTTTATTATTTTTATACCTGCTGAACTTTGTCATCAGCTATCAGGTCTCACGGCATGGCCGCCTGATGGGAGCGAAAATAGAACAGGATATGCGCAGCGACCTGTTCCAACATGTGCAGTCCATGTCTTTCCGTTATTTTGATAATGTTCGTATCGGCCAGCTGATATCACGTATTGTCAGCGATATTTCCGAAATACGCGAGTTGGCTTTCTTAGGTCCCAATTATTTACTGGTCTGCACCATCACTATGTTCGGAACCCTTGGCATCCTGATCTACCTGAACTGGCCACTGGCACTGCTCGTCAACCTGTTGTTGCTGGCCAAGGCCTACGAATCACTCGCTACTAACAAGGAGTTAAAGCAGTCGGGCCGTATCATCCGCGAGCAGGTAGGCAACCTTACCGCACAGACCAACGAAAGCCTGAATGCCATCCGTCTGGTGAAATCCTTCAACAATGAAGCCTGGGAAGAAAAACGTCTGAATTCTAACGGACAGGCACTGCTACAGGCCCGCAAGGCTTCCTTTGACCTTTTGTCACGCCTCAATAGCAACGCTGTACTTTTCTCCAATGTTACCAATCTGGTCATTATCGTTATCGGCGGTGCCATGATCGCCTACGGTAAAATGCAGATCAGCGATTTAGTCGCCTTCCTGCTTTATGTTTCCATTTTCATCCGGCCGATCCTGCGCCTGACGGCGCTGGCAGAATCTTACCAGAAGGGTATGGCAGGTTATCAGCGGTTTTGTCAGCTGATGGATACACCATCCGAAAATATCGATCAGCCCGGCGCGGTTGATTGCGGCACTTTAAAAGGCGCGATCACCTTTCAAGACGTCAGCTTCGGCTATGAGCCTACGAAACCGGTCATTCAAAACTTTGATTTGGAGATCACGGCCGGTGAGGTCATCGCCTTCGTCGGTACCACAGGCGTCGGCAAAAGTACTCTCTGCAATCTGCTGCCGCGTTTCTATGAACTACAGTCAGGCAGCATCAGCATCGACGGTTTGGATATCCGCCAGATCACTCTGCAATCACTACGGCGCAATATCGGCATCGTGCAGCAGGATATTTTCCTTTTTTCCGATTCAGTCCGCGAAAATATCGCCTACGGCAAGCCTGACGCCACTATGGAAGAAATCATCACGGCGGCGAAGCTGGCCGAAGCCGACAGCTTTATAAACGCGCTGCCCCATGGCTATGACAGTCAGCTGGGCGAGCGTGGCGTCAAGCTTTCGGGCGGACAAAAACAGCGTATCGCCATTGCCCGTGTCTTTTTGAAAAATCCACCCATCCTTATTTTGGACGAGGCGACTTCTTCTTTAGATAACGAAACGGAAAACCTGATCCAGGAATCCCTGATGCAGCTGTCACGCAATCGTACGACGCTGATCGTCGCCCACCGGCTGGCTACCATTCGCCACGCCGACCGAATCGTGGTGCTCACACCTGACGGTATTAGTGAACAGGGTTCTCACGACAAACTAATGGCACTACAAGGAGAATACTACAAGCTTTATATGGCCCAATTCAGTAAAAACCAGCAAGTCTAAAACATACGCAAAAGCCCTCAGATGCTTGCATCTGAGGGCTTTCCTTATTTACTGGAAAAAGTTTTTTAATTAGTCACGGTCAAAAATCATTACTTTTTCAAAGTCCAGATAGACTTTCTCACCGTCGGCAAATTCCTTCAGGTCAGAGCCTTTAATGATAACACGGACATCGTGATCACCAACGCGAACACGGTAATCAACAGCATCGCCCAAATAGAAACGGTGGGTCAGTATGCCTTCCAGCATACCGCCGCCACGGCTCATGGTAATATTCTCGGGGCGCACAGCAATAGTAGCGCTGCCGGAAACGCCTGAGGTATTAGGGAAGGACGCCGTAGTACCCTGCAAGTAAACACGGTCATCGGAAACTTCGCCCTGCATAAAGTTGACCAAACCGATAAAGTCGGCAACCATTTTATTGGCAGGGTTAGTATAGATTTCATGCGGAGCACCGATCTGCTGTACAACGCCTTTGCTCATAACAACAACACGGTCACTCATGGCCATAGCTTCGCCCTGATCGTGAGTTACATAGACAACGGTAATGCCCAGAGCTTTTTGGATGGACAAGATCTCGAAGCGCATGCTTTCGCGCAGTTTGGCGTCAAGGTTAGACAAAGGTTCGTCCAGCAGTAACAGTCCGGGCTGGGCAACCAGAGCGCGAGCTAAAGCTACACGCTGCTGCTGACCGCCGGAAAGCTGATGGGGATAACGGTGTCCGTATTCGCCTAAATGCACCAGTTCCAGCATCTCGTTGACTCTTTTTAAGCGTTCTTCTTTAGGTACTTTCTGGATCTTCAACGGATAAGCTACATTGTCTATAACCGTCATATGCGGCCACACGGCATAGGATTGGAATACCATACCAATGTCGCGATTTTCCGGCGGCACGAATTTGTTCTGCGTCGAAGAGCTGACGCAATGGTCGCCGATATAGATCTCGCCTTCAGTTGCTTTCTCAAAGCCTGCGATCATACGCAGGGAGGTTGTTTTACCACAGCCAGAAGGACCGAGGATCGAGACGAATTCGCCGTCTTCAACGGTCAGGTTAAAGTCATCAACGGCCGTTACCGGGCCGAAACGTTTAAATATATGTTCAATACGTACTTGTGCCAATTTATTCCACTCCTTCTTTAAATTCCCACATTGCCTTTAGTCAGTTTGTTGAGGATCAGGTTACCGACCAAAACGATAGTCAAAATGATTACTGACAGAACAGAAGCATTTTGTGTATCTGCATAAGTTTGCAGCTCGTACAGCAAAACACCGATAGTTTTAGTTTCTGCACCGTACAGTAGGAGCGACATAGTCAACTCGTAGAAGGACGGCATAAAGATCAGGAACCAACCGGCGATGATGGACGGAGCGATCAACGGCATAATGATATCTTTACAGGTTCTGATCCAGCTAGCGCCGGAATTGAGCGCCGCTTCTTCCAATGATACATGCACCTGGCTGAGCGAAGCTGCGATAGTACGCACAGACATGGTCATGTATTTGACCAGATAGCTGACGATCAGTATCCACATGGAAGAATACAGGTTCAGCCCAAAACTACCGGAGAAAGTAATGACCAGAGCCAGTGCGATAACGATACTCGGAGTAGAACCGCCGATAACGGTCAGCAGATCCGGGAAGCTGCGGCCTTTGACTTTGGTCTTAACTGCCAGATAAGCAATAAAAACGGAAAGGATGGTACCGATAGTTGCGGCAATAACACCGTAAACAACGGAGTTCCAGATGCTTTCCATATACTGGCTGCTGGTGATGACCGGTGCCCAGGCGTCGAAGCCAATATTGGACCAGGTAACGCCACGGGACATACTCTTTAAAAGAGAGGTCAGCAAGATCGAACCCAGGGGCAAAATAACAGCGATAAAGCCATACAGGCCTACGCCACAGAAAGCGGGCCATTTCCATTTGCCCAGCTCTACAATGTTCGGACGGGTGCTTTTACCGCTGATAGTAGTATAATCCTTGCGGCCCAGCATCCAGGTCATGAAGAACAGCAGGAAGTTGGCCAGGAACATCAACGAAGCCGCTAAAGCCGTAGCGTCGCGAATACCTTCGTCGTTGCCCATATAAATATACGTTACGATACGGGTCGTCATGACCTCGATATTACCCGGCATACCAACGATGGCGGGAATGCCGAAGCAGGACCCAGCAGCGATGAATACCAGCAGACCGCCGGCCAAAATACTGGGGGCCATCAGCGGCAGGGTGACATCGATCAGGGTACGCAGCGGCGAAGCGCCGGAAACACGGGCAGCTTCTTCAAGGGTCGGGTCCATTTTTTCCATTGCCCGGGAAATGGTAATGAAAGCAAAAGGCGAATAGAACAGCGTCAGGACCCATGCCAAGCCGCCCATCGTATAAATATCAAACGGAGATTCCTGCAGCTGCAGGATCCATTTAAAAATCGAATTCAAATAGCCGACGCTGGGATTAAGAAGCTGTACCCAGGCAATCGCGCCTACATAAGGGGGAATCATATAGCTGGCAACCAGCAACGTACGGTAGGTTTTTTTACCTGGCATATCGGTACGGCCTACCAGCCAAGCCAGAGGGAAAGTAATGATGACGCTGGCCACCATAACTAAAAGTGATAATTGTACAGTATTGGATAAGGCACGCCAATTAACATTCTGGCTATAGACGTCGGCATAATTGCCAAAATTGATAACTCCGTCGACCATAACGCTGTCATAAAGCAAAATACCCATCGGAAAAACTACGAAATACAAAAGTAAAATAACGGAAATCGCAATAACTATGAATTTACTATTAAATCTAGGTAATGACCCCACTATAGCTCCTTTCCCCGATCTTTAAACCGGTGAAAAATCATCTACAGGATTTTTCCTGCAAAGAAAGTGGAAAACAGGGATCGTTGAAAACGACCCCTGATCCCTTAAAATATTGTTACTCAACAAATTTTAATAAGAACTATTCCATAACTCTTACGCGGAAAGCTTCTTTGATTTGAGCATTTTCTTTAGCCAATTTTTCCCAGTTGACTTTGATAGCTTTATCAGAGAAAGTTTTCAGAGCAGGAGCGCCTTTAGGCGGTTCTACATCGCCGCGTACGGAATGCATCCAGCCTTGAACGACTGCCTGTTGGCCTTCTTTGGACAACCACCAGTCAACCAGTGCTTTAGAACCTTCGGGGTTCTTGGTTGCATTGAAAATAGCGATCGGAGACGGGATGATGATAACGCCGTCTTCAGGATAGGAAACTTTCAACGGTTCATTTTTGGTGTTAGCCAATTTAAGAACGTTTTCTTCCAAAATCATTGCTGCAGCATACTCACCAGTCAGCAATTTGTTTTGGATAGCAGAGTTACCTTCTTCAACGCGAATGCCGTTTGCTTTCAGCTGGTCAAAATATTCCCAGCCGTATTTGTCGGCCAATGCGCCTACTGCTACATACGCAGTACCGGAAAGCATCGGATTCGGCATAGCGATCTTGCCTTTCCATTTCGGATCGGTCAGGTCTTTCCAGGATTTCGGTGCATCTTCCGGTTTCAACTTATCGGAGTTATACGCAATGATCATGTTGCAGACGCGAACAGAAGACCAGGCACCGTTTTTATCTTTATCGGTGATAACGTCTTTCAGATTCGGAGAAACATAATCAAGCAGCAATTTTTGGTCTTGCAGAGTCAGATAATAAGAAGGATCAGCAACCATCAACACGTCAGTACCGATTTTGTTAGCTTTGATTTCGCCGGTGATTTTAGTAATTACTTTTTCAGTACCACCCTGGAACCAGGTAACCTTCATATCAGGGAACGCTTTAGCTACATTAGGTTTACACATTTTATCGATGATATCAGGATAAATAGAGGTATAAACCATAACTTCGCCTTTAGGACCGCCTTTAGAATCAGCCGCTTTCTTATCGCCGCTGTCACCACAACCAGCAACTGCTACGGACAATGCCAGAACTGCTGCTGCAGTGCACAACCATTTTGCGTTTTTCATTAAACATCCACTCCTTTGTGTTGTCGTACTACCCATAAAATTCGCTTGGCTTCGTAAAAATCCTGCTTACATTAGAAAAAAAGTTTTACAAAAAATTAAAATTTCTGTCACATTTACGCCTTATTTAAAAAACATTCCATTGCCAAACGACATATCGACACTTTTGACCCTACGGGACTTTTGATATCCCGCATTATAAAGTGACAATAAAGTTCAATTCCCATGCCGGAACATAGGGATGCTTACGCAGATAAATTTTATATTCCAGAACCATCTGCCACAAAAACAACGGCAGCAAAAACAGGTCCGCATCGTGGTGATAGGCGGCAAGGAAAAGTTTAGGCTTATTCACCTTGATCTGTTGCCGTCCGCCTTGCAGCGCTTCCAGCTCGGCTCCTTCAACATCCATCTTGATATAAGAGGCCTGCTGTCCGTCCAACAGCGTGTCGATATCAATAGTCTGCACTATGCGCTTTGGCTCAGAAAGCAGTGTAGACTGCCTGCCGCCGCTGTCTGAAAAATCCAGCTCAGTTACTTCCTTCCACACGGCCCGCTCAAAAAGCTGCAGGTCATGCAGCCCGCTTTGCTCAGCATAAGCAGCCAGCTTCTTAAAATTACGCCTGTCAGGCTCTACCGCCGCAATACTATGGTATTTGCCCCGAGTCAGTTTCAAAAATTCTGCGATCGTATCCCCGTTATAAGCACCCAGGTCGGCATAGATTTCATCGTCCCGCCATTTTAACAGGTTTTGCAGGTCATGCAGCCGTTCTGTCTCGCTCTCCCACAGATAGTGCAGCTTACCGCTCAATTTATAATTGAGTGCCGCTGCAAAAACCTTCCGCGACCAGTCGTCGGCTAAAGCCTCGTAAACCCGGAGCAATTTCTGTTCATGACGCTGCAGCCAATCCCAGGTAACGATTTCGTCACCGTGAAACAGCGGCAGATGCGGTGCTACAGTCTCATGCAGCCGAGACAGCTCTTTAAACCGGTCCAGGACCAGCGGCGACTCTGACGCAAAAGCGATAACTATTAAAAAATCGTTCAACCGTTCTTTAATTGCGGCGTAAGTTTCAACCTTATGGCCTCGAAACATCTGCCCGCGAACAAACTCATCACTGGCAAAGACGCCTGCCAGCGAAACGTTATGGGCTTCACACCAATCAATGATCTTATCGGCACCATTGCCCATACCATATAAAACGATTGGTCTCACGGAGGTTTGCAATCTTTGCCAGACATCCTGTGTTTCTTTAATAAAAGCCAACATCTTCACGCCTCCTTTGTATCTTTTTATTGTACACGAAAGCCAATACCCCGTCACACTTTTTCTTTTGGTTAACTTTTTTTTATTTTAGGTTGACAAAGCTGCTTTCTCTTTACTATACTATTATTGTAAACCTTATTTGTTTTTAAAGTTAACCTATTGTGAGGATATGAAGATGACCGAAAGTAAAATCCGACAACTAAGTGAGATAGCTTTATTAGCCGCTTTTATTGCAATCAGCGGTACTTTTAAACTGCCCAGCTTTATCCCGGGCAGCGAATTTCAGTTGTCCGCTCCTATAGCAGTAGCCGTCTGCGGTGTTTTCGGCATCAAAAAATATCTGCTGGCAGGGCTTTTAGCCTCGACAGCCGGTTTGCTTTTAGGCACGCAAACAATTTTTAATGTGCTTATCGCTATGTTGTTTCGTATTGTTGTAGCTTTGCTGTATGCCGCCTTTGGCAAAAGCAGGCTCTTTTATCTGCTTTCTGGTCCTGTGGCCTCGGCAGCTGCCCGCCTGGCTCTCGGACTTATTATCGGCAAGGCCGTGTACCCGCTTTTAGCTGCCGCCCTACCCGGTATGGCCTTTACTGCTTTGACCGCAGGCTTATTGGCCTCGGTTTTAGAAAAGGCCCTGCTTTTGACCAACCGCAATGCTCAGCGTTCTTAACACCATAATTTCAAGTTTTACCTGCCGCTTAAAGCTATTCTTTAAGCGGCTTTTTATCTGTCGGCACGCTCCACTTGCCCGTACCTTTTTATAATGTTAGAATAGTAGTGATAATATTTGCCAGGGCGATTAATTTATCGCTTCATGCTTACTGGTGGTATTCTCAATGACATTACAAATAAACGGCGTTACTGCCAACGGAGGTCTTGTTATGATTTTGCAGGAATCTGGAGAAAACTATTTGGAAACAATCCTGCTCTTACAGCAGCAAAACGGCAGTGTGCGTTCTATAGACGTAGCGACGTACATGAACTTTACCAAAGCCAGCGTCAGCCGTGCGATGAGCATTTTAAAACGAGAAAACTACATTTTGATGGAGGCTGACGGCAACATCGTCCTTACTGAAGCAGGTTTAGCTAAAGCCAATGCTGTTTTGGAAAGACACCGCCTTTTAACGCGCTTTTTAAATGAAAATTTAGGCGTATCGGAAGAAATTGCCGAAAAAGATGCCTGCCGTATCGAACATGTTATTAGCCCTGAAACATTCGCCGGCATCAAAAAACTTATTAAAAACGCTTAATATTTAACTGCAAGGGAGCTGTTTGATGATGAAAAAACTTTTACTGTTCTTTACTTTAGCTATTGCTTTACTGGCACTGCCATTGGTCGCGCATGCTGATAAAACAAAATGGGCCAATCCCAATTATAATTTTTCGAAATTACAAAACATTGATCTGGTCTCCATCAGCATTGTAGAACCTTACGAAGACTCATTCTCTGTAGACGACATGGCCAGTGAAAAAATCATCAGTGCCTTACAGAAATCTCTGGCTAAAAGAAATTTTTCTTTCGAATCCAGTGTGGAATCTAACCTGATGATTACTAAAGAAGCTGCTGCTAAATTGGCAAAAGACGCCTTAGCCAGCGCTTACAGTACTGAAACTATTAAAATTGCCCCTGAAACTTCGGCCGAACTTAAAATCATCGCACATAAATTTGGTTATAGAACCCGCATTATTCCTGCCCATGAAGAACCGCGTACCAGAACTTTCAAAGAAAAAGCCAAGGACAATAATGGTAACTGGGTAGAACGTAACGTAGAACGCACCGTTTACGAATATGTTCCGGAGCGTACTGTCTACGACGCTCAACTTGATGTTTCCTTCCAATTGTTTGACCCTGCTACCCAAAAAATAATTTTCAACTTACGCGATGTCCGCGAACGCTCTCAGGACAGTGACACCACGGATATGTGGCAGCGCATGGCTAACTATTTTGCTCAGGAATTAGCTAAAGCAGCAAAAAAATAATTTTAATTATAGAAAGAACCTCTTAAAAAATTTAAGGGGTTCTTTCTTGTTTAATATACTTTAACGCTTAATGATATTTTTTCCTAATTCACTTGACACTCTATTCAAAAATGTTATAATTTAGTATATCAAACTGAATACGGTAATGCAGGTTCCGTCAGGAATAACAGAGAAGTCCGGTTAAAATCCGGCGCGGTCCCGCCGCTGTAAGATGGAGCGAAGCCTAAAAAACCACTGGAAATATCCGGGAAGGAAGGCAGAGCGATGAAATCAAGCCAGAAGAACTACCTGCATCGCGATCTTGTTGACCTGCGAAGGACGGGGAGAGATCATGGTCAAAACCATGTTTTCATTACCATCCTTAATATTTATGGATGGTTTTTTATTGCCTATTCAGCAAATAATTAAGAGGAAAGAGGAATCATTTATGAAAAAACTGCTTTCAATGTTACTCATGGCTTCAATGATGGTTTTTGCTTTAGGAACTATGGGCGCTGCTGCCGCCGCTAAAGCACCCAAAAACGACAAGGCTGTTGTAGTCGTCAGCTTCGGCTCTACTTTCGACGATACCCGCACCAAAGATATCGGCGGTATTGAAGAAGCTATCGCCAAAGCCTTCCCGAATCGCGACTTTAAACGGGCTTTCACCTCCTACATCATCATGGAACGCCTGGAAAAAAATAAAGGCATCAAAGTCAACGATCTGCCTACCACTTTAAAAGAATTAAAAAAAGCTGGTTATAAAGACATCCTCGTGCAGCCGACCCATCTGCTGCACGGTGAAGAATATGAACACAAAGTCTTGACCACCGTTGCTAAATTCAAAGGTGATTTTGACCGCATCGTCGTCAGCGACCCGCTGATGGTAGACAAAAATGATTTCGCGATCGCAGCATCCGCTGTCGCAACCCAATTCCCGACCCTTGGCAAAGGCGATGGCATCGTTTTGATGGGCCACGGCTCCCCTCGCGACAACAATAAATCCTTTGGCAACACCTACAAAATGCTGCAGGAAACCTTTGATAAAATGGGCCTGCCAGTTGTAGTTGGTACTGTTGAAGAAGTAGATAGCCCTAATGTTGACGAAGTTATGGAACAAATTAAAGCACGTGGCTACAAAACCGTGCATATGTTCCCGCTGATGATCGTTGCCGGTGACCATGCTAACAACGATATGTATGGCAACGAAGAAGATTCCTGGAAAACCATGATCGAAGCTATGGGCATCAAAACCATAGGCCACTTGGAGGGCATTGGCCGCAACGCTGCCGTACAGGCTATTTATGTACAGCATGCAGTAGCTGCTGAAGCCGGTGTACAAAGATAAATCCTAAGTAAGCACTAAGACGTTCTTCTGCGGAAGAACGTCTTTTTATGTTCTGGAAATCAGTACAAAAATATTACAGCGTTTTTATTTCTCCTAAATTTTCTGTAAATTCCACACATATTGTTGCCTCTGCGCTTGTCTTTGTCTATGCTAAGATGCTATACTTTATTCATTGAAAGACATTTATATGAAGAAAGGGTGTTGCACCTATGGGTCTAGTTATTTCTGCTCTCGTTACTTTTTGGGTCGGTTTTCTAATCTACAAAAAGTACAAACCCCAACCGGTCTTATTTTTAGGCGGTATGATTTTAATGTATATCGCGGCGGTCTTTGGTTATGGAACTATCCTTCCCGCTAAAGCAGCAACCGGCTCGACTTTTTTCGATGCCTTTGAATTTATCCGCGCTACCATGAGTTCCAATGCTGGCAAACTTGGCATGAACATTATGGCAGTAGGCGCTTTTGCCCGTTACATGGACAAAATCGGCGCTTCCCGTTCCCTGGTTCGGTTAACTATCCGTCCTCTGCTGGCTTTAAAATCACCTTATATCGTTTTAGCCGGCACCTGGATCGTCGGTATGCTGATCGGTCTGTGTATCAACAGTGCTTCCGGTCTGGCCATGCTTTTGATGGTAACAATGTTCCCCATCCTGATCGGCCTTGGCGTCAGCCGCCTGTCCGCAACCGCAGCTGTTGCTACTACGCTGTGTTTTGACTGGAGTCCCAGTGATACCGGTACGATCCTATCCGCTGAAACAGCTGGCCTGAATCCAGTCGTTTACTGGACTGACTATCAGGTACCCATCGTTTTAGTAGCGTTCGTTGTTGTTGGCGTCCTGCATTATTTCACTCAAAAATACATGGACAAACGTGACGGTCACGTTGTACAGGCTATGGAAGTTGAAAAACATGTGCAAGACGATCCGGCCGACAATGCGCCCCTTTGGTATGCAATCCTGCCTGTTATCCCGCTGGCTTTGATCCTTTCCTTCAGCCCGTTGTGGATCACTTCTATTAAAATGAACATCGTTATGGCTATGTTTATCGGCCTCTTTATCGGTGCCTGCTGCGAATATATGCGCTGGCATGATGGCAAAAGAGTTATGGGCGACATCCAGACCTTCTTTGACGGTTTGGGCATGCAAATGGCTAACGTTATTACTTTGATCGTAGCTGGTCAGACTTTTGCCCAAGGCCTGCTGTCCATGGGTACCATTAACGCTCTGATCTCCGGCAGCCAGGGCTTCGGTTTCGGACCTATGGCTATGATGCTGGTAATGGTCGCGATCATTTCCTTCTCCGCCATCGTTATGGGTTCCGGCAATGCTCCTTTCTTTGCCTTCGCAGCGCTTACTCCGGCCGTTGCCGCTCAAACAGGCATCCATCCGGTATTGATGCTGCTGCCGATGCACTTTGCAGCTTCCATTGCCCGTAACTGCTCCCCGATCACAGCCGTTATCGTAGTATCTTCCGGTATGGGTAACGTTTCACCCTTTGACCTGGTCAAGCGTACCGCTATCCCAATGGCCGGTGCCATGCTCGTTAACGTTGGTATGACCTTCTTCTACTATTACAGAGGTTGATCTGTACTTTAATAAAATCACACATAATAGCTGCCCAAGGGCGGCTATTATGCTTTTAGAAAGGACGTGCAAACCATGTTTATCTGCGATTGTCATTGCGACACACTCACCGACCTTTATAAAAAAGGTACTTCTTTATATGACAACGACCAGCATTTCGATATCAAACGTCAAATCGAACTGGGCGGCGGCCTGCAGTTTTGCGCTATCTTTGTGCCCACGCACGAGTTCCGCTATTATGGCGGCCTGCGCTATACCCTGTGCCTGCTGGACAAATACAAGCAGGAGCTAAAAGCCCTGCAGGAACGCGGCATAGACGTACTGCCTGTACTGACCAAAGCCGACGCTGCTGACGTGCTTAACCACAAAGCAGCCACACTGCTGGCTATCGAAGAAGGCGGCGCCATCGATGGCAGTTTGGAAGCCCTGCGCATGCTGTATGAACTGGGCGTACGTGCTATGACACTGACCTGGAGCAACCGCAATGATATCGCCGACGGCGTTAACGAAGAATGCAGCGGCGGCGGCTTGACCGTTTTCGGACGTAAAGTAGTAGCAGAAATGAACCGCTTAGGTATGCTGGTCGACGTTTCCCACATTGCTACCGCTGGTTTCTGGGACGTTATCGAAGCTTCTACCAAGCCGATAATTGCTACCCATTCCAATGCCAAGACCCTGTGTAGCCATCCCCGCAACCTGAACGACGACCAGATAAAGGCCATCAATGCTAATGACGGCCTGATCGGTATCACCTTCGCCGGGCAGTTTCTGGAAGAAGATTACAACAAGGCCTGTATCGACAGCGTCTACCGCCACATCGACTATATGCTGAACCTTTTGGGCAACGACGACCATGTCGGCTTCGGCAGCGACTTTGACGGCATCAGCCACCCGCCGTATAACATCCACGGCGTACAGGATTACAAACCGCTGGTAGAATACCTGCAAAGCAAAAACTACAGCGACAGCACGATCGAGAAAATCACCCATAAAAATGTACTGAATTTGTTGGGTAAGGTGTTGTAACAACAAAAACACAAAACAGCGTCTTCTGCCTATTGCAGAAGACGCTGTTTTTAATTACGATAATTTAAACTGTTTTATTCCCACTCGATAGTGGCGTTCGGTTTCGGGGACAGGTCATAGCAGACACGGTTAACGTTTTTGACTTCGGCTAAAATCCTGTTGGTGATTTTATGCAGGATCGGCCAGTCGATTTCTTCGATAGTAGCAGTCATAGCATCAATGGTATTGATAGCGCGGATAATGACCGGGTACTCAAAGGTTCTGGCGTTATCGCGCACACCTACGGATTTGAAATCAGGCACTACGGTGAAATACTGCCATACTTTTTTATCAAGGCCGGCATTGGCAAATTCTTCGCGCAAAATAGCATCTGCTTCGCGTACTGCTTCTAAGCGTTCTTTAGTGATAGCGCCCAGGCATCTTACGCCCAGTCCCGGTCCCGGGAACGGCTGACGGTAAACCATGCTGTGAGGCAGGCCCAGCTCTACGCCGCAGGCACGCACTTCGTCTTTAAAGAGCTGGTATAAAGGCTCTACCAGTTTGAATTGCAGGTCTTCAGGCAAGCCGCCGACATTATGGTGGCTTTTAACGCTTTTTGCTGTTTTTGTGCCGGACTCCACAACGTCGGGATAAATAGTACCCTGACCTAAAAATTCGATGCCATCCAATTTTCTGGCTTCTTCTTCAAATACGCGAATGAATTCAGCCCCGATGATTTTTCTTTTAGCTTCCGGGTCAGCTACGCCAGCCAGTTTGGATAAGAATCTTTCGCTGGCATCCACATAAACCAGATTGGCTTTCAGCTCTTCACCAAATACTTTCACTACGCTCTCGGATTCGTCTTTGCGCATCAGTCCATGGTTGACGTGAACACAGGTCAGCTGTTTGCCGATAGCTTTGATGAGCAACGCTGCTACAACGGAAGAATCAACACCGCCGGACAAAGCCAGCAGAACTTTTTTGTCGCCTACCTGTTGTCTGATCAATTCTACCTGGTCATTGATAAAATTGGGCATATTCCAGTTAGCGGTAGCCTTACATTCATCAAAAACAAATTTTTTCAGCAGTGCCAGCACAGCTTCATGTTCGGGCCAGGCAGGCAAGTTTTCGACCTTGGCTAAGGCGTGGCCTACAGACATTACCGGATACCCGGCAGTATAAATAGCTGCATCGACGTCGATCGGCACACCGTCGATAATATTGTTTTCACCACCATTGATGATGATACCCTTCACATTGGGCAAAGCCTGCAGTTCGGCCACGGTGATATCGTGAGCCTTGATTTCGCTGTAAACGCCCAGCTCCCTAACGGCGCGGGCCACCATAGTATTTTCGTGACTACCTAAATCTAAAATTACAATCATATCCTGCTGCATAGTAGTTCTCCTATCTGTCATAAATTTTTGCGTTAGCTTAGATATATTAATTGTAACATATTTAACGCCTGCTTCTCTACTAATTATTGCAGAAATATCGTCTAACTTTTCGGTATTTTGATTTTAGTAAAATAAACAGACAAAGACCTCTGATGTTTTACATCAGAGGTCTTTGCTTATTTGTGCCCATAATATTTTTCAAACGCTCTAAAAATACTACTGGCCATTTGACGTAAATTTATTATTTCATTGTTACGCCCTCTTTCTTAACGCCAACTTCGGTTACCTTAAATTCCAGTGCTTTATCAGCGCCAGAACCATCTTTTTCACAGATTGCTGTAAAATTAGTGGCCACAACCTTTGCTTCTTCGCCAACTTTCTTGCCGGAAATTTTGTATTCCTGACCGACATTAAATTGCAGTGCCGTCGGAAAACTGCTGGCAGAAAAGCGTAGCATAGCTTCGGTTTCATTTTTAGTTTCATTTTTAGTTTCAGAATACACTGCCAACCCCAGATATTGATTTGCCTGCATAGAATAATATTCTGTTTTTGAAACCCTGACACGTACGATATGATATTCCTGCATTTTGCTCACCTCCTTTCGTACTTTTATTTTAATCCTGCTAAACTCCACGATGGTGGCATAAAAAATGGGTGCTTATAAAAAATAAGCACCCATTTTTTACCAGTTCTTAGGTATTTCTTCAAAATGTCCGGCGATAAACATCGTTGTGGTGATAGTTGCCAGTAAGGTCCCCTGCTCGTCTGTCAGCTCCGCCGTAATGACCATGGTCGTCTGTCCATGATGCCTGACCTGACTTTTGACTATTGCAGTTCCTGTTCCAGGTAAATTACTAATGAAATTGATATTAAAGCTCAGTGTCTGGACTACCTCGCCCACGCTGGCCCCAGTCACGCCCATCACTGCATCGGCCAAAGCAGCTAAAGCGCCGCCATGTACGCCCAACCAGTGATTGGTATGGATGTCAAAATCAATCGGCATACTTACAGTCGCACCGCCGCAATGGATCTCATCGATCCTGATTTGCAGCAGGTTCATAAAGGCACTGCCGCTCCAAAGTTGTTCGATATGGTCGGCAACATCAGTTACTTTATTCATATTTTTGCCCCCTTACAAATATAAATTAACTAAAGTCATATACACAGGCACTACAATGATACCCAATAATACCGTTAAAAAGCTTAACGTAGCCGCATAAGCAGAATCTGCGCCATACGTTTTCGCTACGATCGCCATTTGCGTCATAGCCGGCATGGCTGCCTGCATGGTAAAAACCTGGGCCGATAAAACGGTTACGTTGATAAACGGCACTAAAACCAAAACGCACAGCGGGCACACCAAAAACCGCCCGCCAAGACCCAGCAGCAGCTCTTTGTCAAACCCGATCTCGCCTAAGGGTATCTTACTCATCTCAATACCAATGAACACCAGCGATAATGGGGTCGTCAGCTTACCCACATATTGAAAGCTGTTCAGCAAAAACCGTGGCAGGGGAAAATCCAGCAGCACGATAACGATACCAATAATAAACCCGGCTAAAGGCGGCGAAAAAATTTTCTTCAATGCCGCCTGCGAAAAAAATGCCGGCTTGCCTTTAGCGTCCGTCAAAGTATCCTGTACGATATTATGAACGCCGAAAGTCCAGAAAAAGACAGTGTTGACCATATAATACAGCATTACAGCAGGAATGCTCTTTTCGCCAAACAGGGCCAGATTGACCGGCAAGCCTATAAACATAGTATTGGCAATAAAAAAATTAGTGCAGAAAATGCCGCGCCGTGTTTTTTGGATTTTAAAGATCCGGGAGCACAGCTTGCCCACGCCAAAAGCCAGCAGCATGGAACAAATAGGCAGCAGCAGATCAGGCGCCATGGCGATAAGTTTATTATGGTCAAAGTTTTTACTGATACTGACGATCATATATAAGGGCAGGGAAACAGTTGTTACCAGTCTGGCGAGCAACGCGCTGCTGTATTCATCAAACCAGCCGCGGCGGCTTAAAACAAAGCCGATGCCGATGATGAACACTATACTAAAAATACCTTCCAGCGCTTTCAAAATAAATTCCATAACGCACCCCGTTTCTGTAGAGATAGCAAAATAAGGCCCGATAAACGGGCCTTATTTTGCTTGATGGAGGAATTGGCATAAGCACATCTTCTATGCCGGAAGCAGTAAAACATCTATCTAATTTTTCCCCTGCAATCTGTCCTAAATGATCGCTACGGGGAATTCCTTGTTTTCAACTAAATATAGCGCTGCCGTTACCGAAAGCAGATCGGCACTGCCGCCGGGACTGATACGCTCGGCTCTGAATAAGGTTTCTGTTTCTGCCAACAGGTTGCGCCCCGTTTCTGTGAACACGCTGCCCTGCCGTAATATTTCCTCAGCCCGCTGCTGCACAAAGGGCAATTTTGCATAGCCGCCGCGCCAGACAACATTAGAATCCTGCACGACCGTCATTAAATTGAGCAGTGCATGCAGCAAAGCATCATTTAGACCAGCACCTTGTGCAAAGGCCTCCTGCAAAGCCGGCAAGCCCGCCTTCAGCACGCTGGGAAAGCCTGCTTCCACTTCACCACGGATACCTGTAACACCATGGGTACGGTAAAGCTTTTCTCCCGCCGTCAACGGCCTGTCTGCCCGCAGTTCAACTAATTCTTTTTTTACCAGCCCGTCCGTCATCCCGGACACGATACGGCACAGCCCTTTGGCGCCAGTCGCGCCTGTTTTTAAAGCGTAGCCTGCGGCGGCAGCCACAAGCCCGCCGGCAAATAAAATGCCTCTTTGGGTATTAACGCCTTTAGTAGCCTGTAACAGCTCCTGTTCAACGCCAACACCGTAGCTTCTTACTTTTGCAAACAATTCGGCATAACTGCCGTTATGATTCATACCCAAGTCCTGCAGATCAGCAAAGGCTTTGGCCAAAACTGCGGATCCGGCAGCAAATGTCAAAATACTCATATCCGTATGGGAGCCGTTACTACAGCGGGTCACCAGACCCGGCTTTGGATGCACACAGACTTCTAAAAATATGGCCTGTGTCAAAAACATACTCGTCTGCCGTAAGGCATACGATTCAGCAGAAAGCTGGCGGGCAGATATCTCGACAACTATTTCCTTAAACGCATTTTTTTCATTTAATTGTTTAGCTTGGGGATCATGCATTGCTGCACCTGCTTTCTGCCAACATCATCTTAACCGCCCATAATGGCTTTAGTAGCTAAATAAAGAACAGAGGGGCACAATAAGCAGCCTGTACCGGTATAGAAGGTAGCGGTCATTGCGCCGTAGGGTACAAGTTTGGCATCGACAGCGGCCAGTCCTGCTGCCACACCGGAAGAAGTACCCATCAACCCGCCATAGATCATAGCAGCCTGAGGATTATTTAAACCAACGATATTTTTAACGAACGGGGTCAGGATCATTACGGCAACGGATTTAACAACGCCAGCCGCGATAGAAATAGCAATAACATCAGAAGAAGCACCCAATGCTGCGCCTGTTACCGGCCCCACAACGAAAGTACATACGCCGGCACCAACAGTGACCATGGAAACTACATCGGGATAACCCATAAAGTAGGCCATCACGCAACCAACGATAAAAGAGCTTAGTATGCCCAACAACAGGGAAACGACACCGACAACACCACATTTTTTGATTTCGCGCAAGTCAGCGCCAAAAGCAGTTGATACGATAGCGAAGTCACGGAACATACCGCCGCCCATCATACCAACGCCGGCAAACATCGGGATACTTGCCAGGCCTTTAGAGCCTCCTGTCGTAATGCCTCCGATATAAGCCAGTACCAGACCGGCAAAGATCGCGATAGCGGAACCGTGGATCTTGCCTTTGGTCAAAGCAGAGAGTTTATAGGTGATCAGGGTAATGACGCCGATCAGCATAAACGCAAAAACCAAACCGTTTGATTTACAAACCTTTGCGATGATAGTAAGCATATCCATTTACTTCACCTCTCCCTTCGAGCCGCCAAATTTAGAAATGACCGGGATCAGTGCGAAAGCGACTGCTACACCGACAAGACCCGAGCCGATAGCCAACGCGCCGCCGGAAAGAGCCGCCACTACGTTTTGAATGGAACTCATTGCAACAACGATGGGAATGTACATAGCACTCCAAAAAGCAATGCCCTCCTGAGATTTTTTATCGAGCCAGCCGTTATCAATACCATGATTGGACAACAGGATCAGAAAGAGCATGGCAAAACCTACGCCGCCGACGTTAGCCTTAACGCCTACAACGACACCGAACAAATCACCTAAAACAATACCGACAATATAACATGCCGCCAATAACGCAACGCCATATATAGCCATAATTACACCACCTTAGTACAATTTTTTATTATCGCTCCCCGTTAAAAGGGAGCGAAACAACTAAAGGTAACGATTACAAAAATCAGCGCTTATTCAACGATAGCAACTACCTGGCCTGCGCTGACACGGTCGCCGGGCTGTACTTTATATTCTTTCACTACGCCTGCGATCGGGGAAGGTACCATTTGTTTCATTTTCATGGCTTCCATAACGATCAGCACGTCTTTTACCTCGACGCTGGCTCCTACTTCTTTTTCAAAACGAACGATCTTACCGGGTACGCGAGATTTGATTTCCATGATTATGCCTCCTTAAATTTTGCTTTGGAATTATTCAACGATAGCAACTACCTGGCCTGCGCTGACGCGGTCGCCGGGCTGTACTTTATATTCTTTCACTACGCCTGCGATCGGGGAAGGTACCATTTGTTTCATTTTCATGGCTTCCATAACGATCAGCACGTCTTTTACCTCGACGCTGGCTCCTACTTCTTTTTCAAAACGAACGATTTTACCGGGTACACGAGATTTGATCTCCATGATTTATGCCTCCTGCGGCAGTATTTCCAATACTGCCTCTTTTTTTAATAGTTGTACGTCTGTTAAACTTTTTCCTAAAACCGTCCGGGTCGGCTGAAACAATTCGGCCGCTTTAATGCCGTAGCCATTGGCCAGCTCAACTTCCAAGTCGATAGCGACCCCAAACCGCTGCCCGATAGCCTGCAATTCAGTGTAAGCCTCCTGCAGCTGTGCCAATCCCACCCCAGTGATCAGCAGATCCAGGTCAGAATCAGTATGGGTAAACGGCAGCCCCGTAGCAAGCTCCAGTCCGGCCGAACCCAGCACACCCAGCTTGGTGCTGTTTGCCGCCGCGTAAACGCAGGCAGCCTGAGCCGCTTCCATACAGGCCGTAGATGCTGCAAAGTCAAGCTGTGCCAGTTCATAAGGTCGCTGCAGCTCCACTGCTTCACCTTCTTTGAGTACGGCTGCTACACGAATGCGACTGCCGTTTATCAGCTGCGGGTGCACAAAACCCAGGGGCAGCTCATCTGCCACCAGTGCTTCCTCACGTCTGACAATACCTGGTATAGGGCTTGCTGCAGCAAAAACATCTGCTACCAAAAAGGCCCTTTCACCAGTCAGTCCGACCAAATGTTCTGCCCGCAAACGGTTTCTTGCTTCTATGCTGGGATAAACAAGGTCATGTCTTTTCAGCTTCTTTTTGTCCATACCGGGTCCGCCTTACTGTTTTGCTGGTAATCAAGCTGGGCCTGCACCATGCTGTCAAAAAATTCTGTTTTTACAGGCCCTGTGATCGTTACCGGAGGCACTGTAATGCCGGCAACAGGATCGCCGCACAGCTCCAAAACAGTCGCCGGGGCGTTGACCTGAACATCAGGACTGACTTTCACAACGCGCCCTTTGATACGCAGGATGCTGCGGGCAACTCTGCCCAGAGTAACGGCTGAAGCCAGAGTAGTTGCTTTCACTATCACTTCGTACTCCGGATAAGTCCGTTCCCGCCGGTAAGTAATGATCTTGCCTTCCTTATTGCAGATATGCCCCGATTCCGAGCAGGGGAAGCTGTCGCCCATCGGCAGTCCGCCAACGACAAGTTCGTAATACTGCTGGCCACTCTGGGCAGCCGTTGGTGTCAGCTCGATATCGTCCCGTACTGGAATTCCATCCATTGCCAACCAGCCTATTTCCTGGCAACCATACAGATCATGTACTTGCGCCTGCAAAACCTCTGCTGCAATCGGCAGCAGCTCCAAGTCCAGCGGTGTTCCCGCCGTCAGCAGCCTTACGCCCTGCGGCAAGTCACCTGCAACGCCCATATTTTTGGCATCGATAAGCGCGGCTCTTAAAAAAGCCGATTCGCCCAGTACCGCCGCTGGCTGCTCTTGATACAGTGCCGCTAAAAAAGCATCACGGCTGGAACGCACTAAAAATGACCATTCCAAACCATAATCCTTTAATGCCTGCCCGGCAAAAACATTGACTAAAGGTGGATAGGTGACCAGCACCTTATCCCCTTTTTTCAGCCCAGCACGTTCCAGCACGGTGAAGGCTGCTTTGATGCGCGCCGGCAATTCCGCATAGGTAACACCGACGATATTCTGGAACGCCGAGGTTCCAGTAGTAAAGGTAAGATAAGCCAGGTTCAAAGGCGTATGAACTTCTTCAATAACATGTGCCGCCGTCGGGCCCTCTATACCTTTATCTGCCAAAGTACGGCGCGGCATCTCGTTGATTTTCGGTGCCGAGCCAAAGTCCTCGACCAGCTGGCTGATCTCTTGAAGAAAACTGTTCATCCTTACGCCTCCTTACGCGTTGATATATTTATCAGCTACTGCATCGAATTCAGCATAAACCTTGCTGATAGCTTCAGTTCTGTGAGTCCGTCCGCCGCGTTCCTGTCCCAAAATGCCTCTGCCCCATGGACCCAGCAGCTCGCCTTTGCCTTCGGCTTTCAGCCTGGCTACTTCGTCGATATGTTTGATAATGACTTCGCGCATATCTTCGACCTTATTGACGATCTCCTGCACGCCGCCCAGTTTATAGAAGAAATCTACGCCGGCTGCAAAAACAGGGTTGCTGGTAGAAAGCTCTTCTAGACGCTCGATATCCATTTTCGTGATACGGGCAATAGATGTCAGCGGCATAACGTGGATCATAGTACCGAAATCTTTAGAAAGCGCCAGAATGTGGTCAGCCTGCAGTCCATGGCACAGGAAAGCACCGGAAATAGCACGGCCAATGACCATAGCGATGATCGGATGCCCTGCTTTACGGGCTTCTGCCAAAGCCAGCTGATAGCCGCCGGTAGATTTGTTCATGCCGGCGATCTCTTCCATTTTACCGGGGCCGTTGCCCGGAGTGTCGACGATCAAAACGATGGCGCGTTTTTCTGCCAAAGCTTTATCTTTGTCGGCTTCCATGGTGCGATAAACGGCCGTAGCCATTTTATAGCCTTCTTCAAGACCGATAACGCCGCCGAAAACAACGGGGAATCTGTCGTTGAAAGCCATCGCGTCGTTGGCGATGATAGTAGTGAGTTTACCGTCCAGTTTAGCAGTACCAACAACGGAGCCGGGACCATAATCAGGATCGAAGCTGTAACCGTCGATGATATTTTCCTGGAAGGAGTCTTGATCAATGATCATATCGATAGCGTCGCGACCGCGACCTATCATAGTGTTGTCCATTTCTTCCATGTTCATCTTCCTCCTTTTCCTTAGCTGCGCACTCTGCGTTTAACCACTTTAAGGAATTCCGCAGTCGTCATTTCAGGCAGTGCTGCCGGATCTTCGTTGCCAAAGTGTTTCCACAGGTCCATAGAATCTTTCGGCTGCATATCGCCGACCAGCTTCACCAGTTCCTGCTGCTCCTGAACAAGCTTCAAGGAGCCGATGCGACGCATTTTTTCGATCTCGTCCATCGGAATAGCAGCAACCTCGGCTAAGGTTTTATGAAATTCACCGATCTTGTCTTCAACCAGATAGTTGCAGTCCTGAACGATGTATTTGTGTTTAGCGCCCGTAGTACGATAAACCAAAGCTTTATTGGAAGCGTCAAATTCATCTTTGCCCATTTCCTGCTCGATAACTTCCGGGCCAGTCAGGCCGATACGCCCTTCCTCGTTCATAACGATAACGTCGGTAGCGGCGGCCACAAAGCCCATACCGCCGAAGCAGCCCACTTTACTGCCAACAACAGCTACTACCGGCACGATACCGCGACAGTCCTGGAAGGCATCCATAACTTCGGCGTGAGCCAAAAGGCCTGCGTTAGCTTCGTGCAGACGTACGCCACCTGTTTCAAAAGAGATCGCTACCAAAGGACGCTTTTCGGCATATTCGGCAGGATATTTAGCTTTGATATCGGCTGCGGCTTTTAAAGCCAAGCGGATAGTAGCGATCATTTTCCCGCCGTTTACCTCGCCGATAGCGCCGCCGATAAACTTGCCTTCCATGGAAACCACAAACACAGGGTGTTTGCCGATCAAACCTACGCCGCAGACGGTGCCGTCGTCAAATTCCACCGCAGTTCCCAGAACAGGAAGATGCGGACTGCAATAACGATCCAGCGGATCCAAAAATTCAGTAAAGGTGCCTTTGTCAACCATACCCAAAGCGCGTTCACGGGCATTAGCATCAAAGAAGCTGCTATTTTCAAGCTCTGTCCAGTTTTTCATAATCATTCAGCCTCCTTTGCGGTAGCCTCTGCCAGCGCCTGGCGTAATCTCATATATACTACGATCGGAGTTGCATTATCATCGTTGATCTCGATACTGACGTTGCCAACACCGGTATCATTGACGAATTTACCCAGCATTTTTTCCCAAACTGCATCAAACCCTTTGACAGGAGTCACTACTTTGGCTTTCACTCCGCCGTTTAAGTCTTTCTTTTCCATCAACACTTCCAGGTCACCGGAACCGGTAACGCCCAAATGGGACCATTCTTTACCGATCTCCTGGATTGCAGCAGATTTAAATTCAAATTCTAAAACTTGCAATGCCACGTTAATCTCCTCCTCTTACCAGTTTCTGAATTTAGCAGGCGGATTGTACAAACCTTTCGACCAAACGACCAGATCATGTACGTTTTTCGCTGCCAGCATGGAACGGTTGGCTCTGCTCATATCAATACCCAGATCATCGGCAGTCTTGATGACGCCCAATCCACGTAAACGCTGAGTTTCTTTTGGATCAGCCTTCATGCCGACTTCGGTAAAGCCCGCAATACCACGGATAGCAGCAGTACGTTCTTCCATATTTCTGCATTTATGCAGATAAGCGATACCTTCTTCAGTAATGATATGAGTCAGGTCGTCGCCATAGATCATAACAGGTTCAATGGGCAGATTAGCATTTTTAGCCAGTGCAAAAGCATCCAGCTCTTCTACGAAACCAGGCGCCAGTTTTTCGCGGAAGGTTTCAGCCAATTGTACAACCAGGCGTTTACCGCGGTGTACAGGGCCCCACATTTCTTCTTTAACTCCGTATTCTTCGCCGCATTTAAGCCACGCTTCGGTAGAATGACGACGACCTTTAGGGTCGCAGCCCATATTCGGAGCGCCGCCGAAACCGGCAACGCGGTTGGCGGTAGCGGTCGAGCTGTTACCGTAAGGATCGATCTGCAGTGTGCCACCGATGAACATATCAATCGCATAATGGCCGGCAGTCTGCGAGAAAGCGCGGTTGGAACGCATCGAACCGTCCGGCCCGACAAAGAATATATCGCTGCGGGCAGCAACATATTCGTCCATGCCCAATTCGCCGCCGAAGCAATGGATAGATTCGACCCAGCCGCTTTCGATCGCAGGGATCATAGAAGGATGTGGATTCAGGATAAAATTGGTGCAGATCTTGCCTTTCAAGCCCAGTTCCTCACCGTAGGTCGGCAACAAAAGTTCGATCGCCGCCGTATCAAAGCCTATACCATGGTTCAGGCTCTTAATGCCGTACTCGCCGTAAATGCCTTTGATAGCCATCATGCCTTTCAAAACCTGGGCATCGGTAATTAAAGCAGGATCACGAGTAAAGAGCGGTTCGATGTAGAACGGTTTCGGAGATTGGATAACATAATCCACCCAGTCGCCGGGAATATCTACACGGGGCAGCTCGTCCACGATCTCATTTACCTGGGCGATAACGATACCCTGACGGAATTTAGTCGCTTCGACGATAGCCGGAGTATCCTCGGTGCTAAAGCCGGTGAACAGATTACCATGACGGTCAGCCTTAGTCGCTACGATCAGCGCCACACGCGGTGTCAGATCAACAAAATAACGTCCGTACAATTCCAAATAAGTATGGATAGCGCCTAATTCCAGCTTGCCTTCTTTCAGGAATTCAGCAATGCGCCCAGCCTGAGGCCCGGAAAAAGACATATCCAGTTTTTTAGCGATACCTTTTTCAAAAACATCCAAATGTTCCGGCAGTGTCAAAACCGATTGCACCATATGCAGATCGTGTACTTTAGCAGTATCTACCTGGCAAAGTGCTTTAGCTAAAAAGTCAGCCTGCTTTTGGTTGTTGCCCTCGATATTGACCTTATCGCCCGGTTTGATAACTGCCTCCAACAGAACAACCGTGTCTTTCGCATCAACGATTTTTCCTTCTTTGACGTAAGGGGCCGCTGCCGCCACTCTGGCAGCAGAATCTTTTTTCAAAGTGTTCCACTCACGCGTAATACCTTTAAGCTCCATTACATTCTCTCCTTTCTTATTACAAAACTGCTTCATATATACTAAACTCGGGTAAAAAAATAGAGAACAAAGCACAGAGATCATCTGCGCGCTCGTTCTCTCATTCGCCACTATTCAATTTCACCCGGGTCTATATATGCATAACTCCTAACCCGGCCCGTTCATGGTTCGTCATATAATGCAGGGCCGATTTACCAAACAAAGCCACTGAAATCCAACCGGCATCACGAACGACTGCTATTTTCAGCGCTAGGCTGGCACTGGAAGAAACGCTGACCAAAATTCCTTTCTTAGCTTCTTCTGTAGCGTGGATCAGTGCATGGATATCGTTGGCGGTCTTTTCGATGATCCCCGAATTAAGACTAGCCCCGATCACAGCCCGATTCACCTTTTCATGAAAATCATCATAAGAAGTTTTACCGCCGACCTCTGTCACCACAAATTTATGCCCGGCTTCAGTCAGCGCCCTTTTGGCAGTTTCTTCATCTCTCAAAGTCCTTGTCAGTGCCAATAGCATTGCAGCAACACCTACGCTTTTAATGCTTTCTCCCAATAAAAATGCTTCTGTGGTGCCCATCTCTCAAATCCTCTCTTTCTGGCAAACTCAGCAGCTGCGGATGCTTATTTCTCCGAAATCGAAGCTTCCGATTTCTCCCGCAGCATTTCGTACAAGCAAACTCCCATAATCGTCCATGTCTTCCGCTACTCCGGAATAAATTTCTTCGTCATTATCCTTTACCACGACCTTGTGACCCAAGGTGCAACTATATTGCAGCCAGCTGCGTCTGATATCATCAAACCCATGCAGCTGCCAGTGAGAGTAAAGCCGACCGAATTCATCCAGAAATGCCCTGAGGACTTGTTCGCGCTCATATTCGATGCCCGTCGCCAAATAAAGTGAGGTAGCCGTAGCTGCAAGCTGGGCTCCGAAATCTTCAGAAGACATATTTATATTAATGCCGATACCCACGATGGTATAGTCTATATCTCCTTCGACATCCAGCGCCATTTCTGACAGGATGCCACAGATCTTTTTACCATCCAACAGGATATCATTAGGCCATTTTATGGCAAAATTCTTATTCGTCAGTAACTGCAAAACCCTTGCCACTGCAACGGCAGTCAGTAAAGTTATCTGCGCGCCGTATTCGGCAGCGACCGTTGGACGCAGGATCATGGAAAACCAGAGTCCTTTTCCTGCCTGTGATTCCCATACTCTGCCCAATCTGCCTTTGCCCGACAACTGTTTACCAGCCTGGATAACAGTTCCTTCGGCAGCACCTTTTTCCGCGAATTCTTTAGCAGTTACATTCGTAGAATCCAGCTCAGCAAAATATTGTAAATTTTGACTTAGCGGCTTAATTTGAGCAAATTTTTTCCTGTCCATACGACCCTGCCCTTTTAGACTGCGATAAATTTGAATGTAGAGATCATAATGCCGCAGGCTACGGCCGATACTATAACACCGGCAATATTAGCGCCCATCGCTACCGGCATAACTACAGCAAACGGATCTTCTTCTTCGGCTGCATGCTGAGCGATTTTAGCTGTGGAAGGTACGCAGGATACACCGGCGATACCTACGACAGGGTTAAAGTTTTTACCGCCCTTCAGCCAGTACACAAACCAGCCGCCTAAAACGCCAACAACGCCGGAGATAGCCAAAGCCAAAATACCTAAACCGACGATAATGGCAACCTTAGGATCCAACAATGTGGAAGCTTCGCACAATACGCCTAACAATAAGCCCAGCAGCAAAGTGGCGATGTACATCAGGGTGTTCTCAACCAAGTCCTGATAAGGTACGATTTCCGACTCTTTGATGGCCATACCCAGGAAGAAAGACATGATCAGCGGTGCCGCCATCGGCAGCAGCACGCAAAGCAGACCGCAGGCTACTACGATAAAAATAAATTTAGATTTTTTGGGAACTTCCGGGATATCCACTAAAATATCATTGCCGCGAATACGCTTCGGCACCATCATTTTAACGATCCAGGGATAACCTGCATAAGTCAGGCTCAAATACAAATAAGCAATTACAGAAATAGGAACAAATAATTCCGGCGCCGCCATCAGCGAAGTGAACAAAACCATGGGGCCATCCGCACCGCCGATAGAAGCGACCGCTACGGCCTCATTAGGCGCTAAACCGAGCATCACGCCCAGAATCAAAGTAGCGAAGGTTCCAGCTTCTGCAAAAATAGCGATAATGATACTGGTCCAGGGATTGGCTAAGATAAAACTGATCTCACACATAGCCCCTACGCCCATAAACACCATGCACGCTACCAGGCTGTTACTAAAGGTAAAATTATAGATCGGTTGCAGGAAATTGACCTGCATAATATTAACCAACTGGTTAGGATCAGCAACTAAAGGATCCATAAATAATGTACCCGGCTGACCATTAGCCAAAAACAAAACACCGCAATTTATACAAATCATACCGATGCCCATTGGTACCATGATCAACGGCTCCAGGGTACGTTTAAAACCGGCAATAGCCAGCATAAAACCTAAGATTATTAATAAAATACGCGCCCCGGCGATCACAGGATCCTGCACAAAAAAACTGGCAATACCAGGGAATAAATTCATCAGCAATTCCATTTTTTATTCCACCCCTTCTCCATTATTAGAACTACCGCCAAAGGCTTTGTTCAAAAGAACTATAATCCCAATGACCACCAAAGAAATCACTGCTGTTCCTAAATACGCTGCCCCTGCATAAGCATATACACTCATTACATTTACCCCTTTCAAAACTTTTGTTCCCTTAATGACACTTGCCGGTTTCCGGATAACCGTTTTCAGGCAATAAAAAAAGAGAAATAGAAAAAGCTCTATCTCTCATATGCCTCTTTGCAATTGTCTTTTAGGAAAATTAATACTACATTCTCGCACACTCACAAGACCTATATTGCAACCGGCTTTGCCGGCGTCTTGTCCAAGCCCCAAAAATTGCTGGAAAATAAAAAGACGAAGTAATAGTATACTCTATCACTCCGTCGCCACTATGCTCTTGTAAGTTAAAATACTCTTAGGAAACGCTCTGGTAATACTCTCATATTCTCTATGGTTTTATCTTACAATATTTGTTTCCATCTGTCAAATAAATTTCACAATTTATTTTTAAATATGCATGATCCCAAAACCCAGTCGTTTATGGTTAGTGATATGATGGACAGCCGAGTTACCGTAAAAAGTTACAGCTATCCATCCTGTTCCACGTACAACGGCTATCTTGCAGGAAACATTAGTTGGCGCCATATTAGGAAAATAGCCCATCTTGGCATTTTCTGCCGCATGCAGGACTGCGTGTATCTCACGCGAGTTTTTTTCGATTACGCCGCAGTTCAGGCAGGCACCGATGATCGCTCTGGTAGTTTTATCACGGAACTCGCTGCTTGACGATTCACCGCCCAACTCCGTCACTGCAAATTTGTAGCCCTGTTTAGCCAATAAATCTTTCAATGCATTTTCGTCAGCTAACGACGTCGTCATTGCCAGCAAAACAGATGCCGATTCTGCTGAATCTAACATACCTGCCAAAATATCTTGTTGCTCCTTCATCATTGCAACCTCCTGTTATATTCAAGTATGTTAATTATAGCATGCAGCTTTTTCACACAACAAATTTTGCAGCTACTAAAAGTTAGTCGTTAAATCATTAAATGTTTTTCAGTATGCTTCACATTGCCACGCCGCTCTAATTATCAAAATACTGCTGCAGCTCATCTACATCTTTAGTCAGTCCTAAGGCAAGCATCAGCTTTAAGCGTGCCTTAGGACCGGTCAGCTCGCCGGCCAGAATGATCTTGCTGGATTCCATCGAGCGGGCGCTGCCCAGATAACTGTAGGCCGGAACGACGCGGCCGGTATGCACTCTGGTAGCCAGCACCACGGGGATTCCTTGAGCGCGCACATATTCGATGCCTTTTTTAACATCAGGTGGCACATTGCCGCAGCCCAAAGCCTCCACAACCAGTCCGGCAACGGGTTTATCGGCCAACGCTTTAAACAGCCAGGCGTCCATCCCGGCATAGGTTTTTAAAAGGCATACGTCATCTGCCAAAGCCGGAGGGCAGATTTTTTCCAGATTCAGCGGCTGGCGCCGAAAAACCACCCGGTCAAAATATACATGTCCTATCGGTCCCCAGCCAGGCGAATGAAAGGTCGAGCAGGCGGTCGTATGGGTTTTAGTAACTTCAGCCGCGGCATGGATCTCGTCGTTAAAAACCAGCAGCGTTCCCTTACCTGCGGCTTCGTCGCAGGCAGCTGTCATCACTGCCGCCAAAATATTCGCCGGACCGTCGGGTCCAGTTTCTGAAGCGCCCCGCATCGCGCCTGTGATGCAGACAGGCTTTACTGTTTTAGTTGCCAAACTCAACAGATAGGCGGTTTCTTCCTGGGTATCGGTGCCGTGGGTGACCACAATGCCATTGACGTCCTCGCGGGCTGCGTAAGTATCGACCAGCTGCGCCAGTTCAAACATCATCTGCGGTGTCACATGGCCACTGGGCACATTGGCAAACTCTGCCACTTCCACTGCCGCAACCTCGCCCAGCGCCGGTACGGCCTCTATCAGATCATCGCCGTTGACGGCTGGCACCAGTCCCTGTGTCGCCGGGTCATATTTCATGGCGATCGTGCCGCCTGTAGTTATTACAACAACTTTTTTCATACTTACACCTTCCTCAATGCACGGTTTCCTCCATCATAACATATCAGCAGCCAGCAGACAATTTCCAGACGGAACAATTCACTCACACCAGGTAAATGGTGTATAATATTTATATAATCGATTACGAGGTGCAATTATGATAGTCAGCGGTATCAGTCTGGTTTTGGAAGGCGGCGGCATGCGTGGTATGTTCTCGGCCGGCGTCTTTGAAGCCTTTATGCAAAAAAATCTGGTATTCCCCCATATCGTCGGTGTTTCCGCAGGGGCCTGCAACATCGTTTCTTATATGTCCGGCCAGCCCTTCCGTACCCGCCGCATCATTCAAAATTATGTTGGCGACAAGCGTTATTGCAGCCTGAATAATTGGCTGAAAACGCGGTCACTGTTCGGCTTTGATTTTATTTTGAACGATCTGCCGCGCAACCTGCTGCCCTTTGACTACGAAGCCTTCGGCAAATACCCCGGCGACCTTTATGTGGGCACTACCGATGTAGTCACCGGGCAGCCGGTCTGGTACACACAAAAGGATATGGACAAGGATTTTCTGCCTTTGCGTGCGTCCGCTTCGTTGCCGTTTTTCGCACCCGTTGTAACTATCGGCACTCACAAGCTTTTAGACGGTGCCATTGCCGAACCGATCCCAATCAGTAAAGCCATCGCCGACGGTTATCATAAATTCGTCATTGTACTGACCCGTAACGCAGGCTACCGCAAAAAGCGGCCGGTGCCGCAATACCTGCTGCGCCTTGTTTATAAACATTATCCCAAGCTTTTAGAGCTTATGGCCAAACGACCTGACCTATATAATGACCAACTGGCTTTCGTTGAGCAGCTGGAAAAAGCAGGTGCGGCTGTCATTATCCGTCCAACCGAGCCCTTGACCATCGGACGGCTGGACCAGAAGCCGGAACAGCTTTTAAAACTGCACGACCACGGTGTGGAGTGCGGTTTGGCAAAATTCCACGAGATCATGCAGCTTTATCGCAAATAAAGGAGTACTTATGCGTTTTTTACATACCTCAGACTGGCATTTAGGCCGTATTTTTCACGGCCTGCATATGACCGACGATCAGGCGTCTGCTTTAGACGAGCTTATCGCTCTTGTTAAAGACAGTAATGTCGACGCCGTACTGATAGCCGGCGACATTTATGACCGCGCCGTACCGCCTACCCAAGCAGTGGCACTGCTGGACGAAGTGCTACGCCGCCTGATCCAGGACGCTGGAAAAAATGTTATTATGATAGCCGGTAACCATGATAATGCCGACCGGCTTGGTTTTGGCCAAAGCCTGCTGGCACAGAATAAACTTTATATCACTGGCCCCATCAGTGCAGCGACCAAACCCGTCGTCCTTGCAGATGAATTTGGGCCTGTTTATTTTGCACCGCTAACATATGGCGAGCCCTTAGCTGCCGCCGAACTGTTAAAGCAGCCGCTGAAGACTCACGAGGACGTTGTACGCCAGCAGATCGCAAACCAGCTGACACTGATACCGCCCACTGCCCGTAAGGTAGCACTGGCCCATGTTTTTTTAACGGGAGCCCAGGAATCACCTGACAGTGAACGCCCGCTGGCTATCGGTGGCGCCACTACTGTTGGCATCAACTGTTTTGACGCTTTCGATTATACGGCACTTGGGCATCTGCACGCCTGCCAAAGCGGCAGCAGTAAAGTGCGCTACAGTGGTTCGCTGCTTAAATATTCCTTTAACGAAGCCAATCAACCCAAGGGTGTGCATATCGTCGATGTGGCAGCCGACGGCAGCATTGCCGTTGAAACAGTGCCCTTAAAGCCACGCCGCGAACTGGCCTGCCTGCGCGGCAGCTTTGCCGAGCTGCTGCGTGAACCGCAAGCAGAACTTTATGATTGCTATCTGCAAGTGACATTAACTGACGAGCAGCCCGTTTTGGACGCCAAATACCGTCTGGAACAGGCTTATCCACATATCCTGCATCTGGAATACGCGCGTTTGGGCAACAGCAACAATAACTCTGTCCCGGCCGCCGACCATAAAAAACTGGGCACGGCAGAACTTTTTGAAACCTTTTTCACCCAGGTCAACGACAGAGAATTAACCGCTGCCGAAAAGCACCTTTTATTGGACATTATCAACAAAGACGCGCAAGCAGAAAGGCAGGCCTAGCAGATGAAACCTTTACAGCTTACCATGCGCGCCTTCGGTGCTTATGCCGATGAACAAACCATCGACTTTACCTTGCTGGGCGACAAAAACTTCTTTTTGATCCACGGACCGACCGGCTCCGGTAAAACTACTATTTTAGACGCTATCAGCTTTGCTCTTTACGGCAGCGCCAGTGGTGACCTGCGCGAAAGCAAATCCCTGCGCAGCGATTATGCCCCCGCTGAACAAAAAACGGAAGTGGAGTTTACTTTCAGCAGCGGTGAGCAGATTTACCAGGTGCTGCGTGCGCCGGAACAGGAACTAAAAAAACAACGCGGTGAAGGTACCCGTAAAGTGCCGGCTGCCGCCGCACTGTTCAAACTGCTTGCCGATGGCAGCAAAGAGCCCCTTGCCGCCAAAAGTGATGAAGTCACAAAAAAAGTCACCGAGCTTATCGGCTTTAAAGCCGAACAGTTCCGCCAGATCGTACTGCTGCCGCAAGGTGAGTTTCGCCGTTTTTTGATCGCCGAATCCAAAGACCGTAAAGCTATTTTAGAAACTATTTTTAAAACCGAACTGTATCGCCGCATCGAAACGTTGCTGGCTGACCGCAGCAGCGCCATCGACAGCGATTATAAGCTGCTCAAGCAGCAGCGGCAGTTTATTTTAGACAGCAGCCACTGCGAAGATCAGGCCCAACTGAGCGGCAAACTGCAGGAATTGCAGCAGCGGCAGGCAAGTATTGCTGCCGCTCTTTTGGCAGCAGCTTCACAGCTTGAAACAGCCAAGCAGCAACGACAGCAGGCACAAGAAGTGCACAACGCCTTCAAGGAAGCAGCAGCGGCACAAACTGCTCTACAGTCTTTGCTGGAACAGCGGCCAGCCGTTGCTGCTGTTAAAAATGAAGCCGCCCAGGCAGAAAAAGCCGCCTTTTTAGAAGAAATTTATAATTCTACCCTGCGGGCCCATAAGCATAACGAAGAATCAAAAAAAACTGCCCTGCATGCCGCTGCCGCAACAACGTCAGCACAGGAAGGCTTGCAGGAGCTACACCAACAGCTGCAAAAACAACTGCAGTTATTGCAGCTAGGCGACATTACGGGCGCCAGCGATCTAACGCAGGCTTTGGAACTGCTCAACCGGCACATCCTGCATCTGAATAGCGAAACAGCCAAGCTGTCCGGCGTCACTGCCGAACTGGAACGACTGGCAGGCACACTGGTCGATAACGAGCCCTGTCCCGTCTGTGGTTCACCGCACCATCCTAAGCCTGCTACGGTATCTGCGGCCCAAAAGGCCGAGCTGCAAGCAAAAATGCAGTCGCTAGCTCAAAAAACGCAGCTACTGCAGCACTTACAGCAACAATATCAGCAGGCGCAAGTACAACTGGCCCGCTGCGAAGCTGCCCAAGTGGCCGCCCACAGCGCGCTTGCCAGCGCCGATACAGAGTTCCTTGAACTGCGGGACCGGTTTAAGGAACGTCTGACCGCCTCTGAATTTACGACGCAAAACGATTTTCTAGCCGCCCTGCGCCCGGAAAGTAAACGCCGCGAATTACAGCAGACGATAACCACTTATGAACAAAACCTGGCTGCCGCCACCGACCGCCTGCAGCGGGCCCAGGCGGCTGTTGACGGTAAAACAGCACCGGATCTGGACGCAGTGCTGGCCGCAGAGCAACATGCCAGCCAGCATTATAACGGCCTAACGGCCCAAAGTGCTGTAGCCGCCAGGGAAAGCGCTGAACTGGAACGCCAGCAGCAGCAGCTTTTGCAGTTGGAAGAAAAAATGACAACCTTGCAGGAAGCCTACCAAACTGCCGCTGCCCTGGCAGAAACGGCCAGAGGCAACAATACAGCCAGACTAACTTTTTCGGCTTTCGTGCTGCAGGCAATCCTGGACGATGTGCTGCAGGCAGCCAACCTGCGACTGACCTCTATGAGCCGCGGCCGTTACAGCCTGTCCCGTACCGGCGACGTACTTGATGCCCGCCGTGAAAACGGCCTGAATATCGAAGTGACCGACAGCTTTACCGGTGTAGCACGCCCCGTCAAAACCCTGAGCGGCGGCGAGATCTTCCTGGCTTCACTGTCACTGGCACTGGGGCTTTCCGATGTAGTGCAGGCTTATGCCGGTGGTATCCATCTGGACACGATTCTGGTCGACGAAGGCTTTGGCACGCTGGATACGGAAGCGCTGGATATGGCTATCCGTACCTTGACTGACCTGCAAAAGGGCGGCCGTCTGGTAGGAATAATTTCTCATGTAGGCGAGCTGCGCGAACGTATCTCCGCCCGCTTAGAGGTTATTCCCGGACAACGTGGCAGCAGAGCCATTTTTCACGTTTAATTTTAAAATAACGCATGCAAAAACAGCAGTCAGCTAAACATACTGACTGCTGTTACTTTTTTGCCGCCACAAGTCTGGCAGCTAATTTTTATTTTCCAAATGCTGATCGATAAAGGCAAATACCGCAGCATAATACGCCCGCCGGTCAGCCTTACGGGCATCGGCATGCTCGGCGCCGACAATCTTCAGCAGCTGCTTTTTACCCTTGGCCGCCGCATATAATCTGTCTGCCATCTGTACCGGTGCCAATTCGTCTGCCTCGCCGTGGATAAACAGTACCGGCAGCTTGATTTTATCTATTTCCTGCAGCGGTGCCGCATCCGAGATAAAATGCCCTACCTTCAACCTGCTGACGCCGTCAACGATGTTCATAATGGGAAACGACGGCAAGCCAAAGATCTTCTGCAGCTGCATGGCGAACATTTCGTAAGCGCTGGTATAGCTGCAATCTTCAACAACAGCTTTAACATTAGACGGCAAACCTCTGGCAGCCGTCAGCATCACCGTAGCGGCACCCATGGAAACACCATGCAGTACAACCTGCGCCTGCGGCGCTTGACGAACTAGATCCTTCGTCCACAAAGCCAGATCCTTACTTTCCCAATAACCCATGCTCAAATACTGGCCTTCACTTTTGCCGCTGGCCCGCAGATCAGGGGTCAAAACATGGTAACCAGCCTGCAGGTATACCGACGCTATATCCCAAACACTGCGCTGGTCGCGGCCATAGCCATGCACTACTATCACCCATCTATCAGAGGGCTGCTTAGGTTTAAAATGTGTCGCCGCCAGCCGCAGCCCATCATGGGCAACAAGCTGCCACTCTCCCTGCTCAAAATCCGGCACTGGCTGCTGCCTGACCGTTGGGTCCAAAATTTGGCTGCTGGCCGCAGGAGGTGCCGCAGCATCTTTTTCATTGCCCCGCTGCAAAGCAAAATTGATAAAATAAAGTCCTATCCCTACGCCAACTGCCGCCAGCACTCCTGTCAAAACCAGCGTCAATCCGGTTGTTTTTTTCTTCATCGGCTCTCTCCGTCAGCATCTTTTGTTTTTATGATGCTTTATTAAAATCATTATACCCCCAGCGATATGGATACTGCAATCTTTAGCTTATTTTAACTTCATTTATAAAGTTGCACCTACTGCAAAACCAGCAGTAGGGCAATAAGTCAACAAAAATACCGTCTGCTTAGAACTTAAAGCAGACGGTATTTTTAGTTTAGCTTTAACCTATTTCCCGTTCTTTTTCGGTGCCACGCACATTGATGGGGCGGTTATTTGCGTCTACCATTACCACCTTCGGCACAAAAGCTTTTGCTTCCTCCGGCGTCATCATAGCATAGCCGATAATGATGACCGTATCACCCACGACTACCTGCCGGGCGGCAGCGCCATTCAAGCAGATCACGCCGCTGCCCCTTTCGCCGGCGATAACATAGGTTTCCAAACGGTTGCCGTTATTGTTGTCAACGATCTGGACCCGCTCCCCCGGCATGATGCCGGAAAGCTCCAACAATTCGGAATCGATAGTGATGCTGCCCATGTATTCAAGGCAGGCTTCCGTCACCGTCGCGCGGTGGATTTTTCCATGGAACATATTCAAAAGCATTTATTCACCCTCCAAAACAATATTATCGATCAGGCGGGTCGTACCAAACCGGACGGCCACCGCCAGTAAACAGGCTCCCCGCATCGTTCCCGTCACCGGTGTCAGCTCGGGCAGCTCATACATTTCCACATAGTCGATGTCACTCATGGGTTCGGCGGCGATCAGAGCCTGCGTCGCAGCTACCAGTTTGGCGCTGTTGCGTTCACCCTGATCAAACAACTGAGCAGCATGCTGCAGGCTCTGCGATAAAACCAACCCGGCTGCACGTTCCTCCGCGCTCAAATAAGCATTGCGCGAGCTTTTGGCCAAACCGTCTGCTTCACGCACTATCGGCATGATACGCAGCTGCACATTAAAGAACAGATCATTGACCATACGCTGCAGCACCTGTACCTGTTGGGCATCCTTCTGCCCAAAGTAGGCCCGGTCAGGCTGTGCCAGGTTAAACAGCTTGCTGACAACAGTCGTCACGCCCCGAAAATGGATCGGACGGCTGCGTCCACACAAAACTTTGGTGATCTCGCCGGTAACTTCCACCCAGGTCATATCCTCGCTGGGATACATCTCTTTAGGCGTCGGCGCAAAAACTATATCAGCGCCCATCTTGGTAGCCAGCACACAATCGGCCTCCAAAGTACGGGGGTAAGCATCCAGGTCTTCACCCAGGCCGAATTGGGTAGGATTGACGAAGACACTGACCACGACCAGCTCATTTTCTTTGCGGGCGGCGGCTATCAGCGAGCCATGCCCTTCATGCAACGCCCCCATGGTCGGAACCAGTCCGATACTTTGCCCATCGGCTTTTGCCAGCGCAATTTCTGCACGTAATTCTGCAACTGTTTTACAAAGCTTCATTTTTCAGGCTCCCTCTCAATATAACTTTTCTAAAACTTCGTCATCTATTTTAAAAGTATGCTCCGGTGCAGGAAAGGTACGTGCTTTAACTTCGGCGCTATACGCCTGCATAGCGCCAACGATAGTGCCGTGCAAATCGCTGTACTTTTTGGCAAACTTCGGACAGAACCCATCCGAAAAACCTAAAAGGTCGTTGCAGACCAGCACCTGACCATCGCAGCCACTGCCAGCACCGATGCCAATAGTAGCAGCAGTTTTCAGAGCAGCCGTCACTTTGGTTGCCAAAGCCGCCGGTACACATTCCAACACGATGGCAAAGGCGCCTGCCGCCTCCAAAGCCTTAGCGTCATCCAGCAGTTTTTGGGCTGCCGCCACATCCTTCCCCTGCACCTTGAAGCCGCCCATTTGGTTGACTGACTGCGGAGTGAGGCCAATATGCCCGACCACAGGGATACCTGCCTGCGTCATTTTTTCCACCAGCTGGCAAATCTCGCTGCCGCCCTCCAGTTTGACTGCCGTGCAGCCTGTTTCCTTCAGGAAGCGTGCCGCATTATACAGGCCGTCGGCAATACTGGCCTGGTAACTCATAAAAGGCATATCGGCAACAACTAAGGCCTGGCCGCCTGCCCGCATCACTGCTTTGGTATGATGGATCATCTCTTCCATCGTTACCGGCACGGTAGAGCCATAGCCCAGCATGACATTACCTAATGAATCGCCAACCAGGATCATCTCGATACCTGCTTCGTTGACATTTCTCGCCATAGCGTAATCATAGGCGGTGACCATTGTTATAGGCTCGCCCTGCTGTTTCATCTCTCTGATCGTCGATGTGGTTACTGCTTTTTTATTCATTGCTTTACTCCTTTGCTTGCCGTTCTTGCAATAATTGCAGCAAATGTGCCGCTGTTTCTTCATTGATACTGCCGTTAGCAAATGCCAGCGGCACCGTTTGGCGCCCCAGTTCACGATAAACCTGCTGCAGCGCTGCCGGCAAAACTGCCAAATGTCCCGCTACTGTATCGGCATCACCGCGGGCAATAGGCCCGGTCAAAGCTTCCCCGGCCTGCTGCACCTGATGCAGATTCTGCACCGTACCGTCGATAAGCGGCAGCAGTACCTGCAGTGCCGATACCTTATCCGCTGTCCAGCGGGACAACAATTCCTGGGCAATAGCAGTTACCGTTACTAAATAATTAGAACAGAAACAGGCCGCCGCATGGTAAGCACGGCGTTCTGATGCCGGTACAGTAAAGGGCTGTGCCCGTAGGCTAGCAGCTAAAAACCTGGCTGCCTGCTCTGCTTCAGGGTCGCCGTCTACCGCCATACCGATGCCGCTGAATACGGGCCTGGCTTCGGCAAAGCTCTGCAAGGGATGCAGGCTGCCGCAATGGATACCTAGTTCCGCAAGTGGAGCCAGCGGCTCCAAACCCAGCGAACCGCTGCAATGCAGGCAAACCTTCGCAGAAAGCTGCTGGTTCTGTGCCTTAGCCTGCAATTCTCCGGCCAGTTTGACAGCAGCATTTTCTATCTGCCCGTCAGGCACCGTCAGCAGCACTACATCTGCCTCTAACAGCACTGCCGCGCCTGCCTCATGCACCTTCACTCCATAAGCCTGCCATATGCTGCTATTCGCCCTAGGCGTACGCCCAACCATGATGCCGACTATCTCTAAAGCAGCGGCCTCATGGCAGGCTGCTAAAAAAGAACCTCCCACCTTACCAACACCTATGATGCCGATCTTCATGGCAACCTTCCTTTCTTCGCTTTGAGCGCATAACCAAGGTAGTAAAATAAAAGCGCACTCCCGGACAGGAGTGCGCAAAAATGCTTACAAAAATGCCTTGCTATTGCGTCTCGTCCCGGTCATTGCTGATCCAAGCGATTAGTGACTGATTTTAAGTTAGGACCTGCGGTTTTTGGTACAGCTCTTAACGATGCTGCCCTGCCGCCTTTGGTCACCGCTATGATAGCACAAGCCCTTGAGCCTTGACAAGTGTTTTTCACCAGCTTTACAAAAAAACTTTTACAGATAGCCATACTGCACTTTTTTGTAAAATTTTAATAGCCCTACTGCATTCCACTGTCAGTAAAAATCTTGTTGGCACAGTGGCTTTCGTGCTATACTGGAAGAAAAAAGGAGGCCTGACTATGCCCTATGTAAATATTAAGATCACTCGCGAAGGCAATGTTACCCCTGCCCAAAAACAGGCTTTGATCGAAGGCACTACCAACCTTCTGCACGACGTGTTAGGTAAAAACAAAGCTACCACTGTCGTCGTTATCGACGAAGTCGACACCGACAACTGGGGTATCGGCGGCGTGCCCGTTACCGAGATCCGCAAGCGCCCTAAATAACTGTCCATTTTCTAACGCCGCTGCCGCTTTGGCTGCGGCGTTATTTTCTGCTGGCAGCAAAAAACTCCCGAAAATTTCGGGAGTTTTTATTTATTCTGTTAATGATGGGAGTTAGCATGCTCATAAGAGCGTTCCAGCAGATTGATAAAATAATGATAGCTGGCAAACAAAAACAGTGACGAGCCTACCCAGGCGATCGGGCTGGCGTAGCAAATACCGCTGTAACCAAAATATTCGGTCAGGTAGACAGCAGCACCCGTACGCAAAACCAGTTCCAGCAAACCAGTGAACATGGGAATCATGGCGATGCCCATACCCTGGACCGCGTTCCGGTAGATAAAGATCTGGCTGAGGAAAAAGTAAAAGGGCACACTAAGATGCAGATACTGCTGCGCCTGTGACAAAACCTGTTCGTTAGCGTCGCTGATGAAGATGCTGATCATCTCGCGGCCAAAGAAATACATGATAATGGCGGCAAACAAACTGAAACCAAGCGCCAGCATGGAACATTTCTTTACGCCTTCGCGAATACGGTCAAAACGGTGGGCACCATAATTCTGGGCGCTGAACACCGCCATCGACAGACCGAAAGAAATCATCGGCTGCAAAGCCAGCTGCTCGATACGCATAGCGGAAGTGAACGCTGCAATAGTAGTCGGGCCGAACTTATTGCAGACGGACTGGATAAAGATCATACCCAGTCCCAATACGGAAAACTGGATCGCCATGGGCAGCCCCATACGCAGATGCTCCCAGGCAAAAGCCCGGTCAAAATGCCAGTCGCTTTTCTTTAAACGCAAAATGGGAAAGCGTTTGGCTATATAAAGGATACAAAGCACGGCGGAAAAACCCTGGGCAATAACCAAAGCTACTGCCGAGCCGGGCACGCCCCAGCCAAATTTAATAATGAACAGCAGCGCCAGAAAAATATTTAAAATAGTTGCAATGATCAAGAAGTACAGCGGCGTTTTGCTATCACCCAGCGAACGCAGGATACCCGCCAGCAGATTATAACCCATCATGGCAAAAATACCGTGGCTGATGATCAGAACATAACTTTTAGCGTCCTCAAATAGTTCTGACGGCACATTCATCGCTGCCAGCGCCGGGTCGAGCACAAAAGTCGCGACGATCATGATCAGCACTACAAAAAACGTACTGAGCATAGTGCTCATAGCCACGCTGCGGCGCACACCGTCAAGGTCGCCAGCCCCGTAGCGCTGGCCCGTAATAACGGTAAATCCGTTGGAAAGTCCCATGGTCAGGATAACCAGCATCATAAACAGCGGTGCTGTCGATCCTACTGCCGCCAAAGCATTAACGCCGATAGTTCTGCCGACAATGATGATGTCGGCGATATTATATAATTGCTGAAAAACATTGCCTATTAGAAGAGGCACCATAAACGGTAATATCAGCTTTAAAGGACTGCCTTCCGTCATACTTCTTACCATAAAAACACCACCTAAAATGTGCTGACTATCCAGTCAGCTAGAGCTTTATTCTATCATCTTTGACAGTCATTTGCAATTCATTTACTGCAGCAATTCACCAATAAATCATACTTCTATTCTGACAGCACAATCATCTTAACAAGATAAAATCTTTACTCAGTCCTAAGCTGCCAAAAGCCACTAAAAAAGGACGCCTCAGCGTCCTTTTTACTATTTTTAATAACCTTTAACGATCTCGTTGCGTAATTTGCCGATGCCTTCGATCTCTACCACCACTTCGTCACCTGGCAGCATGGGGCCGCAGCCCATTGGCGTACCGGTCAAAATAAGATCGCCTGCGTCCAGCGTCATACTTTGGGAAATATAGCTTAAAATTTCGTAGGGGTTGTAGACCATTTCGCTGGTGCGGCCATTTTGTTTCAACTGTCCGTTCAGATATAATTTTATCGACAGGTCCGTCGGGTCAAGATCAGTCTCCAGCCAGGGCCCCAGCGGACAGAAGGTATCGAAAGACTTGCTGCGCAGCCACTGTACGTCCGATAACTGCAAATCGCGGGCCGTCACATCGTTAGCGCAGGTGTAGCCCAGGATGTAATCCGGCACAGCTTCAGGCGCTACGTCCTTCATCCGCTTTTTAATAACGATGCCCAGTTCGGCTTCGTAAACAACTTCCTTGCTTTGACGAGGATAAATGATCTTGCCGCCGTCACCGATGACCGTATGGGCCGCCTTGGTAAACAACGCCGGTTCTTTGGGCACTGCTACATGAAACTCCTCCGCATGGTCACGGTAATTGAAGCCGACGCAGATGATCTGCTTGGGCACACAGGGCGCTAAAAGCTTCGCTCCTTCCAACGGAAAAACTTCATCTGTTACACGCCAATAAGTATCGATACTGCCATAAACGGCACGAATCACGTCACCATCAATAAACCCTATCCGGGCTCGGCCCTGTTCTTCAAAACGTACGCATCTCATAATTTTAATTCCTCATCTTTCTCATCTTGCGTTCTTTAAAATAAACCGGCTCCAGTCCTGCCGCGTCAGCCAGCGCCAATGCCTCCGCCAGCCAGCGCCCTACATGCTCCTGGTAATGGGCATCACTGCCCAGCACGGTATATTTGCCGCCCAACAGGGCATAACGCTTATATAGCTTCAGTAAGGCCTGCACTGCCAGCGGATCATTTAAACGGCGGGTGTTGATCTCCAAAGGTTTTTCCTTCTCGACCAAAATCTTAAAAACTTGATCAAACAGCTCCGGCGCTTCGCTGAGCACCAGTTCTTTATCCGTAAAAGGCATATAACGGCACATATAATCGATATGGGCAAAAGCATCAAAATTGTCGTGCAGCTCCAGGTTTGCTATGGTATCAGTCAAAAACTCACGTACCGCCTCGACTTTAGTCTGCCCGGCATAGCAGCGTTCTTCATATAAATCGCGGCCATTGACGCAGTGCATGGATGCCAGCACATAATCAAAGGGATAGGCCGCTGCCAGCGCTTCATCGGCTGCTGCCGTCTGCTTCTGCATGCCTATCTCGATGCCCAGCAGCACCTTTTCACTGCGGAAAGGCCCAAACCGGGCAAAATAATCGTCAACATCAAACATAAAGGCCGTGGGATTAGTTGGATAATCATCGTCCCAATGCTCGGTAATAATGATGCCAATATTTTGTTTATCCGCCGCCTCAATGGCTGCGGCAATTTTCATATGACTGTCGCAAGAATAATCACAGTGCATATGGGTATCAAAAATCACTTGTAAGCCCTCCTTCCGGGCAATCTCTATTCTATCAGAGCCACCAAAAATTGCAAGTGGCAAATAATTAAAAAAAGCAGTGGGAAACCCCACTGCTTTGTAAATTACACGTTAAAGCGGAACTCGACTACGTCGCCGTCCTGCATGACGTACTCTTTGCCTTCCAGGCGCACTAAGCCTTTATCACGGGCAGCGCCCTTAGTACCGCATTCTACCAAATCTTTATAAGACACGATCTCGGCACGAATAAAGCCGCGTTCAAAATCGGTATGGATCTTGCCAGCTGCCTGCGGCGCTTTGGTACCGCGCACGATGGTCCAGGCGCGCACTTCGATCTCACCGGCAGTGATATAGGTCATCAGCCCCAGCAGCTTAAAACCTGCCTTGATCAAACGGTCAAGTCCAGCTTCTTCCAAACCGGCCATAGCCAAAAATTCTTTGGCTTCTTCGTCAGGCAGCTCGGCGATCTCCGACTCCATTTTAGCAGAAACGGTGATAACTTCGGCACCCTCTGCGGCAGCGTATTGCACTACTGCCTGCACATGGGGGTTAGCTGAAGCATCGGCTACTTCTTCTTCGCTGACGTTAGCTACATATAATACGGGCTTCATCGTCAAAAGATGCAGTTCACCCAAAAATTCCAGTTCCTCGTCGGTCAGCCCCAGGCGGCGGGCCGGGATAACTTCGCTCAAACCAGCCAGTACTTTATCGAGAACGGCTTTTTCTACCGGCACTTTTTTATCGCCGGTCTTAGACAGCTTAACCAGTCTTTCCTGGCGTTTTTCTACAGTTTCCATATCCGCCAAACATAGCTCGGTATTGATGATCTCAATGTCGCGCAACGGGTCGATGCTGCCTTCAACGTGGGTGATATTGCCATCTTCAAAACAACGCACTACCTGTGCAACTGCGTCTACCTCACGAATATGGGCCAGGAATTTGTTGCCCAGTCCTTCGCCCTTAGACGCGCCTTTAACAAGGCCGGCGATATCAACAAAACGCATGGCTGCAGGCACGATTTTTTTTGCTTTCACCATCTCGCCCAAAACTTCCAGTCTTTTATCAGGAACGTCAACAACGCCGACGTTAGGCTCTATGGTACAGAAAGGGTAGTTGGCTGCCTCTGCTCCCGCCTTGGTGATAGCGTTGAACAAAGTGCTTTTGCCTACGTTAGGCAAGCCTACGATACCTACTTCTAAATTGGTACTCACAATAATCGCTCCTCATCTTCTTTAGTAATACTTTATTTTACCTCAAAGACTGTTTTTATGCAATATTCGGCTGCAGGGAAAACTGCGCCGCTATTTTTAAAGCACAATTTCTTCCAATAACTTATTAAAATTTTGGCTGAGGATATTTTATTGCGCTCTTTTATGTTATAATAGCAATATATTTAAGCTTGTTTGTATAAACAAGTATTCAAAGGAGCTGTTGTATATGGAAACAATCCAAGAAATCCTTAATTTTTCAGTAGGTACACTGACTGTTGGCAACGTCATTTCTGCAATCGTCATTTTCGTTATCTGCCACATAGTCATCAAATACCTGATGGGCCCTGTTGAACGCGTCCTGGATAAACTGAAGGTAGACATGACCCTGCGCGGCTTTCTGCGTACCGTCATCAAAGTAGTCTTTAATTTCGTAGCCGTCTGCATCGTTGCCGAAAGCATCGGTATCCCTATAGCTTCGCTGCTGGCTGTTTTAGGTATGTTAGGTTTGGCCGTTTCCCTGTCCGTACAGGGTGCTTTGTCAAATCTGGCGAACGGCATCATGCTGCTCATCACCAAACCTTTTAAAGCCGGCGACTATATCTCTGCCGCAGGCATCGAAGGCACCGTCAAAGAAATCACCATGCTCTGCACCAAGATCATCACCGTCGATAACAAAGACATCTTCGTTCCCAATAGCGAGATCGCTGGCGGCAAGATCACTAACTTCTCTTCTGAGCCGCTGCGCCGCGTCGACGTAGTTGTACGCGCAGGCTATAACAACGATATCGCAACTGTTAAAAAAGCTTTGACCGAAGCTGTGGCAGCTACTGCCAATACCTTAAGCGATCCCGAGCCGTTCGTCAGGCTTTCCGGCTATAAGGAATACGCTGTGGAATATACGATCCGTGTTTGGGCTGAAGGCGCCAATTACTGGGGCGTTTACTTTGATCTGCTGGAAAATATCAGTAAAGCTTATGCCGCTAACGGCGTCAATGGCGCTGTTCCCGGTATGAACGTTTATATGCAAGGCGACAAATAAAATATCCTTACACTTACCTAAGAGCATTTCCTCACGGAAATGCTCTTATTATTTTTCAGCCACCTGCATCCCACTGGCAGTGTTTTATTGCCCGGGTAATAAAACACTGCCTTGCACTTGCCTGGTCCGCCCTTTTGCTGCCCAACAGATTATAGTATAATTAAACTAAGAAAAAACAAAAGGGGAATTTGCCATGAACAAAATGCCCACTGCCAGAGACTGCATCGTAGAAGCTTTCTTGCAGCTATGCCAGACGCTGCCCTGCGACAAAATAACTGTTTCTCAGCTAACTAAAAAAGCCGGTTATAACCGCAGCACTTTTTACGCTTATTTCAATAATACGGACGACCTGCTCAAACAACTTGAAAACGAGCTGTTTCAGATCGTCGATACCTTTCTGCCCCACGGGATCCGCATTTTCCGTACAGGCGTCCCCACTGAGGAAGAACGACAACTTTCAAAAATTTTTTTCAAAAACAACGCGCCCATTATGTCGATGCTACTGGGTCCCAATGGCGACCCACGCTTTGTTTATAAAATGAAAAACCATATCCGTCAGGTGCTGGTACGTCATTTGCAGCTGACGCCGCAGCAGCTCACACCGCAGCTGCAGCTTTTAATGGAGTTCGTCCTCAGCGGCCATCTTCAGGTACTGGTTTACTGTTACCAGCACAACAGCCCCATTTCCCCGCTGGATTTCTGGCTGAAACTGATCAGTTTTATCGACCAACCGGCTCTCCTGGCAGCTATGGCCCCAAAATCCGACACAAGCCTGTGATTTGTTGCTTGTCAAGCCGCTTAACTTCTCTTATCATTAAAAATAAGAAAACACTTAAAGGAGCTTATGATGAAGAAAAAACTTTTACTTGTTATAGCTATCATAATAGCGGCGGCCTGCGGCTGGCTATGGCTTAAGCCTGCGGCTACTGATAAAACTCAGCTGACTTTATATGGTAACGTGGATATCCGCCAGTTTGATTTGGGCTTTCAGGTGCCGGGACAGGTCACTAAAATGTATTTTGAAGAAGGCGACACCATCAAGCAGGGCAGCCTGGTCGCTGAAATAGACGCCGCCGATTATAAATTGCAGGAAGCGCAGGCGGAAAGCGAAGTTGCTAAAGTCTACGCCTCGATGGTGCAGTCACGCTCAGTCTACGATAAATATGCAGTCCTTTATACCAGCGGCGCTATCTCGAAGCTGGATTTTGAAACTGCTGAAAATACCTTTAAAGAAATGCAGTCAGCCTATAACGCAGCCGTTACTGCTAAAGACCTGCTGAGCAGGCAAAGTGATTATTCCAGACTTTACGCTTTAGAGGAAGGCGTGGTCACAGCCCGTTTAGTGGAGCCGGGCAGCATTATCCAAAAGGGTACGGCTATCTATACGCTTACCAAGCCACGGCCTGTCTGGATCAGGGCCTATATCAGCGAAATCAATTTAGGCAATATTTATGACGGTATGCCGGCGCAAATCATCACCGACAGCACCGACCCCCACACCGGTGCCAAAAAAACCTATCAGGGTCATATCGGCTATATCTCCCCCGTCAGCGAGTTTACCCCTAAAAGCGTCCAAACCACTGATCTGCGGACAGATTTAGTTTATAAGATCCGTGTTTATGTCGACAACGCCGACGAATTTTTACGTCAGGGCATGCCGACCACTGTTTTGCTGGATCTCAAAGCTGTTCGGGGTAAATAAAATGGATACGGTAGTAATCAACGCTGTTACTAAAAAATTTGGCCAGACGGTAGCCCTGGATGCGTTAAGCCTTACTATCCCCATGGGGCAGATGACTGGTATCGTCGGCGCTGACGCCGCCGGTAAAACCACGCTGCTGCGCATCATTATCGGCCTGTTGGCGGCAGATACCGGCAGTGTAGCCACCCTGGGACTGGACCCGGCAACCCAGAAAAAGGAACTTACTGCCAGGATCGGCTATATGCCGCAGAAGTTCGGCCTTTATGAAGACCTGACTGTGCGTGAAAACCTGGAGTTTTATGCGGATCTAAAAGAAGTTGCCAAAGACTTTAGTAAGCTTTTGGACTTTACCGGCCTGGAGCTTTTTCAGGACCGGCTGGCAGGCAAGCTGTCGGGCGGGATGAAGCAGAAGCTGGGGCTGGCCTGCGCCCTTTTGGGCGACCCTGAATTTTTGGTACTGGACGAACCTTCCGTCGGTGTCGACCCTATTTCGCGCCGTGATTTGATGCACCTGGTCAAAACTACCATCACACCCAAAACTACGGTAGTTTGGTCTACAGCCTATTTGGACGAAGCCAACAGCTTCGACAATACTATCGTTATGGATCAGGGCAAGGTCATCTACAATGGTTCACCGTCTGCACTGGCTGCTACCTCTGCCGCTTTTGAACGTGAAGTCATCCGCCTGATGGGCGGTTATGAAGAAAAACCGTCGCAGATCGCAGCCCATTATGTTTATCGGGAAAGCAATGTGGAATATCCGGTCGAAGCGCTGGACCTTTTAAAAATGTACGGCAGCTTTGCCGCAGTCAAAAACAATACCTTCCATATCAAACGCGGCGAGATTTTTGGTCTGCTGGGGCCTAACGGCGCCGGTAAATCGACCTCGTTTAAAATGATGTGCGGTTTGGCCCGCCCCACTGCCGGAACGGCGAAGATCATGGGCGTGGACATCAAGGAAAACCCCACCTTAGCCCGCTCCTATCTGGGCTATATGGCGCAGAAATTTTCTCTGTACGGTAATATGTCCGTACGTGAGAACCTGGAATTTTTTGCCGGTATCTACGGTATCCCTTTCGCCGAAATCAAAGAACGTGTCGATAACATAGCGGCGCATTTTGGACTGGCGGTTTATTTCGACCAGCTGTCAGAACAGCTGCCACTGGGCATCAAGCAGCGTTTATCCCTGGCCTGCGCCCTGATCCACAACCCGCCGATCCTGTTTTTGGACGAAGCCACTTCTGGCGTCGACGTGGTGACCCGCAAGGAGTTTTGGTGCCATCTGCGGGCGCTGGCGGAAAAAGGCGTCACTATTTTGATCACTACGCATTTTATGGATGAAGCGGAATACTGTGACAATATCAGCCTGTTTTATAAAGGCGAAACCATCGCCATCGGCACCCCTGCCGCTTTAAAGCAGCAGGCCGGGGCCACGACCATGGAAGAGGCTTTTATTGAGCTTATCAACCGTAAGGATGCAGAAAGCGGCCTGTTATGAGGATCTTATCGGCTTTTATAAAAAAAGAATTCCTACAGATCATCCGCGACCCCAGCAGTATTTTGATCGCTTTTATTTTGCCCACATTATTATCACTCATCTACATGTATGGCATCAATGTGGACTCGGTCAACATCAAGCTGGGGCTGAAGCTGGATGACGCCAATCCACGGGTCGTGACCCTGGCAAGATCTTTCAGTAATAATCCCTATATCAAAACCAAGGTCTATGATAATAACGCGGATATGTACGCCGCTATTGGCAACTCCCAGTTGCAGGGCGCTGTGATCATACCCGGTGATTTTTCTGCTGATCTGGCCAAAGGCCGCACGGCGCAGGTACTGGTCATTACCGACGGCAGCGAAACCAACACGGCCAACTATGTCCAAAGCTATGCCAGCGGTATCATCACCCAATGGCTGGAAGCCATGAATTACGGCAAACAGCAGGTAAATTTAATAACGCCGCAGCTGCGGGTCTGGTATAACGAAGAACTGGACAGTCATTATTTCATCCTGCCCGGGTCCTTAGCTGTTACCTTAAGCCTGGTCGGGATCCTTTTAACGGCCCTGGTTGTGGCCCGTGAATGGGAACGGGGAACCATGGAAGCCCTGCTGAGCACCCGTCTGAGCAGACTGCAATTTGTGCTGGGAAAATATTTTGCCTACTATGTTCTCGGCACTCTGGCGCTCTGGTGCAACGTCTTTTTATGTGTAACTGCTTTCGAGCTGCCCTTCCGCGGCTCCTATATTGTGCTGTTTTTTGTAGGCAGCCTGTTTTTGCTCACCTGTATGGGCATCGGCCTTTTGATATCTACCATCTTCAAAAACCAGTTCCTGGCCAGCCAGGTCTCCCTGGTGATGGGCTTTTTACCGGCGCTGCTATTGTCCGGCCTGATGTTCCCCATCTCCTCCATGCCGGCCTTTTTTAGATATCTGACGGCAGTGCTGCCCCAGCGCTATTTTGTGACCTTTATCGAAAGTGAATTTTTAGCAGGTACCATCAGTTCTGTAGTTTTGATCAATACGGTCTATTTGAGCTGCCTGTGCCTGGTGTTGTTATTTTTGGTCTACAAAAATACATTAGTGAGGTTGGAAAAATGACAACACGTTTATTGACCTTGATCATCAAAGAATTTAAAGCGATCTGGAAAGATCCACGCAGCCGGTTTATCGTGACTGTGATGCCTCTGTTGCAGCTGATAGTTTTTGCCAACGCCGTAACGATGGAAGTTAAAAACATCGACATGGTAGTATTGGATAACAGCCGCAGCTACTATTCTCGCGAGTTGATCAGCCATTTTGCCAATTCGCCCTGGTTCAATTCCGTCGCCGTCATCGATACGCCTCAGCAGCTGCGGGAAAGCATCGATACTCAAAAAGCCAGCATGGCTTTAGAGATACCCGGTGATTTTGTTCCCGCCATCAAAAATAAGACCGGCGCTGCCGTACAGATAATAACCGACGGCAGGCAAACTAATTCCGCCTCGATCATTGGCAATTACGCTACCCAGATCATCCAGGGCTACACTAAAGAACTGGCTTCAAGCACGCCACCGCTGGAGATCGTCACCCGCAACTGGTTCAACATCAATCTGGACTATAAATATTATTCGCTGGTTTCACTTATGGCTATGCTTTCCATGGTGATCGTACTCTTGCTCACCTCCCTGGC
>OGZE01000049.1_pt1 | contig 83791 bp, 50 predicted proteins | sample 1576731 | NCBI WGS metagenome assembly OGZE01 (sample SAMEA3541503, study PRJEB24748) | human gut metagenome | biome: human gut; feature: human-associated habitat; material: faeces | place: China | collected 2012 | reverse complement strand
GGAATCTGAATTTATTATATAATGTAGTGAAAAAAGGCGCGACGGTCTCGGCGGCAGGCGCGGCCTGCTCGGCGGCCGGCGTCTCCTGCTCGCTTGCAGGCTCGGACGTGGGTTCCGGTTCGCCAAACGGCAACGAGGGCTGCACCACGCCGCCCGGAAGCTTGGCCTCCGGCTTAGGCTCGCCCAGCAACTTGCCGCGACGGCGGCGAGCCGGCTTCTCGGCCTCACGCGCGGCCTCGGCAGCCGCCTCGCGTGCCTTCTCGGCAACAAACGCCGCTGCCGAGGTATCGAGCTGCACCGTTGCGTGCGTGCGGGTGGGCGCGGCGACCTCGCCGGCATGCATCACGATGACGCCGCAGGTGCTCGTCTTAACAAACTCGACCATCTTGGGGTCGGTGAAGCCGGTCACGTCGTTGACGATCGAGGCGCCGCAGCGCACGGCCGCCTTGGCAACCGCCACGTGACGCGTGTCGATCGAGACGATGGCACCCTCCTTGGCCAGCGCGCGCACCACGGGCAGCACGCGCCGCGCTTCCTCATCGGGATTGACCGGGGTAAAGCCGGGACGCGTGGACTCACCGCCCACGTCGATGATGTCGGCGCCGGCGTCGAGCATCGCCAGGCCGTACTCGATGGCGGCATCCGGGTCGAAGTGCTCCCCGCCATCGCTAAACGAATCGGGCGTCACGTTGAGGACGCCCATGATGCGCGGACGGTCAAAGCTGAGCTCGTACTTTCCGCACCGCCATGTCTTGCTGTCGTTCGCCATGAACATCCTCCTAAAATGCCCACGCCGCCGAGCTTGGGGAGCTGGCGGCGGGGTCGCTTTGCACTCAGTCTTTCTATTGTATCCGCGCACACGGGCTAGAACGCAAACGCGGCCGCGATGTCGCAAGAAATCAGCAGGTCGGCATTTGCATCCTGATCGGTAGGCGCCAAATTGCAAATGGCCAGCGTATCGCCAGTAAAGTAACGCGTAAGGCCTGCCGCCGGATACACCACGAGCGAGGTCCCACCCACAATGAGGGCATCGGCCGCGGCAATGGCGGCAACGGCACCGGTCAACACATGCTCGTCGAGCGGCTCTTCGTAGAGCACCACATCGGGCTTGATGCGACCACCGCACGCAGGGCACACGGGCACGCCCGCGGCGTCCTCGTGCTCGCGCGAGCAAATCCACTCGGCGCTATAGACCGCGCCGCACGACTGGCAAATGTTGCGATGGACCGATCCGTGCAGCTCGAACACGCGCTGCGAGCCCGCCATCTGATGCAAGCCGTCGATGTTTTGCGTCACCACGGCATCAAGCTTGCCGGCGCGCTCCAGCTCGGCCAGCTTGGTGTGACAGCGGTTGGGCTTAGCGTTAAGCGCGATCATCTTGGTGCGGTAAAAGTCGAAGAACTCCGCCGGATGTGTCTCGTAAAAGCTGTACGAGAGCATGGTCTCGGGCGGATAGGCAAACTGCTGGTGATACAGGCCGTCCACGCTGCGGAAATCGGGGATGCCACTTGCCGTGGAAACACCAGCGCCGCCAAAGAAGACCACGCGCTTGTGGGTGTCAAACAGATCCGCCAGCGCGGCGGACGCCTGCTTGGGGTCCAATATTGCCTGCGTCATATGAGTCCTCCGTCCATGTTGGTCGGGGCGACTGCGATTGCGCCGTCGTCCGCGGGGCCCGCCCCGCCTCTGTTGCGCTAATCTTAAGCCTGCCAACCCCGTCGAAAGGACACCATGCCTCAGACTTACACTTTCGCCTCGTGGAACGTCAACGGCCTGCGCGCCGTGCTCAAAAAGGACCCGAGCTTTATCCAGATCACGCAAGAACTCGACGTCGATATCCTGGCGCTGCAAGAGACCAAGCTGCAAGAAGGCCAGGTCGATATTGACCTGCCCGGCTATCACCAAACCTGGAGCTACGCCGAGCGTAAAGGCTATTCGGGCACTGCGGTCTTTAGCCGCCAGGAACCGCTGCGCGTGCTGCACGCCGATGCGCTGCTGCCCTACGCCGGCGAGGGTGAGGCAGCTGAGCTCGTTGCCCAAGCCGCGACCGAGGGCCGTGTCTGCGCGCTGGAGTTCGACAAGTTCTGGTTTGTCGACGTCTATACACCCAACGCCCAAAATGAACTCGCCCGCATCGACGTGCGCATGGCCTGGGACGATGCTTACCGCGGCTTTTTGAACGCGCTCGAGCGCGAGACCGGCAAACCCGTCGTGACCTGCGGCGACTTTAACGTGGCGCACGAGGAGATCGACCTTAAGAACCCCAAGTCCAACCGCGGCAACGCCGGCTTTTCGGACGAGGAGCGCGGCAAGTTTACCGAGCTGCTCAACGCCGGCTTTACCGATACCTGGCGTGCGGCAAACCCCGACGTCGAGGGCGTCTACAGCTGGTGGAGCTATCGCTTTAATGCCCGCAAGAACAACGCCGGCTGGCGCATCGACTACTTCCTGGTAAGCGACACAATCGCCGGCAACGTGCGCGACACGGGCATCCGCGGCGACATCTTTGGCAGCGACCACTGCCCCGTCACCCTCACGCTAGAGCTCTAGCCCCAGCTGATCCCCTGGGGACGGAGGAAAAGGAATCATTTTCACTTCGCGAGATCATCCACGCAGCTCGCTTGCCACGAAACTGGCCCATCTACTACGTTTAAGCCACTACCCTCAACCACAGTGAACAACGCAAAAAGAAAACCGCAGGTAGAAAGCCTGCGGTTTTTCATAAAACGCGGTTGTGTTTGGGGGTGTCGGGCCAAACGTAGTAGATAGGCCGATTTCGTGGCGGGCGAGTTCAGCTGATTCCCCGGGGACGTCTGGAGACGGAAGAAAACGGATCAATTTAGCTCTTGAGGGTCACGACGCCCGTCATATCAGCCGGCCATTTTAAAACTATGCCAGTTTACGGGGCTAAATCGCGAACCCCCAACCATACGCAATTCCGAAATAATAAAACCGCAGGTAAACGGCTTGCTCTATTTCAAAAATAGCCGGCATGGTCTGCTTGTGCCAATCTGGCCCCGTAAACCGGCATAGTTTTAAAATGGCACTTCGGCAGTATTGATTCCCGCCCCGGCGCAACCAGCCCTACAGCCCGTACTTCACGACGACTCGGTTGATGCGGCGACACCAAGGCTTGTACAGGGCGACCAAAAACACGCAGGTCGCGAGGCCGTGCGTGATATCGAACGGTACGGCGGTGGCAAGACGCGCCATGGCACCCGCCCACGTGAGCGGTTGAACAAAACCGATAATGTCGTAGGCGTTGATCACAACGCCGTACAGCAAACCCGAAGCAAAGCCGTAGGTCAGCAGCGCCGGCATACGCACGGTGCCATCGGCGCGATCAAAAGCGCCGGCATGCGCCAGCGCACCGCCAACGTATCCCACGAGCCCCCAGGCATACATCTGCCACGGCGTCCACATGCCCTGTCCAAAAAAGAAATTGCTGGTCAGCGCCGCCAGCGCGCCAACCATAAAACCATTGCGGCGGCCAAGCGTCGCCCCCGCGATAATGGCGATGGCACTCACGGGTTTAAAGTCGGGAATGGGGCCAAACAAGATGCGCCCCGCCGCGGCCAACGCCGCCAGAACCAGCGTTGGCATAATCTGGCGCAGGCCCGGTCGCGACGCCTCGTAGCCTGCAAAGAACAGCGCAAGCACCAGCGCCACCACGACAAGCATGGCGAGCGCCGCCTGCTCAACGCCCGCCAGCAACGCCGCAGCCATCACGGCTGGCACCGCCAGCAGCAGCGGTATCTCCAGTTTTGCGAGTAGGCGCACGATGCGATAATCCGCCATCCCATCACGCCCTATAAAACACGTTGTCGGCAAAGAAGTCGGCCGGCGGCTCCATGCAGGCAATCTCACCGTCAAACATCATGGCAACGTCATCGGCAACCTGCTCGGCAAAATCCAGATCGTGCGTGGCCATGATGACGGTGCCACCAACCTTCGCATGGTCACGCAGGGCGCGGGCGGTGATGCGGCGGCTGAACAGGTCTAGACCCTTGGTGGGCTCATCGAGCAATAGCAGTTCGGGGCCGATTAGCAGCAGTTTTGCCAATGCAAGCAGTTGACGCTGCCCGCCCGAAAGATCGTAGGGGTGGCGCCCATCCAGACCCGACAGCCCCAAGCTCGCCGCACGCTCCCGCGCCAAGTTCTCGTCATATCCGCAGGTCGAGGCCCATTCCATCAGCTCATCGTGAACCGTCTCGGCAACCAGCAATGCTTTGGGGTTCTGAGGCAGCAGCGCCGCCGAGGCCGCTCCGCGCACCATGCGGCCGCGCTGCAGCTTGGCGGTCTTCGCCAGCACCGAGAGCATCGTCGACTTACCGCATCCGTTGCCGCCCACGACCGCATGCACCGCACCGGCCGAAAACGCCACGTCGAGCCCGCGCAGCACCCAACCGCCCGCGCGATCGTAGCGAAACCAGCTCCCTGCCAGGGTGGTAGCCGACCCGCCGTGCATTTTTTGGAGTATTCTGCTCCCATCCGTGCACGGGAAGGCTTCCGAGCCGTTCTCGAGCGACGTTTGCGCCACGAATTCGGACGATTTGTCCAATTCCGAACTTTTTTTCGCGCTCGATACGTCCCCGGGCGGCTCCAGAGAGCCCAAATTGTCCTCACGCCTGCTGAATACTCCGTTTTTTGCACATCGGACGGCACCCCACCCCAACATGTCGTCGGAAAACAACGATTCTCGGCGTCCCAAAGAAGCCATATCCGCCACCTCGCGCACGCGACCGTCCTCAATCCGGTACGCACACGTCGCATACTCGAGCATTGGACGCGGTTGATGCGTAGCCACAACAACCGTGCAGCCCAGCTCGCGATTCACACGAAACAGCGCGTGCAGGAAATTCTTCTCCGCGACCGGATCAAGCTGAGACGTGGGCTCGTCGAGCAGCAGCACACGCGGACGCAGCGCCAGGACGGCGGCAAGCGACAGCAGCTGCTTGCGGCCACCAGAAAGCGTATCGGCATCGCGATGAAGCCAGTCCTCCAGCCCAAAGAAATAGCTGGTCTCAGCTACGCGACGGCGCATCTCGTCGCGCGACACACCCAGATTCTCTAGGCCAAACGCCATCTCGTGCCACACGGTTTCGCACACGATCTGGTTCTCGGGATCCTGGAACACATAACCCACGCGCTCCGCCGATGCCCGCACGCCCATGTCGGCGACGGGCTCGCCCAGCACGCGCAGCTCGCCAGAGCGCGTACCCGCCGGCGCGATCTCGGGCTTGAGCAGGGACAGCAGCGTCGACTTGCCCGAACCGGTACCGCCAACAAGCAGTGCAAACGCACCTTGAGGAACAGACCAGTCGAGCCCCTCGAGCACCGCAGCATCAGCATCGGGGTAGGCAAAGCTCAGGCTCCGCACCTCAATCGCCGGAATATCCGGGCTGCACGCCGCGCCCGACACCGGGCCCCTATCCAACCGAGCCATCAGCCAAACCTCTTCTCATCAATCGCGTGCGACGCGCAAGGCAGCATCATCCAGGCAGCGTACACGACATAGCCCGGCCACGGCGCCGGCACCGAGAGCTGCGGATAAAACGAATACTGCGTCGTCGCGGTCCACGCCACTGCCGCCGTGGCCACGCCAAACAACGCAAGCCCAACCAGCGCGGCAACGTCGCTGCGCCCCAGTCGATACCGCGCATACGTCGTACGACGCGTCGCGGCACCCCACCCGCGCGATCGCATGGCGTCCGCGCGCTCAAGCGAATCTTCCATGCCCCAGCCCATCAGCACGCTCGACGCCCGCAGGCGCGATCGCACGGGATCGGTGGGCGCGCGTCCCGGTACATCAATCGCGTCCTGCACCGCCAGCACCGTGCGGCCGCGGCGCAAAAACTGTGGGATAAGCCGCATGCACATCGAAATCATGAGCGCGATCACCGGCGCGGCGTTGCCCAAAAGCGCAAGCACCTTGTCGTAGCCAAGCATCGACGCCGCGGCCTCAAACCACAGCACGCTCGCCACAAACAGCCCGCCCATGCACAGGCCGTATACCATGCTCTCCAGATACACCGCGCGCATGCCAATACGGAACAGCTCCGTCGAGCCCGAGGCGCTAAACAGCGGATTGAGCAGCGCGATAATCAAAATCACCGGCAGCTGCCAGCGGAGCGCGCCCAGCGTGCGGGCAGCCCCACGCGTCTCAAATCCATACGCCAGCCCGCCCGCAAGTGACGGCGCAATCAGTACCGGCTGCATCGAGAACATAGTGAGCCCCAGCGTCAGCACTATATAGAGTGCCGGCACAGCCGGATGCGACATCGAGAATGCCGCGACGGGCTCGCCGCCAAACTCCTCTCGTATGTTGTCCACGGGCACCCCCGTCCCCTCGCTCAAACAACAGCTCCGCAGCACCGCCAACGCCGCACGCACGCAGTGCAAACGCCACGCCGGCGGCGCAAGCCTCAACCGCCGCAAACCAATCGTTACGTGCTCGTCATATGCCTGCGGTATCATATTGCGCCGTGTATCGTTTCCAAACACACGTCTCTATAACGTAACAGGAGATCACATGGACGCAACCGCAATTATCCTCGCTGCCGGCGAGGGCACCCGCATGAAGTCGAACCACTGCAAGGTTTCGCACAAGATCCTGGGTAAGCCCATGGTCCAGTGGATCGTCGACGCTACCATCAAGGCCGGCTGCAGCCGCGTCGTGGTTGTCATCGGCAGCCACGCCGACGAGATGCGCGCCCTCATCGACGGCGCCTACGCCAACAGCGCCACCAAGGTCGAGTGCGTCGAGCAGACCGAGCGTCTGGGCACCGGTCACGCCGTGAAGGTCGCGCTCGAGGCCTGTGGCATCACGCAAGGCCCCGTCGTGGTGCTCAACGGCGACCTGCCGCTCATCACCGCCGACACCGTCGCCAAGTTCGCGCAAACCGTCGCCACCGGCGAGCTCGCCTGCACCGTCATGACCATGACCCCGCCCGATCCTTTTGGCTACGGCCGCATCAAGCTGGGCGCCGATGGTCAGATCGAGCGCATCATCGAGCAGAAGGACTGCACGCCCGAGCAGGCCGCCACGCTGCTGGAGTGCAACGCCGGCTGCTACGCCTTTGACGGCGCGCAGCTCGCCGCCCACATTAACGAGATCGGCAACGACAACGCGCAATCCGAGTACTACCTGCCCGACATGCTCGAGATCCTCAAAGGCCACGGCCAGGCTGTCTCCATCTTCCACTGCGACGACTACCGCGACGGCCTGGGCGTCAACAGCCGCATCCAGCTCGCACAACTCACCGCCATCGCGCGCGACCGCATCAACGAGCACTGGATGGCCGAGGGCGTTACCTTCATCGACCCCACGCAGGCTTGGATCGGCCCCGACGCTACCATCGGCCGCGACACCGTCGTGTGGCCGCAGACGCACCTGATCGGCCACGTCACCGTGGGCGAGGAGTGCCAGCTTGGCCCCAACAGCCGCCTCACCGACACCACTGTCGGCAGCGGCTGCACCATCGATGAGACCATCGCCATCGAGGCCGTCATCGAGAACGGCGTCGACTGCGGCCCGCGCGCCTACCTGCGCCCGGGCACCCACATGCTCGACGGCTCCAAGGCCGGCACGCACGTGGAGATCAAGAAGTCCACGATCGGCGAGGGCTCCAAGGTGCCGCACCTGTCCTACATCGGCGACACCACCATGGGCTCCGGCGTCAACGTGGGCGCGGGCTCCATCACCTGCAACTACGATGGCGTGCACAAGCACAAGACCGTCATCGGCAAGGACGCCTTCATTGGCTCCGACACCATGATGGTCGCGCCCGCCCAGATCGGCGACGGCGCGCTCGTGGCCGCTGGCTCCGTCATCACCGAGCCGGTCCCGGCAGACGCGCTCGGTCTGGGCCGCGCCCGTCAGGTAAATATTGAGGGCTGGGCCGCCGATTACCGCCGCCGCCTGCACGAGGACGACGAGGTATAACGTTTTACCAAGCACAAAAGGAGCTGCTCCATGGGGGCGGCTCCTTTTTCTATCGTGACCTGCGCAACCGGATGAGTGGTCGGTTCGTGTCCGTTGGCGGTAAAGACGTTATCAGGACCCGATAAACCCCGCCGCGCGGTTACAATGCAACAAGGCATCTATATGGCATTCGATGTATAAAGGAGAAGGGTAATGCCGATTAATGATCCCGAGAAGTCGGAGAATATGCGCAAGTCCATCCGCGTGTATTCCGGTTCCTCCAACCGTCCCCTCGCTCAGAAGATTGCTGAGTACCTTGGGGTCGAGCTTTCGGGCCTTACGCTAAAGCAGTTCGCCAATGGTGAGATTTACGCCCGCTACGACGAGACCGTCCGCGGCGCCGACGTCTTCCTGATTCAGTCCGTGGCCGGCGGCAACGTCAACGACATGCTCATGGAGCTGCTCATCGCCACCGACGCTGCCAAGCGCGCATCCGCCCGCTCCATCACCGCCGTTATCACCCACTACGGCTATGCCCGCCAGGACCGCAAGGCCGGCCCGCGCGAGCCCATCACCGCCCGCCTCGTCGCCAACCTGCTCGAGCGTGCCGGCGTCAACCGCATCATCACCCTCGACCTGCACCAGGGCCAGATCCAGGGCTTCTTCGATATCCCGGTTAACCACCTGTCCGCACTGCCGCTGTTTGGCCAGTACTACAACGACATGCACTTCGACACCGACAACCTGGTTGTCGTCTCCCCCGACGTGGGTCGCGCCAAGGCCGCCAAGAAGCTGTCCGACATGCTCGGCTGCGACCTGGCCATCGCCCACAAGGGCCGTCCGCGCCACAACGCCGCCGAGGTCATGGGCATCATCGGTGACATCAAGGGCAAGACCTGCATCATCAACGACGACATGATCGACACCGCTGGCACCCTGTGCGCCAACGTCAAGGAGCTCAAGGCTATGGGCGCCGGCGACATCTACGTCTGCGCCACCCACGGCATCTTCTCCGGTCCGGCCATCGAGCGCCTGAACGATGCCCCCATCGTCGAGTGCGTCGTCACCGACGCCATCCCCGTCGAGGTCGGCGGCAAGATCAAGACTATCTCGGTCGCCGAGGAGTTCGCTCAGGCCATCTCCGCCGTTTACCACGAGGAGCCCGTCTCCACGCTCGTCGGCGGCGACTTCGCGCTGTAATCGCATCGTCCTTGCAACCCGGCGCATCGCCGTCGGAACAGAAGAAACCCCCGCGCTCCCCCTTGCTTCGCAAAGGTCGCGCGGGGGTTTCTTCTGTTCCGACGGCTCGCTCTGCCACGGCCGCGCTTTTGTCTGGTGGGATTTCGCTGAAACGAAGTCTCGCCTTCGGCGGGCGTGGTAGCCTTTGTCGTTGATTAAACTTTTGTGTGTAACGGAAGGACAAATATGGCAGCTGCACAGCCGCTTAAGATTCGCATGGTTGCCGGGCTTGGCAACCCGGGCGAGGAATATGCCGAGACCCGCCACAACGCCGGCTTTAAGGCGATTGACGAGCTGGCCCGTCAGGCCGGCGTCACGTACTGGAAAAACCAGGCCGGCGCCGAGGTCGCACTCATCAACATCAACGATCCCGAGGAAGAGGGTGGCAAGCGCCAGATCGTGCTGGTCAAGCCGCAGTCGTATATGAATACCTCGGGCGGACCCATCTCCAAGCTCTGCCGCGAGTACAAGATCAAGGCCGAGGAGCTGCTCGTCATCCACGACGAGCTTGACATTCCCGCCGGTGACGTGCGCGTCAAGGTGGGCGGTGGCCACGCCGGCCACAACGGCCTGCGCTCCATCATCGACAAGATGGGCAGCCGCGACTTTAGCCGTATCCGCACCGGCATCGGCAACCCTCCCGGCAAGATGGCCGTGGCAGACTATGTGCTCAAGCAGCTGCGCGCCCGCGAGGCCGAGAACTTCCAGGACACCTGCGCCCGCGCCGCCGACGCCGCCGGTCTGGCCATCGTGCACGGCGTAATCTACGCCCGCGACCACGTCAACGGCGCCGCCTCCGCCAACGGCAAGCACTAAAACCTACCGTTTAGGGATGTTTATTTTGGCAGGTTTTATCTACAGAAACGCCCCGGTGGCCGCATCGCAATAAACCCCGCGCTGCCATACACGCATAACACCCCAAAGGGGGCCGGCCTCATCACAACCCGAGGCCGGCCCCCTTTGCCGTTTTGCCTGATAAAACCGACCAAAATAAACCTATCCCTATTTGGTAGGTCGAAGTGGATAAACCCTTTTCCCAACCGCCGAAGACACACGTAAACAGCATGTCCATGAGGGTATAATTTGCACCGTATGTCTGCACAACGCCTGTGCGCGTACGGTTTTACTCGGGCTACCGTCCATTTCCGTGGAGGCACGGTTCGGCGGCCCCAACAAGAGAGGGGTTCTATGTATAAGATCCTGGAGAAGACGCAGTTCTCGGAGAAGGTGTTCAAGTTCCGCATCGAGGCGCCCGCAATCGCCAAGCATGCGCACGCTGGACAGTTCCTCATGGTTCGCGCCAACGAGACGGGCGAGCGCGTCCCGTTTACCCTAGCTGGTTGGAACGGTGACGAGGGCTGGGTCGAGTTCATCTTCATGGTGATCGGCAAGACCACCGAGATGCTTTCCACCTACGAGGCCGGCGAGTCGCTGCGCGACGTCGTGGGCCCGCTGGGCGTTCCCACCGAGATGGCCGAGGGCCCCTGCGCCGTCATTGGCGGCGGCGTCGGCCTGGCAATTGCCTTCCCGGTCGCCAAGCACCTGGTCGAGACCGGTCACGAGGTTCACGCCATCATGGGCGCCCGCACCAAGGACCTCCTGCTCATGGAGGACCAGTTCCGCGAGCTCCTCGACGAGGACCACATCCACATCACCACCGACGACGGTTCCTACGGCGAGCAGGGCGTTGTCACCGCTCCGCTGGAGCGTCTGCTGCAGGACAAGGCCGTGAGCCAGGTCTTCTGCGTCGGCCCCGTTCCGATGATGAAGTTCTCGACCCTCACCGCCCAGAAGTACGACACCCCCATCACCGCGTCCCTCAACCCCATCATGGTTGACGGCACCGGCATGTGCGGCTGCTGCCGCGTCGAGGTGGGCGGCGTGACCAAGTTCGCTTGCGTCGACGGCCCCGACTTCGATGCCACCCTGGTCGACTGGGATGACCTTCGTGCCCGCCAGGCCGCTTACCGTTCCGAAGAGGGCGAGTCCCTCAAGGCCTATGAGGAAAAGAGCTGCGCATGCCACTAGTTAACGGTCGTTTCGTTGCCGATATGAAGTCGCCCCGCACCCCCGATAACGAGGAGCCGGCTGCCGAGCGCGCCTGCGACTTCCGCCCCGTCGACAAGGGCTTCACCGAAGAGATGGCGCTGGCCGAGGCCGAGCGCTGCCTCAACTGCAAGAAGCCGTTCTGTGTTGAGGGCTGCCCCGTCAACATCAACATTCCCCGCTTTATCGAGCAGATCCGCGCGAAGGACTTCGGCGGCGCTCTCGATACCATTCGCGAGGACTCCATGCTTCCCGCCATCTGCGGCCGCGTCTGCCCGCAGGAGAACCAGTGCGAGGGCAAGTGCATCCGTGGCAAGAAGTCCGAGCCCGTGGCCATCGGCCAGCTCGAGCGCTTCCTGGGTGACCGCCCCGAGCTCGCCTCCACGCCCAAGATGGCCCCCAAGAACGGCAAGAAGGTCGCTGTCGTCGGCTCCGGCCCGTCCGGCATCACCTGCGCCGGCGAGCTCGCCCGTAACGGCTTTGACGTTACCGTCTTTGAGGCCTTCTTCACCGGCGGCGGCGTGCTGGTCTACGGCATCCCCGAGTTCCGTCTGCCCAAGGCGGTCGTCAAACGCGAGATTGACGGCCTGGAGGACATGGGCGTCAAGTTTGAGTACAACTCCGTCGTGGGCAACATGGCCACGGCCGAGGAGCTGTTCGAGCAGGGCTTCGACGCCATCTACGTGGCGACCGGCGCAGGCCTGCCCAAGTTCCTCAACGTCCCCGGCGAGAACCTGCCCAACGTCTTCTTCGCCAACGAGTACCTCACCCGCGTAAACCTGATGAAGGCCAACAAGTTCCCCGAGTACGACACCCCCACCAAGCACGGCAAGAACGTCGTCGTCTTTGGTGGCGGCAACGTGGCCATGGACGCCGTCCGTACCGCCAAGCGCCTGGGCGCCGAGCACGCCATCATCGCCTACCGTCGTACCGAGGACGAGATGCCCTGCCGTCGCGCCGAGCTGCACCATGCTAAGGCCGAGGGCGTCGAGGTTCTGCCGCTCGTCTCCCCGCTCGAGTTTGTCGCTGGCGAGGACGGCTCCGTGTGCGCCGTCAAGGTCCAGAAGATGGAGCTCGGCGAGCCTGACGAGTCCGGCCGTCGTCGCCCGGTGCCCATCGAGGGCGCCATCGAGGAGATCCCCTGCGACGTCGCGATCTCGGCTATCGGCACCAACGCCAACCCCTTCGCTGCCAAGATCGGCGGCAAGATGGAGCTCAACAAGTGGGGCTACATCGTCGCCGACGAGGAGACCGGCCAGACCACCGATCCCCGCATCTGGGCCGGCGGCGACATCGTCACCGGTGCCGCTACGGTCATTCTGGCGATGGGCGCCGGCAAGAAGGCCGCCGCTTCGATCACCAAGAGCCTGCTGGGCGAGTAATCACCTACAGCGCTCGCCATCAAACGGCAAAGTCCCCGTCGAGCACACGCCCGGCGGGGACTTTTTCTATGCCGACCGTCCAAACCACCACGATGGGAACAGGCACCTTTGTGGTGGTCTGGGGTCTGGTCGGCAAACCAATTCCGGCGTTTGTCTCAATCTGTAACAGTTAGACCCTGTTGAGCCTTGTAGTTGTTACAGATCGAGACATTGTGCCGGCCGTCCCCGCTGAATCTCGATCTGTAACAGTTAGAGGCCAAATATCCCGCTTAGTGTTACAAATCGAGACATTAGGCTGGCGGCTGAACAGTTCATCTCAATCTGTAACACCTGGAGCCGTTTTGGGCAGCTTGGTGTTACAGATTGAGATTTTGCATAAGCCGAGGATAGGCACCGTCGCCAAAACCTAGCGCTTGCGACGCTTGGTCGCAGCGATGCCTGCCGCAGCAACAGTTGCGCCGGCGATGCCCAGGGCGGCGACCGTCATCGCGGCGAAGTCACCCGTGCTGGCGAGCTCCGCGCCGCCGGACTTCTTGCCGTTCTTGCCCTTACCCTTGGACTTGTCCGTCGTCACCGTGGTCGTCGTCGAAGTCGAACCACCCGCAGGAGCCCCGGTACCGCCAGAGCCATCCGCACCGCCACCCTGCTCGCCGCCGCCAGGCGTCGGCTTGGGCCCGGGCTCCGGCCCGGGCTCCGGCTTGGGCTCGGGTGTCGCCTCATCGGTAACCGTAATCGTAATGTTCAGACGCTCGGAATACTCGCTGTACGACATGCCAGGGCGCTGTGCCGCAATGCGCACATACATGTTGCTATCGAGCGCAATAGGCTCGGTGTACTTTACGCGGCCTTCGTCACGGCAGGGACACGTGTCGTTGGTGGTGTACCAAATGGTCGTGCCATCCTCGGCCGAAAGCTCCAGCTTCGTACCCTTGGGCACCGTAATGTAATTCTCCTTGGGCGACCACAAGCCAAACGTCGTCGCACCAATCGTCGCCGCCGGTCGCGCCGGTCGCACGGCCTCGGCAGACACGCGCACGTCAACCTGCTTGGACAGCGCCGTGCCATCCACCGTCGCCGTCAACGTCGTCAAGCCAGGCAGAGCACCATGCAGCGCAAACGTCGCCGCACCGTCCTCGCCCGTCACGGCCTGGGTGGCATCAACAGAGCAGATAGCCGAGGACTCCAGCCCAACACTAACCTTGGCGCCCGCAAACGGCTTGCCCGCCTTATCGGTCACATGTGCCACCAGCTCAAAGTCACCGCCCTCAAGCATGGTCACAGCTTGTTCCACGTTGAGCCTGAGCTTGTCGGCACGAACGCCCACGACAAGCTCACCACTTGCCCAGCGCGCCATGGCCGTGCCGGCGTAGTTGCGAGCACCGTCGAGCTCAAACGCCACCGTCGAGCCCGCCTCACGCGCATCGGCATAGCGAATACGCAGCACGCGCGACAGCGGCTTGCCATTGGGATCATCCTGCTTGTCGAGCCACGTATACGTCACGTCGCCCAAGCCCTGCGCGCACAATGCGACCAGGGCATCGTCGCTCGCATCCATATACTGCGCAAACTCAACCTCGACGCAATCGGTATAGGCATGGGCCGAAGCCACCTCGGGCGCCGCCGTCGACACCAAACCAATGTTCACCTCAGTCTGAATCGGCGGCACGCGCAACCAAGCCGAACGCGCCTCCTCATACCCGTCCTTGGTCACGCGCACCTGATACCAGCCGGTCGGCGTATTCCAGTTGTAAGCACCGTCCGCACCCGTTGCAAGCGGATTGTCCTGCTCATACTCCTCGGCATCCCAACGTACGGCATTGGTACCGGCCGCATCGTCGGCGCTCCACAGCTCAACCGTCGCGCCTTCAACCGTATTGGACAGCAGGCCCTCGTACACCACGCCCGCAGGGTCGGGTGCCGCCTTGGCAGCCACGTTGCGATAACGCGCCTCGAAGATCGACTGCATCTTCTCGTCCGAAATCAAGCCGTCCTTGTTGGCGTTATAGACCTCGGCATCGGTCAGCTCGCCCCAGTTGACCGTAATACGATTCTGGCATTCGCGCTCCACCTGCTCGCAGGCAACATCGTAGGCGCATTCGGCATTGGTCAGCTTAATCGCGCGCTCCGAACCTACGCTGGTCGAAGCCGCGTCATAGGCAGCGCCCACCACGGTACCCGCCGAACCGGCCGTCAGCACGCCGGCGATTGTCATAATGGAGCCCACTGCCACATCGGTGCTGTCGTGGCAGAGCTGGCGATACAGCAGATCCTCAAACGCACGCGCCTTCTCCATGGCGTCACGCAGCGCGTAAATGCACTTCCAGTCGTCCTCGGTCTTCTCGGGCTTGGCAAGCAAGCGCGTATGCTGAAGCTCATAGCCCTCGCGCTCGCCCTTCACCTTCTGCATACGGACGTTCACGTTCTCCCAGTTCTTGCTGGCATCGTTCACGCCGTAAATGCCGGTAAAGATGCCGATGCCCTGGGTCGCCGCGGGAAACGCCTGGCCGGCCGCCTTCCACGCATCGGTCTTAAAGACCTGTCCGAACATCTCACACTCGATCTTATAGCTCTTGAGCGAACGGATCGTGCGGATGAGCTTCATATGGGCGCTCACGTCGCCGTTGCGCTTCCAAGCCATAAGCCAGCCGCGAATCGTAGAGTTATTGAGGCTATGGACCACATTCCAGTTGTCGTACAGGTCGTCCAGAATGTCGCACTGCATGGCGATCGAGTTAAACAGAAGCGCCTGGTTCTTGTTGTTATTGGAGTTCTCGATAAACTCCGACTCGATATAGGCCGTCTGCTCGCCATCGGGCGCGGCGACTTTAAAGCCCTTGACGGTATCGTCGTCAGCCGCCTTGTAGCTCAGCGAGCTGCCGAGCGCCTGGCCCAAATCGTTAAACCCACTCATCGACTGGCCGTTGTACTCGCTGGCCTTAATGCCCGCACACTTGTTGAGCGCCGCAGCGGTTGCGTCATTCCAGCTTCCATATTGGTTGAGCTGGCCGATACCCATCGACTGGCCCACCAGATCCTCGGCCTGCTGGGCAATAAACTCCGCTCGCGATGCATGGTCAACAAGCTCCTTGAGCGCCGCCGCGTCCGCCGCGCTTGCACCCTGGGCCGACGCGAGTTCCTGGTACCAATCCTCGCCGGTGCCGTACGCGTCCTCAAAGATCATCTTGTCCACATTGACGCCATAGCTGTCGCCCTGCTTGGTCAGCAGCGCCGACGAGCCGCCAACCGCAGCCTTGAGTTCGGCCGCAAACTGCGCGGCCTCGTCGTTGCCAGCATCATCACCCTCGCCGTCGCTGGCAGCAGGGGCGCGACGAGCCTTACGGACAGCTCCACCTTGGGCTTCGCCCTCCTTGCTGGCTTCGTCCTCTTTACCGTTCTCGTCCTCCTCGGCAAACGCATCGGCGACCATCTGATCAATCGCGTCGTTAAAGGCCTCGTCGACATCATTAAACGAGTTATCCATCATATACTCGTGCCACTGCTGCACGGCATTCGAGAACTCCTGCTGGCGCTCCTCGGCCGCGGCGGAATGCTTTTTGGCCGAAGCGTTGGCATCAAAACTCAGCATGGTCATAAGCTGAGCATTGGAGATGCGGTAGGTCTGCGGCATAAAGATCTGCTCAAAGTTGCCGCAGTTCACATAGGTCGAGTCATTCGCCTTGTTAAACTCGTCGAGAAGCTTAAGGTAACCCTCGTCCACATACTCCGCCACATAGCGCACATGGGTGCCCTCGCGCGACTTTTGAGTCAGAGGAATCGTCACCGTCTTGCCATCCACGCAGTCCACGTACAGGTCGAGCGTGTCGGCGGCCTCTTCGTTTCCCACCTCGAGCGTGATGTCAAAGGTCCAGTAGGCGTTCTTCTTTTGCGGCAGATGATGGAAGGTCCACAGACTCTTGCCGGTGTCCTTGCCGTCCTTGACCAGGTTTTGCGTTCCGCCACGATACGTCACATCAAAGTTCCAGACCGAAGCGCCCGGAACATAGCGCACATAATTGCGAGCCGTCACATCGGCGGCAGCGGCGGCAACATCGGTCGAACCCACGCGCGCCTCGAGCATCACGCGCTCGGCGGCAAGCGTATCCTGCGGCAGGTCGTATTCAATCTTGGCACGGCCGAGTTTATTGGTCTTGCCAGTGTACTTTGCGGCCGAGGCGCCCGCGCCCACGGTAAGCTGCACGCTTTTGCCGGGCGCCGCATAAACGTAGGCCACATTGCCCAGCAGGCTGTGAACGTCGGTGCTGTCGACCTCGATGCGCGATCCGCTAACCTCGAGCGTGGTGCTTCCCAGCGGCAATGTCACCTCGCCCAGCGTAATAAGCGGCGAGATGGCATAGATACCCGCGGCCTTAGGCTTAAAGCGCACAAACACATCGGCGCCCATGCCCTTCTTCATATCGAGAACGAGGTTGTCGCCCTCCCACGTCGCGTCAGTCCACCATGTACGGGAGCTATCACCGGGGTCGCGAGAGCCTGCGGACACATCCTCGACGGCATCCTTGGCCAGCGGAATCTCAATCTTGGCAGCCTGGCTGTCCTTGAGCTCGTAATGAATGCGCAGCTCGGTCTCCACGCCAACGACCGCGGACGAATCAGCGATAACCGAGCCCGCCGTCAGCCCGCGCTCGGCACGATACGTCTCCACGTCAAACGTGGGGACGTCGAGCGTCACGTCGAGCTGTTTGCCGTCCTCAATCTTCACCTGCTTTTGCGCGATATGCTTCCCCACGGTCAGCCCTAGGCGGCTAAACGTGGAATAGCTCGTCGCTTGGATGTCGTAGCTCGTCTTGTTAAAGGCGACGATGGTGTACGAACCGGCCTTAAGGCGCGGCGTCTCGGCCTTCATGATAGGCGTGGTGCCATCGTCTTCGTAACCCATCAGATAGGTGACGCCGTCGGCGACTAGCTTGCCGTCGGACGTACGGAACACCAGCACGCGGTTGGCTCCCTGGTAGTCGCCCTTGGTCGTGACCGTCGCCGTACCCCAGGGCTTCAAGTCGATATCGACCTTACCGGCCGAGGGCTTCACCGTCGCCGTCGCCCCACCCAGCTTGAGGCTGTCTTTGGGCTCGAGCGTTATCTCCAGGTTCTGGTCCGCGTCGGCAATGGCCTGCGACACCACGAGCGCTGTACCCTGGATACGGTAGTCGTTTTCCTTGTCGCCCTTGGCAGGTTTGAGCGTCTTGCCGCCGCTCTTCATCGTGAGATCGATGTTATCGAGACTATCGAGCTCAATGCGTTCGGTCTTATCCTGGCCCACAATCGGTTCAAGATAGCCCACGTTGAGCTCAATCGCGCGCGAAGCCGGAATCTTGGTAAAGTCCTCCGCCTTAATCTCTCCGATATTCCATGTGCCCGTCATCTGGTCGCCCGGGCGCGCCAGCACCATGTCATAGTAACCGCTGAGCGAAATGCGCAGGGTGGCTGCTGTCTTGGAGAGAGCGTCCGCTGTAAAGCTGCCGTCATCGCCAACCGTCAGCGGCGTGGACTGCCCCGCCTGCACGAGTGTAGCCGTCGCGCTCTGGGGAAGTTTGCCCGTCACCTGGGCCGCCTCGCCCATCCACTCAAACGTGTAGGCAGGCTTCGAGGAATCGACGGAGTCCTTGCGATCGGCCACGGCATCGGCAAGCTTTTTGACCATCGAGGGGTTGCCAGCCGAATCGGTCGCATAGGCATAGATGGTCTGGCCTTCACTAAAGGGAATCGCATACGTTACGCCATCGATTGTCACGCGCTCATTATAGTCGCCCGGATAGCCCGCCTCACCAAACTGAAGATCGGGGTTCATCACGCGCAGGGCAACGGCATTATGGTTCGTCTCGTTTCCGTATCTCGTGTTCTCAAAAGCTCCCCACTCTATCATTTCCACGCTTTTGGGTAGCACAATCTCTTTGCCGGCAATCGCAGGATCAAGAGAGGCGAACGCGAGCGCCCCGATAGATTTGACACCATCGCCAATCGTCACCGACGACACAAAGGAGCACCCACAAAATGCATAGTGCCCGATCCGCTCCACCGTGCCCGGCACATTGATCTGCGTAAAGGTGAGTACCGTTGTATCCGAGACATAGAACTGTGGCACGCCACAATAGGCGAATGCAAGATAGTCGATAGTTTTGACCGAAGGCGGCAGCGTTGCCACCACATTGTCGTCAAGTTGTTCACATTCCTTAAAGGCCTGCTCGGGAATCGTGGTAAAGGCCGCGTTGTTGGGCCAGGTTACCGTTTGGAGCGTCTTGCTTTTGTAGAATGCATAGCTCTTGAGCTCCTCGACCGAATCGGGCAGTGCGATCTCTTTGATGCTGCTGCCGCCCAAGCCGCCAACCGAGCGGACATGCGAATTAGGGGCGAAGGTGATCGATGTGAGCGCAGCGTTTCCCATACCCGTAAGGCTCACGACATTTTTGTCATCGATGGTCGAGGGCACCTCCAACGTGGTAATGCCCGCGTCGCCATACTCGATAGAAATTTCGTTGGTGAGGCTATCGATCGAGAAGTAGTACTGCGCGGGGGTCTGCTCGCCGGCCACGTAGCCATCGTCGTATTCGCCCTTTACGCCCGTGGCGCCCTTCGAGGTTGCCCAGAGTTCAAGCTCCTCGTTCCAGGTCGCCTCGGTACCGGAAGCCTCCTCTTGCTTTTGCTGCTCGGCGAGCTCCTTGCCCTCGACAAGATCGGTGGCAAGCGTACCCGCAGGTGTGCTCTCGGTCTGTCCGGCGCCCGTCAGGCCCGCCGCCGATGCAATCTCGGAGGCCGGGGGCGTAGGGGTGTCACCGGTATCGGGCACTGTGGGGTCGGCAGCGCCGGCATCGGGCGCGGGGTCGGCGGCGTTGGCGGCATCGGCATCGGGCGCGGGGTCGGCGGGGTCGGCGGCGTCTACTTGGTCGACATCCGTCTGCGCAAAGGTGCTATCGGTGGTGAGTGCCTCAGCAAACGCGCCCACAGGCAACGAGCCCGTCACCATAGTGAGGGTCACCGCGGCAATGGTCAGGCGGCGGCAAAGCGCTCGAACAGTAGTCCACCTCATGGTCGTTCCTTTCCTGCAAACCAAAAGTCATCCAGCGTAATCGTCGTCCAAAAACAAAGCGAACGGTAGGTTCATATATACGAACCTACCGTTCTACCTGCGCAAACCACCGCAAAGGGGACAGGCACCTTTGTGGCGGTTCTGGACTTGGCCGGCCAGTTTGTCTCAATCTGTAACAGTTAGAGGCCAAATTCCTCGCTACGTGTTACAGGTCGAGACATTAGATTGGCGGCCATTCGGTTCATCTCAATCTGTAACATCTGGAGCCGTTTTGGGCAGTCTGGTGTTACAGATTGAGATTTTACTGAAGCCGAGAACGAGAGCCGTCACCCAGCTCTAACGCTTGCGGCGCTTGGTCACGGCGATGCCGGCGGCGGCTACGGTTGCGCCGGCGATGCCTAGGGCGGCGACCGTCATCGCGGTGGTATCCCCCGTGGTAGCCAGGACAGCATCGCCCTTCTTGGCCTGCGTGGTTTTCTCAACCGTCTTGGTCGTGGCGGTTGTCGTGGCCGGCTTGGCCGCGGGCTTCACCCCAGGCTGCGGCGTCGGCTTGGGATCCGGCGTAGGCTGCGGATCGGGGGTCGGCGTGGCCTCGGGCGTAAAGGTCAGATCGGTGTTGAGCCACAGGGTGTAGATCCAACCGCTGTCCTCATCGGATACGCTGTCCGCGACCTGGTAGCCGCACTCCTGGCCGTTGATCACCAGCTTGGTGTCGGACGTGAAGTAGAAGCCGCGCGCGGACTTGAGGTAGATGCCGTAGCGATAGGTCACGCCAGGCTTAAAGGCGTCGATGTGGTTCGTAATGTTCTGATCCCAGAAATCCACGGAGTTCACTTCGCTGCCGTCGCTGCCCGTCCAGAACTCACACTGAGGAAGGGAGTTGGAACCCGTCGGAACATTCGCCGTAAAGACCGGCCTATCGCCCGCCTTGAAGGTGGTCGTGGCGCCGTTGACCTCGATAACGTCGATGGCACGCCATTCGTCGATCGGCTGCTCGCACAGCATATTGTCAGCGTTTGGCGCGAAGACGCCGTTGTCGGTCTTGATGTGGTGCGCCCAATGACCGTTGACGTTCATATTGCAGTCATCGGCCACGGTATTGTCGCCCTTGAGCCTCAGCTCGACGGAATACATGTAGAACTTGCCCTCTTCGAAGTGTTCGATCCTCCTCGCGCCCGTCGGATACTTGGCAGGGTCGGAATACCAGAAGGCAACGGGCGTGAGCTCCGCAGGGTCGCTGCCATCCATTTCCTCCCAGCACTCGTAGGCGATCTCGTACTTGTCGGCATCGGCAGTGGGGATCGTCGCGGTCGCGCGCGGCGCCTCGCCGGGCGCGTAGTCGGTTTTCACATCGTTGACGTTTAGATTCTCAAGAGCTTCGTTTTCCGACGAAGCAGGCATCGTAATTGTTTTAATAGCAGGGACATACAGGAATTCTCCGCTTAGACTCGACTTTACGGTTTCCCCGTTTACGGTAACAACGGTTTCATCGCTGAAGGAATATCCGTCTTTTGGCTTCAGCATAAGAGAATACACGTACTCTTTCCCGCTTTTAAACTTTGTAATAGTCGGCAGGGAACCATGTGAGCCGTTATCGGAATACCAGGCAGCAACGGGTTCGTTGTTTTCAAATTCCTGCCAGCATTCATAAGCGATTTCGTATTTATCTGCATCGTAGTTAGGGACACCTGCCGTCGCCTGCGGACCAGTATCCAACTGCCAATTGAAGTTCGTATTCTGAACATTGGCAAAGGAGATGGATTCCGATTCTGATTCCGCTGCCGGGATAACAAGGCACGCCCTCTCGTAGACATGGGTGCGGGTGTAGTAGTCATCCCGGATCTCGTTAATAGTGGGTTTCCCGGTCGCCTCGGTGTCTCCTTTAAAGGCGTCGTCCGGATCACCGATGATGATATTCCCGGGCTCTGTACCCGTATACGTAAGCTTGGATCCATCATAGGTGGTCGTCATCTTGGACTTATTCTCCTTGTACTCCGTAAAGTACTTCTGCTCCTCCTTCTGTCTCTGAACCTTGCTGATATCCAGGGTAAGCGTTGTTTTATTGCTCGCACTGTCATACGCCGCATGGACGATCAAGTCCCCCAGGCCGATAAAAGTCAAAGCGCTACCATCGAGAGCAGACTGGTCTCCATCTACAAGGGCAATCCCCTCCACATACTCAATCGTTTCTTCCTTCTTGATGTCGGTGTAATTGTTCCGCACCGTAATATTGACCCTAACGCCGCTGCCGCCAACAACATCGGTCACACCGCAGGGCATGATGGCGTCATTCGCCGGCGTGGCGGCGTTGTCGCTGGGAGTATTTTGTTCAGCGGGTGCCGCATCGTTGGATTCATCGGTGGCGCCAGTCGGGGCCGTCTGCTGAGGCTCAGCGGTGGCTTGCGCCGCCGGAGCAGCATCGGTTGCAGGCGCGGTCGAAGCAGCTGGTGCGGTCGTTGCAGCCGTATCCTCCGCAACCGTCGGCGTTACCGGAGCCGCGGCAACCTCATCCGTCCCAGCGGCAGGATCGGCGCATTCCGTCGCCAGCGCCACGCTCGGCAGCAGCAACTGACCGACCATAAGCGCGCACGCGCCGGCGCAAGCTATTTTGGCACCCACACAACGCCAGGTACCGTGAACCAGCGAGCAGGTGGACTCACGTTGAGTTTGCTTGTCAAAGTGACTTACGTTCATAACGGCCTCCTTGGTCGTAGGGACATACCACCACAAAGGTGTCTGTCCCCTTTGTGGTGGTCCTGTACCACCAAGATGTGCCAAATGACTCCGTATGCCTAGGTTCATAGATGCGAACCTAGGCCTCTACCTGCGGTTTAATTCAATATGATTTCGTTGTCACCACACGCGTCCCAGGGACGCTACAATCGAGGACACAATCATTCGTCCACCCAAAGGACCGTCCTTGAACCTGAGCAGGCCTAAAATCAACGCGCTTCTGGCACTTGCGCTCTTTACCTTTGTCTTTCTTGCCGCCGAGTTTCGATTCGACATTAATGTCGGGCTGCTCGCCGGTGCCGAGCGTGTTGTGATTGCGCAGGGCTTCATCCTCGGCGCCAGCGTGATCGGCTTTATCGGATATGCGCCGCTGCTCGGGCTCGCACAGCGCAAAGGCCACTCCCCGGCAGCCGTCAACACCGCCGCCGTTCCCATCGCCATCGTGGGCCTGACCCAAATTCAGTTCCCTACGGCCCCGCTTGCCCTCGAGATTCTGGGCTGCGTGGCATTCCTTGGACTCGGCCTGCTGGGCGCCGCTGCGCACCACGCCTTTTCACTGGCGTTTCAAGACGATCCCAAGCTTGCCACCGGTGCGGGAGCAGCCTATGCCGCGGGCATCCTGATGCAGTTCGCCATCAACCTGATCAATTGCGGCGGTATCGCCGAGCTCATCATTCTAGGCGCAGCGACTATCGCCATATCCGCCCTCGGCGCTGTTCCTCAAGAGACCACTGAGAGCCCGAACCCCCTTATCAATCCCTTTGTCGAACTTTCGCACGCCCTCGCCAAGCAGGCGTGCTGGAGTATCGCGCTCGCCATGATTCTCGCCTGCCTGTTCTCGACGCTCGATAACGTCGTCACGTTCTCCAACGCCCACGGCACCATCGCCGTACAGACCTGGCCGCGCCTCTTTTTGGCGGCGAGCGGTCTCGTCGCCGGTATCGTCTTTGATCTTGCCGAGCGTCGCTACATGGGCCTCATCATGCTCGGCGTCACGGTACTTTCCACCATCTCGATCTTGGCCGTGGAAGCCGGCGCCGACCCCAACTTGGGCCTCATCGTCTTTTATCTGAGCTCGGGCTTTTTTGTCACGTTCTTTACCGCCGCGTTTACGCAGCTGGCGCCGCGCATGCACACGCCCGCACTGTGGGCTGGCATGGGCCGCGCAGCCAACAACGTGTGCGCGTTCACTACGTCGGGCATCTCGCTGGCACTTGTGACCTCGGGCAATGTCGCCCTCATCATGATCGGCGCGCTCGTGCTGCTTGTGGCGGCGAGTGTGGCGTTTGTAGCCGCGGGCTTGTTCCGCCTGCCCCAAACCGAGCAGGAGCGCGAACATCAACAGCTTGCCGAGGAGGCGCTGGCAGCACCGAGTATCGAGGAGCAGCGTCAGGTCTTCATCACCGATCACGCTCTCACCCCGCGCGAAGTCGACGTGCTCATAGCCGTTACCCAGGACGAACGTCCGCTCAAGCAGATCGCCGAGGAACTCGGCATCTCGATGCGCATGGTGCAGCGCCACCTGAGCTCCATCTACCAAAAGACCGACACGCAGACGCGCGCCGGTCTCACCAAGGCCTTCCCCTCCGCCTAAAACAAAAACCACCACAAAGGTGCCTTTGTGGTGGTTTTGACCGGCTTGTCCAGATCGTTTTGCCGGTTCATCTCGATCTGTAACAGTTAGGGTCCAAATACTCGGCTAGATGTTACAGATCGAGATTAACCACGCAGGCCCAGTCGAAAATCTCGATCTGTAACAGTTAGGGGCGGTTTTGCGCGCTTGGTGTTACAGATCGAGATGTTTGCCGGTTCGAAGCACAGAGCCTCGCAGACAAACATCTTTGTGACGAGACAGACGGAATAGAAAACCCGGTTCCGCAGCAACGAAACCGGGTTTTCTTTGGCAGCTGCACCGGTTAGCCGGCGGACAGCCGCGTGCACTCGCATGACTGCCCGCCTGTCAGATTCTACCGACGCTTGCGACGGCGGGAGGCAATGCCGAGCGCGCAGGTCGCGGAGCCCGCAAGCGCCATACCACAGGCGAGCGCCCATGTATCGTCGCCCGTCGAAGGCATCGTGCCGCGCTTCCGCTTGTGCACAGTCGTCGTCTGCGTGGTCGTCGTGGTCGATGGCGGATTAGCAGGCGGGTTGGTCGGCGGCGTGTACGTGTTCACGAACTGCGGTTCCGACTCATTCGCGTAGACGATGCTGCAGGTGAGCGTGCCGTCACCGTTGTCGACGGCCGTCACTGTCAGATCGTACGTCGCGGTGTCGTACACAACGCCGCGCTCGGAACCCTTGACCTCGCGGATGCGGTAGCTGCGCTCGCCAGCACCCTTCAGCTCGACCTTGCCGAACGAGATCTTGCCGTCGGCATCGTTTTTCGCGGTGGCAACCACGTCACCGTCGGAATCGTCAGCCTCGACCTCGACGAGCTCGAACTCGAACTCGCCGTCCTTGAGCTTCCGCCCCTCGAGCTTCTTGGTCGCCTCGACCTTGAAGGAACCCTCGGGCGTCTTGATATTGTTCGTAAACGTCGGCACAACGTGGTCGGGCGTACCGTAGACCACCTGGCAGCTGAGGTTGCCATCCGTGTCGTCGGTTGCCACCACGTCCAGGTCGTACTCGGTCTTGTCGTAAATGACGGATCCGTCCTTGCCCGCCTTCTCGCGGATGCGGTACTTATAGCGGCCCTTGGCGTCGACACTCAGCTTGCCGAACACCACGTTGCCCGTGGCGTCGTTCTTTGCGGAAGCAACGACCTCGCCGTCAGAGCCGTCGTCCTTGACCTTCACGAGCTCGAACTCGAACTCGCCCTCCTTGAGGTCGCGGCCGTCGAGCGCCTTGTGGGCGCGAGCCACGAAGGTCCCGGGCTTCTGGAACACGTTGACGAACTCGGGCTCGGCGCCGCCCTCGTAGGCGACCTCGCAGTCCAATTTCCCGTTACCGGCGTCCGTCGCCGTAACTGTCAGGTCGCGTGCCGCAGTGTCGTAGGCCATGCCGGCCTCGTCGCCGGCGACCTCGCGCATGCGGTAGCGATGCTCGCCCAACGAGGTCACGGTCACGTCGCTGAACGTCACGTTGCCCTCAGCGTCATTCTTCGCGGTGGCAACGACCTCGCCGTCGGAACCGTCGGTCTCCACCTCGAGCAGCTCAAACGTGTAGGCATCCTTCTTGAGGTCCGCGCCCTTCACGCTCTTGGTCGCATGGGCGGCAAACGTGCCCTTCGCCTCGTAGCTATTGGTGAACACAGGAGGCTCCGCAGCGGCGTCTGTGCCGATGTAGGCAACCGTGCACTCGAGCTTGCTGTCATCGGCCTGGGACGCACGAGCGGTCACCGTCAGGTCGTACGCGCGCTCGTCATAGGTGATGCCGGCCGCCGATCCGGCCTTCTCGCGGATGCGGTAGCGGTGCTCGCCGGCAGAGGCCACGGTGACGCTCGGGAACGTCACATTGCCGTCAGTGTCGTTCTCTGCCGTCGCGACGACATCGCCGTCGGAGCCGTCGGCCTTCACCTTGAGCAGCTCGAAGGTGAACTTGTCGTCCGCGGTGAGCTTGCGGCCGTCGAGCTTCTTGACCGCCTTCGCGGTAAAGCTGCCCTCGGGCGCCTTGTACGTATTAGTAAACGTCGGCGAAGCGTTGAGGATGCCGCCGTCCTCGTACTTGACGGAGCAGTCGAGCTTGGCGGGGTCATCGGTCGCAACGGTAGCGGTCACCGTCACATAGTGCTTATCGGTATCGTAGGCAACGCCCGTCTCGGAGCCAGCCTTCTCACGCATAAGGTAACGGTGCTTGGCGGCGGAGGTCACCGCGACGCTCGGGAACGCCACGTTGCCGTCGCCGTCATTGGTGGCCGTCGCAACCGTCTTACCGGCCGTGCCGTCCGCCCCGACCTCAACGAGCTCGAAGGTGAACTCGCCGGCCTTGAGCTCACGGCCCTCGAGCGCCTTCTTAGCGCTCACGGTAAAGCTGCCCTTGGGCTTCACGGTGTAGGTGTTGGTGATGCTCTCACTGGATTGTTTGTTCGCCTCGATCGAGCCCGCCACCTTGCCGCTCGCCTTGTAGCCCGCGGGGACGTCGAGCTCGGTAATGGTGTAGCCCAGGCCCGGCTCCAAGCCCTTCCAGGTCTTGGATTTGCCGGCCGCGAGGGTGAACTCCTCGCTCTCGCGCGCGGAATCCCAGTCGATGCGGAACTTGAAGCTCTTGCCGGCATCGCTCTCGGGCGCGCCCTTGACCTTCTTGGTGAAGGTGAGCGAGCCGTAGTGAGGCTCAACGGTCTTCGTCTTGTTGGCGAACACGGGCAGCGAGGACTTGCCGTCATAGGTGACGCCCGCGCTCAGGGAGCCATCGACGGCAGCGGTTACCTTCACCGTCACGTCGACGGTCTTGCTGTCATACGTCACGCTGGCATCGGCGCCCGGAACCTCGCCGATGGTGTAGCAATACGTACCCGCCTTGTCATAGGTGATTGAGCCAAAGTTCACCGCGCCGCCAGTACCGTTGGCGACCGTCAGGCTGCCGCCTGCGGGGCCTTCGGGCATGGGAGCCCCGTCCAACGCGGCAAGCGTGAACTTGAAGGCGTGGTCTGCGGCAGGCTCGCCGTCGAGCGTCTTGAGCGCGGCGATCGTAGCACTCGTGGAGTGCTCGTCGGGCGCGTACCCATTGGTAAACACAGCAGTCTTCGTTTCCGCAGGATCGATAGTCCCCGACGTATCGGACGAGCTCACGAGCTTGTAGCCCGCAGGCGTCTTCTCGTACACGTTGTAGCCCGTGCCCGCCGGCAGGCCGTCGATCACGCCGGCCTCGCCAGCGCGCAGGGTGATGTCAAACGAGCCGTCCTTAATATCGACGTTGTTGTTAATGGGCTTCCACTGCGCGGTGAGGGTCACCGTGCCGCCCCTGCGGCTGATGCCACCCTCGACCGCGTCGCCCGGCTGATAGATCTTGGACGGGTCGGCACCGCTCAGATTGTCGCCAGTGACCTTCCAGCCCACGAATTCATAGTTCAGCGAGTAGAACATGCACTTTGGGAAGGTGAAGGTATCGCCCTCCTTGGATGTCACGGAGGCCATTTCTCCAGTGACGTCATCGGGACCCGCAGCATAGTTCACGGTATACGAAAAATCAATCCGCATACGGCGCCAAGTGCCGGGGTGAGCGACACCGTCGGCAAGCTCTGACGAAGTCAGCTTAGCGCCGCCTTCATCAACCCACGTATTGGTAAACAAGGAACCATCATAGGAGGACCCAAAGTCTGAATCCGCAGGCAGTCTGGTGTTATCCCCCAAAACTACTTCATTGAGTGTTTTGCATAAGGAAAACATTCCCGACGCATAGCTTACCTTGGAGGTGTTCCAGCCGGAGAGGTCGAGGGACGTCAGGCCCGAGCAGCCGTTGAACATGGAGCCCATGTCCGTCACGCTCGAGGTGTTCCAGCCTGAGACGCCGAGGGACGTCAGGCCCGAGCAGCCTTTGAACATGTAGCCCATGTCCGTCACGCTCGAGGTGTCGAGGCCGGAGAGGTCGAGGGACGTCAGGCCCGAGCAGTCTTTGAACATGTAGCGCATGTTCGTCACGCTCGAGGTGTCGAGGCCGGAGAGGTCGAGGGACGTCAGACCCGAGCAGCCGCCGAACATGGAGTACATGTGCGTCACGCTCGAGGCGTCGAGGCCGGAGAGGTCGAGGGACGTCAGACCCGAGCAGCCGCCGAACATGGAGTACATGTGCGTCACGCTCGAGGCGTCGAGGCCGGAGAGGTCGAGGGACGTCAGGCCCGAGCAGTCGACGCCCATGCCGAACATGTTGCTCATGTCCGTCACGCCGGAAGTTGACAAGGACCCCACGATTGAGATGAGGCTCACCCCCCGCAAAGGATAATCGTTCCTGCAGCTGTTTGCCGTGCACCCATCCTCGAGCTCAAGGTACTTGACCCCATTATCGCGCACCTCCCTCATCAATTCAGACCACTTAAACGTGCCCGCGTGCACGCGCATGGCGCCGTCTTCGTAGAGATCCCAGGAGGTGTAGCCCGCCCAGCCGCCATCTACCCAGCCGCCATCTATGCACTTACCGTGCTCCGATACGTCAGGCAACTTTATTTTCTTGTCCTTGTAGAGGCCGTTTTTGAATTCTCCGTACCATTTCTTGATATTGGGGTCCTCGGCGGCAGCCGCCTTTGCTTTTGCCCTTGCCCTTGTGGGTGCCTTTGACATATTCGTGGATGAATCGCCCACTCCTGCAGAAGCCTGCTCGGATTCGGCAGCCTCACCGGCTTCATTGTTGGTGCCGGCGGCGGCAAGTTGCGCACCGAGCGGCTCAACCGCGCTCGCGGATGCTTCAGCAGACTTTGTCACAACGGCAGCTGGGCCCAGGAGGGTGGTCAGCGACGGCCCATCTGAGCTCAAAACCATTTCTCCGGCAGGCGGTTCGCTCGACTGGGCGGCGGCAGTCGCCGCCTCGTCCGCGGCGTCGCCTTCACCGGTATAGGCCTCGCGCTTAAAGGAATACGATTCATCGGAGGGCAGGTCCTTGCCGGTAAGCTGCACGCGGAACGCGAACTCCTTGTTGGGATCGGGGTTGTCGCCTGCCATCGTCTTGGCGATGCGCAGTCTGCCGTCCTTGAGCTTGTTCTTAAAGACCGGCTTGGCATCGGAGCTTACGTCAAAACCCAGCGTGCTGTCGCCGTTGTCCACCACCTTCACGGTATAGATGAACGAGCTCTGGCTGTCGTAGTCCACTGTGGAATCGGCATCTTCGCCCGCGGGCACAACCTCGCTCACGCGGAAGCGATAGGTCTTGCCGGCGTCCGCCTCGGTAAACCGCAGCGCCTGGATGCTCTCATGGCTAAAGACGATCTTGCCGTCGGCCGAGTTGGCGGCAGTGCCGACCTCTTCGGCTTGCTCGCTGTCGCCCTCGCCCGTCAGCTTCTCCAGCTTAAAGGTGAATTCATTGTCCTTGAGGTCGCGGCCTTCAAGCGTCTTCCATGCCTTGAGGTCGACAGCTCCTGACGCATGGTATGCGTTGGTGAACGTCGGCGCAGAACCATCCCACGAAGAACCATCCCAGTAGGAGACGTCGCACGCAAGCGTGCCGTCACCGTTGTCGGTCACCGAGACCTTGGCCTTGGCGGCGGCATCGGAATAGGTGTAGCCCGCGGCTCCGGTATTTCGCTCACGGATGGTATAGGTGTATGTTTTGCCCACGTCGGCCAGACCATACTTAATGGCCCCAAAGTTCACCGCACCGTCGGCGCCGTTGCGCGCGGTAACTACGATGTTACCGGCCTCGTCCAACACGTCGAACGTAAACTGTTTGGCCTTGAGCTTGCGCCCCTCAAGCACCTTCGTGGCACTGAGGTACGCCTTACCGGTGGCGTTATACGTATTGGTGAAGCTCGCAGTGGCGGCGTGCTCCTCGCCGGCACGAATCGTGCCCGTAGCGCCCGTGGAATCGGTCTTCTTAAAGCCCGCGGCCTTGGCCTCGGTCACCTTGTAGGTGGTCTCGGAGGGAATGCCTGTAATGGTCGCCGTCTGGCCGCCGCGCAGCTTAATGGTGTCGCCGTTGCCCACCGTACCCGTGGCGACCTGCGCGCCTGCCGCATCGGTCACCGTGTAGGCGAACGTGCCGCCCTCGGGCTCGCCCTCGGGGGTGGTCAGCGTCAGCTTAAACGAGAACTCCTTCTGTGCGCTCACGTCCGTGGCGCCCTGTACGGCCTTACTGATCTTGAGCGTACCGTAAGGGTTGTACGTGTTGGTTACATCCGTGCCGGCAACGCTCGTCACATAGCCCTCATAGTAGGTGTCCTCGCGGACCTCGTATGCAATCTCCATGCCATGGTCGCGATACTTGGGTAGGCTACCGAAGCTGTAGTTCCAATCGCCAGAGTCCGCGGCCTTGACGGTCTTGCTCTTGACCAGCTCGCCATCGGCGTAGAGGTCGATCTTGACCTCCTTGGGGCGCTTGCCCGCGGCGTCGTTGGCGTCGTCCCAAATCTTGCGGCCGGCGATCTCGACCGTCTCGACCCTATGCTTGTTGGTGACCGTAAACTCATAACCCGTATCGGTAGGGTTCATGCGCACGTCAGCCAAATAGCCCTCGGGCGTCTCTTCCTTGACGCTGTAGGCGATGGCATCGCCCTCTTCATTGAGAACGCACAGTCCAGCATCAGACCCAAAACTTGCCTGCCAATTGTTAGCATCGCTCAGCACGGCGCTCTTGCCCGTGTCCTGCCCATCGGCGTACAGATGCACCGTCACGCTCTGGGGGCGTTTGCCGTCCCGGTCATCGCTGTCGGACCATGCCTTCTTTATCGTGATGCCAAAAGGCTTGAGACCAACCTTGGTGTAGTCTTTGCGGATCACCTGGTTAGGCGACTCCACGCCCACGTTACTGATTGTCGTGCAGCGCAGGATGGCGTTGTTGTAGGCATGGGCGCCGCCGGTGAGACCGGACTCGCTCTCCCCCTCTGTAAGGTCGGTATCGAACCACCTACCGTACGCGGTGGGATCTTGCTCAAGGTCTTTGACCTCGGGCGCCCGCATGCGAATCGTAAACGCCGCCGTATCGCCCTCGTCCACCACAAAGTCGCTGCCGTCGGTCTTTTTAGTAGCGTCCACGGCAACCGCGGTCACGTCATCGAGGCTCCCCTCATACGATTGCGCCGGCGTCCAGATGGAGCGATCCTTGAGATCGGCTTGAGCCTCCTTGCTTTCGGAATCGAGTGTAAGCTGGTCTGCCGGCACCGTCGAATAATACACATGCGGATCGGCGCCCGCACGCTCGAGAGCGCTCACGTCCACACCCAGCAGGTGGCCCTTCCACATGACATCGCCTGCATCGGGCTTGTCTCCTTGGATGGTCTTGCTCGCCGGGTCGAACGCATCGACTGCATCGAAGAAGCGAATGTCCTTGGCACTCGAGTTGTCAGGGTTGTTGAGCGAGATGCGATAGCTGTATACGCCGTTCTCAAAGACGTTGCGAGCACCGTCCTTGTCGAGGCCCGAGCTCCACGCGCCCTCGTCATTAGTGTCAACCTTCTTGTCGAGCTGCGCCACCGACCACGACAGGTGGTCGAGCTTGACCGATACGCGGGCATATACGAACGACGAGTTATCGCTCTCGGGATCAAGGTCGGTCATGGCATCCTCGACGCCCTTGACCGCATCTTTGGACGCCTGGTTGTTGCCCGCAAGCGGGTTGTCGGGCTCGCCCTTGTAGCCGGCGATGGTACCCCAGCGGGGTTCCGCGCTTTCGTAGGCAATGTTGTTGACGAGCGTTGATCCATAGTCGCGCTCGGTGTCGAACGAGTAGACCGCGTCGAACGTCAGCGTGATTTTATCGCCGTAGCCGTCGTAGGGCTGGTTACCGGCGCTCCACCTGCTGCGATACTCCGGATTGGGGGTAACGCGCGTTTTCACCGTCATGAGCGTACGCCCGGTGCCTTTATAGTTGCGCTTGAGGCTCACGCTCTCCACCGCGTTGTCGCCATTGAGCTTGACGGTGCCAAGCTTGGGCTCAACGCCCTTGGGCAGCAGATCGTAGAAGGTGCCGGCCGCATCGGGCGTAAAGATGCCCGCCGCCGCGGCCTCGTTGTAGTCGGAAAGGGTCGTGAGGTTGGTCTGCTCGTACACATTGGCCGTGTAGTGGAGCGTGGTTGTCTGACCGTCCTTGTCGGTATCGTATTTCACGCCCTTGTCCATGCTGATGCCCGATGCCGCGCCCGTCAGGAAATCATCATCGCTCTTGGGGCCGCACTCCACGATCAGATTGCCCTTGTAGTCGTAGTTGTACGACTTGGCAGTGTTGCGCAGGATCGTCTCGGGCGTATCGGAGTCCTTAAAGAGCTGGTCCACGCGCGCACGGATGCGCTCCGTGGGCTTAAGGCGCACGTAGGGGTGCATGATATAGGTGACGCCCGCTGTCTTGGTGCTCAAGCAGGTCTTGATATCGGTCACGCCGGCGTCCTTGGGGAACAGCAGTCGCGTTCCGTCTGCGCTCACACTCGCACCATTTTGCGGCTCCACGGCAACTGCACCGGAACGGTAGCTGACGGTACCGTAGCGCACCCAGTTGTCGCCCTCCTCGGTACCGGATTTCACCGAGCCCCAGATCTCGATATCGGGCTGTTTGGCGTTATCGCCGTCCACCACATAGCCGTAGTTGCCCGCCCCGATGCTGCCATAGCGAACAGCACCGTCGGAGTCCTCGTAATAGCCATAACCCGTCTGCGTGTAGCGTTGGTAGCCGTAGACCGTGGGCTTGTCGACGCTCACGCCCTCAAACTCAAAGTCGTCCGCCGTGAGGTCGTCGTCGGTATGGTCGAAGCGCACCGAGTAATCGGGGGTCTCCATGCGCACGGCCTGCTTGCCGTAGTCGCCCGCGAGGAACTGGTTGTAGTCGGTCTTGCCGCCCTTGTCCGTAGTCCAGGGTCCGGTAAAGCCCACGGTCTCCACATCGTAGTTACACACGGCATCGCGCCCCAGGCGCAGACTATCGAGCGCATAGGGGTAGTTATCGCACTTGCCACGCTTGCTCGAGTACGAGCCGTTTGAATATTTGAACACGTTAAAATGCCCGTGCGGGTCTTGGAACTTGATGGGAGAGTAGGTAAGCTGCGCTATTGCCGGGGCAGAAGTGACCTCGTGATCATCTGCCGAGGTGAGCTTGTAGCCTACCTTGTGCTTAAGCTTATAGTGCCCGCCCAGCTTAAACTGGTCCTTGGGGTATGCCATGTAGGTGTGCAGATAACCCGTACTGTTATTGGAGCTCACATAATCAAGGCAGTTCTCGGCGGTAAAGCGAATATCCTGCGTGGCATCGTCGCCCTTGTTGCCGACCGTCTTACCGTTATAGCTCACGCCCAAAAGCTTCGCCTTGTAACCGCTGTCGCTGCCGTCGGTCGATCCTTGCAGCACGTACTTTTGTTTTCCACGCGCGCTTGTCCACGAGTACCAGTCAATATAGATGTACTTGTCGGCATCGGCGGGCTTGAGCTCCTCGGGTCAATTGGAAGGCCAGTTCTCGGAGAGACTCTGGCCGCGCAGCTCGGCACCGTTGATGGCCCCTTGCGTGTCCACGCTCGCATCGAGCTTATTGGATGTCATGGAAAGCACGTTGCCGGCGTGCGTGGTGAGGTTGACCGTGCCGTAGAAGTTGTCGGTGACATACTTCTCCACCTCGGTGGAAAGGGCGCCAGCAGCAGGCGCCTTCTCGCCGTCGGCGAGCTGACCGTTGCCCACAAGCTCGATGGGGTCGAGTTTGCGTACGGCAAACTCGAAGCTCGCCTGCGTGGCGGCGGAGAGCTCGCAGGTGTTGCTCAGCACATAGCTGTCGCCCATCTCGGTGTAGGCGAACGTGGACTGCTGGCTCGGCGCCTCGGGGACCGCCGCCTCCAGCTCGCCCGCCGGCTTGCCGTCGCGGTCGGCGAAAATGTACTTGGGGACGACGATTTGGATCTCGCCCTCCTTATAGCTGTACTGGCCCGAGAGTGCGACCGAGAGCTTCATCTTGACCGAGAACTCGTCGGTTTTGGGCACGAGGGAAAGACGCGCCGGGCTGTTGTCCTCGACATCATCGGGCGTCGCCCATGCAACGGTGATGTTCTCGATGCGTTGGTCGTCGCCCGAAATAGGATTCTGATTATTTGTCTGGGGCTCTTGCTTGCCCTGTTTTTTCGCCGCACGCAGGGCCGAGGGAGATGCCTGCGCCGCAAGCGCCTGCTCAGACTGTGCCGGCGGGGCAACGAGCTTGGCGTTCGGACTGTCGAAGTTGGAGGCGTCGACGACGCCGGTTGAGTCGGTGTCTGTGCTGTCGGCGGCGTTGGCTGCGGGCGCCGTAGCGACATCAGTCTTGTCGGAGTCGTCGATCGGGGAGGAGTCGGAAGTATCGGAGTCGGGTGTGTCATCGCCCTGAGACGCAGAATCGTTCGTGGCGTTACCGTTGCTACCAGTGTTGTCGCCTTCGCCCACATTTGTAGTGGAGCCTTCGTTGGCACTCTGGACCTCTTCGAGCAGTTGCTGGTCCTGCTGCTCTTGCTCGACCGCTTCGGCTATGGCGGAAACGGGCATCGTCTGCATGATCATCACAGCCGAAGCAATGGTGACCAGAGCAATCTTGGCAGCAAAGGCGGCCTTTAAGCGTGCCTTGCGAAAGCAACGACGCTGGGTATCTTCGTCGAGGCGACCCCCCCCGTTCCCTTGGCAAATTCAGTGTCCCCGTCTTTTCGGTCTGCGTGCTTGAACATGATGACTCCCCCGAGCACGTTCGTCCCGCCGCGGCGGTATGTCGCGGCGCGCAGCCAAGGCGTTGCCTCATGCAAGTTCAGTCGAGAGTTAGCAGCCCTCTCGTTCCCATCGATGCCGCTGTTCGTTTGACGATGCGTTTACGAGTTGCTTATACTTCTAGCGCGCCAACAAAACAATCACGGCAAATCAATGCTGCAAGGCAATACATCAACTGCAATTTCCACTGCGCCTTTCGGCACAGTAATTCCATATATGTTTGGATGATATGCTTTGTTTAGCCATCTTAGAAATTAAGCCGTGGGCGGTAGCCTTTTTGCCGTGAACGGTTAAAATGCCCCCGCAGCCTTAAGCTACGAGGGCATCGCATCAGGCCACCACAAAGGTGCCTGTCCCCTTTGTGGTGGTTTTGATCGGCTAGGCTTCGAGCTGCGCTACCTTGTAACGGTAGGCCGCCGCGATGACGTCTTTGCAGCCCTCGCGACCCAGCTTGGCGCGGTTGACGACGATGTCCTTGCCGCTCGTCATCTTCCACTTTCCGGCGCTGTAGCGCTTATAGAACGCCTCGCGCGCCTTCTGCTGCTGCTTGACCAGCTTGGCGCCCTTCTTTTTGTTAAGGCCGCGCTTCTTGCGCACGATCTCGACGCGGTCCTCAAAGGGTGCGGTCACCAACACGGCAATGTGGTTGGGGTTGTTGCGAAGCAGGTAATCGGACAGGCGGCCTTCGATAATGCAGCTCTCGGTCTCGCCCAGGTCCAAAATCACCTGGCTCATCTTTTGGAATAGCTTGTCCGAGTACGAACGCGCATCGTAGCGGTCGGGCAGAAACGCCATGTTCTCCACGGCCAGACGCTCGTCATAGGCGGCCATCTTATCGAGCGACTCGCCCGCGCGCAGCGACGCGCGCACCAGCAGCTCGTTATCGTACAGCGGAATCCCCAACTCGTCGGCAAGCATGCGACCAATCTCGTGGCCCTCGGCGCCAAAGTCGCGCGCGATGGTAATGACCACAGGATTCTTCTTATTCTCCAGATCGCTCATCGCGATTCCTTTCTAACAAATGGGAAAAGGACTGTTTATCTCTTATTCCCACGATACCGTACCTGGGTTTTCCTGGTGCCCAAGATTGGCCTGAAAGAGGAGCGACGCGTACTTTGGTACGCGAGCGACGGTTTGAAGGCCAAGGTTGGGTGCCAGGAAAAGCCAGGCTATGCGGCTACGATGCGGCGTTGGTATGCGCGAACCAGCAGCGAAATACCAAAGTTGAGCACAAAGTACATCGCAAACACCAGGCCGTAGAGCATAAGCACCTGCGACAGGTCGATCGCGTGGGCCATCACGACATTTGCCGTGTACATGAGCTCGGCCACGTTAATACCCGAAAGATACGAGCTGTCCTTGATGACGGTCGTGCACTGGCTAAACAGCGCCGGAATGATCGTCTTAAACGTCTGCGGCAGAATGATGTAGCGCATGGTGGCAAAGAAGCCGAAGCCCTGGCTCTGCGCTGCCTCAAACTGGCCGCGCGGAATCGAGTTGAGACCGCCGCGCACAATCTCGGCCATAACAGCGCTGGTAAACAGCGTAAAGGCGATGGTCGAAATCACAATGTCCAAACCCTGCACCGTAAAGTAGATAAACAGAATCCACAGCAGGTTTGGCGTGCAACGGAACAGCTCGATATAGGCGCTCACCAAAATACGGAACGGGCGGGGCGCATAGCTTTTAACGAGCGCCAGCACCGTGCCAAAGATAAGCGAGAAAAAGATCGACAGCGCCGAGATCTCTATGGTCTTAACAAAGCCGCCCCAAATGTAGAGCAGGTTGGTCGCGTTGAAGATTTCCATGCGCTAGGCCTCCTCTACGTTGTCGAGCCCCAGCTCGGCCAGGCTCACACCGCGCGGACGCTCCTTGGAGCGGCGCTCGAGCCACTGCACCAGCATGGCGAGCGGAAAGCAGATGATGAAGTACATAAGGCAGCAGACGATGTATCCCTGCAGGTAGCCGTACAGACTCACAAAGTTGTCGGAACGATACATAAGGTCGCCGCCGGCTACGAGCGCCAGCACCGACGTGTTCTTGACCAGGTTGAGCGCCTGGTTACATAGCGGCGGCAGAATGATCTTGAACGTCTGGGGCAGCACGATGTACCAGTACGCCTGCGCACGGGTGAAACCCTGGCTCTGGGCCGCCTCCATCTGACCGCGCGGAACCGCCTCGATACCAGTGCGGATGACCTCCGAGATGTAGGCCGCGTGGTACAGGCCCACGCCCAAAAAGCCCAGTACAAACGGCGCAATGCGCACCGGCTGATCGGCGCCGGTTATGGCCTGCAAAAACTGCGGGCCGGCCATGTACATAAAGAGTACCTGCACGGGCAGCGGAGTGTTCTGGTAAAACTCCACGTACACGCGGCTGATGGCGCGCAGCACCCGCGAACGGGTGGTCGAGAACACGCCCAGCAGCGTGCCCAACACCAGCGACAGCAGCAGGCCGGCAACGACCACCTGCAGCGTCACGCCAAAGCCCTCCCAGAAGGGCCCCATGTTTTGAAATGTCGTCGACCAGCGGTCGGCGTCAAACAATCCTTCGAGCATTTGATTCCTTCCTTGGACGATGCGCCTACACAAGACCCCAGGTCTTGACCTCTTGGTCGAGCCAGCCGTCGGCCAGGCGATCGCAAATCACCTGATCGACCACGGCCGAAAGGTCGCAGCCCTTCTTGGTCGCCACGCCGTAGCCCTGCTCGCCAAACTTGACCTCGGGCTGCAGCAGCTCAACGGTCTCGTTCATGTAACCGGCCAGCGTGGAGCGGTCCATGGCAAAGACGTCGATATTGCCGGCGTCGAGCGAACTCTTGATGATGGGGTAGCCGCTAAAGGCCCTAAACTCGGGCTTGCAGCTAAAGCCGTTGTCCTTGATCATCTGCTCGATCAGGCCCTGCGTGGTGGCACCCTGGCTCACGCCGATGACTTTGCCATCCAGATCCTCAATCGAGGTAAAGCCCGAACGCTTCTTGACCATGAGTCCCACGTAGTCGGTGCGGTACGGCGTCGAGAAATCCCAGCTCTTCTTGCGCTCGTCGGTGATGGTGTAGGTCGCCGCGACCACGTCAAGTTGGCCGTTATCGATCAGCGGGCCGCGTGTCTTGGGCGTTACGTCGGTAAACTCGACAAGCTCCTGGGCGCGGGCCTCCTTGTAGCTCACGCCAAAGACGGCAGCGGCGATCTGGTAGCACAAATCGACTTCCATGCCTTCAAAGCGGCCCTTGGCGGTGTCGTAATAGCCATAGCCGGGAACGTCCTTCTTAACGCCGGCATTCAGATGGCCACGCGACTTGATGGCCGCAAGCTTGGACCCCTTGTCGGAGCCCTCGCCGCTGGTGGAGTTGCCGCAACCGGTAAGCGCGGTCCCCGCCAGCGCGAGCATGCCAGCTCCCGCCAGCTGCAAAAAGTGACGGCGCGACACGGCCGCCCTCGTCATATCCGTCATGTCCATCACCGCGCCTAGTGCAAAATCTTGGACAGAAACTCGCGGCAGCGCGGGTTCTCGGGGTTATCGAAGAAGTGCTCGGGCGTACCCTCCTCCAGAATGCGGCCGTCCTCCATAAAGATGACGCGGTCGGCCACCTGGCGCGCAAAGCCCATCTCGTGCGTCACGCAGATCATGGTGATGTCCTCCTGCGCGAGCTCGATCATAACGTCGAGCACCTCCTGCACCATCTCGGGGTCGAGCGCCGAGGTCGGCTCGTCAAACAGGATGATGGGCTGCTTGGTGCACAGGGCACGGGCGATGGCGATGCGTTGCTGCTGACCGCCCGAGAGATTCTGCGGATACTCACCGGCCTTATGTGCCATGCCGACGCGCTTGAGCGCGGCGATGGCGATCTCGGTCGCCTCCTCTTTGCTCTTCTTTTGCAGCTTGATGGGCGCGAGCGTCAGGTTGCCCAGCACCGTCATGTTGGGATACAGGTTGAACTGCTGAAACACCATGGAGCTGTACTTGCGGGCCATCTCCAGGTGATTCTTCTTGGTGAGCGGCGTACCGTCGATGACGACCTCGCCCGATGTGGGCTCCTCAAGATAATCGACACAACGGATGAGCGTCGACTTACCCGAACCGGAAGGCCCGATCATTACGAGCTTCTCGCCGCGCTTGACAGTGAGGTTGATATCTTTGAGCACATGCAGGTCGCCAAAGTACTTGTTGAGATGCTTGATCTCGATCATGTCTGCCATGAATGTCCCTTCCCTGCGTTTACACGAGTTGAACTATTGTACGGAAAGAACCACGTTTCCGCAGCCCACACTACACCCCCGTAAAGAACACGCAACCTTCCGCCCACTCATTGGGCACTCATTTAAGTCTGTCCCCAGTGAGCGCCCAACCGCCCTTGTTGAGCATAAGTCAGCGAAAACCCGTACACGCGAGCAAGATGACGTGAAATGAAAGGGCGCAGGCCTTATGGTCGCGCCCTTGAAATTGAACGTCAGATTGCCGCGTGTACGGGTTTGCAGCGTCGAGCCGTTACGCGGTTTGGTAAAACCGCGCAACAAATTACGCAAGCTTTGCCCCGACGATCTTTGCCGCCGCAGGCTTGTCGAAGTTGCCGCCGGTGGCTTTGCCGAGTGCGCCCATGACCTGGCCCATCTGCTTCTTGGACGTGGCACCCAGCTCGGCGATGACCTTCTCGATCAAAGCCTCGAGCTCCTCACCCGAAACCTGCGCGGGCAGCAGGCTCTCCAGAATCTTGACCTGCTCGGTCAGGTTGTCGGTACGGTCCTGGTCGGTACCGGCCTTGATGGACATCTCCAGCGTCTCGCTCGTCTGCTTAATCAGACGCTTGATCATGCTGTTGACGTCTTCCTCGGTCACGTCGCGGCGCTCGTTGACCTCGATATTCTTCACCTCGGCCTTAACCTGACGAATGATGGACAGGCGAACCTTATCCTTGGCCTTCATGGCGGCGATCATTTCCTGCTGCAGCTCTTCGTTGGTCATCTGCAAATCCTCCTCAATAGCGCGGGCGGCACTCGCACGAGCACCGTCCCATGATTACTCAGTCGTCGACGAATCGTCGGTCGAGCTCTTGGTGACGCCCTTCAGGCTGACGTTGTACGGCACGTCCTCGGGCATGGGGTTAACGGTGATGTCGGCGTCCTTCTTGTACTGCTCCAGCCACTCGCTGTACGCAGTGCTCTCTGCCTGCGTCTTCACCACGTTGGAGACGTACTTCTTGATGTCCTTGGGCACCTGCTTAATGTCATCGACCTGGCTATCGACATGGAAGTAGTCAGTGCACTTGATGACATGGTAGCCGTACGTCGACTCGACCACGTCGCTCACATCGCCCTTGTTGAGCCCCTCGAGCGCCGTCTGGTAGCTGTCGACGAAGGTGGTGAGCTTGTCCCAGCCCACATCGCCCTTCTTATCCTTGGAGCCGGTATCGTCGGAGTACTGCTTCACGGCGTCCTCAAAGCTCAGCTCGCCGGAGTTGATCTTGTCCAGACACTCCTGCGCCTTGGCCTTGGCGGCGGCCTTATCCTCGTCGGAAGCGTCGGAATCAACCTTAATCAGAATATTCGACGAGCGACGAGCGTCATTGTAGTTGGACAGGTTCTCGTTGATGTAATCGACAATCTCGCTGTCCTTGGGCTTGCTGGTGGGCGCTACTGCATCCTTAAGCTTCTGCTGTGCCAGGCTCTCCTTGAGCGAGTCCTTGTAGGTGTCCTCGGTGTAGCCATAGGTCTTAAGCGTCTTCTTAAAGGCCTTGGCGCCGCCGGCACTCTTGCAGGCGTCCTTCCAGACCTTCTCGACCTCCTCGTCCGAGACGGTCACGCCGTTTTCCTTCTGCGCTTGCTGAAGCAGAATCTGCTGCGCGTAGGAATCGATGAGCTGTTTGCGGTACTTCTTAGGCGTAAGGTCGTTGTCGACCAGATACTGCGCCCAGTCCTTGTCCTTGGTGTAGCCATAGGACGTGCGCATGCTCATGATCTGCTTGGTCACGGTGTCCTCGGTGAGGTTGGTGCCGTTGATGGTGGCGGCGACGCCGCCGGTAAGCTTGTAGCTCGAGGTATCCTCTGCCTGCGACATGAGACCGGAGCATGCCATGGCCGAGACGGAAAGCAGCATTGCCAGCACGCCGATAATCACCAGGACGATCTTGACGGTCTTGGACACATAGGTCTTGCGCTGCTTCTTGCGAGAGCTGGAGGCGGCGCGGGACCGTTGCTCGGGCGTCGGCGCGACCTCGGGGTTCTTTTTCTTGTTTGCCATGTTTGGCCTTTCACATCACGAATCGAACAAACGCCATTGTGTCACAACGCAGCCCCCGCGGCACACCTGGTGCAAAGGGGACAGGTTAATCTGCACCATTTTGGTGCAAAGGGGACAGGTCTGGCAGTTGGCAGCTAGGGACGTTCCTTTTCTGCCGGCAGATGGGGACTGTCCCTACCTGCCGGCAGAAAAGGAACGTCCCCGAGTGCCGCTTTAGAAGTGGCGGCGGATGGCGCCGACCATGCCCTGCGGCGTGGTCTGGCCGAGTACATCGGCTGCAGCGTCGGCATCCATAAAGATATTCATAAGCGCTTGCAGGGCCTCGACCTGTCCGCCCGGCTCGGCAATGCCCAGGTTGATGACGATCTGCGCCGGCACCGGGGCGCCCATGCCCGCCATCGCGTTGAACATCACAGGTGCGGCGGGCTTCACCACCGCGATATAGGGCTTGGCCACAAATCCCGGATCGGTATGCGGAATGGCGATGTTTGCCGCCGGCATGGCAAGACCCGTGGGATAGGCATCCTCGCGCGTGCGGACGGCATCGAGCCAACCGGGCGCAATGTAGCCGCGAGGCGCAAGCTCGTCCTCGAGCCGCGCAAACATCTCATCCGGCGTCGCGCACTCCCAATCAAAAAACACCAGCTCGGGCGAGAATAGCATCTCGGCGTTATCCGCCATACCGTCCTCCAAAGTTGCATGAGGTTCACAATGCCCCATATGATAACGAAACGAGGCAGGCAAGGTTAGTCGAGGATTCCAATCATATCGAGTGCGCGGGCAGGCGTCAGGCAAACTTCGGGCATCGCCTCCAGCATGCGCCGGTCACTCGTGACCACGTAGTCAACATCTGCCGTCTCGCCCGAAGCGATGATGAGGTTGTCTTCAAGATCCGGCATGCGCTTGCCAAGCATGCGTGCCATCTCGCACTCTGCCAACGAAAGCGGAGAGGCGGTTGCCACCTGCATCATGTGCTCAATGCAGGCCCACGACGCCGAGGCAAACGACACGTTAATCCCATTCACATTCCGCCGGGCTAGTCGCCGAGGCAAAATATAGAACACGTCTTTTGCCGTCGTTGGCGCATACAGAAGGTCGATCTTTCCCGCCTCGGCCAGTTCAACCAATCTTTTCGCTTCGTCAAACGCCCCCTCTTGCAGGTAATAATCGAGCCAAACGTTCGTATCTACCAAGAGATGCTTTGCCTCAATCATCGGCAATTCGCCTCGATGTCGGCAATCATCGCGTCATACATATCATCTCGTACGGCATCCCAGTCTTCCGCAGATGATCCAGCTGGCGCAAAATCCGAAGCACGTAGCCCCAATGAAGAAAAAGCTAGGCCACACCCCCGCTCGGCCAGGCTCTCCGCACGGGGCGCCTCGTGCTTATCCGCCACCATAAATCCCGGCAGCGCTTGATGCTCGACAAGATAGACCCAAAGCGCGCGAATGGCATCGCTCGGCCCCAATCCATTGCGAGTTAGGACCGCATCGCCACCAGCTTTGAGCATAGGATCGATTCGTGTGTTGAGCTGCACCGTTGCTGTACCCATAGCGGCTCCTCTCTATTTGCTAGCAGTATAGCAAACCTATTAGGCCACACAAAAGGGCCCCGTCCACGTACGGACAAGGCCCTGTCAGATTGGTAGTCTCGAGAAAGTTGGTGTAGCGCCCGATCCGAAGCGAGTCGGCCTGGCGTCCAAGAACCTAGAATACGGTTGATGCCCTATGCCGCCGACCGGCATATGAAAGACAGCGGGCCAAAAGCCCCATGGCTTCTAGCCCGCAGAAACATCGATGTTTCCAAATGGTCGCAGCTTGTGTTTCAAGCGCTTTTCTACGCTACCGGCGGATGCAAATCCCAATCGGGAAAGCAGTTTGCAAAGCCTGAGAGATTTTGAGTCAAAACATTGTTCTCAGCTTGCTTCAGTCGCTCGTCCTCTTCAAACAGACTATCGAGCTCGCTCAATGCATCGAAGTCCTGCATCGCAGCATCGTTATGGTCGAAATCAGTCACTTCATCAGTCATCTATTTCACTCCATTCATGGTTATCGAGTCAATCCTATCGGCTAGGCAACCTTATCGAGCTTAAGCAGGTCGCTGCGCTCGGCCGCCGCTTCCTTCGCGCTCTTCCACTGATTAAGCGCCAGATCGATCTCGGAACAGCCTTCCTGGATGCGTTTGGAGTATTTGGCCTCAATCTCTTCTGCCTCCGCAGCGCGCTGCTTGCTCGAGAGGCCCGTCTTTACTAGACAATAGCCAGCCCCCGCAAGAAGCAGAATGCCAATAACCTGGTTTACAAACGCAAAGAAAGCTACTCCCAAAACAGCGAGGACAACGGCCGCTATCTTGTAGCTCTTGTTGCCCTTCGCGATCTTGACATCAAGCTCAGCGAGCTCCTTTTTCTTCTCTTCACCGACATAGCGAACATAATCGCCGCGCAGCGCATTACCCTCATCGCCGGTAACCGCCCTGCTTGTCCATCCGTCGAAGTCAAGGGTGATCGCCTGCGGAAATTCGGGGACATCGCTCTTGCGATACCGGTTGAAACCACCGTTGATATAGGAACCCAAAAACTGAATCGCGGTCTTCTTTTTATGCACATCCACGGACGCGCTCTGGTCGCGCATCGAGCGTGTCATCTGGTCGATGATGTTCATCGTCTGCTGACGCTTCTCATCGCGCCGACGATTGACGAGCTCTCGGGCGCGGTCCACGTCTCCGCCAAATGCTTTGACCGCAAGAAGATACTCCTCCTGACGACGCAAATTTCGCTCCTTGGAGTCATCGGAGTTAACGAGCTCCATCAAATGCCTGTCAACCTGCTCGGCAAGCGTCCTCTCGTCAACATCAGAAGCCTTGAGGTCGGCGAAGTCATTGGAGATGCTCTCGATTGCCTCGACTTTTCCGAGATACTTATTGATGTAGTCAAACTCCTTGACCACCACCTTGAGCGCCGGATATCTCGAGCTCATATCCTCCTCGTAGCCGGTAAAGTACTCCGCCCATGACTCTGACTGCTCATTCTCGAACTCAGGGCTCTGATTTCTGATCTGCTCGATCCAGCCCGCCATATAGTCATCGCACAGGTGCTTTTCGTCGGTGCCAAAGATACCGTTGATATAGGCATCAATGTAGACCATCGCATCGGCATCAATACGGGCGGCGTTTTGCGTCGAGAAGTAGCGTGCGAGCCATTCGTAGCACGTAGCCGTGCGGTTATTACGTCTGCAAATCAGAGCCATCGCAAGCGACGTGTGCTCGTTGTCACGTTTGACAGCCTCACGTATTGCGCGCTCCGCAAGATCTCGGTTGTTGTTGATCCATGCCGCAAGGGCAACCAGGACAGGCGCCAGCCAGTAGTCCGGGGTAGAAATCATTAACTCCTCGGAGACCGTCGAAATCGTCGCCTTGCGCACGAGCGCTGCATCGGTTGCCTGGAGAATACCGACCATGGTGTTTCGAACCACCGAGTAGTTGCCGAACTTCTTGTCCATCTCCTGCCGGACGCTCACGAGCTCCGTAGTCGCCTGCTCAAGTGCGGCAGTACGACGCTGTTCGAGCATCATCTCGAGAAAGTCCTTTCGGAGCTTTTTAAGGTCCTTCCGCACTTCCTCCATTTGGGATTCGACCTTATCGACCTTCGTGGTCATCTGGTCAACTTTTGTTCCAATAGCGGCGATCCTGCGCTCGATAAGGGCAGTATCTAATCCCGAATCACTCATCTGTACCACCTTTCAGTTTGAACTGTTTAGATCATCCAAGAGCTTTCAGCGAGTAAGCACCCGCCATCCGCTTTATTGAGAGGCCATGCTTCGGTATTGCTCGGACACCTGCTGATAGGCCACAAGAAACTTCTGTTTGTATTGGCTTGCCTTCATCGAATTGACGATGCGCCCGACGGGCTCCACATAGTGTTCGAGAAAGTACGAGGTCCTTCTTCGTAACGTAAACGAACCAGTTTTATAGGGGGACCCGGGGTTCTCTCTAATGCCCTTGAGTAGTGCGAGACACGTTTTGGGTATGTTGCAGTTGGCGGCGATATCTTGATAGAAGCTCTCCCGCTCTGCGGTCATAAAGTCTTCCGAAGCATACCGCGCTATGCAGAACGGGCACACAGCATCGATAAAGCTCTCAAGCCGAGACCGATCCTCCATGCTCTGCATATTGGCGACCACGAGCGATACCATCTGAACCTCAAAGTCACGCATGTTGTAGAGCGTCGACTCAAACAAGTCGATCAAGTCACGCACTTCGTCATATTCGAGAGGGATATCTTCGGCCCTTTTAAAGAAAACCGTCATCGAACCCGAAAGACCTTCGCAAAACTCATCGCAGTACGCAACCATAAACTGTGCTGCCGCGTTGTCTTGCATCATATTGAGCACGTCCGCGGCAAATTTGCGGGCCTCCGGGAAGTTGCCGCCCTTAAAAAACTTGATGGCATTGTCCTTGGCAAACGCGATTTTGCCCGTGGCCCCCAGACGCGCCCGCGAATAGTACATCTCGCGACCGCACTGGTTGCAATGAACCTTTCGAGTTGCGGGGTCAAACTCGACATCGGTGCTGCCGCAGCCCTCACAAGTTATTCCGTTGATTTCCAATAGCTTCCCCCACTTCAACCATCAAAGTGCCCTGGCAAAAAGCAGCGCGAGCCCTTATTTGACAGCGGTCAGCGCCGCATTGCGCTTTTTCCAGATATTGCGCGCATCATGGACAAGGCCAACCGTAACATCTGCCGGCTCATCGGCACTCATGGAATTCGAGACCGCCTCAAGCGCTGCGGAGAACTGTCGCTCGACCTCTTGAACATGGGGTTGCGACATGTTGGAGCTGAAGGAGATGTCGTCCTTAAGCGCTTTGAGTTCGGCTTTGACCTGAGCGTCCTGCGCCACGGCGAGGAGCTGTCCCACATACGATCCGAACTGCGCCGTTTGAACCGTCTTTGCGGCCACGGCAGCAACCTTTTGGTCAACCTGGCGGCCATTGAAGCCAAGACCCATCTGCACAAGGACAAGCACAGCAAGAAGGACAACGTTTACGACGACTGGAATCGTGCTGCCGCCCCACCCATATGCCGCAAACACAAAGTACGTGTTGGCCAGAAGGGCAACGACAAAGTAGGCACAGCTGGATGCGACCGGCAAATAATGGATTTCGGTCGTGCTTTTGACCGTGGACTGCTTATCGGGCATGGCAGCCGAAATCGAAGCCGCCGCAAAAGCCAAAACCCCAAAGCCAAGCGACATAGCAAAGACGATAGGGTTCATCAGCGCGTTTTTGCAGACAAACATGATTACAAGCCACGCCACCAAGACGATTGCCTCGCCCAAAATGACACGTTTAACAGAACCGTTCATCTTTGTTTCTCCTTATTGGATCTTAGTTCCACAATCGGGGCAGAATTTGGTCCCTTCGGGCAACTCGGCTCCGCAGCTCGGGCACCTTGGCGAGATCAACCGGTTCCCGCATTCCAGGCAGAACTTGGCACCGACCGGGTTAAGATGCCCACACGCCAAACACGCAACACCCTGCTCGAGCTTTTGTCCGCATTCCAGGCAGAACTTAGCGCCCATCGGATTAACGTTTCCGCAACTGGGACACACGGGACCGTTTTGCATACCTGCGGACGCGGAAGCCGTTCCAACCATGGGAGCAACAGCGCCCATGGTCTGGTTGGCCAAGTTGGAGAAGCCAGCTCCAAATGCACCGCCCATGCCAACTCCCATACCGAGTCCCATGCCGGCTCCCATGAGGCCCGATGCGGCACTCCCCTCATTGCCCGCAGCACTCTCCATTACGTCCATGCCGCGTTCCTGCTGATAGTTGTAGCCTTCGCGCGCACGCTTCCTGGCAAGTGCCTCGGACTCGATGTCCATCTGGGCAGCGTTACCCTGCGCCTCGAGAATGCTCCGCTTACGCTGGATCTTCATCTCGTTGATGGCGGCAAGATCCTCTTCGAAGGGCTTGATGCTGTTGAACGAGAAGTTATCGAGCGTGAGACCAAACTCATCGAAATAGTTAACGAGCTTGCCCTGCATTTGAGACGAGAAGTCGCTCAGATGCGTCGCAATTTTAAGAACGGAAACCTCCTGGTCAACAATCGCCTTGGCAAGCAGGTCAGGAACATACTCAAGGATTTTTGCCCGCATAAAGGAAGTAAGTTCTTCTCGCGTATAGCGATCTCGCGTGCCCACGACCTTAACGAGGAACTTCCTCACCTGAATGGGAACCAGGCTCGAGTCATTCTGCTCGATATGCGCGCCAAACAAACCGAAGGCGCGAACATGAACGTTGACGTCTTCCTCAGGGTCTTGGACGATGATGGGCTCGGTCGTGCCCCAGCGCAGCTCGTTCATGTAGTTAGTATTGATAAAGTACACAACGGAATGAAACGCCGAGCTACCGCCGGTAAGCGAATGGGCGGCATTGCGGAACGGGGCGAATCGGCTGTCTCCCGTGTCGAGCTTGATCTTGCACGGACCGACAAACACGCTTACCTGAGAATCGCCGGCACCCGTAGCGTCAGTAGAACTGCCCGCCCCCATATTGTTGGTAAAAACGGCAATCTGCGATTGCGCAACCTGAAGATAGGACCCGTTGGGAAAATCCTCGTAGGGATAGCGGAATGAGACAAGCGAGGCATCTTCGTCGTTGCCAGGCTCCCATTTGATATTGTCGACAGAAAAGGCACCGAGAATTCCGCTGTGCTTTTCTTCCTTTTCGTTATCGCTATGGAACAGTGACATGCTGATTCCTTTCGTTAATCCCAAACCACGCGTTCCGCGTGTCTAATAAATTGTGAACTGCCGAGTCGATAGGCGCATCGAAAGCCTGTGCGCCTCAATCTGTCCCCAACTTAGCTTGGCTAATTATAGCCCTCAAGTCATCTCATTTAGCCACCCCCGATGAGCGGTAATAATGTCGCACCTTTGGTCAACTGACGAAGAACCGGGAGGGTTCGGACCCCAGATACCCTTTTGTGGCATACCCGCTTAGTGGGCGAGTGCCTTCGGCCTCTCGGCCAGCTCTTCGTAACGGCCGTTTTAGCCGTAACTAAACTCGTCGGATGGAACAAGGGGAAAGGTATAAGAGCTGCGCGCGCTGTAATGTCAAAACGGCTCGGTTAAAGTTACCAGCTCTCGTGATAGGCCATAATCGACCGACATGGGTACCCTTCGGAGCCGCATTCCGCAGACGCTACGACCTTTCCGTCTTTATAAAACTCGACGTACCAAACGTACGTTGCCGCCCCCTCCCAATAGTTTGGCCTATCAGCGACCTTGAACGTAATAGAGGCGTCATCTGGCACAATCAACTCGCGCTTGGCGTTTGCAATGAACGCATCCATGTCGGCGATCACGCCATCGCCGCGTGCAGCGGCCTCCCCATCGTCGCTGCTATCGGATGCCGCTTCAGATGGTGCTTGAGATGCGCCAGCTCGATCGTCCGCAGTGCCAGAACCGTCCTTCAAAGAGCTCTCCGAAGGCTCCACCCCTTTGAATGCCTTCCACATATCGCTGCTTGCGGACGGCATTTCAATGTCGGCCTCCGGATACTTCCCGGCAACCTCGTCAAGAATTTTGCACGCTTCCTCACGCCCCTGGACCATCGCCTCCTGCGGTTTGCCACCATCCTCAACGGTCCTCACCAAGTAGGCGCCATTCTGCCTATCGAATTCCTTATTTTGAATTTGCACCGCGTCTACGACCTCAGGACCCTTTGCAGTAAGCGAAATATAGAAATCTGCCTGGTTACAATCCTGACTACAAGTAAATTTAACGATGCCGTCCTTACAGACAGTAATGACTTGGCTCTCACCCTGAGCAATAAAACCGTCATACTGATTCGTCATATTGCTGGAGCCTTCTACCATCTCTGACGAAGGCATAACCGAAACAGCCGCTCCATCAACAAAGCAGTAGGCACCCACAATCGCCGAAATATCGTTCTGCGCATCGACAAACCCAACAAGCAGCTCGTCAATTCCGTCGCCGTTCAAATCATCGAAAGCATAGTAGTAGCTTAAAAAGCCGGGGGCAGTCTGGTTGTTATAAACGAATATCTGCCCCAGTCCAGAATCATCACCGCGTCCCTGGGCCCAGTCGTCGTAGCTGGCAGCACCAGCCCCCTTCCGCTCGCAATAGCTCGCAAAGTCCTCGTAACGCGCAACCACGCCCTCGTAAGCCCTGCGTGCTTTCTTGTTTGTTGCCGCGACCTTCTTTTTAGACGACTTCTCCTCGACTGCAGCCGGCTGCTCCTGCTGCTGCGCTTGAGGCAGCACAAAGGCTTCGTAAGCTTTGACCAGGGCGTAAGCGACACCAGCGGTAAAGATGATTGCTGCAAGAATGGTGACAAACGTAGGCACAGCAAAACGGCCGATCTGCCGACGCTGCATCATAAAGGCCGCAAAGGACATATGATCAGAGGGCGCCGGAGAAGGGCCCTCTGCGCGAGATACAGCAGGATCGCTTGTCGCTTTTCTATCAGCAGACGCCTTTGGTGTACCTGAAGGAAGCGGCTGCTGAGCATTCGCCGGCGTATCATCCACATCCAACGGTTTTCCGCATGCAGAACAGAATCGCGCCCCGTCTTTGATCTTTGCCCCGCAGCTTGCACAGTACATAAATCCCCCTAGAACTTCAGCATATCGAAACGATAGCCCACAGCCTGCAAACAGAAAAGGCCCAGGAGCAATTTGCTCGACTGTAAACCTTTTCTTTCACCTTTCAAATTCGCCTGACCCCACGCGGAAGGCATGCGACGGGCTACCTGCTAGGCGCGAGCCATGTGCAGCTTGATTGCCTTGAAGATGATGTTGGCAACCGAGACGATAGGCCAAAGTGCCACCATCGTCATCGGTGCTAATTCGGGAACAACCGGAACCGCCCCGTGAATCACGCTGCCCAACCAGTAAAAAAGCATCAGAACCACGACAGGAAGGCCCACGAGAACCACAAGCTCGATTAGCATAATCGTGATACCGATAATGCCGCTACCATAGACAAAGGGAAGCCTTACACCGCTGCGGTACAGCGAGATAATCACCTTCCAGGGACCAATCAGAAGCAGCGCCAGCGGAATCATATTGTTAAGTCCCAGCGAGCCACCTCCCAGCACGTAATTGAAAAAGAGCACATAGAGCAATGAAATCACCGCTGCTCGCCCAAGCGACCCGATGGACTCGTGAAGCGAATCCTGCAGGCAAGCAGCGGCCTCTGCATCCTCCGCCGCTTGAAACTGAGCCTCGACAGACTGGCTCTCAATCGGCTGGGCCTCGACGTAAATCGCATCCCCCACCGCGCTGGCCGCAGCCGCGACCGTAGGCGTTCCGCACACGCCGCAGAACTTGGCGCCGTCGTTAATCTCTGCTCCACACTGTTTGCAATGCATAATCGGGTCCTTTCTCGTTACCCCTTTTCTTGACGATCACAAGATACGATTTGTCGTTTATCCGATATAGAGATTTTGACAGGGTAATTTTCTTAAACGTGCTACGCTATTAAACCTGCAGCTAGAGACAGGGGTAACAATGTTTGAGTTCTCCCAAACACGCACCGTTGAAGGTTCGATTCCGTTTAAGAAAGTCAACCTCATAGAGAACGAACCCAATAGGCCCGTTGGCGAGGCCCAGCTTGTCTTTGAACTCTACATGCCCACCGAGCTGGCCGGCAGCAAAAGCAACGAAGGACCCGCACACAGCGAGCGCCATGCCGATCTGATCAGGCTGGCATCATGCATCGAACCCACCGCCGTTAAAGAGCAGCCCTTCCGCGCAAGCCTCTTTAACGTACTTGATTACGCCGAACAGACCGGGCCGCTTTTTGGCAAGCACGCAATAGAATCCGTACGCGATTGGGCCAATGCCGCGATGGCAGCACTTATTGCCATGCGCATCCAGGAATACCTCAACGGGAGCTGCACCATCGCAAAGGTCTCCGCATTGGAAAGAATCGAGAAATCAGTGGTGACCTGCGCGGCAAACGGGTCATCCTTCAAGATCTACACCACTATCCTGAGGGCGGGCGGTGATTATACCGACTCATTCAAAAGCCTGCCCATCGTGCGCAAAATCGAATCCGATGCGGGATATTTCTACGCCTTTATGTTTATGATCGACGAGGAAGAATCTCTCGTTGCACTCAACGTGCTCTCTTTTGAACACGAGCTCACCGCCAATGACTTCAGTGTTTTGCAGGCGATGTTCTACATGGACGAAGACTCCAGCTCGGAGATTTCAGCGCGACTCAAGGTTAACAATAGCGAGGAGAGCTTCTATGTAATCGACCCTCAAGCAGATATCCAGGAGCGCCGAGAAGAACTTGAAAACGATGACCGCGATGCACTCACCGCTTTGGTGCAGGCGCTCGTGATCTCGCATCTCTCGGGCGCGCACGTGGATGTGTTCCAGGGTAACGAGTCCACAGGGTTCCTCTCCTTTGACAGCTATCTCTCGTGGCTCTGGTTTGATTTTTCACGCAAGCTGAGCACCGTCAAAATTGGCTATTGCGAGCAGTGCGGACGCGCCTATTCACTTGCCGGGCATCGTGGCGTCAAACGGCACTACTGCAGCGATCGATGCAAGACCGATGCCAAAAATGAGCGCACGCGCAAGGAGACGGCAAAGATACGCGAGTTGTTTGGAACGGGCACCAGCGTACGCGATATCGCCAACGAGATAGAACGTCCCGCGGCCTACGTGCGCTCGCAGCTCAATAAATGGACCAAGCTCAAGCACGATCTGGATGAAGACATTGAGTCAAACGGCTTTGACAGCTCCGAGCTACTCAAACGCTGCACCGCCGAGAGGCTCGATCTCAACAACCTCCTCAACGCCAAGCGCAAAAAGCAGATTCAGGACTATGCCAAACTCAAGCGCCTCGTTAAGTAGAAACGCTGTCATTTCCTTGCCGTCCGATTGACGGATGGAAAGTTACTCATATACGTGTTAGTAATATATATGTTAATAATACGTATATGAGCGAGGCACATCATGTTTGTTGGACGTCGGAAAGAGCTTGAATCCCTGGAAACCGCCTATCAAAAGGGCTCCTTTCAGTTTGCCGTAGTCTATGGAAGGCGTCGCGTGGGTAAAACCAGCCTGCTTCGCGTCTTTACACAGGGCAAACCTCATGTGATCTTCTTTACCGGGCAGCAAACCGTTGCAAGCGAAAACCTCGCGCTGCTCAGCCGCGAGATACTTGGCGATAGCGCCGCAGGAGCAGCGTTCCCCTCTATCCAGGTTGCACTCGAATCCGTCTTCGAACACGCCAAGACAGAGCAAATCGTTCTGATTATTGACGAGTATCCCTACCTCGCCGAGAGCGATCCGGGCATCTCTTCGTGCTTGCAAACGCTTATCGATCGACATAAAGACACGAGCAAGCTGTTCCTCGTACTCTGCGGATCGTCCATGAGCTTTATGGAACACCAGGTACTAGGACACCAAAGCCCTCTTTATGGACGCCGCACCATGCAGCTGCGCATTGACCCGTTCACCATCTTCGACGTGGCGCTCATGCTTCCCGATGCACCCATCGAAAGAGTCATCGAGCTGTATTCCGTTGTTGGCGGGATGCCGCTCTATCTATCACAGCTCGATGGCGCGCGTTCCACCCAATGGAACCTTGAGCATGCGCTGCTGCGTCAAGATGCGTTTTTGTATGCCGAACCCCAGAACTATCTGCTGCAAGAGGTCCGCAGCCCGGCTATCTACAATGCCGTCATAACCGCCATTGCCAACGGCTATGTACGCTCCAAAGAGATTGCCGATGTTACCCACCTCGCAACACCACAGGTCGCGCGACTGCTCGACGCATTGATCGAGCTGCGAATCGTTGAGCGCGTCACGCCTGTTGTAAAGGCAACAAAACGTCAAGTAATCTATCGGATCTGCGACAACTTGTTTAGGTTTTGGTATCGTTTTGTTCCACAGTACGCGGGAACAATTGAGGAGGGGCTCGGAGCCGCTGTGGCCGCGCGTATCGCCAAGCATGATTTGTCCACCTTTGTGGGTCCTGCATTTGAAGAAGTGTGCCGCCAGTGGTTGATGCGTCAGGTTGTTGAGAGCGAGCTGGATGTGCTGCCCAAGGCAATCGGCTCTTGGTGGGGCACGAACCCGAACACGCGCCGGCAAGAAGAGATTGCCGTTGTGCTTGAGGACGCCGATGGGGAGCTCATCGTTGGCGAGTGCAAATGGAGAAACGAGCCCGCTGACGTCGATGTGCTTGAGACGCTCATGCGTCGCGGAACATTGTTGGGCAGGCCGATCCAACGATATTACCTGTTTAGCAAGGGTGGATTTACGGAGGCATGTCGAGAGAAAGCCGCCCAAGTGAACGACACAAGGCTTATTGACCTTGAGCAGCTGCTCTAAGAAAAGGGGCCTGGACGCAATTTCCAGGCCCCTTTTTCAACTTTTATTCAATCCCCAACTTTTTTAGTGTGCTATTGGTGCGGTCGGACATTTGGCTGCAACCAACAACGGGCACATCTGAAAATGATCCCTGACTTGAGCTTGAGAAGTCAACAAAATAATACGTGCAGTATTGATGATTGAAATCTGTGTAGGAATTTAACGCGTTGAAATCCTTCTCGGATATCTCCTTGCCGTTAGATGCGTAATAGTCTCCAAGATTACCGCCAGAAACAGAGACGGACCAAGCTTCGCGATTTAACACCAACGAAAGCGAATCATCCTTTTTGCCGAATAAAGACCAGTTATCGCCATAGGTTATCTGTTTACCTGAGAGCTTTGCTTTGAGCGCATCGCACATTTCGTACGTACGCTTGCCAAGTAAGACGTTTTGCTCATCATCCTTAACAAGAGGCAGGTACATCGATCCTCCGTTAGAGTTGTCGAGCCATTTTTGGCTATATATCCTTTTGATACCGCCGTCTTCCGCCGACCAAACCTCTACGGTGTAGGACTTCTGAAGCTCTTCAATATTTCCGTCCCAGGCGCTTTTCATATCGTCCGCGCTCATATCGTTAACAACCGTCACGAGCTCAGAAACGCCGTCGTTGTCGAAATCAACCAAATCAGCCAAGCAAAAACCTCTAAGGGCTGACATATAGTCCTCAATCTCAACCATTTGAGGTTCACCATAACGCGCAAGATATTCCTGGCATTTTTGCTTATAGGCAGCGGATGCAGCAGCATTGTCCGCAGCGGCGTTTCCGTCCTTTTTGTCGCCCTCGTCCGCCTTTGCGTCTGCGCTGTCAGCCTTAGGCACCTCGAGCGAAACATCCTTCACGGCCTCATCGGACTTGGAATTGTCGACCACCTCGACAGGAACGCTCCACTCAACCTTGGTCTTGGAGTCCTTAACGGTAAGAGTATATTTTCCCGGTTTGATATCGGGAAGCTGGCTTACCGTGAAGCCCTCGTCACCCTTAACCTCAGCATTGGTGCTGTAGCCGTTGTCGCCGTTCAGGGTCACCGAGTACTTCTTGATCTTCTCGCCCTTTGCGTCGGTCGGGGTAATCTTGGATTCTTGGGCTACCACGATGGCCTTGTCCTGGCCGTAATGGGCAACGTCGTCGCTGGACTTGCTAAAGAACAGCAGGTAGCTAAAGATGGCAATGGCTGCCAGGCCAACGATGATACCGACGATATAGAGCGCCTTGGGGTCCTTTTTCTGTGCGGATACATTCGCCGCAGGCGCAGGGGCTGGCGCCGCGACGGGCTTGGCGACCGGATTGCTCGGCTTTGGCCGGTCGGCGCGCACGGCTGGAATCGAAGGCGTTGCATCGGACGACACGTCGTCCTTGGGCCGGTCGTCTTCTTCGTCCGCTACGGGCTCGCTCTCCACGGGCGACTTTTCCTCCCCCGCCTCGGCACCGGCGGAAGGCTCCTTCTCCGTTTCGTCACTAGCGAAAATCTCTTCCGCAGCCTCATTGATAACGGAAGGCTCTTCTGCCACTTCGTTGCTGGCAGAGTTCAGCACCGCCTTTGCATCTTCGAGTGCATAGCCACACTCGGTGCAGTATCGCAAATCGCCATCAAGCTCAAATCCACAGTTGGGACAGAACATGTTAGTCCTCCTTATCGACTTTCACCGTTGTACCGTCCTTGACCTCATCAGGGGTTACTTCGGACCCAACTTGAGACTCATCATCCCAGGACGCAACCAAAATCTCGCAATTGCCGTCCGCAAAAGTACCGAGCTCATAGTCTTCGGTGCGATACACCAGCCCCTTGGATGTCACATACAAGCATGTTGAACCCTTGATTGAATAGTCTGAAGAATTGCTCCGCATGAGCATAGAGTTGTAGTCAGACGGATACTCTCTGTCTCTGCCTATTTCCGTAAGATACGGCCAAACTGCCGAACTCATAGAACTGGCAAGATCCTCGGTATCAATGCCAAACATATCCTGAGGACTAACAGTATCACCCGTATGCAAATCAAAAATAACACCAGTCACAACCGTGCCGCCATGCGGGCCCCATCCCGTCGAATAGCGCTCGTCACGGATACAGAAATAGTTCTCATCCATGTACGTAACCGTCACGTTTCTCGATATGCAGGGAAATTCGCCGTCGGGGTACAACTCAGCATCTGATTGCTCATTATCTGATGCTCGATTCGTTCGCTCCGCATCAATTTGAAGGGGCTCGAGAATCGCCTTGTTAATTTTGTCTGCAACGTCGTCTTTGGTGGAGCTCTTAAGTTGCGGATAGGACCATTCCATGTCCCTCCGCTCGCCCTGTTCGAGCATAGGGTCGACCGGAGCAGACGCCGTCAATGACTTTGCCTCCAACGTATAGACAACTTCTTCGACCGCTCTCTCGTCCTTCTTGGGCCTTTCGGTCGCTTGCTCCTGTTGCACGGATTGCTGCTGGAGATTGGGCTCGATGACGTTCTTGTAGAGCATGAAAGCAGCGTAAGCGATGCCTGCAGCGGCGATAAATGCGGCGATCATGATAGCAAACTGCGGCACTAGGCGGTTGCCGACCTGACAGCGTTGCATAAAGAAGTTGTACATCTGGGAGTGACCGCTATTCGCGGTCTTCGAGACCGGCTCGGGGCTCGGTTCTGCTGTGGACTCGGCATTCGCGGGTCCTATCGCAGAGTCCGTTTCGGTATCTGTGGGTTCCATTATGACTTCAGCGGACGATGATTCTCGCTCCGACGGCTCGGCCTTGGGCCCCTCCTCGGCCGCAGTCTTGCCCGAGAGCCCGCCCAAGGGCAGACCGCATTCGGTACAGAACCGCGCATCATCACCAATCTTGCTGCCACATTTGGGGCAAAACATGAACCTTCTTCTCCTATTCCTTTTACTCTCGCTGAGTCGTGAGTTACCCACGTGCCGTTTGTTTCGTAGTTTAACTATTTCTTAAACAAATCGATGGGTCACTTGAACAGACGCATACCCGCTCAAGCAACTCTATACCGGCTAGTTATCCTTGCTCATGACATGGGTGTCAGTGCAAGAAAATCGTTGAACAGGGTTGCTACCTCGAAGTTCGAACCGATACTGAACTTGAAGCCATCTTTATTTACCGAGATGGAGAAATCGCCGCTGATATCCATATCATGCGCGCAGCCAACCACCCCCCCCATTTTTCGGTCCCACCTGTCACGTTATCAGGAGCCCGAAATCGAAGAGATGGTAAAAGCCGCTTGGGGCACATGTGGTTCCATATGCCCCAAGCGGCTATTTCGATTGCTTATGTCACAAAGAAACCTAGGTGACCTGTTTACACGCGCTAGCGCGCCGGGTCGATAGCCACCTTGCCGCTCTCCAGCACGTGGACGCGACCGTCGGCGAGCATTTGTACGACCTCGGGATACAGCACATGCTCGATCGCATGGATGTGCTCCTCGAGCGTGTCGACGTCCCAGCCCTCCTCAACAGCCAGCGCACGCTGGGCGATGATGGGGCCGTTGTCGTAGATCTCGTTGGCAAAGTGCACGGTCACGCCGGTCACCTTGACACCGCGAGCAAACGCATCGTCAATCGCATGGGCACCGGTAAAGCTCGGCAGCAGCGCCGGATGCAGGTTGACCACGCGATTGGGGAACGCCGCCAGCAGCGGCGTGTGCACCATGCGCATATAGCCGGCCATCACCACGTACTCGCAGCCTCGCTCGAGCAGCTCGTGCGCGATAATCTCGTCGGCGGCGATAGGGTCAGCATAGACATCCTTGGAAAGGGTCAGCGTCTGAATACCCGCACGCTCGGCACGCTGCAGACCCTTGGCCGAGGGACGGCTCGAGACCACAAGCTCAATCGAAGCATTGAGCTTGCCGGCGGCGATAAGGTCGATCAGCGCCTGCAGGTTGGTGCCAGAGCCGCTGATGAGCACGCCAATCTTGAGCGGCTCGGCCGTATCGGTGCCGGTCGGACGGGTATACAGGCCCCAAGCCAGGCCCTCGGTAGCAGCCATCTGCTCGTTAGCGTTCATCGGAGTACACGACCTTACCGGAACCCTCGACGCACTCGCCCACGCGGAACGGCTTCTCGCCCAGAGCGACCAGGGCCTCGGTCACGGCAGCCTCGTCCTCGGGGGCAACGATCAGGCACAGGCCGACGCCCATGTTGAAGGTTTTGCATGCCTCGTTGGGCGCGAGCTCGGCCTGACGCGACACGTAGGTGATGACGGGCGGAACATCCCAGCCCATCTCGGCGCCGTTACGGGTGACCACGGCGTCGACGTCGTCGGCGAGCGCGCGGTTGAGGTTCTCGGTGATACCGCCGCCGGTGATGTGGGCGATGGCGTGCACGTTGGCGTCGCCGCGCAGCAGCTCCAGAATCGGCTTGACGTAGATGCGCGTGGGGGCCAGCAGAGCGTCGGCCAGCGAAGCACCGTCGAGCTCCTCGAGCGGACGGCTCAGTTCCTCGGCCTTAGCGGCGGCCTCGGGCGTGCCCGGCTTGATGCCGTCAACACCGATGACCTTGCGCACGAGTGAGTAGCCGTTGGAGTGCACGCCGGTGGAAGGCAGGCCCAGGATCACATCGCCGGGGCGAACGTTCGCGGGGTCGAGCATCTTGGGACGATCGACAACACCCACGGTAAAGCCGGCGAGGTCGTAATCGGCCGGAGCCATGACTCCGGGGTGCTCGGCCATCTCGCCGCCCACGAGCGCGCAGCCCGCGAGCTTGCAGCCGTCGGCCACACCCTTGATGATCTTTGCCATGTGCTCAGCCTCAATGTGACCGATGGCAACGTAATCCAGGAAGAACAGCGGCTCGGCGCCCGAAGCCAAAATGTCATTGACGCACATGGCGACCAGGTCCTGGCCCACCGTCTCGTGACGGTCCATGATCTGGGCGAGCACGAGCTTGGTGCCCACGCCGTCGGTGCCGCTAATCAGGATCGGGTCTTCCATATCCTTAAGCGCGGCGGCCGAGAACAGGCCGCCAAAGCCACCGATGCCGCCGATGACCTCGGGGCGGTTGGTGTCCTTGACCATCTGCTTAATAGCGTCGACGGCGCGGCCGCCCTCGGCGGTATCGACGCCGGCGTCCTTGTACGTCACATGCTTGCTGTCGCTCATCTGAGCCTTCCTCTCCCACTACCGTCTGACGAGCAGGCGCCAAACGGTGCTCATAGTTGCGCCATTTCGGCGCGCGCCATAACAGCACGCGCCGTCATATCAACAAAACAGCAGGTAAAACCTACCAAAATAAACCTGTCCCTACATGGCAGGTTTTAGGCCTCACCGTGTTCCTCTTCCCAGCTGCGGTCGTCATATTTCTCGACCACGGCGTCGTCGTCAAAGTGTAGCGGCTTGTCCAGGTTGCGGGGCTTAAAGCCCTCCATGAATTTGTCGCGGCCAAAGCTCTCGGGAATCGCCACGGGATAGCGGCCGGTAAAGCACGCATCGCAGTAGCCGCCCTTGGGCATGACCTTCAGCAGGCCCTCGACCGAAAGGAAGGCCAGCGAATCGGCGCCAATGTACTCGCGGATCTCATCGACCGTCTTGTTGGCGCTGATGAGCTGCGACTGCACGTCGGTATCAATACCGTAGAAGCACGGCCAGATGACCTCGGGCGAGTTGATGCGAATGTGAATCTCCTTGGCGCCGGCGTTGCGCAGCATCTTGACGAGCTGCACCATGGTGGTGCCGCGCACAATGGAGTCGTCGATGACGACCAGGCGCTTGCCCTCGATGTTGTCGCGCAGCGGGTTGAGCTTCATGCGCACGCCCATGGCACGCAGCTCCTGCGTGGGCTCGATAAACGTACGGCCCACATAGCGATTCTTGATGAGGCCCTCGCCAAAGGGAATGCCGCTCTCGTGCGAATAGCCCTCCGCGGGCGGCAGGCCGGAGTCGGGCACGCCGATGACCAGGTCGGCCTCGACGGGCTCCTCGTGTGCCAGCTGACGACCCATGTCGTAACGGCAGGCGTAGACGCTCTTGCCGTTCATGATCGAATCGGGGCGGGCAAAGTAGACCTGCTCAAAGATGCAGTTGGCCGGTTCTTCAGCTGCAGGCACACCCTGCTCGGATACCAGGCCCTCGGCGCTGATGCGCAAAATCTCACCGGGACGGACGTCGCGGACGTACTCGGCGCCCACGATATCGAGCGCGCAGGTCTCGGAGGCGACGACCCAGCCGCCGGCGCGGGTGACATGGGTGGTGGCGTCAACCGTCGCGGCGCCGTCCTGCGACGGCAGCTGCGAAACGGATGCGGCATCGGCCTGGTCCAAGCCCTCGTCCACCAGCTTGCCCAGCACCAGCGGGCGAATGCCGTGCGGGTCGCGGAAAGCGTAGAGCGCCTGCTCGTTGATGAGCGTCATGGCGTAGCCGCCGCGCACGAGCTCCATGGTCTTGCGAATGCCCTCGCGCAGGTGGCCTGTACGCTGAGTAAAGTAGCCGATGAGTTTGGTCGCGACCTCGGAATCCGAGTTGGAGAGGAACGGCACGCCCAGCTCGATCAGCTGGCGGCGCAGCTCATCGGTGTTGACGAGGGTGCCGTTGTGCGCGAGCGCGATAATGACGCTATTGATGGTAGAGAGGTGCGGCTGCGAGGCTTCCCAGCTCTTGGCGCCGGCGGTGCCATAGCGCACGTGGCCCACGGCCAGCTGGCCGGAGAGCGTCGACAGGTCGGCGTTGGAGAACACGCGATCGAGCAGTCCCAGGTCTTTGCGAACCATAACCGTGCCGCCATCACCCACGGCGATTCCCGCCGATTCCTGGCCGCGATGCTGCAGCGCACGCAGACCAAAGTACGTCAGTCGAGCCACGTCGCGATCGGGTGCCCACACACCAAAGATGCCGCATTCCTCATGCAGCTGGTCGGAGTCCGGATCATACGTCGACATGGTCGTCACCTGTCCCGCGGCACGCTCGGCCGCGCGGATGGTTTCTTGAGACATGGCATCCCCTCAGAGCCTCGTTATTTGACGTTACCTGCCCTATTATACGCACGGCAAGACAAGCACTCCCGCGCATGAACAGCGCTTTTTAAAAGCCCACCGAGCTAATAATCAGTTTTGTTGCCAAACATTTTATCGGTCTGTCCAGTGCAAGCGCCCGCGCCCCCCAGATGGCCGCCACGTCCACCGTTGGGGATTACAAAGTTGCAATTGGGACGTTCGTCCTGTCTTTTGGCAGGTCGGCGGCGTATCCTTATAACCTACAACAAAGCGAGAAAGGTTCTGTATGGATCGAAACGAACTCGACCCCAGCGTCCCCAGCGCCACGGAGGTCAAGAAGATCCCCCTCATCATTAAGGTGTACGCCGTCCTGTGCATCCTTTCCGGCGTGGGCACGCTCCCGTCGGTCGCTGCCTTTATGTGGCAGGTCATCACCGCGCTCATCAACGGCAACGCCGCCGCCAAGCTCGGCGAAAACACGCTCGTCGCGGTCGGCCTTATCGTCGCCGGCATCATGCTCTCGGCGGCGAGCGCGGTCATCTTAATCATCTTTGGCCTGGATCTCATCAAGAACCAGCGTCGCAACGCCGCGCGCCTGTCCTATATCCTTATCGCGTTTACCGTCGTCGAACTTTTGGTCGACGTGATGCTCCAGGGTATCGGGCCGTTCTTGCTGCGCCCCGCCATCCAGCTCGGCATCCTCGTCGCGCTTTCGGCCACCGTCGACCCCACGCTTCGTCAGGAGCGCGAACTGCAGCGCCGCCTGCAGGAGATGCTCGATCGCGACGCCGCCGCCGAGGGCATGCTCGGCCGCGATGAGACCGGCGAAGGCTACATCAAGCTCAACTACTTCAACCTGTTCTGGGTATTCTTTGTCTGCTGCGTGCTCGGCCTAATCCTGGAGGACATCTGGCACATGACGGTCGACGACCCGGGCGTCTACCAAAACCGCGCCGGCATGCTGTTTGGGCCCTTCAGCCCCATCTACGGATTTGGCGCCGTGCTCATGACCATGGTGCTCAACCGCTTCTACAAAAAGAACCCCATCATTATCTTTTTGGTGAGCGCCGTGCTCGGCGCAAGTTTTGAGGTGTTCGTGGGCTGGTTTATGCAGACCTCGTTCGGTGTGGTCTCGTGGAACTACTCGCACATGAAGCTCTTTGGCATGCCCGATCCGCTCGCCGTGCTTACGGGCGGGCGCACCTGCACGGGCTTCGCCTGCCTGTGGGGCCTGGGCGGACTTATCTGGATCAAACTGCTGCTGCCGAGATTGCTCAAGCTCATTAACATGATTCCCTGGAAGAGTCGCTACTCGGCCACCGTCATCTTCACTATCATCATGCTGGTCGACGGCGTCATGACGCTGCAGTCGCTCGACTACTGGTACCAGCGCGTCAACGGCACGGAGCCGGATATTCCCGTCGCGCAGTTCTACGGCAAGTATTTCGATAACGACTACATGGAGAACCGCTTCCAGAGCATGACCATGAGCCCCAAGGATGCGACGCGCGTGTAGCGCCCACCGCGCCCAAAACGCAAAATGCCCGCCGGTATCACACGTACCGGCGGGCATTTTTATAAACGAGCCTTCTATCGACGCAAGCCTCTACGCCTCGCGCTCGACCTCGCTCGCGCACTCATTTTTGATGGTACCGACGAGCGCCCGCAGTGCATCGACAACATGCGGGCGAATGTCCCCGCCAATGAGCACGAGCATGATGTCGTCGCCTACGGCGAGCTCGCCGCTCGCCAGCCACACGCGCACATAGCCGATACCCGGCATCGCGCGCGTTGCCTCGATAGCGGCCTGTACCTTTTCGGCATCGAAGCCAAACACCATGCCGCCCACCTTATGCCCAGGCGCCACGCCATCGGTCTCGACTCCGCGCACCTCAGCCTTGGGCGTCGCGCGCACCACACCGTTATGCGTCAGATACATACCGCACGCAGGTGCCGACAGATCGGCCTTGGCCTCGCGCAGCCAAGCATCAATCGAAGGCATCGTTTTACCATTCTCAAGCATCATTTCCCCTTTCACCGTCATCGAATAGCTCATTTGGGACGGGGCTCTTTTAGCTACTCTCAACAATCTATTCCTCGACCGGCGTGAGCACCATGACGGCGCGCGTATTGCTAAATGACAGCGAGCGGCAGGTCACAAGCGTTACGACCTTGGTTGCCGAAGCGGCGCGGTCGCCTGCGTCACTCGCCACGGCAGAGGCACCGTCGAGGATCTCGGACAGGTAGTTCTTGAGTCCGTCGTCGCCCTCAAAATTGGTCGTGCGCGCCTTGGCATACGTGTCCTCGACCACCTTGGTCGCCAGCGGACGCAACTTATACGTCGCATCGCGCGTGATGTAGTACACATATTCAATGCTATCGAACGTTGCCTGGTCAGTCGTATCCGAAATCACGTTGAACATCGACCCATCGTTCATATGGTGGCCGTAGATCGTGGTCTGCTGGTCGACCATTCCCGGCGCGGTGTCATCGCTATCCAAGAAGATGGCACCCGAGGCGTTAGACGTGCCATCGAACAGCATGTTGAGGTATTTGGAGTTGTTGTTGGTCTGCACCACGGGATAGTTGATGTTGGTTCCCGGCACGTAAATCCAACCCACAATCTCGGGGTTCGTCTGAGCAAGCGCATCAAAGTCGATAATCGGCACGCCGCTGGCGTCCTTATCGCTTACATATTGCTTCTCGATTTTCTGATACGAATCGCTCGCCTGCTTATAGCCAATCTGGGCATTAATAAAAATAGCGGCGGCGGCGACAATCAGACCGATACCGATGATGATGAGCAGAATGGGAATAATGGAGCGGCGCTTTTTGCGCGGCGGCTCGGTGCAATCCGACGGCGCGGCATGCGATGAAGACCGGGACGGCTTCTTAGCGGAGCTATAAGACGAAGGACGATATGCGGCCGGCGCGTCCTGTCGACGATGCGTCGCCGGTGTCACGGGGCGCGGCGCGCGCGGCTGCTGAGGAGAGGATGTCCGACCCTGCTGTGCCGCACGGGCAGCACCCGGCTTCGACGGATCGGGAATCTGAGAAGCCTTGAATCGTTTTCCCTGATAATCGGACATGGCTCTCCTTATACTGCGGTGAAACGGCGGAACGCTTAGGCGTCAGCCATCTCCTGCTTCATCTTCTCGATAACCTTGCGGTACTCGGGGTCGCAAGCACCCAGAATCTGTGTGGCATAGATGGCGGCGTTCTTGGCGCCGTTGATGGCAACGCAGGCCACGGGCACGCCCGAAGGCATCTGCACCATCGACAGCAGCGAATCCATGCCGCCCAGGTCACTCGTCTTCATAGGCACGCCGATAACCGGCAGCGGCGTAAAGGCAGCCACGACACCACCCAAGTGGGCGGCCTTGCCGGCAGCGGCGATAATCACTTTGATACCGCGATCGGCGGCAGTCGAAGCCCACTCGTGGACCTTCGCCGGTGTGCGGTGTGCGCTCGCAATGACAAGCTCATAGGGCACGCCCAGCGCCTCGAGCTCGGCGGTGCAACCTTCCATAACGCCCAGATCGGACTTGGAACCCATGATGATCCCGACAACCGGCTTTTGATCTGCCATAAACAAAGACCTCCTGTTGAGAGCGGCGACGCGGCGGATCCGCGACCCTTAACTGCAAATAAATCAAGTATAGCCGCCGATGCTGATGTGTTCGGCGGGAGACGGAACGCTTTGCGAGATTAGGGCCGAAGGGTCGGAGCTTTCTGCCTACATTCAAAAAGCGTGCCCACCGTCCTTGGGTGGGGCGTCGGGCACGCTTGCTTAGCTGTTGCTGGGGCTACTTAGCCTTGCTGCGACGATGGAAGAAAGCGCCGATCGCGGCGATGATGGCGCCAAGACCACCGACGGTCGCGACGGTCGCCGCCGTCTGGTCTCCGGTATTGGGAATCGCCGAACCGTTCTTCTTGCTGCCCTGGGCCTTGTCGCCTGCGGGCTTGCCCGCCTGGTTGCCGCCGTTCGAGCCATTGCCGGAACCCTGGTTGCCCGAGCCGCCCTGGTTGCCGGAATCGGCATCCTTGAGGCTCTCAATGGCCAGCTTGAGCTGGCCATAGGCCGCCTGGATCTGGGTGTCGGAAGCATCCTCATCACCCAAGACGTCCTCGGCGTAGGTAATGGCATCCGTCAGGGCCTTGACAGACTCGGCCGTCTTGCCCCTGGTGTCAGTCTCCTTCGCCTGCTTGACCAGAGCCTTGAGCTGCTTCTTAGTCGGATTCTCGACCGGGGCCACCGGGGTCTTCTCGAGCGCGCCGCGGGCGCTCTCGAGCGCCCTGAGCGCCTGGTCGACCTCGTCCTGCGTGGCGTTCTCGTCACTCAAGATGGCGCGGGCGCTCGCCAGGGCGTTCTCGAGCGCCGTCCAGGAGGCCTCGGTGTAGTCACCGGCCTTGAGGTCGCCGGCAGCAACCTCGGCATCAACCTTTTCGATCGCGGTAGCGAGATCATCCTTCGCCACCGGATCGGGGACGGCCGTACCGTAGAACTTGAGCTCCGCCATGCTGCAGTAGGCATCAACGTCGCCACCGCCGGCGTGAATCACCTTGACGGTCACGTAGCGACCGCGCGCGGCGCCAAAGCTCATCTGCTTCCAGTCGCCACGGTCGGTGAGCACGCGGCCGTCGTTGTCGAAGGCGAACGTACCCATCGACGCGGCGGTGCCCATCTCATAACCGTCGGCAGTGTCGGAGACCAGTATCTCGGCCTCGAAGATATCGCCGTTAGTGCCGCCGTCCTGGCGCGGCAGGAATGTAACGTCGGTGAGATCGTAGTCGCGGCCCAGGTCGACACTCAGATACTGGGGCATACCGGTCCCATGGGCCCAGTCGCTGTGCCAAAGCGTCCGCTCGTCGCCGTCGAGAGCGTTGACGGCGTTGCTGCCCTCGTAGTCGGCCTCACTCGAGAAGTCGGCCACCTTGACGTTCTTGCGGTTCTCGGGCGTGTTGATGAGGATCTTCTCATCGACAGGGCGCATCTTGAGGCCGTCGATTGCCTTCTCGATCTTGGCAGTGGCGTCTGCGACATCCTTCTTGCTATAGCTGCCCTGGCCGCTGTCGAGGAGCTTCCGAGCCGCCTCGACCGCAGTGGTGAGAGCTGCATAGGAATCCTTGGTGTAGACGGACTCGCTGTAGCCCGCGGCCTTGGAAAGCGCTGCCACGAGCGCAGAGGTATCGACACCAGCCTTGACCTCGACCTCATAGGATGCGGTCTTGGAGGGGTCGAGTACCGACGCCACCGTGATCTTTGCCTTGCCGGCCTTGTTGGCACGCAGGTAGTAGCTCACGCTATCGCCAGCCTGAACAGCGGAGACGCTTACCACAGAGGGGTCGGAGCTCTCGACCGTCACATAGGGGTAGCCAGCGCTCTCAGGCGTAGCCTTGGCGTCGACGGGCGTAATGTCGCCTTCAAAGAACTCGGTCTGGTTCTTGCCTAGCTCGACACCCTCGATGGCCTCGACACCCTGCGTGTAGTTGAAGTTGACCTCACGCAGTGTGAGCATCTGGTCACCCGATGCCTCAAGCGGCGTGACCTCGACCTTGTTCGCCTTCTTGCCCTTGTTCTCGGCAGAGAGGTCAAAGGCGTAGCGAGCCAGGAAGGAATCGTACTCCCCGCCCGCGAACTCTTGGATCGAGCCATCCTCGAACGTCACGACGGCCTTGATCTTCTGTACGGTTCCGTTGCCGCCGTTGCGGTTAACGACCTCGACGCTATCGAGTTTCGACGGCGTCTTAAATGCGAATGTCATCGTGGTGGGAAGCTTCACGTAACTCGGCAGCTTACCCTCGCTGTCCCAGTTGCCACTCCAGTTCCACAGGAACTCAAAGCCGTTGTCGCCCTCGTTATTATCGAACAGCGCGTTATAGCTCTTCTGCTGGATAAGTTTCTCGACGTTGGTCCCGTCGTCGGTCGTGAGCTCATCGTTGGTCATCGTGATGTTGAAGGCATCCTGGGCGTACTCGGCGACCGTTGGCTGAGGAACGTCCGGCATCGTCACCGTGCCGTCGCTCGCAAACTCAAGTGCGTCGCATGCCGGGCCGATAAGCCAAGATGTCGAGGGCAGTTCGACCTTTCCGGCGGTCTTGGCCTTGAGCTTGAAACTCGCCACCGCGCCAGTACCGTTGTAGAGCTTGCCATCGCCGCGGTTGGCAAAGGCGAGATTGATAGTCTGCGTTCCGTCCACGAACTGGACCTTCTCGCGAGACAGGTTCTCCATGCCGGCAGTCGAGCCGTCCTGCGCGATGCTCTCGGACACAAACTCGAACTGGTCGCTCTTGAAGTTGACGAGGGCGCCCAGGGCGTTGACGTTCTTGGCGTCGGCCGCATAGACATCAACGGTGATCTCATCACCGGCCTCGACCTCGGTCTTGCTCGGAATCACCGCGAGCGAACCTGCGACCTTGCCCTTTTGTTTAGTGCCGCCGTCAAGACCCGCCATGGTGAACGAGTAATCGTAGACGTCGTAAACGCCGTTATCGTTGAGGTCGGCGAAGTGGTCGCGGATCTGCGAACCGAACGTCGGGGTATCGGGCTCGCGATTCTCGAGGCCCAGATAGTTCTTCATGTTGGAGTAGTCTCCGTCGGAGATCGTGGCCTTGTTGAGGTTGGAGCCCACGGCGAAGCCATCCGTGCCGTCGGTCTTGTAGATGGCAATCTCGGACGCGGAGAAGAAATTGCCGACCGAGGCGAGCGGTGTCATGCGCACGTAACGGGCGGCCACGGTGCCGTCAAACGCTACCGTCTTACAATCAGCGGAACGTGCCCAATCGACCTCCTGGCTCGTCCAGTGGACGCCATCGAGACTCGTCTCAACACGCATCTTGGTCACGGTGCCGTTGCCGGCGTCATCGCGCGGATAGTACTCGAGCTTATCGAGCTTGTAAGCGCGTCCATAGTCAACGGTAAGCGCCTTGCCCAGATCGTTGCCACCGGAGTGGAAACCGCCGTCGCCCGACTGGAACTCATGGTCGAAGGCGAGCTCGGCCTTATGGCTGCCGTAAAGTGAGCCCTCCCAGGTGATTTCCTCGGCGTCGGGGACGTTCCGCCACGGATCGAGTGCGGAGTTCGCCTCGAGCACATCGCTCCAGGCGGAGTAACCTTCGGCGTTGCGCGAACGAATCTGGTAGGTGTGCTTGCTATTGTAGGCGAGGTCGGTGTGCGTGAACTCGGCCGCATCACCCACGGCAAACACAGTGCCGTCGACCTTAAGGTCGTAGGAGGTAGCACCATCGACCTTTCCCCAGGTGAGCTTGATGCTCGTTGGGGTCGTGGCGTCCTCGGGGGCAGCAAGGTTCGTGGGTGCGGAGAGGTTCTCGTTGAGGCGATCGGCTGTGAGCGTGGCGTCGGCGTTCACGAAACCGCCCAGCTCAAGCGTCTGCGCCGCTGCAGCAACATCGGTCTTCGCGAACTTGACGTAGACCTTGGGGTTCGTGGTGATCTTGGTGTTGTTGAAGCTCTCGCCCTGCTCGGCCTCGGTGCCGTCCGCATCGCTGCCGTAGTGGTTGAGGTTGGGGGTCTCGCTGTAGAAGTAGACCGCCTGGCCGGCCTCGGGGGTCGCGGCGTCAAAGGTCTCCTGCGAGTCGACCTCAACCACGTTGAGTGCGGATCCGCCGTTCTTGGCGACAACGCTCGTGGGCTTGGCGGACACATTGGCCACGAAGGTCGTGGTGCGGTTGGAGTCGTAGCCGTTGTAGCCGCCCTGCGAGGCCTCGGCGGTAAAGGTCGCGGTGCCGCCTGCGGCCTTGGAGCTGTAGACGGTGCTCACATGCTCACCGTAGGAGATATTGTCGATCGTGCCGTAGGAATCGTCCTCAGTCGTGTTGTTCTCGATGGAGGAGCCGTCGTCCTCGTACTGCGTAAAGGTGCCGTCGCCCTCGGTGGCGAAGAACTCGACGATACGCTGGCTGCGGTCGGTACCCTTGGTGTTGGTGTCGCTCACGGCCTCGGGGTTGTTGTTCTCGGCGTACATCGGCACGATAGCGTTGGCCTTCACAAACAGCGGCAGCTTCCAAAGCGGAGCCTCGTAGTTGTTGAGAACCTGGCCGCCGCGATACTGCTTACCCGAGAAGTAATCGATCCAGATGGTGGGATTCTCGTCGGTGCCGTAGTTGGGGAGGTAAATCCCATTGCGAATGTCGTTGCCGTTCTCGTCTGCCTGGGTATCCTGATACACCGGTGCCACTAGGAAGTTCTCACCGAACATATACTGGTACTGCGTCGAAGTGCTTGCGGCGTACTCGGAGTTGTCGGAAAGCAGCATGGCGCGGATCATGGGCAGGCCGGCATCGCCGTTACCCGTGTCGATGTTGGCCGCCGAGGCCGCGCTCGTGTAGATATAGGGCATGAGCTGCGCCTTGAGCTTGAGGTAGAAGCGCGAGATGCCTGTGTAGGGATCGCCGTGCGTCATGGGCGATTTACGGTAGGTGCCCCAACCGTCCATGTCAAGCATAGAGGGCGTGAACGTCTTCCACTGGTAGTCACGCGCAGAGATGATGGGGTCGCCGCCAAAGATGCCATCCATGTCGGAGCCGATGTTGGGGTTGCCCGAAAGACTCTGACCGATATACGTGGGGATATGGAAGCGAATGTACTCCCAGTTACCGCCATACTGGTCGCCGGTCCAAATGCCACCAAAGCGCTGCGTGCCGGCCCAACCATCGAGCGTGATGATGTTGGGGCGCTTGTTAGCGCCGGTCGTCACCGTGTCATAAGCTGTCTTGATGCCATTAAGACCAAAGGAGTAGCCAGATCCAACCCAGGCAACGTCGGTCTTAAGGGTAGTGATGCCTCCCGTCTTGACCTCGGCGTCGAAGTCGCGAAGCAGATGCCACGGGGTCTCAGGGTTGCTGTCGGGCTCAAGGTTGGACTGGGTCCACAAGCCCGTGCTCACACCCTTGGAGTTGGCATACTCGGTGAACTTCTTAAGGTTGTCGACATTGGCACGCACAGCGTTAAGACGGTCGGCCGAGCTCGCTCCGTCGGAGTTGACGCCGCCGGTCTTGTAGTAACCGTTCTGGCCATAGCCGGCGCCGTAACCGTCGTTCGGCAGGAACCAGCCGAGCGGCATGTCGTTGTCCTCGTAGTCATCGATAACCTGACGAGCAGAGAACTGGCGGTCGAAATCGGTCGCTTTCATGTTCTCGGTATCAACCGTAGGGCCCTCACCGTTGAGCGTCTCGGCCGCAAGTGTGCCGTCGAGCTTGTAGCCCGTCGACATGCCAGACTCGTACTTAACGTCGCCCTTCTCGCTCGAGGACTTGCTGCCCTTGGTCTCCCACTTCTTTTGACCCGAGGTCGTTGACCAGCCATCACGGTTATAGGCATTAAGATGACCAAGGTAGAACCCGTACTCGGGCAGCAGTACCGGGTTACCGGTCACCTTGTAGTAGTCCTGCAGCATCTCGGTTGCCACGTTCGAAGCGCCCTCGTTGGTCGCCACGAAGTAGTAGGCATCAAACTCATTCTCGCTGTGCAAAGTCGTGACCGTCGATGAGTCCGTGGAACCGAAGTCGTAGGAACCCTCTGCAAACGTGTTTCGGAGTACGCCGTAGCCGTCACTCGTCCAATAAAACGGGTTGGGCGAGGCAACGCCGCCATCGGTCCAGTTGTTCGTGTTGGAGATGGCGATGGTCTGGTTGGTGTGCAGGAAGCGTCCGTTCTGGGTGCCGCCGCCAAAGAAGTTCTCGGACTTCTCCTTGGCGAGCGTCTGGACGGTACCCTTCTTATCAAGGTCGAGGGACGCGGACTCGGAAACCACGACACGGTCGCCTGACTTGATACTCATCTTGCCGGTCGCCTTGTCCAGGATCACGGTCGCCTTTCCGCCGGTGATCTCGATAGTGTCGCCCTTGTCGGCAACCGTCGCACTCGGCTTGCTGTAGGTGTCCGAGGTATCGGGCTGAGCCTGGATTTTAGCCGTGTGGGACTTACTGCGCGGTGTGGCGTAATCGGAAAACTCACCCTTGGGGTCGACGTTATAACGGAAAATACCGTCCTCGAGGAACGTAATACGGCCCTTGATGCCGTCAGCGAAATCGATGTCGACGACATTCGAGGCAGACTGGGACACGGTCGCTGAGTCGACGCCCTTGAGTGGCGTGGCAATCGCCTGTTGGGGATTGGCAAACACGAGCGTCGCTGCAGTGGCAACGAGGACCGCGCTTCCCTTCACCCACCGTTTCGTAAAAATGGAATTCCTGCGCACCTGGTCTCCTTTCTTCCGAGATGCTGAGGTGCCGAGGACGCCCCCCGGCAGCATGGGAAAACGTATCAAACGGGGATGTTCGGTACATTCCGCACAATGGGGCCACCCGTTACCAAGGGGCCAACTGGTAGTAACCAGATAGCCACCTACTTGGTCATATCAATATATGGGAGCACTTGCGCAACCAAGTTCGGAAGTCCACCAGCGGCAGTAAAATGAGCGTCAACGGCAAGGTGGGCTTAATAAGCCATACCAATTGGTTCTTCAGTCAAATACCAATCTAGCAAAAATGTACTGTTTATCTGGTATTACACAGACCATACCTTTCCCTCGGGAACTGGGCTTCGCGAAGTTTCCCGAGAGAAAAGCTCGACCGCCGCCCTGCGACCTACCGGAGATTGCTATGACGTACGTTGGCTGATTTGGTTTGGAATGAGAGGTTGACGGAGGATGGTGGACAGTTAGTTCAGATTTGTATTTTTTGGCCGGGTCCTTACGTGCAAACGTATCGTTTTGAAGCCGTTTTAGACCCAATAACGCCCTTTTCTCATTCCTGACTGCGCATCCTTGTCGCATCAGACCGCCAAGAACGACTCATTTGAGCTCAAATCGGCCTTTTCCACCCTCACAAAAATACAAATCTGAACTAACTGTCCAGCGGCACTCTCAGCCAGCCACAAAAAGGTCCTCCGGTGAATGCAATTCACCGGAGGACCCCATACAAAACGTGGGCTCTGCCCACACTCACTTTTTATTCAGCCCTAGTCATCGCGCAAAGCCCCTTCGGCAGCACACGGTGCAACCGAGTCACCGTAGGCCGGGGCGGAGGGGCTGAGTTTCCCCCTTCGCTCCGGCTGCAAGCAGAGTCGCTCAGTGAGAAACTCAGCCCCCTCCGCCCCGGCCGGCCAGCTCAATCTACACCGTGTACTGCGGCAGGTCCTGCAGGGCGATGACGTCCATGCCCATGTCGTTGGCGCTGCCGTGACCCTGCTGGTCCTCGCGCACCGCCTCGATGGCACTCACATACGTGTTGGCGGCAGACATCGCGGTCACGCAGGTCACACCGCGTCGCACCGCCTCGGTGCGCAGCAGATAGCCGTCGCCGCGCGAGCCCGGACCGTACGGCGTGTTGATGATCACCGCGATCTTGCCATCGGCGATGAGGTCGCCGATGTTGGGGCGCTCGCCGTCGTGCGGGCCGCTAATCTTCTCCACGATCTCGCACGTCACGTTGCCTCCACGCAGCACGCGCGCCGTACCCTCGGTGGAGCAGATGTCAAAGCCCAGGTAACGCAGGATACGCGCGACCGAAAGGATGTGGCGCTTGTCGCGGTCGCACACGCTGATGAATACCTTGCCGGCGCTCGGGTCGGGCAGCCTGTAGTCGATCGCCAGCTGCGTCTTGGCGTATGCCTCGGGATAGCTCTTAGCGATACCCATGACCTCGCCCGTCGACTTCATCTCGGGCCCCAGGATGACGTCGGCGCCCGGGAAACGACCCCAGGGCATAACGGCTTCCTTCATGCAGAACCAGTCCAGCTGACGTTCGTCGCTCGGCAGGCCCAAGCTCGCGATGGAATCGCCTGCCATGATGCGCGCCGCGCATTTGGCCAGCGGCACGCCGGTGGCCTTGGAGATAAACGGCACGGTACGGCTGGCGCGCGGGTTGGCCTCGATCACGTAAACGGTCTCGCCCTTAATGGCGTACTGCACGTTGACCAGACCGCGCACGCCCAGCGTCATCGCGATGCGGCGCGTGGTCTCGCGGAGCTTCGCCTGCAGGCTCTCGCTAAAGCTGAACGGCGGGATGCAGGTCGCGGAGTCGCCGGAGTGAATACCGGCTTCCTCGATATGCTCCAGGATGCCGCCGATGTATACCTCTTCGCCATCGCACAGGGCGTCGACGTCGGACTCGATCGCACCCTCCAGGAAGCGGTCCAGGTACACCGGGTAGTCGGGGCTAATGCGCGCAGCCTCGGCCATGTAATCGCGCAGATGCTCGGCATCGTAGGCGATCATCATGCCGCGGCCGCCCAGCACATAGCTCGGGCGCACCAGCAGCGGATAGCCGATGTGCGCGGCCACGGCCTCGGCCTCCTCAAACGAGGTGGCCTGGCCCGCCGGCGGGTACATGATGCCCAGCTTGTCGAGCAGAGCGGCGAAGCGCTCGCGGTCCTCGGCAAAGTCGATGGCATCGGGCTTGGTGCCCATAATGTTCACGCCGCTCTCCTCGAGCATGCGCGCCAGCTTAAGCGGGGTCTGGCCACCGAGCGTCACCACGACGCCGTCGGGGCGCTCGACATCGATAACGTCCATGACGTCCTCGTAGGTGAGCGGCTCAAAGTACAAGCGGTCCGAGGTGTCGTAGTCAGTCGAAACGGTCTCGGGGTTGCAGTTGACTATGATGGTCTCGAAGCCGCGAGCCGCCAGTGCGTAGCTCGCGTGCACGCAGCAGTAATCGAACTCGATACCTTGGCCAATGCGGTTGGGGCCGGCGCCCAGGATCATCGCCTTGGGCTTGTCCGCCGGCGTGGTCTCGTCGGGAGCCACGCACTTCTTGGCATCCGGGCTCGTGCGGTAGATGTTCTCGTACGTCTTGTAGTGGTACTCCGTGGCGCTCGAAAACTCCGCAGCGCAGGTATCGACCGTCTTCATGCTGGGAACCACGCCCAGACCCTTGCGATAGGCGCGCACAAAGCGCTCGTCCGAGCCGGTCAGCGCGGCAATCTCGGCGTCGCTCGTGCCGTACTGCTTGAGCAGGCGCATCGCGTCGGCGTCGATATCCTCCACACGCAGGCCGCGGATGCTCTCCTGGACCTGCACCATGTCGTTGATGCGGTTGAGATACCACGGGTCGATGCCGCAAATGGCATGGATACGCGCAACGTCCCAGCTGCGGCGCAGGGCCTCGACCACAAAGAAGATGCGATGCTCGGTCGGGGTTGCCACGGCCTGGGCGAGCTCATCGTCGCTCAACTTTTCGGCGCCCTCCTTGCCGCCGGCGCAAATGCCCTGGTGCCCATCCTCCAGCGAGCGCATGGCCTTGCCAAAGGCCTCCTCAAAGGTGCGGCCGATCGCCATGATCTCGCCCACGGCCTTCATGCGCGTGGTGAGCGTGGGGTCGGTGCCCTTGAACTTCTCGAAAGCAAAGCGCGGCACCTTGACCACGCAGTAGTCGATCGTGGGCTCAAAGCAGGCGGGCGTGGCCTTGGTGATGTCGTTGACGATCTCGTCGAGCGTATAACCCACGGCCAGGCGAGCGGCGGCCTTGGCGATGGGGAAACCCGTGGCCTTGGAGGCCAGCGCGGACGAACGGCTCACGCGCGGGTTCATCTCGATGACAATCAGGCGGCCGGTCTGGGGGTTCACGGCAAACTGCACGTTGGATCCGCCGGTCTCGACGCCAATCTTCTCCAGAATGGCGAGCGAGGCGACACGCATGCGCTGATACTCAAGGTCGGAGAGGGTTTGTGCCGGCGCCACGGTGATGGAGTCGCCGGTATGTACGCCCATGGGGTCGAGGTTCTCGATGGAGCACACGATGATGCCGTTGCCGGCGTGGTCACGCATGACCTCCATCTCGTATTCTTTCCAACCCTCGATGGACTCCTCGACCAGCACCTCGTGGGCGGGCGAGAGCTCCAGGCCCTGGCTCACGATGGAGACGAGTTCCTCGTGGGTATGCGCGATGCCGCCACCGGCACCGCCGAGGGTAAAGCTCGGACGCAGCACGCAGGGATATCCCACGCGCTCGGCGATGGCCTCGGCGTCAGCCACGCTGTAGGCGTAGCCCGAGCGCGCGACCTCCAGGCCAATCTCGGCCATGGCCTCGTTAAAGAGTTTGCGGTCCTCGCCGCGCTCGATAGCGGCCAGGTCGCAGCCGATCATCTCGACGCCGTACTTGTCGAGCGTGCCGTCTTTCGCCAGCTCGACGGCGGCGTTCAGACCGGTCTGGCCGCCCAGCGTGGGCAGCAGCGCGTCCGGGCGCTCTTTCTTGATCACGCGCTCGATAAACTCGGCGGTGATGGGCTCGACATAGGTGCGGTCGGCCAAGCCCGGGTCGGTCATGATGGTCGCCGGGTTGGAGTTGACCAGGATGACCTCAAAGCCATCCTCCTTGAGCACCTTGCAGGCCTGTGCGCCGGAGTAGTCGAACTCACAGGCCTGGCCAATGACGATAGGGCCCGAACCAATAACGAGGATGCGCTTGATGTCAGTACGTTTAGGCATGTTAGTTCTCCTCGGTCGCAGCGTTCTCGGACTCGGCGAAATTCCAGCCGGCGAGGCGGTCCTTCGCGGTGTCGATGTCCAGGTAGTTCTCCTCGCCGTCCATGAGTCGCGTAAAGGCGGTAAAGAGATAGTGGGCATCGGTGGGGCCAGGCGAGGCCTCGGGATGGTACTGGACCGAGAAGCACGGCGCGTCGAGCAGCTGAATGCCCTCGGCGGTGCCATCATTGAGGTTTACGTGCGTCAGGCGAATGCGGCCAAAGCGCTCGTTCATCACAACCGGCGCGATACCGCGGCGTACCCAGGCGCGCAGATCGCCATCGGCCACATGCTCGGTCTCGCCGCCCGAAAGCTCGGGGACAAGCTTGCCCAAGCTGGGGAACAGCAGGCCGAAACCATGGTTTTGCGCGGTAATCTCCACGCGGCGGCTGACCAGATTCATAACCGGCTGGTTGCCGCCACGGTGACCGAATTTGAGCTTTTCCATCTGGGCGCCGCATGCCAAGCTGATCATCTGGTGACCGAGGCAAATACCAAAGACCGGCACCTTGTCGATCAGCTGCTGCACCTGCTCGCAGGTCTCCACCACGGCATCGGGGTCGCCGGGGCCATTGGACAAAAAGACGCCATCGGGATTCATGTCGAGCACCTGACGCGCGGGCGTATCCCACGGCACGACGGTGAGGTCGCAGCCGGCACGGACCAGGCCCTCCAGGATGCCGCGCTTGACACCGCAGTCGTACGCGACCACGCTGTGGCGGGCGGGGGCGGCAGGAGCCAGCGCAAAATTATGCTCGGCGGGCAGGTCGCTCGCAGCAAAGGCATGGGGCTCAGAGCAGCTCACGGTCTTAACCAGGTTCTCGCCGACCAGCGTGGGCGCGGCGGACAGGCGCTCGACAAGCTCGTCGACGTCAAAGATTTCCGTCGAGATAATGCCCATCTTGGAACCGTTGTCGCGCAGGTGGCGCACGAGAGCGCGGGTGTCGACGCCCTCGATAGCAACGATGCCGTGGGCACGCAGATACTCCGGCACGCTGACGGCCGAGCGCCAGTTGGAAGGCGTGGCGCACATGTCGCGGACGATCATACCGCGCATGGCGGGAGCGCTCGCGGGGCGAGCGGTATCGCCGGGGAAGGCCGACTGGACGTCGGTCTCGTCGATGCCGTAGTTACCGATCTGCGGATAGGTCATGGTTACGATTTGGCCGGCATAGCTCGGGTCGGTCATGACCTCAAAGTAGCCCTCGAGCGACGTGTTAAAGCAGACCTCGCCGGTTGCGGTGCCCTCGGCACCACATGCACGGCCATAAAAAAAAGTCCCATCCTCAAGATACAGGATGCAGGGACCGCAGGTGCCCTTGCTGGTTTTAGCCAGCATACGCTGGCACAGCTCGCTAGGCGCGACGGTGCGGGCGGCAGCGCCCGCAATATGGTTGTTCGCCATAGTTCTCCTTCCCGGTCTCACAGGACCGGCTTAAAGGTGTGTAGTTAGGCCTCGCGGTATTCTAACTGCAAGCATCGCCCATGGCATTAATTACATAGAATTGTTTACAAAATGATAATTATGACTTCCTATGCATAATGATTTTTCTGGGACGGGGATTAAAAAATCATTCTGAGAGCAGGGCTTTGTCGCCAACTGCATACATGACAGGATGATTTTTTAATCCCCGTCCCAGAAAAATCATCCCGCGTGGTCTTATGGCTCACGCGGGATGACATCGTTCTATATGGCTGCGGACTACTTTTGCTTGTCCTGCTCCAGCAGATCGGACGGTGTGCGATCGGGCTTGCCGCCGCGGAAAATCTCGCGGCCATGCAGACGATGCTCCAGGTCACGTTCGGCCTTTTCCTCGTCAATCTTGGTCTGGCTCACCGCCGGGTCCTCGATCAGCGACGAAACCGAGTTCACCTGTTTTTGAATGCGCTCGGCAATGGTGTCGTCCATGCTTACGATGCGCATCTTCCAGTCGATGTTCGTGGCGGTCGATGAGCTCTTGGTCCACACAAACGTCAAAATGGCGCTCTGATGACCCCGAGCGGGGAACATGCCAAAGAAGGAATCGTGCTGGATCCTGCTGTCCTCGTCGATATCGGCGTGAACGTTATACACCACGCGGTCGATCTTATCGTTGAGCAGGGCATTGGTTGCGAGCGCTGCCGCCTGAATCTGCCCGTTGGACAGCAGCTCGAGTTCATTGGCAGAAGACGTGTCCAGCACCGTCACCTCAACCGTGCCCGTGCGTTCATCGGCCTCGTCGACGGTAAAATCGAGCGGGAACTGCGTAAAGCCATTGCCCCATTCAAGTCCACCCTTGAGCGCGGTCGAGACGGTATCCACCGAAACGCTCTCGGAGAGGTTCGCGGTGTTCAGGCGTCGCATCACGCCGTAGCCAATCTGCATGCCAAGAATCAGCACCAAAATGCCGATAACCACGGCCATGGCAGTCTTCGTAATGGTATGGCTAACCTGCGAACCCGAAGGGTCGTCCTCGGACAGCGGGTCGATATGTTTTGCCTGGCTCGCGCGATCCTCGCTGCGCAGCCGCGCCAGCGTCGCCTTGTCACCGCGCTTGACGGCAGCCTCTTTCTCGCGCATGCGCTCGGTACGCTTTTTGGCGAGCGTAGGATCCAAGACGCCGGATGCATCGATTTCGGAGAATAACTCCGTCACTTCTTCCGGAGTCAAAGGGTTCTTATCAGCCATGATCTTCCTGTCATATCAATCAGTCGAGCTCGTGCGCACGCGCGCCTTCGAACTGCATTCGATAGTAACGGGCATAAGTGCCGCCACGGGCGAGAAGCTCCTCGTGCGTGCCACGTTCCACAACGCGACCATGCTCAACGGTCGCAATCTCGTCAGCATGCTTAATAGTCGAGAGACGGTGGGCGATGATGATCGTGGTACGGCCGCGTGCCAGCTCTTCGAGCGACTCCTGCACCGCCTCCTCGCTCTCGTTATCCAGGGCACTCGTCGCCTCATCCAAAATAAGAATCTTGGGATTCTTGAGAAACACGCGCGCAATGGCGACGCGCTGCTTTTGACCACCCGAAAGACGGCTGCCGCGCTCGCCCACCACGGTATCGTAGCCCTGCGGAAGCGATTCGATAAAGGTATCGATATTGGCGCGACGGGCCGCCTCGGCGATCTCTTCTGCCGTGGCGCCTGGCTTGCCGTAAGCGATGTTCTCGCCGATCGTTCCATCGAACAGGTACACATCTTGCTGCACCAGGCCGATGGCACGGCGTAGACTATGCTGCGTCACGTCGCGTACATCCTGGGCGTCGATGCTAATGGAGCCGGCAGCAACATCGTAAAAGCGCGGCAACAGCGAGCAAGTCGTCGATTTGCCGCCGCCCGAGGGACCAACCAAAGCGATGGTCTGACCGGGCCTAATGGACAGATCCATATGGTCGATAACGGGACGCGTCCCATCGTCGGCACCCAGCTCGACATCCTCGTAGCTAAAGCACACGTCGCGATATTCAACAGCGCCGGCGGTCACCTGCAGATCCGCAGCACCCGGCTTATCCTGAATATCGGGGACAGTCGAGAGCGCCTCATCCATGCGCTTAAAGCCGGCGATGGCTTTCTGATACGTCTCGGCCGAATTGACGAGCGTCTCGAGCGGCGTGCAGAACAGCGAAATGTAGAGCGCGAAGGTTGCCATATCGACCGCCTGCAGCTGACCCTGGGCAACGAGCCAACCGCCCAGCAGCACCACGATCACATAGAGCACGCCCGAGAGCAGGCCATACGTTGCGGTGTAGACGCCCATGGCATGATACATCTTCTCCTTGGACGAAAGATAGCGATTGTTCGAGGCGCGAAACTTAGAGCGCTCGGTCTGCTCGTTGGCAAAGCTCTTGACCACACGCATGCCCGCCAGCGAATCCTGCAGCTGTGCGTTGATGCCACTAATTTTTTTGCGGTTATCGCTAAAGACCTCGCGCATGCGCATGTTCTGCCAAAACATAATGACCGCGAACACCGCCGTCACCACTGCCATGGCGAGCGCGAGCACCGGCGCGATGGTAAACAGAATCACAAACGAGCCGACGATCTCGATGCCGCAGATAATGATCCACTCGGGCACGTGGTGCGCCGCCTCGCAGATATCGAACAGGTCGTTGACCACACGGCTCATCATGTCGCCCGAGCTGTTGCGATCAAAGTATGCAAAGCTAAACCGTTCGTACTGATCGAACAGGTCCTCACGCATCTTGGACTCCATGCGCGCGCCCATCACATGGCCCCAGTAGCTCACAAAGTAGCGGCAGGCGCAGCGGATGGCATACATCAGCACCAGTCCCACCGCAATCATACCGAGCGCCTGCATAATGGCAGCTTGGCCCTGGGTAAACAACCCTCCGGTCAGATTGCGCAAGATAATGGGAAACGCCAGGTCAATGGCGGCAAGTACCAGAGCACAAACAGTATCAGCAACAAAAAGCCCCATCTGGGGCTTGTAATACGAGAGAAACCTTTTAAACATGCAATCCTCGAAGAGAAATAAATAGCGTGAGAAATCCGGTTGAACCGGTCAGGCTGAAAACAAAGCGTCCCAACAAGCATAACGCCGATGTTCTGGCAGCGTCAGCGAAAACGTCCCTAAGCGAGCAAGGTGCCTTGAAAGAGGAGCGACGCGTACTTCGGTACGCGAGCGACGATTGAAAGGCAGATTGCCGCTTAGGGGCGTTTGCAGCGTCGACTCGTTACGCGGTTTGGTAAAACCGCGTAACCTAGAGCTCCGCACCCCCAAGGCGATGCGCGATGCTATCGCAGGCCAAGGCGCCCACGACGGTCTTGGCGTCTTCGATCTTGCCGTCGAGTACGGCGTCGATCAGCTCGTGCAGCGGCACCAGGTCCACGTTGACAAACTCGTCATCGTCGGGGTTGGGCGCATCAAACTCGAGCTTGGTAGCCAAGTAGATGTGGATGATCTCATCGCAAAAACCGCAGGACGTGACAATCGACGTCAAAAAGCGAATGCGACCAGCCCTAAAGCCCGTCTCCTCATGCAGTTCGCGCTTGGCGCAATCGAGCGGGTCCTCACCTGAATCGAGCTTGCCGGCGGGAATCTCGACCGTCACGCGGTCGATGGCGGTGCGGTACTGACGCACCAGTACGATCTTGCCACTCTCGGTCAGCGCCACAACGGCCGCCGCACCCGGATGGCGAACGATATCGCGGGCGCTGCGGCGACCGTTGGGCAGCTCAACCTCAAGACGGTGGACGTCGAGGATCTTGCCCTTCCAGGCGCACTCCTCCGAAAGAATCTTCTCGTGCAGCTCGGCATCGTGCGGGTCATCGTCGCCCAGCACCAGCGCCGGCTCGTCAGCGACCTCGCCACCAGGTTCGCCCTCGGCGTGCCCATACACGCGGCTGTCCTCCTCGACGATCTGCGCATCCACGAGCTCTTCGTTCTTTTCGTCCATCCGTCTCATTCCTCTCGGACTTTAGGCATCCCAGGCGTCGCGGCCGCGCAGCGCGCGCAGGCCGATGTCGTGACGCAGGGTCTTACCCTCAAAATCAATCTTCTCGCAGGCCTCGTAGGCAAGGTTGCGAGCGTTCTCGAACGTGTCGCCCAGAGCGGTCACGGCAAGCACGCGACCACCATTGGTCAAGAGCTGGCCGTTCACCACAGCAGTGCCCGCGTGGTACACGGTCACGTTCTCCATGGCCTCGGCATCGGTGATACCGGCGATGACCTTGCCCCTCTCGTAGCTGCCGGGATAGCCCGCGCTCGTCAGGACAACGGCCACGGCCCACTCGTCGCGCCAGTCGAGCTCAATCTGATCGAGCTCACAGTTGGCGCAGGCCAGCATGACCTCAACCAGGTCGTTCTTAAGGCGCGGCAGCACGACCTGCGTCTCGGGGTCGCCAAAGCGGGCATTGAACTCCAGCACCTTGGGGCCGGCGGGCGTGAGCATAAAGCCGCCGTACAGGCAGCCGCGGTAGTCGATGCCCTCGGCAGCAAGCTCGGCAACGGTCTGCTCCATGACCTTCACCATGGTGGCGTGCTCCTCGTCGGTCACGATGGGCACCGGGCTGTAGACACCCATGCCGCCGGTGTTGGGGCCCTTGTCGCCCTCGAGCGCGCGCTTGTGGTCCTGCGAGGTGGCCATGGGGCGCACGGTCTTGCCGTCGGTAAAGGCCAAAAGCGAGCACTCGGGGCCGGTCAGCATCTCCTCGATAACCACGGTGTTGCCGGCATCGCCAAAGGTGCCGCCAAAGCACTCGCGCACGGCCTCCTCGGCCTGCTCAAGTTCGGTCGCCACGATAACGCCCTTGCCCGCGGCAAGGCCGTCGGCCTTGACGACCAGCGGAGCGCCCTGCTCACGCACATAAGCAAGAGCCGAAGCCTCGTCGGTAAACGAGCCGTAGGCTGCCGTCGGAATGCCCGCGCGCTCCATGAGCTGCTTGGAGAACAGCTTAGAGCCCTCCATCTGGGCGCCCTCGGCACCCGGGCCAAAGCAGGGAATACCCACCGCGCGCACGGCGTCGGCCACGCCCGCCACGAGCGGAGCCTCGGGGCCAATTACCACGAGTCCGCATCCGTGGCTCTGCGCAAACGCCGCCACGGCCGCAGGATCGCAGTCGTCGAGAATAACGTTCTCGCCGCAGCTCGCGGTGCCGCCGTTGCCCGGCGCGATGTAGAGCTTGCCGGCGCGCGGTGATGCTGCGAGCTTAGCTGCCAAAGCATGCTCACGGCCGCCGCTGCCCAACAACAGGATGTCGATGGTTTGAGTGTCCGCCTTCAAGGGTGCCTCCTCTATGGATGAATGGCCCGCTCCGCGCGAGCCCTTTGCAAGCAAATATACCCCTCGGCCGCCCGCTTGGGCTGCAAAGGGGTATATCGCAATAACCAAATAGTCCCGATTACTTCCAGAATCGGTTGATGATCTGCTCGCGACCGGCGCCGACGCCAATGAACGTCACGCGGGTGTGTGCCAGATCCTCGATAAACGCCACGTAGTCCTGAGCCTCCTGCGGCAGCTCATCAAAGCTGCGGCAACCGGTGATGTCGCACTTCCAGCCGGGGAGCTCCTCGTAGATGGGCTTGGCATGCTCAAAGCGCACCTGATGCTCGGGCACGCTGGTGTAGCGCTCGCCATCGACGTCGTAGGCCACGCACACCTTGATGGTGTCGAAGGCCGAAAGCACGTCGAGCTTAGTCAGGGCGATATCGGTGAGGCCGTTGACGCGTGAGGCGTAGTTGGCGATGGGGCCGTCGAACCAGCCGCAGCGACGACGGCGACCGGTGGTCACACCGTACTCATAGCCCTCCTCGGTCAGCGTGTGACCGGCCTCGGACTCATAGGAAAGCTCGGTGGGCATGGGGCCCGAACCGACGCGGGTGATATAGGCCTTCATGACGCCCAGCACGCGGTCGACGTTCTTCATGCCCACGCCGGAGCCGGTGATGGCGCCGCCGGCGGTGCAGTTGGAAGACGTCACGTACGGATAGGTGCCGTGGTCGATGTCGAGCAACGTCGCCTGGGCGCCCTCAAACAGCAGGTCCTTGCCCTCATCGATCATGTTGTTGAGCAGCAGGCTCGTCTCGGTGATGTAGGGACGCAGGCGCTCGGCCATGGGCAGGTACTCGTCGCAAATCTGGTCCACGGTGTAGGTGGGCAGGTTGTAGATGAGCTCGAGCTCGGGGTTCACGCGGGCGAGAGCGGTCTCCAGCTTGTCGCGGAACAGCGCCTCGTCCAGCATATCCTGCATGCGCAGGCCAATGCGGGCCATCTTGTCCTGATAGCACGGACCGATACCGCGCTTGGTGGTACCGATGTTCTTCTTGCCGAGCTTCTGCTCAAAGGCGCCATCCAGGTCGATGTGGTACGGCATGATGACATGCGCGTTGCCGCTAATCTTGAGGTTCTTGGTGGTGATGCCGTCGGCCTCAAACATGTCGATCTCCTCAAGGACAACCTTGGGGTTGACGACGCAGCCGTTACCGATCACCGACACATGGTCGGAATACATGATGCCGGAGGGCACCTGGTGCAGGCCGTACTTCTTGCCGTTGACGACGATGGTGTGGCCGGCGTTGTTGCCGCCCGAGTAGCGCACGACGGCATCGAAGTCGCCGGCGACCAGGTCGCAGATCTTACCCTTGCCCTCATCGCCCCACTGGGCACCGACCAAAACGGTTGACGGCATGTTTACTCCTTACATTCATGGACTGTCTACGCGCCACACCGGCACGCAGAAGCACAAAACATTCCCAGTATACCCGTGCAACGGGCGCCTGTCCTACTCCTCGGCATGTGCCCCATCAAGCTCATAGAACTTGGTGGATGCCGGCAGGAACATCAGGTCGACGTCGCCGATCGGGCCCGAACGGTTCTTGGCCACGACGATACGCGTAACGCCCTCGTCGGGTCGATCGTCGCGCGAGGCTTCGGCCTCGTCGGCGGAGCGGTCCAAGAACATAACGATATCGGCGTCCTGCTCGATGGAGCCCGATTCACGAAGGTCGGAAAGCTGCGGGCGCTTGCCGGTACGGGATTCGACCTGACGCGAGAGCTGCGACAGCGCGATGAGCGGGATCTTGAGTTCCTTGGCCATGATCTTCAGACCACGCGACATCTCGGAGACCTCGACGGTACGGCTCTCGGAGCGGCGTCCCGGCGGAGGACTCACCAGCTGCAGGTAGTCCAGGATGATGATGGCCTTCTCCTTGTTGTGGAGCATGCGGCGGCTCTTGGCGCGAATCTCGGTCACTGTGGTGCCGGGCGTATCGTCAATCAGAATATCGAGCTTGGACAAGGTCTGCGTGGCCTCGTTGATATTGGCCCACTGCTCGGGGCTAATGCGGCCCATGCGGAAGTCACTGATCGAAATCATGGCGTAGGCGCAAATCAGACGCTGGGCAATTTCCTTGCCCGACATCTCCAGCGAGAAGAAGCCGACGGTATAACCGGCCGCGGCAGCGTTGAGCGCCAGATTCAGGGCGAACGACGTCTTACCCACAGCAGGGCGGGCGCCGATGATGATGAGCTGGCCCTCGCGAAAACCCATGAGCATGCGGTCGAGCGACGGGAAGCCCGTGGGCACGCCCGCAGCCTGGCCGCCTGCCTGGCACACTTCCTCGGCCTCGTTATAGGCCTCGACCAT